>Ga0316577_10001604_pt1 | contig 10785 bp, 8 predicted proteins | sample S5NA_FD_203073 | JGI IMG/M metagenome (GOLD analysis project Ga0316577, IMG submission 203073) | Rhizosphere microbial communities from salt marsh grasses in Alabama, United States - S5-7_050615r2r1 | ecosystem: Host-associated > Plants > Roots > Rhizosphere | place: USA: Alabama | collected... | reverse complement strand
TCCCATGAGGATCAACACCCCCCACTGGATCACGTCGATGTCGCCGCCACGGATGCCCTGGTCGACGATCGAGCGGATGATCTGTGGGATAGCCAAGGAGACGCCATTGTTGATCAAGAGAAGAAGGTACGAACCGAGGACAAACGGCCAATAGGGACGCAAATAGCTCATGCATCGCCACAAGACATGTCCACCCCCTGGCTTGCTCTGCCGGACCGGCGGGTGCAACTCATTGCTCATCGTCAATCTCCAGCATCTGCTTGATCTCGGCCAGCGCCTCGTGGATCATGGCCAAGCGTTCCGGCGATAATGCCTTGAGACGCTCGCGCAGTAGTGGGATACCCCCAAGTGGCGCGTTCTGAGCAGACTCGCGCCCGGAAGGAGTCAGGGAAACGAGGACAACGCGGTTGTCCTCCTCCGAACGCGTACGCTCGACGCAACCGGCATCCTCCAACTTGGCCACCAGTTCGGAAGTCGTGCTGTCGCTGATGTACAGATAATCGCGCAACTGGCCGATAGTCAGCGGCTCGGCTTCCAACAAGTACCGCAGCGTGGCGATCTTGCGCCCGCTGAACCCCTCGCTGTGCAACTGGCGGGAATATTGGCGCAGGTAGCGATATACGGTGAGGAATGTCTGAATCGTCTCTAAAAACAGCGCTTCGTCTTGACCGTCCATACCCACCCCCAAACTTCGGTTACGAATATTTCGTTTCCGAAATAAAATACCATGCTTTTCAGACGTTGTCAAGCCAATTAAAAAGCCCAGCCACAGCGGACCAAACCGCTGGGCTGGGCTAAATGGAATGCAGCTATCGCGCTACGCAGGCATCACTTTTCCCTTGAACTGGCTCATATACAAGTTGTGATAGAACCCGCGCTGGGCCAGCAACTCCTCGTGCGTGCCGCGCTCGATGATCTCTCCGTCGTTGATGACGAGGATCTCGTCGGCGTCGCGGATAGTGCTCAGCCGGTGGGCGATGACGAAGCTGGTGCGCCCCTCCATCAGCCGCAGCAGCGCTTCCTGGATGTGTACCTCGGTGCGGGTGTCGACGCTACTGGTCGCCTCGTCGAGGATCAGAATCGCAGGGTCGGCCAGCACCGCGCGGGCGATGGCCAGAAGCTGTCGCTGTCCCTGGCTCAGATTGCTGCCCCGCTCTGAAAGCTCAGTATCGTACCCTTGGGGTAGGCGGCGAATGAACTGATCGGCGTTGGCCAGCTTGGCCGCGGCGACAACCTCTTCGTCGGTAGCATCCAGCCGCCCGTAGCGGATGTTGTCCATCACCGACTCGGAGAAGAGGTATGTATCCTGTAAAACGATCCCCAGGTTGCGACGTAGGCTGGCCTTTTGCACGTCGCGGATGTCGTGACCGTCGATGGTAATCGCTCCGTCGTCGATATCGTAAAAGCGTGTCAACAGGTTGACCATCGTCGTCTTGCCCGCGCCCGTCGGTCCGACCAGCGCGATCGTCTGCCCTGGCTCCGCTCGCAGGCTCATGTCCTTGATCACGGGCACGTCCTCCACGTAGGCAAAATCGACGTGGTCAAACACCACCTCGCCGGTGATATCGTCCAGCACGAAGGCACCGGGCACATCAGCGAGCTCCGGGCGCTCGTCGAGCAGGTCAAAGACGCGCTCCGCCCCGGCCAGTGCAGACTGCAACTGGTTGTACAGGTCACCCAACTGGCGCAGCGGGTTAGCAAACTGGCGCGAGTAGGTGTAGAAAGCAGCGATGGTGCCCACGGTGGCCCAGCCCTGGAGCGTCATCCAGCCACCCAGACCGGCCAGGATGGCGATGTTGGCATTGCTCAGGATGCCCATCAACGGGGGGATCAGCATAGCGTACGAGTTGGCATGAATGCCCACTCGGCGCACGGCATCGTTCGCCGCGTCGAAATCGGCTAACGTCCGGCCCTCCTGCCCAAAAGCCATGATGACCCGCTGCCCACCAAACATCTCTTCCAACTGGCCGTTCAGTTGGCCGATGCGCATCTGGAACTCGCGAAAGCCCGCACGCGTGCGCTTGCCGATGAACCCCACCAAACCCAACATCAGTGGGAACACGATCAACGACGCCAGAGCCAGCCAAAAGTTGATAGCGAACATCATCACCAGAATGCCGACCAGGGTCAGCAAGCCACCGAACAACGCTGTCACATTCTGTGCCAAGACGCGGTTGATGGCATCCAGGTCGTTGGTCAGACGGCTCATCAGCTCGCCAGGCTGGCGTCGGTCGAAGAAGCTGAGGGATAGGGTCTGCAGATGATCGAACAACTCGCGGCGCATGTCGCGCATCACCCGCTGGGATATCCGGGCTGCAATCACCCCTTGGATGGCCTGGGCCACCCACGAACCCAGGTATGAGCCCAGCATGAGCAGGACGATGCGCCCCAGGCCAGCCAGGTCGTTGGCGGCGATGAACTTATCGACGGCCACCCCCATCAGGTATGGCCCGACCAAACCCAACAGTGTGCTTGCCGCCACCATGACGAGCACGATTGCCAAGGCCAACCAATAGCGCTGCAACTTGGCCAGCAGGCGGCGCAGCGCCCCGCGCACGTCGCGGGCTTTTTCGATCATCGCGCCGTGTCGCCCCATGGGGCCATGCATTCTGGGAGGGCGAGGTTGTTGACGTTGTTCAGTCATTTTAGCCATTACGCACCTCCCCGTTCCCCAACTGCGACTCATAGATTTCCCGATAGATCGGGCTCGACGCCATCAGCTCCGCGTGGGTACCCTCTGCGGCGATCTGCCCTCTTTCCAGCACTATGATCTTGTCGGCATTGAGCACCGTGCTGATGCGCTGGGCCACGACGAAGGTTGTACAATCGGCATGCAACTGCGCCAGCGCCACCTCGATCTCGGCCTCTGTCTCGAAATCGACGGCGCTGGTGCTATCGTCTAGGATGAGCACCTTGGGGTGCACCAACAGCGCGCGGGCGATGGAAAGGCGCTGCTTCTGCCCGCCCGAAAGGTTCACCCCACGCTGGCCGACCTCGGTGTCGTACCCGTCGGGAAAAGCCATGATGAACTCGTGCGCCTGGGCCGCCTTGGCCGCAGCGAACACCTCCTCATCCGTCGCCTCGGGGCAGCCGTAGCGGATGTTATCACGGATCGTGCCGCTAAAGAGTACCGCCTCCTGCAACGCGACGCCGACCTGCGCCCGTAGCCCGTGCAGCGGCATGTCGCGCACATCCATCCCATCCAGCGTCACCCGTCCGCGCTCCACATCGTAGAAGCGGGGGATCAGGTGGATCAAGCTCGACTTGCCCGATCCGGTCGCCCCCAGAATCGCCACCCGCTGCCCTGGCTCGGCCGCCAAGTCGATGCCGTTGAGCACAGGTTCACCACAACCGTGATTGTAGCTGAAGCACACGTTCTCAAAAGCCACGCGCCCGGCCACGCCAGAGGGAGCCCGCGCATCAGTCCGATCCTTCACCTCCGGCTCGGCATCCAGCACCTGCAGGATACGTTCGGCAGAGGCGTCGGCCGCCGAGAGCGGCCCCAGCATCATCCCCAGCATCATCAGCGGAAAGATCGAGAGTGTCATATAGTTGACTGACGCCACAACCTCGCCGATCTTTAAACCGCCCAGCATGGCCAACCGCCCGCCAAACCACACCACCCCCACGACGCCGAGATTGACCAAGACAGACATCACTGGCATCAGTACAGCTATAAGCTGCCCCACCTGGATCATCTGATCGGTCAAGTCGCGGTTGGCCTGCCCGAAGCGGGCGCTTTCGTGCTCGTCGCGCACGAATGCCTTGACCACGCGCACTCCCTCCAGGCTCTCCTGCATCACCTGGTTCAATCGGTCCAGCTTTCGCTGCACGCTCATAAAAGCCGGGCGCGCCTTTGTCGCAAAAAACCAGATCAATCCCGCGATTATCGGCAGCAATCCCAGCATCAGCAGTGATAACTGCGGGCTTGTCGTGATGAGTAAAAACATGCTGCCGATCATCCACAGCGGCGCGCGCGTCATGATGCGCAGCCCCATCAGCACCACCATCTGCACCATGATGACGTCGTTGGTCGCGCGCACCAGCAATTGCCCCGTCTGGACGCGATCCAGGTTACCGAAGGAAAATGCCTGCACCTGGCGCACAATGGCGCTGCGCAAATCGGCGCCTGTGTTCATCGACACCCGCACTGCAAGCAACGTATTGACGATGGTAAACAGGGCACTGAGCACCGCCGCACCTATCATCAACAAGGCCGTGACCACGATCGTCTGCATGTTGCCTTTTGCGATTCCATCGTCGATGATCGTCTGCGTCAGACGCGGGATCAGCAGGTCGGAGACCACAGTAGCCAACAGAATGATGAGCGCCAGAATAGCCTGCTTCCGGTACGGCTTTACAAAGCCAAGAATACGTCGTAATGATTTCATTCCTCACACCTCGCTAGATTTTTCTGAACCTTGAGCAAAAGCTCACGTAGCGAGGCCACCTCTTCCTCGCTCAAACCGGCGAAAGCCTGCGCCTCAAAGTCGCGGAACGTCTCCTCCACCTTGCTCCGAATATCTCGTCCGGCCTCGGTCAAATAGACGCGGGACACACGCTCGTCCTCTGTATCGCGCCTGCGCTCCACCAACCCGGCTTTTTCCATACGCTTTATCGCGTTGGTGATCGTCGCTGGTTGAACACCCGACCGTGCCGCCAACTCTGAGTGCATGATGCCCTCGTTCTTCCACAGAACGTGGAGCACAAAGTGCTGCCCTCTGTGCAGCCCGATCTCTTCGAACAAGGCATGTATCCGGTTGCGCATGAGTTTGCACATATGACCAAGCAAGAAGCCCGTCGTCTCTTGCGTAGAGTGTTGCACCATCAGACTCTCCTTCAAACTTTGGCTAACTAACATTTCAGCATCTAATATTTAGATGTCGAAATTATACACAAATCCGCCAGCGTGTCAAGGTACTTTTGGGAGATTCACCCTCCCGCAGGTTCAAAGGCAATCCGACCAAATCGGCCAGTTACCAACCTGCGGGAGGGTAGACTACATCTGAGGCAGCGCGAAGCGGAAAGTCGAGCCCGCACCGGGTGCGCTCTCGACGGTGATGGAGCCGCCGTGCATCTCTACGAGCTGCTTGGCGATAGCCAGTCCCAGCCCGCTTCCCCCACCCGCCCGCGAGCGGGATCTATCGCCACGCCAGAAGCGCTCAAAGATGTAGGGCAGATCCTCGGGCGCAATCCCGGCACCTGTATCGGCTACCGATAGCTGCACTTCACGCCCGGTCGCAATGGCAGAAAGTGTCACACACCCGCCCTGTGGCGTGTGGCGCAGCGCGTTGGTCAGCAGGTTGCCCAGCACCTGAGCGATGCGCCGCCGGTCAGCAGCCACCTGCGGGAGATCCGCGGGCAAGTCGAGTGCCAGCGTCACTCCCCGGTCGTCCGCCTGCGGGCCAAAGTTGACCTGCGCATCTCGCAGCAGGTCGCCCACATCCAGCGGCTGCCTCTCCAGGCTCAACTGCCCTGCCTCGGCCAGCGCCAGCAGGCGCAGATCCTCCACCAAGTGAGCCAGCAGCCTGGTCTCCTCTAGAATAGGCTCCAGGTGTTCCGGCGTGGCAGGATAGACACCATCCAGCACACCCTCAATTTTACCCCGGATGACGCTGAGTGGCGTACGCAGTTCGTGCGCCACGTCGGCGGTCATGTTGCGACGCAGGTTGTCGGCACGGGCCAGTTCCTCGATCATCTGGTTGAAGGAAGTTGCCAGTTCTCCCAGTTCGCCGGGATATTGACCGCGCACGCGCACGCCGAGATCGCCCTTGGCCACAGCGCGCGTGGCCTCCGTCAGCTTTACCACCGGTTGGCTGATCACGCGTGAAAGCGCGCCTCCGGTGATCAAAGCCACCACCCCGATACCTAAACCAATCAACAAGAAGCGCTGCAACGTGGATCCCAAAATGGATTGAAAGTCTTCCCGAAAGCGACCGTAGGGCGAGAGAAGCAGGTAGCCCACCGTCTGATCGTCCACCACGATCAAGAAAGACACTCTCTTCTCCCCATAATGCAACGTTCGCCCTATTTGCTCGCCATCGCTGGACGCCACGATCACCCCGTCGGATGCAGCCAAGACGTACTCTGTACGCCAGCCTTGCTCCTCAAACTCCCCGCCAGGCAGGGTAGCGATCAGGCCGTCAACGCCCACCCAATCGCCGTTTTCCTCATAGTAGCCCTCCAGGCTCTCAACCCAGGGACGCATCATGGTCGGCGGGTTGTCATGGGCAAAAGCCTCCACCTGACGCAGTGCCGAGTGCCCAGCCCAAAATATCCCGCCACCGGCCAGGAGTATAACCGCGACAAAGGCCACGATGAGCTGCCAAAAGAACCGAAAGTGCAACCCCGTGAACATGCCGGCTATCTTTTCGCGGATTCTATTTCCCATAATCTCACTGCTCCGCTAGCTTATACCCCACACCATAGACGGTGAGAACGTAACGCGGCTCGCGTGAGTCCGGTTCGATCTTGTGTCGCAGGTTCTTGATGTGGGAATCGATTGCCCGATCGTAACCGGCGTAAGCCACATCATAGACCAGGTCCATCAATTGTGCGCGGGTAAAAGGTCGGCCGGGACTGCGCGCCATGATGGCCAACAGATCGAACTCTGTCGGCGTCAGGGAGACCGATTCCCCGTCCACGGTCACAGTGCGACCAGCCAGATCGATCACCAGATCACCTACCTGTATGACGCCCGACTGCTGCACGTCCCCCTGGGCGCGACGCAGCACAGCCCGCACGCGGGCCACCACCTCGCGCGGGCTGAAGGGCTTGGTCACATAGTCATCGGCCCCCAGCTCCAGGCCGATCAACCGATCGGTCTCCTCGCTGCGCGCCGTCAGCATGATGATGGGCACGTTACCCAGGACCGCGTCCTGGCGCACACTGCGACACACGTCCAGGCCATCCATCCCGCCCGGCAGCATCAGGTCGAGCACGATCAAGTCGGGCCGCTCGTGCCGCGCCATGGTCAAAGCCGTCTGCCCGTCTCGGGCGGTGAGCACGCGAAAGCCCGCCTGCTTCAGGTAGTCACTCACAAGCTCTACGATCTGCGGTTCATCGTCTACAACAAGGATCGTTTGATACGCCATGTGCCGCAGCCTCTACGATCAAATGTAAGACCATTATACACATAGGACGGTAGATTGGTAGTCGGTAGCCGGGAAACTGGGAACAGCCTGCCCAATTCCCCGGCTACCTCAATTCGCCAATCTACAATCTGCCAATCAACAATTCCTACTCATACCTCAACGCCTCGATCGGGCTCAGCCGCGCCGCCTGGTTGGCCGGGTAGATGCCAAAGAACAACCCCACAGCAGCCGAAAAGCCGACGGCGAGCAATATGGAATCCGGCGTGACCACCGAATTCATCAACCCGGTCAGGTCGACCAGCTTGCCCAGGCCCATACCCAGCAGGATGCCGAGCAACCCCCCAAGCACGCTCAACGCTACTGCCTCCAGCAGGAATTGGATCAAGATATCTCCCCTGCGCGCTCCAACCGCCTTGCGCAGGCCAATCTCCCGCGTGCGCTCCGTCACCGAGACCAGCATGATGTTCATGATGCCGATCCCACCCACCAAGAGCGAGATACCCGCGATGGCTCCCAGAAAGGCGGTCAGGATGCCCGTGATCTGGCTGGCCATCTCTAGCATATCGGCTTGATTCATCACGAAAAAGTCATCGTCCTCGCCGGGAGCGATATCGTGGCGCTCCCGCAACAGCGCCGTGATCTCGTCGACGACCGCGTCCGCCTGGCCCTCGGAGGCCGCCATCACGTTGACGGAACCTACGATGAGATCACCCAGTGCATCACGCCCATTGAATATCTTGGTTTGCGCCGTCGAAATGGGAACGAACACCTCCTCGTTTGGGTCGCTCATGCCAGAACTGGCTTGCTCGGCTAGAACACCCACCACGGTCAGCGAGACCTTTCCACCACCGGGCATGACCACCTTGATCTTTTGCCCCACCGGATCAAAGTTGCCAAACAGGTCTATGGCCGACTGGTAACCCAGCACAGCCACACTGCCACGTCCATCCACATCCCTATCCTCGATAAAGCGCCCGCTCGCTAACTCCATTCCATTGTAGGCCAGTTGATACTCCGGCGTCACGCCCGTCACCGAGACGTTGACGTTTTCGTCACCAAAGATGACCTGCGTGTTCTGACCAAACTCCGGGGCGACGGCTATGGCATCGGGCACGTTGCGGGGATCGGCGATGGCTTGCGCATCCTCGTAAGTCAACGAGGCACTGCCGCCTGCCTCCTGCACCGGCCCCATACGCCGGGCACCGGCACTCACAAAGATCAGGTTAGAGCCAACGCTGTTGATCTGTTCAGTGATGGAAGCCTGTGCCCCCTCTCCGATGGACATCAGGGCGATGACCGCCCCCACGCCGATGATCACGCCCAGCATCGTCAGCGCCGAGCGCATCTTGTTGGCCAGGAGACCATCGAAAGCCACGCGTACATTTTCCAATAAGTCAGCTATCCAAGCAATCATCATTCACCTCACGGGAATTGTAGATTTGCTGATTGTAAATTGACAGATTGATCAAACCGTCAATCCATCAATCTACGATTCGTCAATTTACAATTCCTCTACAATTTGTCCATCTCGCAATCTGATAATCCGCTGCGCCTGTTCCCCGATCTCTTCATCGTGCGTGACCATCACGATCATGATCCCTCGTTCCTCGTGCAGGCGATGCAGGATCTCCATCACCTCGTCGCCCGAGGTCGAGTCCAGGTTACCCGTGGGCTCATCCGCCATAATGATGGCAGGATCGTTGACCAGCGCGCGAGCGATGGCCACTCGCTGCTGCTGCCCGCCGGAAAGCTCCGTCGGATGGTGGCCCATCCGATCGCCCAGCCCCACCATCTCCAGTGCCTCACGCGCCCGTCGCTCCCGCTCAGTCAGAGGGATTCGGGCCCCGTTTCTCGAATACTGCATCGGCAGCATCACCTGCTTCAACGCGCTGGTGCGGGCCAGCAGGTTGAACGTCTGAAAGACGAAACCAATCTGCCGGTTGCGAATGGCGGCCAACCGGTTTTCGCCCATCCCACTCACGTCGACACCGTCCAGCCGGTACTCTCCTGATGTCGGCGTATCAAGGCAGCCAATGATGTGCATCAGCGTCGACTTGCCGGAGCCAGACGGCCCCATGATGGCCACCCACTCTCCTTGATCGATTCCCAGCGAGACGCCGCGCAGGGCACGCACTTGTACTTCGCCCATCTGGTAAACTTTCGTAACATTCTCAAGCTCGATCATCCCAGCATTCCTCTCTGCAAGTGCAGACTTTACCCATTTGGGCAGTTCCGAAGGAACTGCTTAGCAATTTCGGGCCTGGCCCGAAATAGCCCTCAATCATCGCTTCCCCCACCAAACATTCCACCCGGACCCCACCCAGGCTGCCCGCCACCCTGAGCAGGAGATGCCACCACACTTACCACATCCCCCTCAGTGAGACCGCTTGCAACCTCTACCTCAACCTCGGTCATCACACCCAGCGTGACCTCGACCTTCTCAAAGCCATCCGCAGCCTGACGCCAGATGTAGGACTTGCCACCCTCGCTCTGGATCGCGCGCAGAGGGACGATCAACGCGTCCGCCTTGCTGGCAGTGATGATCTCGACGTTTGCCGTCATCCCTACCCGTGCAGGCACCCCTGCAGGCAATAACTGGATCGTCACCGGATAGAGAACCACGCCCGATTGGACGCTCGCCACCGGTGCGATGTCGGTCACCTCGCCGGCGAGTTCCTCATCCGGGAAAGCATCCAACGTGATGGCGGCCTCTTGTCCAACGCTGACCTTTGCCACGTCGACCTCGTCGAGATTGACCTCCACGACGAAGGTCGTCAGATCGCTCAACACGACAGCAGCCTGCCCGGCGCTGGCCCGCTCCCCCACCTTGACGTTCAGCACCGTGATGGTCCCATCCATCGGCGCGACCAGCTTGGTATCTTCCAACGCCCGCTGCGCCGACTCCAGCTTGATCTTTGCCTGGGAAAGTGAGGCCTCCAACTGCTCCAACTGAAGCGGCTCGGTCTCTAAAGCCACCTGCGCGTTGAGCACCTGTGTCCAGGCATTTTGTACGCTCGCCTGGCTGATACCAGCGACGGCCAGGTTATAGTTGGCCTGTGCCACTTCCAGGTCGTACTGCGCCCTCTCAAGCGCCTTTTCGGTCGCCTCCCGTTCAGCCTCCAGGGCGTCCTTTTTCCACTTGATCTCGAGTTCCCAATCGCGCGCCTCATCCCAGGCATTGTCGTAATCCTCCTGGGCATCCGCGAGTGCATCCCGGGCCTGCTCCAGGCTGACGCGCGACGACGTGAGCTGATCGCCGGTACGATCGGCAAGCGCCTGCGCTTCTTCATAGCTGGCCTGGGCCGCATCCAGATTGGCCTGCTTCAATCCCAACTCTGCCTCAGCCCGCGTCAGAGCAAGATTGATCTCGGCCTGCGCCACCTGCAGCTCCGCATCGGCTACCGCCTCGCGGGCATCGACGTCGTCCAATCGGGCCAGCAAGTCGCCTGCTTCCACCACATCCCCGACCTCCACGTTCACCTCAGTCACCTCCCCACCAGACGAAAACGCCAGCGAGACTTCGTCGTTGGGAGCCAGGCTGCCACTGCCATCGATCGTGACCTGGATCGTGCCGCGTTCCACGACCGCAGTCTCCGAGCCAGAGTCGGCCATCGCCTGTTGCGTTGCGCCGCCCTGCAAAACGCTGTACCCCACGTACCCCAGGCAAGCGACCACGGCGACAACCGCTATG
>Ga0316577_10001603_pt1 | contig 10787 bp, 9 predicted proteins | sample S5NA_FD_203073 | JGI IMG/M metagenome (GOLD analysis project Ga0316577, IMG submission 203073) | Rhizosphere microbial communities from salt marsh grasses in Alabama, United States - S5-7_050615r2r1 | ecosystem: Host-associated > Plants > Roots > Rhizosphere | place: USA: Alabama | collected... | reverse complement strand
CCGTTGGCGGTGATCATCTGGCGCCACAGGGGCATCGTGTCGAAGTCGCCAAGGTCGGGTTCCGAGCCGATCGCCGTCGGATAGACGAGGATCTCGGCACCCTCGAGCGAGTAGATGCGCGCCAGTTCCGGGTTCCATTGGTCCCAGCAGGTGGGGAACCCGAAGCGGGCCCCGGAGATCTCGACGACCGGGAACCCGGTGTCCCCCGGGGCGAAGTAGCGGTCCTCGTGGTAGTACGGGAACCGGGGGATGTGCAGCTTGCGGGTGCGGGCGACCACCTCGCCCGAGGGGGCCACCACGATGGCGGTGTTGAACCCGGGGCCGTCCGGGTCGTGTTCGTAGAGCGAGGCGTGCACGTGGGCCCCGGTGGAGGCGGCCATCTCCCGGGCGAAGGCCGTCGTGGGCCCGTCGCCGACCACCTCGGCACGTTCCCGGGACGCCTCCTGGGCGTCGGGCACGACCGCGAAGTACGGCGAGAGCGTCAGTTCCTGCAGGCACACGATCCCGGCCCCCTCACCGGTGGCGATCCGGATGCCCTCGGCGAGGGCCGCCCGATGCGCCTCCGGGTCGGGGTCCCAGGCACACTGCACCGCTCCGATCCGCAGCCGGGGGCGGCCGCTCGGCGGTTCCTGCCGCGCCGGGGACGGCAGCGGGTCGTCGGTGATCAGGCGGAAGCCGGTCATGCCGCTCCCTTCGGGATCTGCATCGTCGTGCAATGGGGCCCGCCGCCGGCGTAGGAGAACACGGTGCCTCCGACCGCGACGACCTCACGATCGGGGAACGCCGCCCGCAGCACCGCGAGGGCCTCGTCGTCGGCCGGGTCCCCGCCGACGCCGAGGATCACCCCGCCGTTCACCAGCACGATGTTGGCGTACGCCACCCCGAGGCCGTCGGCCGGTTCGGGCAGCGTGGGGAGGTCGATGATCTCGAGAGCACGCCCGGCGGCGTCGGCGGTGGCCTCCAGCACCCGGCGGTTCGCAGCCATGCGGTCGAAGTCGGGATGGGCGGGGTCGTCGCACGCCTGGAACAGCACGGCGCCGGGCCGCACGAAGGCGCACACCGCGTCGACGTGCCCGTCGGTGACCAGGTCGGCGGTGATCCCGTACGGGAGCCAGACGACGGTGGCGATCCCCAGCGTGCGGGCCAGTTCCGCCTCGATGTCCTCCCGGGACATCCCCGGATTGCGGTTCGGGTTCAGCAGGCACTGCTCGGTGGTGATCAGCGTGCCCTCGCCGTCTCCGGTGATCGCCCCGCCCTCGAGCACCATGTCCGAGGGGATCCGCTCGATGCCGAGGTGCTCGAGGATCGCAGCGGACGCCGCCGCCGTCCGCTCCCAGGGAGGGAAGCGCCCTCCCCAGGCGTTGAAAGCGAAGTCGATCCCGGCACGGCGGCCGTGGTCGTCGACGACGACGATCGGCCCCGAGTCCCGCTGCCAGGCCGACTCGTAGGGGATCTCGACGATCTCCGCCTCCCCGGCGAGGGCCCGGCGGGCGCCGGCGGCCTCCCCCGGGTTCACCAGCATCGTGATCGGTTCGAAGGCGGCCACCGCGGCGGCCAGGTCGGCGTAGGCATCCCGGGCGGCCTCCAGGCGATCGCCCCACGAGGCGTGGACCGGCCACGCCATCAGCGTCCGCTCGTGCGGCTCGAACTCGCCCGGTATCCGGAAGCCCATCAGGACACCCCGCCGTGGACGATGTCGCCGCCGATCACCGTCATCCAGATCGGCAGTGAGCGGATCTCGCCGGGATCGACGGCGAAGGGGTCGCCGTCGATCACGGTGAGGTCGGCGTACTTGCCCGGCTCGATCGAGCCGAGCCGGTCGTCTGCGAACAGGGCATGGGCCGCCCCGATGGTGTGTGCCCGGATCGCCTCCTCGACCGTCAGCGCCTGGTCGGCGCCGATCGGCCGTCCGCCCATCGTGACCCGGGCCACCGCGTTGGCGACCGTCTCGAGCGGGCGGAAGGACGTGACGTCGGCGTCGCTGCTCAGCGCGACGGCGACCCCGGCGTCGAGTTCCTCCCGCATCGGGATCAGCCGGTGAGCACGGTCGCCGAGGCGAGCGAGGAACTCGTCTCCCTGGTCGTGGAGGTAGTTGGGCTGGCAGACGGCGATCACCCCGAGGCGGGCCATCCGCTCGATCTGGTCGGGAAGCGGGTATCCGCAGTGCTCGATGCGGTGGCGGGGATCGGGGCGGGGATGGGCCTCGATCGCGGCTTCGATGGCATCGAGCACGGCCCCGATCGCCCGATCCCCCTGGGTGTGGATCCCGACCTGCCAGCCCTGCCGGTGGGCCTCCGCGATCATCCGGCGCATCTCGGCGGGCTCCCAGTAGAAGAGCCCCGCGAACTCGCCGTGCTCCCCGTAGGGCTCCTCGAAGACCGCGGTGCCGCCGATCAGCGAGCCGTCCATGTAGAACTTCATCGGGCCCAGCCACAGCAGGTCGTCTCCGAAGGGCCCGGCCAGTCCGATCGACCCGTATTCCTCCAGCTGGTGCGACAGCGGCATGCAGGCGACCCGCACCCACCAGTCACCGCGGCGGCGAGCCTCCCGATATCCGGCCAGTTCGCGGCGGGTCACCTGGGCGTCGCAGACGGTGGTGAGCCCGGCGGCGACGTACGCCTTCCCGGCCCTGGCGACGGCGGCCACCAGTTCGTCGATCGTCGCCTCGGTGTGGAAGTTGGGGCCGTGGGAGCCGATGTCGACCGCCACCGGTTCGACCAGCCCGCAGGCGGCGTCCAGGCAGAGCCCGGTGGGGCGTCCTCCCTCGTCCCGGATGAAGGCGCCGCCCTTCGGATCCGAGGTGGCGTCGGTCACCCCGGCCTCGTCGAGCGCCCGGCTGTTGACGAGCAGGTAGTGGCCGGAGACGTGGCGCAGGGCGACCGGGTGCTCGGCGGTCGCCCGGTCGAGGTCCCAGCGGGTCGGCGGCCGCCGGTACTTCCCGTGGTCGAAGCCGAATCCCCGGATCCAGGTACCCGGCGGGGTCGATCGGGCCGCCTCCGCCACCGCCGCCGCCAGCGCCTCCGCCGATCCGATCGCCGGAAACCGCAGGTCGAGACTGCCGAGGCCTTCGCCGGTGGCGAGGTAGTGGTTGTGGGCGTCGACGAAGCCGGGCACCAGCGTGCGGCCGCCCAGGTCGATCGCCTCGGCACCCGGATGGGCGGACCGCAGATCGCGATCGCTGCCGACGGCGAGGATCCGGCCGCCGGACACGGCGACCGCCTCGGTGCGCGATCCGGCGGCGTCGGCGGTGAACACCCGTCCCGAGTGAAAGAGACGGACCGCGCTCACTCCCGGCCTCCCGGTGCCCGGGCGGCGGCGGGCCGCTGCCGGAACACCCGCACCGCCCGTCGGCAACCGTTGCCCACCATCCACGACCTCTCCGTGAGGGGGTCCTCTATCGGGTGATAGGCACCCTAGACGGCGGCGCCGGTGACGGCAACCGCATCCGGGCCTATCGTTCGATCGAGAGATCCCGAACGGACGGAGACGACGATGGCGAACACGACGATCACCTCGTCGCCGGCCTTCGCCGGCCTCCTCGAACGGGAACGCACCCGCTTCCGGGAACGTACCCGGATGTCCCGGGACGCCTTCGAGGACGCCGGGTCGCTGGTCGGCGGGGTCCCGATGCCGTGGATGCTCGAGTGGCCCAACCCGTACCCGCTCTACGCCGCCGCCGCCCGGGGCGCCCGCCTCTGGGACGTCGACGGGAACGAGTACCTCGACTTCTGTCTCGGGGACACCGGGGCGATGTTCGGTCACTCCCCCGGCCCGGTCGTCGAGGCCGTCGGCCGCCGGGCCGCCGAAGGGACGACGACGATGCTGCCGGACCCCGGCGCGGCCGCCGCCGCCGACCTGCTGGCGGAACGCTTCGGTCTCCCCCACTGGCAGTTCGCGCTGTCGGCCACCGACGCCAACCGGTTCGTGCTCCGACTCGCCAGGGCGATCACCGGCCGGCCCCGGGTGCTCGTGTTCAACGGCTGCTACCACGGGAGCCTCGACGAGTCACTCGTCGGCCTCGACGACGACGGGCGGGTCGCCAAGTTGAGCCCGATCGATCCGAGTCCCGCCTGGCCGGCCGACGCGGCGGCGGCGGTCGTGGAGTTCAACGACGTCGCCGCCCTCGAACGGACACTGGCGGCCGGTGACGTGGCCGCGGTGCTCGCCGAGCCGATCATGACCAACTGCGGCATGGTGCTCCCCGAGGCGGGCTACCACGACGCCCTGCGCGACCTCACCCGGCGGCACGGCACCTACCTGGTGATCGACGAGACCCACACGCTCTCCACCGGCTACGGCGGGTTCACCGGGGCGCACGGCCTCGATCCGGACTTCCTCGTCTTCGGCAAGGCGATGGCCGGCGGCATCCCGATCGGCGGCTACGGGCTCAGCGCCCGGGTCGCCGCCGACCACGACCGGGTGTTCGGATCACGGTCGCACCGTATCTGGGGGGCGCTGGGCGTCGGCGGCACCCTGGCGGCGAACGCCCTGTCGATCGCCGCCCTCCGGGTGTGCCTCGAGGAGGTCGCCACCCCGGCGGCGTTCGATCACATGCTCCGGCTGGGGACGGCGCTGGCCGACGGCCTCGACGACGCCATCGCAGCGGCCGGGCTGCCGTGGAGCGTCACCCGGGCCGGCGCCCGCGCCGAACTGCAGTTCATGCCGCGATCTCCCCGGACCGGAGGTGAGGCCCTGGCCCACTTCGACTGGGCGCTGGTGGAGTACACCCACCTGTTCCTGCTCAACCGGGGGGCCGTGATCACGCCGTTCCACAACATGATGCTGACCGCCCCCGCCACCAGCCGGGCCGACGTGGACGCCCTGGTCGGAGCCTGGTCGGACTGCATGGAGGAGCTGGCGGCGATCGGCTGACGCCGCTACTGCCCCTCGGCCATCATCTCTTCGGCTCGCTCGTGCGCCAGCGGGATGGCCGTCCGCAGGGTGGCGACGATGAAGTCCACCTCGTCCTTGGTGATCACCAGCGACGGCGACATGATGTTGAGATTCTCCACCGGGCGCACGATCAGGCCGAGCGCGTCGGCTTCGTTCGACACCCGCTTGCCGATGTCCACCCAGTCGGGATAGGGCTCGCCGGTGGCCGCGTCGCGGACGAACTCGATGCACGCCATCAGGTGGGATCCCCGGACGTCGCCGACCATCGGCAGCCCGCGCAGGGTCTGCAGCTGTGCCATGAAGTAGGGGCCGACCTCCCGGACGTGCTCGAGGATGCCCTCGCGTTCGATGATCTCGATGTTCTTGAGCGCTGCGGCGCACGACACCGGGTGCCCGCCGTAGGTGAATCCCATCGGGAGGTACCGGTGGTGCCCGGGCTCGGCGATCACCCGGAAGATCCGGTCGGAGATCAGCGTCGCCCCCAGCGGCAGGTAGCCGGAGGTCAGCCCCTTGGCCACGGTGATGACGTCGGGCTCGATCCCGAACACCTCCTTGGAGACGAACCACTCGCCGAGCCGGCCGAACCCGGTGACCACCTCGTCGGCGACGTACACGATGTCGTTCGCCCGGCAGTACTGCCAGATGCGCTGCAGGTAGTTCCCCGGAGGGGGGACGACCCCGCCGGACCCCATGATCGGCTCGGCGAAGAACGCCGCCACCGCTCCCGGCCCGCCCAATTCGGCCACCTTCGCCTCGAACTCGGCGACGAGGAAGTCGGCGAACTCCTCCTCGGAGCGCCCCTTCCCGTACCGGTAGATGTTCGGGCTGCTCAGGTGATGGATGTTCTCGAGGAACTCGAGCTCGGCGATCCGGTCGCCCGGTTTGCCCCCGATCGACCCCGAGGCGTAGGTCTGCCCGTGATAGGCGTCCATGCGGGAGATCACATGGCGCTTCTCCGGAAGACCGCGCACCCCCTGGTAGTACTGCACGAGCCGATAGGCGATGTCGATCGCCGTCGAGCCGCCGGTGCTGAAGAACACGTGGTCGAGGTCGCCGGGCGCCAGGTCGGCGAGCCGGGCGGCGAGGTCGGCCGCCGGTTGGTGGGTCATGTCCACGAACGGGTTCGAGTAGGCGAGCCGCCGCACCTGGTCGGCGATGGCCTCGGCCATCTCCTCCCGCCCCAGCCCGATGTTCGTGCACCACAGACCGCCGACGGCGTCGACGTACCGCTTGCCGTCGGTGTCGGTGAGGTACACGCCCTCACCGGATGCCATCGGCAGCGCCCCCTCCTCCGCGAAGGTGTCGAAGACCTGGTAGGGGTGGAGGTGGTGCCGCTTGTCGCGTTCGACGATGTCACGGGTCGTCGGTTCGGGCGTCATCGGTCGTTCCTTTCCTCAGAACCCGGGGATCTGCTTCGGGAAGTAGTCCTCGAGCACGCCGTCGCGCTCGACGTCCAGGGTGGCGCAGTGCAGTGCCCCGCCGAACATCGAGACGTCGATGAAGTCCACCGGGATCACGTCGAATCCGAGCCCGTCGAGCTGCTCGGCGAAGCGCACCTCGTTCGCCTCGACCAGCACCGTCTTCGGGTCGAGCGAGAGCACGTTGTAGCCGAGCGACTCGTGGCACATGCTGTAGGGCGGCTGCTCGGCGCCGGAGGGCGGTACCGCCTCGACGACCTCCCAGTCGTTCATGCGGAACAACTCGAGGAATTCGGGAACCAGCGAGGGGTAGGCCGGGTTGACGATCATCAGGCCGGGCCGCAGCGGGACCAGGGTCACGTCGATGTGCCACGGCTGCGGCGTCCCGGCGAACCCCAGCACGTGCACCCGGAAGCCGCGCGACTCGAAGTGGCGTTTGAACCAGTCGAGCCCGGCCTTGTTGGTCGGCGCCGAGTGCTGGATGAAGATGTCCTTCCCGAAGCGCATGGCGTCGGCTGCGTCGAACAGCGGCTCCTTCTCGGTGAGGTGGAACTCGTAGCGGCGCATCCGCTCGTCGAGCTGCTCGTCGGTCCACTCGCGCCAGAAACCCTCCCAGTAGCCCGGCACGTAGGACTCGTCGGAGAGCCGCGGCTTGGGTGCCGCCTCCCAGAGGAAGTCGGGATCCTCCTTGAAGTAGCGCTCCAGGAGGGGCCGGTAGGCGAGGAACTCGAACCAGCGCGCCCGCTGCGACATGGTCGCCTCGAGGATCGTGTTGCCGTGGCACAGCAGGATGTCGCGGGGCGGCATCGTGCCGAACATGTGGCTGCACTCCCAGTCCGGAGTGCGCACGTACTGGCGGTCGTCGAGCGAGGTCGGGCGGTCCACCCGGATCCCTCGTCCCTCGAGCAGCCCGACCAGTCCCTCCATCTGCTCGGAAGCCTTCTCGATGTACCGGTCGGGGATCGGCGACCAGTCTCCGGGGCCGAGGCCGAGCCGGGGGAAGTCGAGGACCATGCCGGCATCCGGAGCGCCGACCATCCGGCTGTCGATGCGTCCGACGACGACGTGCTCGAGCGGATCCCACTCGTTCCACGAATTGACTCGGGTCATGGTGTCGCCTCCGTCGATGCCTCGAGGCCCGTGCCGGGCCGGCGATCGGTCTCCGGGAATGAAGCCTATCAAATGATAGACGGTCCTGCAGGAACGGCTATCGCCCGATAGATAGACTGCCTCGTGGGCGGGCCGCGTCTCGGCCCGAGCGGGAGCAGGGCATGGTGAGCGTCGGAACACCGAAGGAGGGCAGCGGCGCCGAGACGAGGGAGCGAATCCTCGTCGAGGCCTCGCGGCTGTTCGCCGTCCAGGGGTACCACGGCACGACGACCCGGGAGATCGCCGCCGAGGTGGGGATCAGCCAGCCCTCGCTGTTCTTCCACTTCCCCACGAAGAAGGCGATCGTCGAGGAGCTCTGCCGGCTCGACCTGATCCCGGCGGTCTCCCGCATCGAGGGGTTGCTCGCCGGCGGCGGCTCGCCGGCCGCCAAGCTGTTCGCCATGATCGCCGGGGAGGTGGCGTGCATCCTGGCATCGCCGTACGACCTCAGGGCCCACCTGGCGTACGAGGTGCTCAACGACCCCGACCTGGGCACCTACCGCGACCTGGCACACCGGTTCGACGAGGCCACCCGGGACGTCATCCGGGCCGGCTGCGACACCGGCGAGTTCATCGAGGTCGACCCGGCGATCGCCCAGCAACTGGTGATCGCGGTGCTGCTGCGGGCCCCGGTCACCGATCGGCACGTCCAGCCGAACCTCAAGGACCTGGAGCCGCAGATGTCGGCCGCGCTCGTCCTGCGCAGCCTGCTGACCGACCCGGGCCGCCTCGACGACGTCGCCGCCGAGGCCGCTCCGCTGACCCGCCGCTACTGCGCCGCCTGAGGCTCCCCTCTCCGGCCACCCAAGGTGGTCGGCAGGGGTGGGAACCCGGCCCCTGCGGGGCCCCGCCCCGAGGGCGAAACCCCTTGCCGAACCGGCCGAATCGTCGATTTCTTCTGGAACCGGTACCAGCCGATTCGGGCCGTTTGGCACATTGCGCGATCACCGAACGTCGTGATACGGTGATCGTCCGATCGACTGAGGGGTGCCGCCGAGGTGGCCAACCGGGTGCACGAGAGCGCAGGGCTCTCAGACAGCGTCGGCATGTACCTGGAGTCGGTAGCCGAGCACGACCTGCTCACCGCCGAGGACGAGGTCCGGCTGGCTCGCGACATGGAGCGGGGCCGGCGGGCGCAACGCAAACTCGACGCCGACGGCAACGCCCTCTCCCCCGCCGAGCGGGCCCGGCTGTTCGGCATGATCCACGCAGCCGACGAGGCCAAGGCCGAGTTCATCCGCTCCAACCTCCGGCTGGTGATCTCGATCGCCAAGCGCTACACCGGCCGGGGCCTCGACATGCTCGACCTCATCCAGGAGGGCAACCTCGGGCTGATCCGCGCCGTCGAGAAGTTCGACTGGCGCAAGGGCTTCAAGTTCTCGACCTATGCCACGTGGTGGATCCGCCAGGCGATCACCCGGGGCCTCGGCAACCAGGGCCGCACGATCCGGCTTCCGGTGCACATGGTGGATGTCGTGCGCACCGTCCAGGAGACGGCCCTCTCCCTCAGCGAGCGGCTGCGCCGGCCCCCGACCTACGAGGAGATCGCCGAGGCGAGCGGCCTCGACCTCGAGCGGGTGCAGATCGCCCTCGACGCCCCCGGCGACACCGTCTCCCTCGACCGCCCGGTGGGCACCGACGGGGATGCCGAGCTCGCCGACTTCGTCGAGGACGAAGCCGCCGAGGACCCGTTCCTGGCAGCCGCCGAGACCTCGGCCCGCCGCCACCTCGAGTCGGCGATGTGCCTGCTCGACGAGCGGGAACGCGAGGTCATCCGGCTCCGCTACGGGCTGACCGGCGACCCGCCGAGGACCCTGTCCGACGTCGGCAAGGTCTTCGACCTGACGCGAGAGCGGATCCGCCAGATCGAGGGCCGGGCGCTCGCCAAGCTGCGCCACCCGAGCTGCAGCTTCGACCTCGAGAGTCTGCTCTGAGCCCGCCTCAGAAGAGCCGCAGCCGGGGGCTTTCGATGCCGCGCAGCTCGTCGTAGTCCACCTCGACGCAACCGATCCCCCGGTCGGCGGCCAGGGTCTTCGCCTGCGGCTTGATCTCCTGGGCCACGAGCACCCCCCGGACCGGGGCGAGCGCCGGGTCCCGATTGAGCCGCTCGAGGTAGCGAACGAGTTGCTCGACCCCGGCGATCTCCCCGCGGCGCTTCACCTCGACGGCCACCACCTGGCCCCCCGGGTCGCGGCACAGCAGGTCCACCGGCCCGATGTCGGTGGGGTACTCGCGGCGGAGCAGCTCGAGCCCCGGCTCGATGACCCCGGGACGGTCGGCGAGGAGCCCCTGGAGCTCCGCCTCCACGCCGTCCTTGTCGAGCCCGGGGTCGTCGCCCAGCTCGTGCGACACGTCGGAGATGACCTCGTGGAGATGGATGACGAGCCGCTCACCCTTCGTGTTGGAGACGACCCAGCGCCCGTCGGCCTCCTCGACGTGGTTCGGAGCGTTCATCCAGTTGAGCGGCTTGTAGGCACCGCCGTCGGCGTGGATCGCCACGCACCCGTCGGCCTTCACCATGATCAGCCGGACCGCCTCGGGGAGCCGGGCTTCGAGACGGCCGGAGTAGTCGACGGAACAGCGGGCAACGACGAGGCGCACGACGGCGCAGGGTACCCGGACGCGGCGGTGGGGGCGGCCCGGAGGCCGCCCCCACCCGAGGAGGAATGCGCAAGCGAGGAACGGATCAGGCGTCGGCGGCCTCACCCCCTTCGAAGGGACGGTGGCCCCGGGCTCGGTGGCCGTCGATCGGAAGGTCGCCGTTCACCATGGCGGTGACCCGCTCGGTGATCTCGGCGATCCGGTCGGCCTTCTCGGACTCGTCGAAGCGGCCCTCGGCGATCGCCTCGTCGAGACGCTCCTCGGCGTCGGCGACGAGTCCGTCGATCAGATCGTCGGCACTCGACCCGTTGTCGGCTGCGACATCGGCGAGGGTCGATCCCGATTCGAGCGCCGTCCGGATGTCGTCGACGGAGATCCCGAGGAGCCCGGCGGCCGCCTCGAGGCCGAAGCCGCGGCGCCCACCCCTGCGATGTTCGAAGCCTTCGGCGAGGACCTCGGCGACCGCCCCGGCCTGCGCCTCGGTGATCGTCCCGTCTCCGACCAAGGGCCCGAGCAGTTCGAGGACCCGCTCGGAGGCTCGGACCTCCGGAGTGGTCTCCCCCTCGGTGGTGACCACCGAGGCGACGGCCGTGTCGTCGGTCTGGGCGAGGGCGATCCCGGAGGTGACCAGGGCGGCGACCGCCAGGGTCACGACCCCGATCTTGAGCGTCTGACGCATCACTGTTCTCCCTTCTTCGTCGAACGCTGCACGCAGGTTCCCGGGCG
>Ga0316577_10001602_pt1 | contig 10787 bp, 5 predicted proteins | sample S5NA_FD_203073 | JGI IMG/M metagenome (GOLD analysis project Ga0316577, IMG submission 203073) | Rhizosphere microbial communities from salt marsh grasses in Alabama, United States - S5-7_050615r2r1 | ecosystem: Host-associated > Plants > Roots > Rhizosphere | place: USA: Alabama | collected... | reverse complement strand
AAGGTGCACGGTGCACGCCCCACACAGCCCCAACCCACAGCCATACTTGGCGCCTGTCAAGCCCAGATCGTCGCGCAGAACCCAAAGCAGGGGGGTCTCAGGACTTGACTCGACCTCGTATTCCTGACCATTTACGGTAAGCCGGATCGTTGCCATATCGTTTCCTCCTGCCCGTCGCCACAACAAGAAAATAATTTCGTATCTTTTCAGCACTCGGGGGTTGGTGTGGGCGGGGTCCGCACACACCAACTTTCCCCTCTTTGTTGAGATGATACACAATTTCTACAAGTATAAAGCAACGGCGCGGCCCTGTCAAACGCCCCCGAGATCGATCTGGATCCAGAGACCCAGTCCCGGCCGCAGCCGGTGTTGCAACGAGGGAGACTTTTGTGGTACACTATCGAGCACGATGCAGACCATCAGTGACCCTTTTGCGGGCTATGCCCGCTTCTACGACCTTGATTATGCCGGGGTGGACGACGACCTGTTCATGATCCGGCAGTTCGCCGCCCGTTGCGGCTCGCCCATCCTGGAGCTGGCCTGCGGCACGGGGCGGGTCCTGCTGCCCCTGGCCCGGGAGGGCTACGAGGTCGTGGGGGTGGACGTTTCGCCCGCCATGCTGGCCGTGGCGCAGGAAAAGGTGGCCCGCGAGGGGCTGGAGGGGCGAGTGGCCCTGGTCGAGCAGGACATGCGCGAGCTGAACCTGGCTCGCCGCTTTGCCCTGGCTTTTGTGGCCCTCAACTCCTTCTGCCACCTGCTGGACATCGACGAGCAACTGGCCGTTTTGGGCGGCGTGCATCGCCACCTGGAGCCCGGCGGCCTCTTGATCCTGGACCTGTTCAACCCCAACCTGGCGCGCCTGCTGGAGATGGGGGGGCAAGTCATCCTGGACAAGATCATGGCCGGGCCCGAAAGCGGCCGGCAGGTCATGAAACTTTCCAGCCAGCGCGCCGACCTGGCCGAGCAGATCATCCACGTCACCCTTCTCGTCGACGAGGTGGACGGCGAGGGCGTGGTGCAGCGCACCCTCTTTCCCTTTGACATGCGCTACCTGTTTCGCTTCGAGTTGGAGCTGCTGTTGCGCCACGCCGGCTTTGAGCTGGAAGCCATCTATGGCAGCTATGACCTGGACGAGTTCCAGGCCGAAAGCGAGCGCATGATCGCCGTCGCCCGGCGGCCGGAACGGACGTAGCCGGTGACCAAATCCCCCCCTGCCCCCTGCCGCCGGCTCAGCCGCCGGGCCGTCCTGCGCCTGGTTGCCCTGGCTGCCACCGGGGAGGCTTTGGCCAGCTGCAGCTCGCCACCACTGCTGGGCCGCCTGTGGCCCACGGCCACCTGGACGCCTTCGCCGACGGCCACGGCCACCCATACGCCCACCCCGACGGCCACAGCCACGGCCACGGCGACCTCCACGCCGACGCCCACAGCCACCCATACGGCCACTGCGACGCCCACGGCCACCGCGACCTCCACGCCGACGGCGACGCCCACCTCCACGCCGACACAGACGCCGACGGCCACGCCCACCCGCGGTCCCCTGCGGACGATCTCGCTCATCCATGGGCCTTCACGATCCCTCGTCGTCGACAGCGTCCTGCAGCGGTTCGACGTGATCCCAACCCAGATCCGTGTGGACCTGGGCGAAACCGTGCCCGACCTGCGCGAGTACGACGCCGTGGTCTTTGCCGGGGGTGAATACCGCCCCGACGAGTTCGAAGAGCCGATCTTCCACGCCGAGCGGGAACGGATCATGGAGGCCCTGGACGCCCAGGTGCCCATCCTGGGCATCTGCCTGGGGCACCAGTTGCTGGCCTATTGGCTGGGCGGCGAGGTCAACACGGGCCGCTGGGAGATAGGCTGGCTGCCGGTCGCGCTCGACGAAGCGGCCCAAGCGGACCCTCTGCTGGGCGATCTGGGCGAAACCTTTCATGCGTTCCTCTGGCATGGCGATGAGGTGACAAAGCTGCCGTCCGGCGCAACCCTGCTGGCCTCCAGCGAAAAGTGCAAGGTCCAGGCCTATCGCCTGGACGGGCTGCCCGTGTGGGGCGTGCAGTTCAACCCCCAATACGATCCCGTCATCGCCGAGGGCGTCATCCGCGCCGCCAAGACGCTGCCCCAGTATGGCTATGACCTGGACGAGATGGTGGCCACCGGCTATCGCGAGTACGACGACCTGGCGGGCCAGATTTTCGGCAACTTCCTGGCCGTCGCCTCCTAGAGGGAGCAGGCCATGAAACGCCCGGCCCTCCTGGCCCTGCTGATTCTCATCCTGGCGACGTGGGTCCTCGCCGGCTGCGGGCAACCGGCGACGAGCGCCCCCGTTCCGACCGCCAGCCTATCGTCGACCCAGGTGCCGGAGCGCATCGCGGCGACAGAGGCGGCCGCGCCCCAGGCCATTGCCGCCACCGGCCGGCCCACGACGGCGGTGCCGCCTACCCCTACCCCGACCCCAACCCCCACGCGCACGGCGCGCCCGACGAGCACGCCAAGGCCCTCTCCGTTGCCCACGGCGACCGCCACGCCAGTGCCCACCCTGCCCCCTGCCGTCGAGCCGGAGGAGGGCGAGCCGCTGGACTTTTCCTTGGGCTGGCGCCTGGATGCGAATGGGCACCTGGCGGCCGCCGCCATCGATCTGTCCGGCGGCCGGTCGCGGATCTCCCTCGCCTCGTTCGGCCGCCGCGTCTATGCCCTGGACGGCGAGGACGGGGGTCTGCGCTGGCAGGCCCGCACCCGGGGGCCGGTCTATGCCCTGGCCACCCTGCCGGGGGGGCGGCTGGCCGCCGGCGACGATGCCGGGGCGGTCACCGTCCTGGACGGCGCCGGCCAACAGCTGTGGCGGGCGGATCTGGGCAGCCGGGTGACGGCCCTCCGGGCCACCTCGGGGGGAGAATTGTTGGCCGGGGGCTGGGACGAGCAGATTACGCTGCTGGACGGCGAGGGCCGGCCACGCTGGGGCGCGGCCGCCGGCGGGCCGGTCACCGGCATCGCCGCGCTGCCGGTGGGCCAGGCCGAGCTGGCGCTGGCCGCCACCCTGGCGGGCCAGGTGCGGGCCTTTGATCTGGAAGGCAACGAGTTGTGGCGCTTTGACGCCGGCTCTCCGCTGGCCGGCGTGGGCATGGTGCCCACCGGAGGAGAGACCCTGGCCCTGCTGGGAGCACAGGACGGCCGCCTGCTGGCCCTGGACGCCGCCGGCCGGCTGCGATGGCAGTTGGCGCTGGGCAGCGGCGCCCCGGTCTGGCACGCATCCGGCTTGCTCAACGGGGGGCAGCCGGCCATCGTGGCCGGCAGCGGCGGGCCGTCGCCGGTCCTGGCCCTGCTAGCGGCGGCCGAAGGGCAGGTGCAGTGGCGCGTCAGCCTCCCGGCCGCGGCCGGGGCCATCACCGCCCTGGACCTGGACAGCGACGGCCAGATCGAGATCCTGGCCGGGCTGGCCGACGGCCAGGTGCAGGCATTCGACCTCGGCGGCCGGCTGCGTGGCACCGTCCACGCCGGCCTGCCGGTGTGGGGCCTCCATCCGGCAGGCGAAGGCTCGGCCCTGGTCCTGACCGACGTCGCCGCCTGGCAGGTGACCGGTCGGTCGGGCCGCGCCGGTGGTCCCTGGCTGCCGCCGCCGAAGATGCTGCCCGCCCCACCCGACCCCGTCCCGGCCGCGGCGCCGGGGGATGAGACGGGCGGCGTCCTCGTCTTCCTGGGCGACGTGGCTTTTGGCCGATCCATGGAGGCGCAACTGGCCCGCTACGGCCCGGGGTATCCCTGGCAGGGGCTCGGGCCACTCCTGGCAGGAGCGGAAACGCCGGAGGACGATCCGCCGGTGCTGGCCATCGCCAACCTGGAATGCACCTTGACGACGCAGGGGAAGCCGCTGGACAAGGGCTACCTGATCCGCGCCCATCCCACCTGGGCGCGGTCCCTGGTGGCGGGGGGCATCGACCTGGTGACGCTGGCCAACAACCACGCCCTGGACTTTGGAACGGCGGGCCTGGAACAGACGGTCGAGGCACTGGGGGCGCTGGGCATCGAGACAGTTGGCGCCGGCACGTCGCCGGAAGCGGCCCGCCGTCCGGCCGTCCTTGACCTGGGCGGCGTGCGCGTGGCCTTTTTGGGCTATGCCGCGGCCCGCTGGGATGGCTCGGTCGACGTACCGGCCACCGACCTCCTGGCCTGGTCCCGTCCCGGTGACATCCGTGCCGACGTGGAGGCAGCGCGCGACCAGGCTGACGTAGTGGTCGTGCTGCTGCACGCCGGCACCGAATACGCGGCCACGCCCTCGGCCGACCAGGTGGCCGCCGCCCACGCCGCCGTCGAGGCCGGCGCCACCCTGGTCGTCGGCCACCATCCCCACGTCACTCAGACGGTGGAGCGCTACGGCCAGGGCCTGATCATCTACAGCCTGGGCGACGCTGTATTCGATATTCCCCGGCCGGCGGCGATGCGTGGCCACCTGCTCCGGGTACGGATCACCGCCGACGGCCTGGCCGGCGCCGAGCTGTGGCCCTTCTGGATCGACGGGGCGATACAACCTCGGCTGCTAAATGACGGCGATGGGAACCCCATCGTGGAGCAGATCTATCCCTGAGCCGGACGCGCACGGTCCTCCCCGCCCTCCAGCGAGGCCCTCACTTTGTAGACCAGGTCGTCGACGGTAAAGGGCTTGGGCAAAAAGACGGCATTGAGGCCGAGGCTGGTTTGGGGCCCAATGGCGTCGTCGGCGTAGCCCGAGATGTAGAGGACGGCCAGCTCCGGCCGCTCCTCTTGCAACTGCTTGGCCAGCGCGGGGCCATTCATGCGGGGCATCACAATGTCGGTAATCAACAAGTCGATGGGCCTCTCTTCCATGGCACTGATCTCGAGCGCCTGCTCGCCGCTCGAAGCCTCCAGCACCCCGTAGCCATGGGACTGGAGCACGCGCACGGCCAGGCGGCGCACGCTGGCGTCATCTTCGACAACCAGCACCCTCCTGGCACTCGGCGGTGGGGCGCCCAGCCCGCCCAGGGAACGAGCCGCCAGCACCGCCGTCTCTTCCCGGCTGCGCGGCATATAGATCTTGAAGCTCGTCCCCTGGCCAAGCCGGCTCTCGACCTCGATGTGGCCTTCGTTCTGCTTGACGATGCCAAAGACAGTCGAGAGACCCAGGCCGGTGCCCTGGCCCCGCTCCTTGGTGGTGAAAAAGGGCTCAAAGAGGTGCGCCTTGACGCCATCGCTCATCCCCTCGCCGGTGTCGCTCACGGCCAGCAGGACGTAATCGCCGGGGCTGGCATCGACGTGCAGGGCGGCGTAGGCCCGATCGAGGGTCACGTTCGAGGTCTCGATGCGCAGCGTCCCACCCGCAGGCATGGCATCACGGGCATTCACCACCAGGTTCATGATGACCTGCTCCATCTGGGCCAGCCCGGCCTTGACCGGCCACAGGTCATCGGCCAGATGGGTGACCAGCTCGATATCCTCGCCGATGATGCGCTGCAACATCCTGCTCAGATCGCCAACCAGGCGGCCGATGTCCAACACCTTGGGATCTATGACCTCGCGCCGGCTAAAACTCAGCAGTTGCTTGGTCAACTTGGCCGCCTGCTCGCCGGCGTGGCGAATATGCTGCACGTGCTCCCACAGGGGGTCCTCGGAGCGCAACTGCCGTTCAAGGAGCCGGGTGCTGAGATGGATCACAGTCAGCAGGTTGTTAAAGTCGTGGGCAATGCCCCCCGCCAACCGGCCCAGCGCCTCCATCTTTTGTGCCTGCCGAAACTGCTCCTCCAGCTGGACCTCGCGCGTGACGTCGCGCATGGTACAGACATAGTTGATCGTCTCGCCCGCCTGGCTGCGCACCGGACTCACGTTCAGGTCGACTACGTACGTCTGGCCATCCGGCCGGGCGCTGGTCACGCGGCCCTGCCAGTTCGGATCGTGCGCCAGTGCGTCCCAAATCTCGGCGTAGGGCCGAGCGCCGCTGTCCCCGCCGCCAAACTCACGCATGGTCTGCCCAATGACCCCGGTCCGCGAGAGCCCCGTGATCTGCTCAAAGGCGGGATTGGCATAAAGGACCGTACTGCCCGTATCGGTGATGGCCACGGCCTCGGCCGCTTGCTCCACAGCCGCGCCCAGACGGCGCTGTGTCTCTTCCAGCCGGGCGCGGCCCAACGCGCTGGAGGCCTGGTCGGCCACCCGCTGGGCCAGATCGACCTCGTCGTCCAGCCAGGAGCCTGGCTCACCGACGTGGATCTCGAGCCCGCCCACCACTTCTTCCTCGACGACGAGGGGGAGCAGCAGCCAGGAGGCAGGAGCGGCACCAGGCACCACGTTGTGCCTTGCCGCCGGCCGGACGTCGGCCTCGAGGTCAGGCACAAAGAGGGCCGCCCTGTGCTCCAGCAGGTAGTCGACGGCGGGATTGGCCACAAGCTCGACCGTCTGTCCCAGGACCGATGGCTCGCCTCCGGCGCCGTATTCGGCCACGATGGTGCCCTCTCTTTTTTCGCCGTCAAAGAGGATCACGGCCGCCCGGGGCACGACAAAGGCCAGCCCCACCTCCTCGCAGATCCGAGCCAGGATCGTCTCTAGCGGCTGGCGGGCGGCAGCGGCAGCAATGACCCGGTTCAGAAGCGCCAACTCCCGATTGCGGCGCTGGGTTTCTTCTTCGGCACGCTTGCGCTCGGTGACGTCGCGCATGGCATACACGGCCCGCACGGCCGGCTCCAGCTCGCTGGCAGCCAGCCCCCACACAGGCGTGGCCTTGACCTCGAAAATCCGATCCCCGTGGCAATGCAGGCAGGTGTCAGACTGCCCGAGGTCCAGGATCCGCTCCAGGCGGGACTGCTCCTCGGGGCAGCCCGGGCGATCGATGGTCGTCCCGTAGGGGGTGCCGACGACCTCCGTCACCGGCCGTTCGGCCAGGTCGGCAAAGGCCCGGTTGGCTCGCACGATGCGATTTTGCCCATCGACCAGGATGACCGGGTCGGGCATGGCGTCGAAGGTGGCCTCCCAGTCGCGCTTGCCCTGCTCCACGATACGGAACAGTTCGGCATTGGACAGCGCCAGGCTGGCCTGGTCGGCAAAGGCACTCAGGCGATCGCCGTGTTCCTGACCAAAAAAGCCAGGCGTCGCGCTGTTGACGTTCAAGAAGCCAATGATCCGATCGCGGGCCCGGATCGGCGCTGCGGCGTGGGAGCGCACCCAGGGAGTCTCGGGCATCGATAGCCAGCCGGGATAGGCCTCCGTGTCGGGAATAACCAGCGGCTGCCCCGTCTCTAACATGTGGCGCAGGTTGTGGGTTTGGTCGAGGGGCAGGACGAGGCCCTTCACCGGCTGCCCAAAGGCTTCGTGGCCACGGCCACGAACGACGCGGGCCTGGTCGGCGTCGACCAGACAGATGTCGACGGCATCGCACGGGATGACGCGCCCCACCTGCTCCAGGATCTGGTCCATGATCTGGTCCAGGTCGAGGGAGCTGCTCACCGATGCCGTCGCCTGGCGTAAAGCTTCGGCCAGCTCCCGCTGCTCCCGCTCGGCCTGGAGCAGGCGGGCATTCTCGAGAGCGATGGCGGCCTGGTCGGCGAACAGGCTGGCCAGGCGGACCTCGTCCGGTCCAAAGGGCTCCATACTCTGGTTGTCGGTTATGTTAATAACACCGATGACCCGCTCCCCGATCTTGAGCGGCACGCCCAGCACGCGGCGAAAAGGCTCTCCCTCGTACACCTCGGCCCGCCCCTCCCAGATGCGATAGTCGGTCACGATCAAGGGATCGCCGCTCTGGGCGACCCGCCCCGACAGCCCTTCACCGGGATGCAGGATGGTGCCGACGTACTTGGAGGGCAAGTTGTGGCCCACCACCAGGACCAGATCCTCGAAGCCGGGCGGCACCAGGTAGAGCGCGCCCATCGGAGTGTTGAGCAGCCCCGTCGCCCGCTCGACGATGGCCTTGAGCAGGGTTGCCAGGTCGCGCTGGGCGCTGATCTCCAGCGTTGTCTCGTACAGGGCCGCCATCTCGCGGGCACGCTGGGCCAATGCGGCTTCGGCCCGCACCTGCTCGCCGATATCGGTAAAGACGGCCACGGTACCATCAAACTCGCCTGTCTCGGGAGCAAAGCGGGGAGAGCCACTGATGAGCACGGGAAAGCGTTGACCATCGCGCCGCAGCAGCTCGACCACGTAGCGATCGGCCGCGCCCGTGAGGCGCCGGCTGTCGGCTGCCTGGACGATCGGCTGCTGATCGGGGGGCACCACGCTGGCCCAATACTTGCCCACCAGCTCTTCCGGCTGGTAGCCCAACAGGGCACTCGCCGCCGGATTAAGAAATGTGAAATACCCCTCGGCATCCTGCACGGCAATCCCCTCGGCCATGCTTTGCACCAGGCCCTCGTTGAACTCTTTGAGCTGGCGGAGCTCCTGCTCGGCGCGCAGCCGCTCGACGGCCAGGCCAATCTGGCTGGAGACGAACTCTAGGATCTCTTGCTCCTCCTGACCAAAGGCATCCTTGTCCTGGTAGCTCTGGACGACGAGGGCGCCCACTACCTCGCCGCCGGCCTCCAGAGGGACCCCGAGCCACACCTCAGACACCGTGCCAAACAACTCCAAATCACCCGCCCGGTGCAGGGCCTCGATCTCGTCCCGCGTGACCAGCAGCGGCCGGTTGCTGCGGATGACCCTGGCCGTCAGCGTCTTGCCAGCAGGAAAGGTGGGAAAGTGATCCCGCTCGTCGACAAAGAAGGGCATGCTGAGGGTGTCGGTCTGCCCGTCATACAGGACGACGAAAAAGTTCGTGGTATCCATCACCGCGCCCAGCTCTCGCCGGACAGCCCAAAACAGCGCGTCTTCCTCCCTCTCCATCTGCGCCGCGCTGGCGATGCGGTATAGGAGCGCCTGGATCTCGGCCCTGCGCTTGCGCAGGGTGATGTCTTCGATGGTACAGTCAAAGAAGGCGACCTCGCCCGTCTCGGGATCGCACACGGCCTTGGCCGTCACCGAGCCCCAAATGGGCGTGCCGTCCAACCTGACCAGGGCCAGCTCCCACCCGGTCACGCTGCCCTGGGACGACACCATCTCGGAGAAGGCATGGCGCGCCTCGGGATGCTGGTACAGATCGGATACTTGGAGCTGTGCCAGGTACGCGGCCGAGGGGATGCCGAACATGAGCAAAAAGGCTGGATTGGCCATCAGGATCCGGCCCTGCGGCCCGGGCGTCGTGCGATACACGCCAACGGGGATGTTCTCGACGAGGGTGCGATTCCGCTCTTCGCTCTCCAACAGGGCGCGCTCGGCCTGCTTGCGCTCGGTGATGTCGGTATAGACAGCGACGGCCCCCACCAACTCGTTCCCGATGAGGATGGGCGAGCCGGCCACACTCACCTCTACGGGGCTGCCGTCGCGCCGGTAGCGCACCGTCTCGATGGAGGGCACCGTCTCGCCACGCAATACCCGCCGGGTCAAGTCGGTGGCCTGGCAATACATCTCGTCATCGGGGGCGGCGATCAACTCGTCGAGGTCGCGGCCATGTGTCTCGGCACGCGAGTGGCCGAATAGCTTTTCGGCGCCCGCATTCCACTCCCGGATGCGGTTCTGACCGTCGAGGGCGACGATGGCATCGGGCGTGCAAGCCAGGACCCGCTCCAGGTAGAGCCGGCGCAGCGCTTCCTCCAGTAATCCGGCCCTGTCCTGGCCCTGCGGCGAGCCCGTTTCCAGCTCGGGCACGTGCTGTTCAGGATCCGCCTCGCCGCCGGCCTCCTTTCGTCCTCCGCGAGCCCTGGCCATATCAGACATTGCCTGTCCCTCTCCCATGTCATGCATGCACTGCCGTCACCCCGGGGGCACGCCCGGAGTGACGCCGGTCGCCGACGGTCCGCTAGATTATACCATGAATGGCTTCTGGCGCCAACGGGAGTAGATTGGCAAAACGGTGTGGTTGAGGTACCTCAACCACACTGTTTTCGGAGATTATTCTACGATGAGCTGGATCTCGGTTACGAGGCTGTCATAGTTCCAGCCGGAGGCATATACGTCGAGGCTGGTGACGTGCACCGGGGCTGCATCGCCCAGCAGCTCAAGGAGGTTGCCCGATTCGTACGGATACCACACCCCACGCGTGATCTGTTCGCCCATGGGCCGCCCCCAGGCGTCGATGGCAATGGTATAACTATCCCGGTTTTGATAGTAAAAGCCATGGGTCCAGAACTGGTCATTGCCCCAACGATCCTTGTAGTTCAAGCGCACAATGATGGGGAACTCGGAGCTCTGCTGGCCTCCCCCCGACAGGCTCTGGAATTCGAGGAGCACGTCGAGGGTGATCTCGAGCACACGAAAGTCGCGCACGTCGTGGTCCAGCCGCTGATAGAGGTGAGCTTCGGTGTGATTTCCGTCGTCCGGCTCGCGCCGTACCAGGCGCGCCGCCTGCCGGCCGCCATCCTGGCTCACCTCGATGGATGGTGGCGCCACCAGGGGATCGAGGGTCACCGGACGGGTCAGCCAGCCGGTAGCGAGGGGCTCCTCAAAGTTGCCGTTCACCACCAAGTTCTGGGCAGCGGGCAGCGGATCGGCCACGCTCCCCTCCAGATCGACGCGGGTACGCATCCCCTGCAAGAGCTTCATGCGCACCTTGTCCGAGCGGACGATGGCCTCACCCCTTACGACGGTGATCTGGGTGGTGGGATTGGTGACCTCGATGCGATAGCTGCCCTCTGTCAGTTGCAGGGTGGCGTGGGGGGTCAGCACCAGGAAGCGCGTCTCGCGGTCGGTGGGCAGGGCAACCCCGGCCCGGACCATGCCCGCGGCCAGGGTCAGGACCACCTCGTTGGGGTGATCGCTCA
>Ga0316577_10001601_pt1 | contig 10787 bp, 13 predicted proteins | sample S5NA_FD_203073 | JGI IMG/M metagenome (GOLD analysis project Ga0316577, IMG submission 203073) | Rhizosphere microbial communities from salt marsh grasses in Alabama, United States - S5-7_050615r2r1 | ecosystem: Host-associated > Plants > Roots > Rhizosphere | place: USA: Alabama | collected... | reverse complement strand
GTCCGAGCATCTCGATCTCCAGTACAGATATCCTATTCTTATCAAAATGCAAAAAAGGCAAATCCCCGAAAATGGATTTGCCCTTATTGAAAAAACAACACCCAAAATATTTTGGCACTTAATATTTATATTTCATTGCTAGCCTTCAGCTTTAAGCTATTTTTTGATATGGCAGAATTGTCATTGAGAAAGATCCAACTTCTCAGGTTCGCAAAGCAACTCTGAATTTACAGATGTTAACCCGCAATTACTGCACTGCCATCTTTCGTTATTCACTCTGTTATGACAGTATTTCGGGGGCTTTGATCCTTTCATCCCACACCAGTCCGACTTTCTACCCATACCCCCCACTTTACAAATGTTTTTTGCGTTCAGTGCAACTGCTCCACAGTTTTCACAAAAATATGCCCGTGTGTCTTTTGGAACAGGTATATGTTTTTTTTCAGTCATTTGCTTTAACTCCTTAATTTTGGAATATGTTCTAATCAGCACAAGCTAACTATTCGTTATTACATTAATAATAAGCATTGAAGGATTTTTGTCAAGGACGGTTGTCAATTTCATCTCGTTAGAATTAAACAGGTCCTGAAGGTGGGCCTCCTAAAGCATAAAATACTATCATAAGGATTATTGCTTGAATGACCCAACCAATGATGCAAACACCCACAGCACGTAATGTACTCTGATAGTCAAGGGCCTGTCTTACAGCAATAATCATAGCTACTAACATCCAAATTGAAGCGATAGTAAATACGATTCCGGCTATGCCAGGTATAATCGCCAATATTCGAATTAAACCCGGAGAGCTTGAAAAACCGATGGTTCGAAGCAATTCACCAACATCAGATTCGGTTTGCGGCTCAGGAAGGAGCTTAGCTCCGATAAAATAAACCATATAGGCCCATACATACCATGCTATGAGAGCTGAAACCGTTCCGAAAATTATTCCCTTAACCCCTATTGTTCCGATGCTCCCTATTCCTGCGGCGATACTTGAAAGAACAACAACTCCCATGGCCTGAGTCATTGCTTCTTTATCGGCCTCGACTTCTTCATATAGATTAACGTCAAGCTTGGAAGCTCGAATAACACGATCGATATAATTTTGCATTAATATCTCCTCCCAGTTACAAATATCGTATAATAGCCGTTGTCAAAGTCAAACAAATCTTATCTTCGCTTAAAGACGATAATAATTAAATACTGTGCAGTCCAAAAATAAGTGCTTTGCATCGTCGATATTCTACAAAAAAAATTTTCCGAATAGGAAAATACCCCGAATTTTCCTCTTCTATTCGAGCGTGTATATAAGGCTTTTTTAAGGATGATTATTTTCTCTGTTCCGAAACGGATAAGGACATATTATGAAAAAAGTTTGCGAAAAAGCCGGGGTTAAACCTTTCGTGTTTGATGCCATTCGTCATCATGTTGCTTCGATTTTGGCAGATTCCGGTAAAGCCAGTATTACTCAGGCACAAAAATTTCTTCGCCATCGCAGAAGCACCACTACAGACAATCACATTAAGACGCTTGACCCTGAATTAAAACAGATTGCAAAACAAAATTATTACATAAACAAACTTACACTGAAGATAAAACGAAAGGGGTACGTTAGGGGTACGCTTTGACAACTTTTCTAAATAAAATAGCCGAATTTAGCACATGCCAAAATCGGCTAAGTCGTTGTAATGGCGGAGAGAGAGGGATTCGAACCCTCGGTGGAAGTTTCCCCCCACACTCGCTTAGCAGGCGAGCGCCTTCAGCCGGCTCGGCCATCTCTCCGTTTACCGCTAACCTAAGTTGATCGTTTCAAATTTTGCTTGATAAAATGGCGGAGGGAGTAGGATTCGAACCCACGGAGCTGTTACACTCAACGGTTTTCAAGACCGCCGCTTTCAACCACTCAGCCATCCCTCCAGAGATATAATCTTTTGAGCGAATGAACGAACAAAAAACACTAGTTTTCGTCTGCCACTAACTAACATTTTGAAAATTCAAGGTCAATATTTTTCTAATGTTAGTTGACATCACTCATTTTTTATGATTTTCGACAAATTAAGAAGAATCAATTATACCTCAACTGAGCGTAAACAAAAACGAGATAAAATAGCAAAATTCATATTTCACTGATGGTTGAGATGTTAAAACTCATTCGAATCATCCAAACAATTATTGAAATAAATATGTTATGATAGTTCTCGGTTTTGTTTACGCTCAATTGAGGTTTTATTTAAAGGAGATATATAAGGAGATATATAATGAAGCAAAAATATACCATCTTAAAGAACGATGAAAAAACCGGTGTCATTATCAGAGAATTCGCTGAATTGGATAAAGAAATATTCTCTTTTTTGTGTGAGGAAACGTTTGAAGACGAAACCGTAAAATCAGCCATTGAAAAAGGCCAAGAAGCACTTATACAGACTTTAAGAACTCAAAATCTGTTTCCACTAGGTATCTATGCCAAAGAAATCGCTGCAGCCGTAATAAAGATGTATGAAACCGGAGATGATCAGCCGGTTGAACTGCTATTTGACGATACCGATCTTTTGACAAAAGAAGAAGAAAAACCCCTGTCCATAGATGATATTGAAGACGATGATGTGGGAATCGACGATCTTTTGGATGAAGACGTCCCGGAAGAAGACTTTGATGAAAAAAGCGATATTAAGAATCTACAACATTCATTGAAAATTTCCGATGACGATTCTGGTGATATAGACGATGATGATTAGCACAACAAAACAGATTACAGATCATTTTTAAGCATCTATCTATAGCCTTCATGGATTAAACAAATCCAAATTATATTGAGATTATAACTAACACGCGAAAATATCAATGCGTGACATACGTTATATTTTATGGTTACGTTAAATTGCCGATTCTTGGCCTAATGTCCAAAATATTCTATCAAATTCTACGCCCAATAAACGATATTCAGAAAATGAAAAAAAATTCTTGACTTTCTTAAACCTCTCTAATATAGATTTTTCTAACTTTCCATAATATATTGAAATCAATATAAAAAAAGTGTCACTTTGTGGCACTTCACATAATGGTATTGTGGCAAATAACTTTTTAAACCGATACGGTGTAAAAGTTACCAAAATTGAAAAAAGTACTAACGAGTTATGTTTAGGCCAAGGGGCCATCCCGACTCGGTGTGTCCTATTTTTATAAAGCATAAAACAACTGAACGCGCAGAATATCCATAAAACAAGTAATTGGTTTTATTGTCAATATAAGTGTGTTCAGAGCTATGACTCTATCTTATTGGCTGCCTAAAGGTCTCGTGGAAAACTTTTTTGATGGTGATGCCACGTGCTGGCTTTTCATTCCTAAAAGATTTTCTCTATATTCTTAATATTCCAATCAGATAGATTAATTCCAATTTTACTGTTTATTAAAAACGTCTGACAAGAAATAAAAGATGTAAAACCATTTACCATCACCTTCCAGTAAAGAGGCGAAAAATGAAAGATCAAAATTTAGCAGGTCCGATCAGAGAAAAGTTAAAAGGGGTTTCACGGCGGGATTTCATGAAATTCTGCGGGGTCATGGCAGTAAGCATGGGCCTGCCCTTAGGGGCCGGCACGCAAATCGCTGAAGCCATCACAAACCCCAAACGCCGCCCCCCGGTGATCTGGCTTCACGGGCAGGAATGCACCGGATGTACGGAGTCTTTATTGTGGCCGTCACATCCCAGCCTGGAGCATTTGATTTTAGACCTTATTTCTCTTGACTATCATGAAACCTTGGAAGTCGGCGCAGGCCACCAGGCTGAAGCCGCCCTTAAAAATTCCGTCAAAGAGAATGCCGGAAAATTCATCCTGGTTGTGGAAGGGTCTGTTCCAATAAAAGACGGCGGTGTTTACTGCAAAATAGGAGGCCGCCCCTTTGGAGACATTGTAAAAGAAACCGCAGCAAAAGCAGCGGCAGTGATCGCCATCGGGTCCTGTGCAACTTGGGGAGGTTGGCAATCAACGGCCCCCAATCCCACCGGCGCAACAGGAATGCCTGAATTCCTTAAAGGAACCACTGTCGTCTCGATTCCCGGCTGTCCGCCCAATGGATACAATTTTCTTTCAACGGTGCTCTATTTTCTGACATTCAAAAAGCTTCCAGCCCTGGATGAATTGGGAAGACCCAAATTTGCATATGGCCGCCTGATCCATGAAAACTGTGAACGGAGGCCCCATTTTGACGCAGGCCGATTTGCGGAGGAATTCGGGGATGAAGGGCATCGCCTGGGCTACTGTCTTTACAAACTGGGCTGTAAAGGACCCATGACGCGTAACAATTGTCCTTCCCTTCACTATAACGACGTGGGCGTCTGGCCCGTAAATACCGGCCGCCCCTGCTTCGGATGCTCGGAGGAAGGCATTGGATTCACTATACCGATCTTTACCGAAGCCGATCTTGAAATCGTAACCCCGGCAGCCGTGCATGCGCCTATCGAAACAAAAAGAGGCGCAGGTATCTCCGCAGGTGCTGCGGCATTGGTCGGTGGCATTGCCGGAGTAGCCATAGGCGCCGGCGCTGTGGCTGCAAAAAAAATGGGCGACAAAGATAAAGGAGAATAATTCATGAAAATCAAACGGCGTGATTTTCTCAAGGGATTGGCAGGAAGCGCGGTACTGGCAGTGGCGTCTCCGGCCATGGCAGCTTCCTCGGAAAAAAGTCGCCTTCCTGATGCATTAGGCATTCTTTATGACTCTACCCTTTGTGTGGGATGCCAGGTCTGCATGGTTGCCTGCAAAAAAGCCAACAATATGCCGATAGAATTTTCTGGCCCTCAACAGCAGTGGGACAACCCCGTTGATCTCTCTTCAAAGACACTTAATATTATCAAAGTGTACGAAAACGGGACCCCAAAAGCCAAGGACCGCGAAATCGATGGTTACGCTTTTATTAAACGGCATTGCATGCATTGTGTCGATCCTGCCTGTGTTTCGGCCTGTCCGGCAACTGCCATGACTAAAGATCCAAAGACAGGAATTGTATCTTATAACAAAGATGCCTGTATCGGTTGCCGTTACTGTCAGGTGGCGTGCCCCTTCGACATACCGAAATTTGAGTGGGACAATCCTTTTCCGAAAATCGTCAAATGCCAGCTTTGCAGTCATCTGATAGCGAAAGGTCAGATTTCGGCCTGTTGCAGTGCATGCCCCACCGGCGCTTCCCTGTTCGGCCCGGTAAAAGATCTTGCAATAGAAGCCGAGCGCAGGCAAAACATGACACCCGGAAAATACTATGAATTTCCGGTAGCGGACATATCATCAAATAAAATGCAGGTCCATAAAGCTCAAAAATATATACCCAAAATTTATGGTAAAAACGACGGCGGCGGCACCCAGGTCCTTATGCTCGCCGGCGTACCCTTTAACAAACTGGGCCTTCCCATGCTTCCAGATCGATCATACACGGCGATTGCCGAAAACATACAACACACCCTTTACAAAGGAATGATTCTTCCCATCGTCGCCTTTGGAGGATTGATCTATTTGGTAAAGAGAACAGATAAGAACAAGAAAGAATAACACCCCGGCCCGATTCCGGGGAATAATGATATTTTTAACCAGTTAAGACCCTTGTTCAAGGAGTGATTTATGAAAACAGAACAACCTTTAGAAGGCAAGATTCTGACACCGACCTTCTTGATTTGTGGCTTGATTTTTTTGATTTCCCTGATTTTCATGGCCAAACGATTCATATACGGTCTTGGCGCCGTAACCAATTTGAGTGACGGCTATCCCTGGGGCTTATGGATCGCATTTGATGTGGTCATCGGAACCGCTCTCGGATGCGGCGGTTATGCCATGGCCCTTCTGGTCTATGTCTTCAACAAAGGAGAATACCACTCCCTGATTCGGCCGGCCCTGATGACCAGCCTGTTCGGCTATACCCTTGCCGGCGTGGCGGTGGTTCTTGATGTCGGACGATACTGGCAATTGTATAACATTTTTCTGCCCTGGCACATGAACCTCAACTCGGTTTTACTGGAAGTGGCATTATGTGTGGGTGCTTATGTTGCGGTACTTTGGATTGAATTTTCACCCACTTTTCTGGAAAAATTCGGAAGCGACAACGCAAAGGCTTCTATGAACAAAATCATGTTTGTTTTCATTGCCTTGGGAATCCTGCTGCCCACCATGCACCAGTCGTCACTGGGAACCGTAATGGTGGTTGCCGGCAGCAAACTCAGCCCTTTGTGGTGGACCCGGTTATTACCGGTGCTTTTTTTAATATCATGTATTATTTTGGGATATGCCATTGTTGTTTTCGAATCCAGCATTACGGGCTCAAGATACCCGATCCATGATGAAACAGACCTTCTCGGCAAGGTTTCAGGGGTCATGGCATGGCTGATCGCAATCTATCTGGTCATCCGGATTGCGGATGTTGCCATTCGAGGCCAACTGGGTCTCGCCTTTAAAGGAGATCTAATGGGGAATATGTTCTTGCTGGAAAACATCCTGCTTCTGGTGCCCATGGCTGTTCTTTTTGCCCCAGCCAATCGGAAAAATGCACGCGTTATGTTTTTCTGCGCTGTTTCAATCGTTCTTTCGGCGATACTGTACCGGTTCAATACTTATATCATTGGATTTGATCCCGGAAACGGCTGGCATTACTTTCCGGCTGTCGGAGAAATTTTTATAACTTTAGGCATTGTGTCATTAGAAATTATGGCGTTTCTGTTTTTTATCAAAAGACTGCCGATCTATCGACGGTCTTAAGCACTTAGTATTTGTAAAATGAAGGAGAAATTAAATGGCTAAGCGAATCGTCATCGATCCCATTACCCGGATTGAAGGTCATCTGAGAATCGAGTGTGAGGTCAACAACGGCAAAGTGGTCAATGCCTGGTCTTCCGGGCAAATGTGGCGCGGCATGGAAGTTATCCTCCAGGGCCGCGATCCCAGGGATGCCTGGATTTTTACCCAGCGAATATGCGGGGTCTGAACTACTGTTCATGCTATTACCTCGGTCCGGGCGATCGAGAACGCACTGAATATGGAAGTTCCCCTGAATGCGCAGTATATCCGGAATATGATCACAGGTGCTCAGGGCATTCAGGATCATATCGTCCATTTTTATCATCTGTCCGCACTCGACTGGGTGGATATCGTTTCGGCCCTCAAAGCTGACGTAAAAGCCACGGCCAAACTCGCGAGCAAACTGTCGTCTTGGCCGGACAACGGTTTCAATGAGTTAAAAGCAACTCAGGAAAGGCTTAAAACCTTTGTTGGTTCAGGCCAATTGGGTGTTTTCTCCAGTGGATACTGGGGGCACCCGGCCATGAAACTTCCTCCTGAGGTCAATCTGTTGGCATCACATCATTTCCTTCAGGCCTTGGAATATCAGAGAAATATCAACAAAGTGGTGGGCATACTCGGAGGTAAGACACCGCATATTCAAAATCTGGCCGTGGGCGGCGTTGCCAATGCCATTAATCCGGACAGTCAATCCACCTTAACGGTGGAAAGGCTGTATTATATGAAAACGCTTATCGATCAAGTTGGTGATTTTATTCACAAAGTTCATATGGTGGATGTGGCTGCTGTAGGCGCACTATATGCCGACTGGACAACATACGGCGCAGGTGTCACCAATTACCTCAGTGTTCCAACCATGCCCTTAGATCCCGCCGGAACAAAATTCGCGCTGCCGGGCGGGTATATTCCCGGAAACATATCTAAATTTAAGCCGATCACTTCTTTTAAAGATGACTATTTTGAAAAGAATGTGAAAGAAAGCATTAAGCATTCCTGGTATAAAGGGGACTGGGACCGCCATCCCTATGAGGAAGAAACCGTTCCCGATTATTCCGAGTATGACGAAAAGGGAAAATATTCATGGGTTAAGGCGCCGACCTTCGAAGGCAAACATGCCCAGGTTGGTCCGTTGTCAAATGTATTATGCATGTACGCTTCCGGACATAAATCCACCCAAAAGCATACCAAAACAGTGCTCGACACGGCAAACGCGGTCCTGTCGCTTGTGGGATCAAAAGCAAGGGTCAATATTAATTCACTTCATTCCACAATCGGCCGTATTGCTGCCAGAGCGGTTCGTTGTGCGGTGTTACATGATGAACTTGTCAATCAGTGGCAGCTTCTGGTGGATAATATCGGAAAAGGCGACACCACCACTTTCAACAAGCCGATATTCCCCAAAGGCGAGCAAAGAGGTTTTGGCTTCCATGAAGCACCCCGGGGTACACTCTCTCACTGGGTTGTCATTCAGGATGGCAAAATCAAAAATTATCAGTGCGTGGTACCGTCCACCTGGAATGCCGGGCCCCGTGACAGCAAGGATGCCCTTGGTCCTTACGAAGCTTCCTTGGTCGGAAATCCCATTGCTGATCCAGATAAACCGCTGGAAGTATTGAGGACCGTCCACTCATTTGATCCATGCATTGCCTGTGCCGTTCATATGGTGGATTCCAGAAGAAAAGAAATCGTTAAAGTCAGGGCGTTTTGAATTTGAATCAAAGCGAATCGAATAGCAACTGCCCGGAGTCTAAAAAAAATCAACCTTTAAAAGACTCCGGGCAGTCTTTTTTGAATGTATTGATACTGGGTATCGGAAATATCCTGCTTTCCGATGAAGGTGCCGGGGTTAAGGCCGTCGAAGAACTGCAAAATCGATACGATTGTTCTGATGCCGTGGAAATCGTCGACGGCGGGACATCAGGAATCGAACTTCTTTCGTACTTTGACGATCGAAGTCATATTTTAATTATTGATGCCGTTAAAACCGGCAACAAACCAGGGACCATTGTAAGGATTGACGACCCTCCTGCTTTTTTCCAAAAAAAAGTATCACCCCATCAGATCGGTCTGGCCGATGTCATGGGAATGGCTGTCATTACCGATAACATGCCTAAAAATGTTACGTTGTTCGGCATCGAACCCAAACAGCTTTCCACGGGACTCGAATTGTCACCGGAAGTTGCCGGTAATTTGAGCCAGCTGGTGGACATGGTGGCTGATGAACTGAAGGTGATCGGGATCAAGGTTCAGCCGAAAAGCAGATAAAATTTTGAAAACATATGGCAATGGATCGACAAAATCGAAATTCAAACTTTCCGGGTTGAATGACGTTGAAACATTTGCTATTCTAATTTGATCTAAACCAAGGTTTTTAACAATGTGTCTTGCAATCCCATCAAAAATCGTAAAAATTGAAAACAATGTGGCCACCATCGACGTTGACGGTGTTCAAAGAGAAGCCAGTCTGATGCTGGTTGAAAACCCCAGGATCGGAGATTACGTCATCGTGCATGCCGGTTTTGCCATTAACAAGATCAATGAAGAAGATGCTCTGGAATCTTTGAAACTGATGAGGGAAGCAGCTTCATTGATTTTCGACGATGATAAACAGAATTAAAACCCGTGCAAAGAGGACCAGACTTTAAATTCACTTTATGGGGGTAAGATTGACATTTCATTATATATGGTTGGGATGATGGAATATTGGAATAATGGAATGTTGAGGGAAATAGGAATATCACCAATTTAAAAATGCCAAAATGAACCTGCATTTGATAAGGCTGACAACATTCCGTAGCCCATCATTCCATCATTCCATCCTTCCATTATTCCATTATTCCCGATAAATTATTTACTGGCATAGCCTATTATCCGGGATCTTGCCCAAAAGACCAAACTTTTCAGAACTAAATACTATGTCAATAAAACACCTGCACGAATACCGAGATCCCGAGCTTTCCCGGAAAATCATCGAACAAATAAAAATAGCAAGCCAAAAAAATATCCACCTCATGGAGGTCTGCGGCACTCATACCGTGTCGATTTTCAGAAACGGTATTCGGTCTCTCTTACCGGAAACCATTTCACTGCTATCCGGCCCTGGATGCCCGGTTTGTGTTACCGCCCAAAATGAAATCGATGCGTTTATTGACCTGGCCAAACTCGATGACGTCATTATCGCCACATTCGGGGATTTGATAAGGGTTCCCGGAGGTAATTCATCTCTTCAAAAGGAACAGGCAAAAGGCAGAGATGTCCGCGTGGTGTATTCGACTTTCGATGCCATTGACCTTGCTAAAAAGAATCCGGATAAAAAGGTCATTTTTTTGGGTGTCGGTTTTGAAACCACCGCCCCCACCATTGCAGCATCCATACTGGCAGCCCGTGACCTGAATCTGAACAATTATTTTGTCATAAGTGCTCACAAGCTTCTGCCGCCTGCCCTTGTTGCCCTGGCAGAAAACAAAGAAACAAAAATTGACGGTTTTATCCTTCCAGGACACGTCTCCGTAATTATCGGTGTTAAAGCCTACGGCTCTTTCTTCGAAAAATATAACATCCCTTGCGTCATTGCAGGGTTTGAGCCCATAGATATATTACAGGCCATATTCATGCTGGCAAAACAGATTGAAGATGATGCGCCAAAGCTTGAAAACGCATACAAACGAGCCGTTAATTTTGATGGCAACCAAAAGGCGCTGTCGACCATGGATGGTGTCTTTGAAACAGCCGATGCCACCTGGCGCGGCCTCGGGATCATCGCTTTAAGCGGTCTCAAAATTAGAGAAGAATACGCAGCATTTGATGCACAAAAAGTATTTAACATTAAACTTGCCGAGAGCAAAGAGCCAAAGGGATGTGCCTGTGGTGAAATCCTTCTGGGGCTAAAAATTCCTCCCCAATGCCCGCTTTATAAAAAAACATGTACCCCCGTTCATTCCGTCGGACCGTGCATGGTCTCCAGCGAAGGCACCTGCGCAGCTTATTTTCGTTATCACGACACATAAG
>Ga0316577_10001600_pt1 | contig 10787 bp, 9 predicted proteins | sample S5NA_FD_203073 | JGI IMG/M metagenome (GOLD analysis project Ga0316577, IMG submission 203073) | Rhizosphere microbial communities from salt marsh grasses in Alabama, United States - S5-7_050615r2r1 | ecosystem: Host-associated > Plants > Roots > Rhizosphere | place: USA: Alabama | collected... | reverse complement strand
GCCGCTGCTGCCCTGGATTTAGACGTATCTGTGCTTGCTCGAGACGCCGACTCGGTGAGTTTCTGCCTTTCGAAGGGGCTGGCGGCGCCCGTCGGTTCAGTGGTCTGTGGCTCGGCTGCATTTGTGCGGAAGGCCAGACGTCAGCGCAAGATGCTTGGTGGAGGCATGCGCCAGGCCGGTGTTCTGGCAGCAGCAGGTGTTGTTGCCCTGGAAACGATGACGGACCGGTTGGTGGACGATCACGCCAACGCTCAGCGCCTGGCAGGAGGTTTGGCACAATTCCCTGACATCCTGCTAGATGCAGGCCGTGTACAGACCAACATTGTCATCTTTGAAATGGCGCCAGAAGCGATATCCCCAGAGCAATTGGCACAAGGTCTGGCAGCGCACGGGGTCAAGGTCGGTGTGATTGGTGGTCGCCGCCTGCGAGCGGTCACCCATTGCGACGTGGGCACCGAGGATATCGACTATGCGATTTCAGCCGCAAAGGAAGTCCTGAACCAGGCCGACTAGCATGCCGACGGAGGCCCGATGCAGTTCTGCATTGGCACGCCGCCGAAATGACATTCGCTACCATTTGTGATACAATCTGCCTACTGACCCATGCGCTAGCATGTCGCTGCAGAGCAGCAGCCAAAAGCAAGATCAGAGAAAGGAGCTGGACGCGATGGAACGGCAACTTCGCAACCGTCTGAGGATTTCGGAGGACCATCTCGCGAGAATCAACGCCCTCCTCCTTGATCCAAGCACCGAAGCGATCAATGACTTTTTGCAGGTGATTGAGAAGTATGGCACGATAGACGAGATCAATGCCAGGGCCCGTGATGCCCGTAAGCTCTCCAACCTGATGGCCCGGCTAGGTGATGAGAACTCGCCCTACCTGGCCGATCTCGAATGGTTGATCGAACAGAGGGATCGAGACGCCTTCATCAGCGTAGCAGACTTTCGCCGCAGCGTGCTCGGTGACCAAGCCGACACCATGACGTTCGGGGATGAATTGGCAGTTACTCTGGAGATCAGCGCTTTGCAGTACTTTCCCCTCCTCATTGCCGAAGCGAAACAAGCCATCGAGCAGCGGGAGCTCATGCCCGGTCGCTATATCCGCGTCCGCAGGATGAAGGAGCAGGAGCAAGACAACGGGGACATTCTGGCGGTAGCCGCAGCGATGCAGATCGTCGGGGCCAGCTATGTCGAGACGTTGGACACCAAGGGCACTGACGGCGCCAACATCCATTTGGGCGGGCCGGACACGATCACCGGATACTTTGGCGGCGTGGGCCAGCCGAACGAGTACGCGCTAAAATGGCTCGACGAATTCCTGTACTACTATACCACCTACGGCATCAAACAAGTGCTTAATGTCAACCCAGGCACCGTCCTGCTGGGCTATCTCCTCCACAAGTTGGGCGTCGACATCGAGTTCAAAATCTCGGTATTCATGGGCAACGATAACCCGTATGCGGCTCTGTGGACCCTCATCGGGGCGAGTCTCTTCAGTCGCGATGACGGCACAACCTCCCTCATTGGTTTCAACTGGAGCAACTCGGTCAATAACGAGACGATCGAGATTACGGCTCAGGTGCGCAGGGCGCTTGGGCTGGAGGACATTGTGCGGTTTGAGCACCACATTACCGAGACTTGGAAGAGTATCGTTCGCCAGCCGTACGACCGCACAGAAGAGCTGGTGGATCTGAGCAGCAGGGTAGCCAATATCTCTGCCAAACACGAGGGTGGCATTCCTGAAGTAGACTCGGCGAGGGAGCATCCTACAGACATTCTCGATTACTTTCGCGCCAAGAGCGATATTCTAGAGGCGGGAGATATGCCGGCGCTCGAGCGCAACTATCTGGACAAACACGACGCCGTCAACCGAACGGCCCGTGCGCTCACGGAGAACGGCCTATCCTTCATCGCTGCGCAGAATCTGCACAAGTAGCCACCCTTATTCGCATGGGAACAGGCGAGGCGCGTGGTGGCGCTGTCGGCAACGTTTGCCATCTACTCGCGCCGCCAATTGGACAATCACAGGCGTACCTCAACGGAGAGAAAACGATGACAGCAAAACCGTTCCAGCCAGCCGGGGTAAATCCTGCGCTGGTTACACCCTTTTCCCGAGATCAATCTGTGGATGAGGAGGCCTTTCGCGCCCTCATCCGGCACGTGCTTCCGGATGTGGATGGATTGGTGCCGTGTGGTACCACAGGTGAGTTCAACTACTTGACTCCGGAGGAAAACAAGTGGCTGGTTCAGATCGCCGTGGAAGAATCCGGAGGCAAGCCGGTCATAGCCGGAACGGGCGCTCCAGGAACTAAGCTTGCGACAGAGCTTGCGCGGAGTGCCCAGGAAGTTGGCGCGACGGCCTGCCTGGTTGTCTGTCCCTACTTCCTCCATCCCTCCGACAAGGGAGTGTTCCAGCACTACTACACCATTGCCAAAGCGCTGCCCGATATGCCCATCATCCTTTACAACATTCCGCAGGTGGTCGATGCCTACCTGCCTCGCCGCGTTGTCGAGGATCTGGCCGACATCCCCAACATCGTTGGACTCAAGGACTCATCGGGCAACCTCACCTACACCATGGAGATCTTGGAGTATGCCGGTGACCGGCTCAACGTTCTGATTGGACACGACGAAGTGGTCCTTAACGCATTGGCAGGCGGCGCCAGCGGAATGATCTTGGCCTCTGCGCAGGTGTACCCGGCTACTTGGCAGGCGATTCTCAGTGCTGTGAAAAGCGGCGATCTGGAGACCGCGCGCGCGCTCCAGCGCTGTGTACAAAAGCTCTCCCGCATCTTTTGCCGCTACGGCGGCGGAGTAGCCGTCAAGCAAGCTCTCAAAATGATGGACATAGACGCGGGACGGCCCCGCAGCCCGCTCAAAAGTGTGGGCGGGGCCTTGCTGCATGAAGACCGGGCCGAGATCCAACTGGAGCTCGAGAAACTGGGCCTGATCTCACATCCGGGTGCCGAGATGCGTGTGCTCGAGGGTTCCCTGGCCTCTCGGTTCGAGTCTGTGGGCCTTGATGCACGGGCCATAGAATCTGAAAAGATGCGCATCGGTACGGCAGGCGCCGGCGATGGGGTCGAGGCGGTGCAAATCGATCTGGTGTGCGGGGCGAAGGGTGGGCCTGCGGGCGAAGCCTGGGCCTACCAGCTTACCTACCCCCGCCACGGTTTCGAGGCGCTCACCACCATCCTCGAACCGAACCTCACCGTGCGGCCCAGCACGCTGATCGTTCCCACGAATGAACTGAAGGACTTGCGCCAGGCAAACATGATCTACGGCCCGGTCCAAAACGCGGTGGCAAGGGCCATCGTCGACAAGCTGATAGAAGGGGTGCTTCCCGAGCACCTCGCCTACACGGAAGTGCTGCTCGTCCAAGCATCCATACATCCACAGGCTCTAGACCGGCGGATTCTGCACCGCAACACCTATCAGGCAACGTGCGCTGCCCTCGAAAATGCCTTCACGGAGGTCGCGTGAGATGAAGAGCAAGAAGACAGAGTGGTTCAAAGGGATCTATCCGGCGCTGGTGACACCGTTCACGGCCGACGACCAGATCGATGAGGTAACATATCGCCAGTTGATACGCTTCGTGCTACCCCACGTCAATGGCGTGGTGCCGTGTGGGACCACGGGCGAGTTCAGCTCGATGAGCCTTGGGGAAAAACAGCACACGATTGAGATCTGCCTCGACGAGGTTGCAGGTTCAGTGCCAGTCCTGGCCGGCACCGGATGCCAAAGCACCCGCGAGACGTTGGAACTCACTGCCTGGGCAAAAGAGGCCGGCGCAGCCGGTGCGCTAGTGGTCACGCCCTACTTTCTCAAACCGGCGTACAACGAGGTTTTCGACCATTACAGGCAAATCGACCGGATAGGTCTACCCCTGGTTCTGTATAACATACCTCAGTGCGCGGGCACTCACTACCGGTGGTGGACTGCCGAGGGAATGGGATTGGCATTCGACAACGTGATCGGCATGAAGGACTCCTCGGGCGACATGCCCTTCTTTATGGCGGCTTTGGAGAAACTGCGCGGCACCATCGGACTATTCGTCGGCCACGATGAGGTTGTGGGCGCCGCCCTTCTCGCTGGTGCGGACGGAGCCATCTTGGCCTCGGCAAACCTGGTGCCCGATCTATGGCAGGAGATCTATCAGGCGGCCCAGCGCGGCGATATCGAACAGGTGCGGCAACGCCAAAAGGAGATCCAGATCCTTACGCGCATCGTCGTTCGCAAAGGCGGCCCGCAGGCTGCCAAAGAAGGCCTGCGAATGATGGGCGTCACCAACATGAGCAACGTTCGGTTGCCGATGATCCAGGGCGGCGAGTTTGAGCGCGAGGACTATGAAGACTTGCGCTCCCAGCTGGAGAATCTGGGCAAAATCGGCACCCAGAGCGTGATCCTGGACGGACAGGAAGTTCCGTATGCTCTGCCGGCAGACATCACTCCAACGCTACAGGATCTCATCCTGTGTGTGGGTGAGGGCTTTGCCGGACCGCCATTCTCCGAGGTGGCACACATCGATTTGGTGCTGGGCAAGAAAGATGGGCCCGTGGGCAGGGCTCTGGAGCGGGCCAGGCACGAAACACGTCCGGGGCACGAACTCGCCCTTATCTCCGAGCGACCACTCACTATGCTGGTACCCACGGTGACCGTACGGGGTGAGAAGGCCCGCCAGCTTGTATACGAGGAGGCTGCCAACGGCATTACACTTGCACTTGAGCATGCCATCACCAAGCACAACCTGCCGGCAGAAATCCTGGACAGCATCTGTCTAATCGCCAATGTGTTTGTGCACCCGGCTGCCAGCATCCGCCAAAGGGTCAAGATCAATAACTACAAGGCAATGCGCGGGGCTATCCGAAAAGCTTTGGAGGGAAGGCCGACAATCCAGGAGCTGGTGGCAGAGAAGGAGGCTGCCCGCCATCCGTTCCGCTATGCGCCGTAGGCCAAGAAGCGAGACAGACATGGCACACCGCGGGGGCGAAGGCTTAACGGCGAGCACGAAGCATGATGACAACTGATACGTCCGTCCATTACTATGCGGCGGCTGGCGGCGTCGTGGTTGATCCTACTGGGGAGCTTGTGTTGGTTCTCGTTCGCGCAAAGCGATTGCTCCCAAATGGACAGCCCGAGATCCGGCTACCGAAGGGTCACATCGAGGTAGACGAGAGTCCAAGGGACGCTGCGCTACGAGAGGTCAACGAGGAGTCTGGCCTCAACCAGCTCGAGGTGGTGTCAGATTTGGGCGACCAGCAGGTGAGCTATACCTCTGAGGGAAGGCGCTACCTGCGCGACGAATCGTACTTTCTGATGACCGTACCCGCTGACGCCAGGCATGCTCATCCCGAAGGTCAGTTCGAGTGCCTATGGCTCGCATGGAAAGATGCCTTGACCAAGCTTACGTTCGAGGCTGAACGTGAGTGGATGCGCCGCGCGCAGATTGCATGGAACAGGCAGCTACAGGATGTCTCCGATCAGGACGCCGAGCAGTCCAACGACGATACCCAAGTGGAGCAGTAGATTCCCATCGGTGAACAGAAACAGAAAGAACCCGACTTCGCCTGAGCCCGAGGTCAAGGCATAGAGCACGCATCGCACCACAAGGTTGAGAAGAACCAGTGCTACGCCAATGAGCACCGGCAGACCTTTCACCTTTTCCAGTCGGTCCAACCATTGACTCATACGCTCAGATTCCTCCTTGTAGGCACGTTGGCAAGCTAGGTTGAGCTAGCACCGGGAAGGCCATGTTCCTTCTCGCTGAACGACGGATCCAGTTCGACTGCCCTATCAAGGTCGCGGCTGGCCCGATCGTACTCGCCCTTGCTGCCATAAGCCAGGGCCCGGACATAGTAGGCGGATGCCATGTTGGGATCCAGCACCAGCGCACGATCCAAATCCAGGATTGCCTGATCATCGTGCCCCAGCTTTTGGTAGGCGGCGCCGCGGTGTGCGAGGCTGTTGGCGGAGTCAGGCTCAAGCTCCAAGGCCTGATCATAGTCTTCAACAGCAAGATCAAACTCGCCCACAGCAGCCCTCGCCTGGCCTCGAGCCTCATAGACCGCTGGCTTTTTGGGTTCAAGCTCGACGGCGCGATCGTAATCGGCGATCGCTTGCCTGTGCTTTTCCATCATTGTAAAGGTTTCGCCCCGAGCGACGTAGGCGGCCAAAAGCTCGGGATCGAGTTCCAGAGCCCGGGTAAAGTCGGCCAAAGCTTCTTCGTACATTGCGAGCTTTCGCCGGACCATGCCTCGATGCAAGAATGGATCAGGTAGGGTTGGCGCCAGCGAGCACCCCTTGTCCAGATCGCTTAGTGCCCACTGCGAATCACCCAGGGCTGCTCGCGCCCTGCCCCTGACTGTGTACGCCACGGCATGTTCGCCATCAAGCTCAAGCACGCGATTCACATCCTGGAACGCCCTGTCGTATTCGCCGGACCTCAAGTACCGCAGGGCACGCCAATAGTACGCCTCAGCCAGAGATGGCTCCAAGCGGATCGCCCTGGAGTAGTTTTCCTGAGCACGCCGTTCTTCACCCAGATGTTCCTGTATTACACCCCGATACAGGTATGACCAGGCATTTTCTCCCAGTTTCATGGCCCGATCCAGATCCTGCAACGCGGCCTGGTTCCGGCCCAAATCCAGGTTGACCACCGCACGATTGACGAGCGCTTCATGGTTATTAGGGGCCAATTGGATGGCTCTATTGTAGTGACCCAATGCGCGCTCAAACTGCCCCAACCTGTGACAGGCGCCACCGAGACGCAGAAGCTCGTCCACACGCTGGGGTTGCTGCGGTGTCGTGTGGTTCGTTCGGACTGTGACGGAACTGACCATCTCGATACGTTCTAGCTGCGAAATCAAGCGGAGCCACTCACCGCGGACATCGGCCGGCATATCAGTCTGCCCGGGCATGATCGACTTGCTTCTGAGAATGGCTGGTGCAGCCGCCTGATCGGGAGCATGCTCATTTCGGGATATCAGACCCGTAGATAACTGCAACTCGTCGAACTGCGCCCAGAGACGTGCTCTCTCTTCCCGGATCAGGTCTTCACGGAGATCGAGCTCGGCCAGGAGCGCTGCCCGCTCCTCCTTCATGAGCGCCAACTCCTGATTGAGAACATGGACTTCCTTGGTGTGGGTCTTCTCTAGGCGCCTGAAGTGCCGCTCAACAGACTCGCTCTTCCGACCCAGGTTCAATGCCCACACAAGTTCGATCAGCGCGACCAGCAACAGCGTCGCGACAGGCCCCCAACGCCCAATATTCAGATCCACCACGAGATAGGTAAGCCAGGTTTCCAGGATTCGTGATTGTGGCAACCAGTTGGTTAGCCACGGCCAAAAGATCACGACCGCAGCAACAATCGCGGCAATGAGCGACAATGACACCAGAACAATCACAATGGGTTTTTTCATGGCCGCCGCATCCCCCTCTGCTACACCCAGTAGGCGCGGAAGCGCTCTAGCAAGCGGCGTGGGAGATAGCCTTCTAGTACCGTTCCCTGGGCTTCGTGGGACGTTTTCACAACTGTCCCCTGCCCGTGGAACAGAGCTGCCAGATCCCCACGGTCATACGGCACCTGAACTGTGATATAGACCAACTCGGCAGACAGTACCTCATCGACCCTGCTGAGAAGGGCATCCAGCCCTAGCCCTTCCTTGGCTGAAATAGGCAACGCATCGGCAACGGCATCCAGCGCGCTGCCTACAGCTGTCGGATCGGGCAGACGATCGATCTTGTTCAGCGCAACGATTATGGGGCGATCCTCCACACCCAAGTCAGCCAATGTCTCCATGACCGTCTCGCTCTGCTGGCGCACGTTTCGATGGGTTATGTCCACCACGTGCAGAATCAAGTCCGCCTCGTTGATCTCTTCCAACGTAGCACGAAACGCAGCTACGAGTTCGGTGGGCAACTTTTGGATGAAGCCCACCGTGTCGGAGAATAGGACCTCGCGGCCCGCGGGTAAGGCTACACGCCGGGTCGTCGGATCTAATGTGGCAAACAGCATGTCTTCGGCCAGCACATCAGCACCAGACAGAGCATTTAGCAGCGTGGACTTGCCGGCATTGGTGTACCCTACGATAGCCACAACGGGCACCGCCATCCGCTGACGTTGCCGCCTGTGCAAAGCTCGGTGCCGGCGAACATCCTCGAGCTCTTCCCGGACTTGGGTCATTCGACGGCCGATCTCTCTGCGGTCAACCTCTAGCTGAGTCTCACCGGGTCCGCGCAAGCCGACACCGCCCGTGCCACCGCGCCCTGCGCCCCCGCCAGCCTGACGCGCAAGGTGTGTCCAGGCACGTGTTAGCCTTGGCAGGCGGTATTGGTACTGAGCCAATTCGACCTGAAGTTGCCCCTCCCGCGTGCGCGCGTGTTGGGCGAAGATGTCCAATATCAGGCTGGTGCGATCGAGGAGTTTGGTGTCCTCACCCACGGCATCCTCGAGATTCCGGAGTTGCCGGGGCGACAGCTCCTCGTCGAAAACGATGACATCGCAATTCAGATCTGAGCATAGCTCACAAACTTCTTCTACCTTGCCCGAACCGATCAAGGTCGCCGGGTTGAATTGGTCCAAGCGCTGCCATGTCTGACCGGCAACCTCCAGACCGGCCGTGCTTGCGAGCTGCGCGAGCTCGATCAGTGAGTCCTCGATGTACCAGCCATCCTGTTGCCCCTTCAGTTGTGCCCCCACGAGCAGAGCCTGCTCCGCAGGCATTCTGGTCTCTATCATATCCTTGGCGATGCTGCACCTCTTTCCACTGCCTGGTCGTAGCCACCATCCCGCTCGTCGGGGCCGAGGACGGCAGTCGGAGCGGTCGATCTAGCCTATCCCTTGAACTCGAGCTTTCTCAGCCGCTCTATCGCGTCGGCGATGCGCTCGGTGGACATGCCCAACGAGATTCTTGTGAAACCCTCTCCGTGGAGCCCAAACGCGCTTCCTGGGGTAATGCTGACTGCAGCCTCTTCCAGTACCTGCGTCGCGAACTCGGCTGAGGTATAGCCCTCGGGAACCCGAGCCCAGATATATAGACTTGCCTTTGGCTCGCCAGCCTCGATTCCCATGTCTCGCAATGCAGCCAACATCAGATCGCGCCGCTCACGATAGATCTCGTTACGGGCGGTAAGCCAGGCTTGATCGCCTGTCAGAGCTACCACAGCAGCGTCCTGGATCGGCAAAAAGATCCCGGAGTCGATGTTGGTCTTGGTCCGGGCGAGTGCCTCTACGGCAACTGCGCTGCCCACAGCCATGCCAATCCGCCAGCCGGCCATGTTGTAGGTCTTGGAGAGAGAGTTGAACTCCAACGCTACGTCCATGGCACCGGGCACTTGCAGAATGCTGGGTGCCGTGTACCCGTCAAAGACCACGTCGCAGTATGGATTGTCGTGGCAGACCAAAAGCTCGTTTCGGCGGGCAAAGGCCACAGCATGCTCCAAGAACTCCAGGGACGCCACCGCGCCAGTCGGGTTGTTCGGGTAGTTCAGCCACAGGATCTTGGCCGACCGGGCAACATCCTGGGGAATGGCCTCCAGATCCGGCAGAAAGGCGTTTTCCTCCAACAACGGTATGCGAACTGGCTCGCCCCCGGCTAAAATCGTCCCCAGGCTGTACGTGGGATAGCCAGGATCGGGCACCAAGACAACCTGCCCGGGATCGACAAATGCCAAGGCCACATTGGCTATGCCTTCCTTGGAGCCGATCAGCGGTGCTACCTCCTTGTCTGGATGCAGCTGAACCCCAAAACGACTCTGGTAATAGCTAGCCATTGCCCGGCGAAGCGCGGGCGTTCCATAGTACCCTCCGTATCCGTGCTTGGACGGATCTCGGAGCGACTGATTCAGGGCATCGACAATGAAATCAGGCGGCGGCAGATCGGGACTACCGATGTCCAGGCGGATGATGTCCCTTCCTTGTGCCTTCATTTCCACGATGCGCTGCCCCAATTTCGCAAAGACATATGGTGGCAGAGTATCTACTCGTTCAGCGACTCTCATCTGTGCATATGCTCCTGTTGGAATAGAGGTTTCGCAATCCTTTGTTCATCAGGGGCCCCCCAACGTCCAGGGGCTGGCAATCACTGTATAGCGTCCGTCCGAGCCTAAATTCCCAACACACGTTCAACGCTATTGATCAATTCCCGGGGTCCGAACGGTTTGGTGATAAAGTCATCCATGCCGGCAATGTGGAGGCCCAGGACCCGGTCAACCCCTTGCGCTTTGGCAGTGACGGCGATGACTGGAATCTCCTTGAGCTGGTCATTGGCTCTGATCTGTCGATACACCTCCCAACCGTCCATGTCGGGCATCATCAGATCGAGCAGGACCAAGTCGATGGGATTCTCTTGCAGCACCTGAAGGCCTTCTCGCCCGCCACCTGCCCCAACAACCTCAAAGCCCTGGCGGCCCAGTATCAGACGAATGAGTTCGATCATCTCCGGGTGGTCCTCAATGCAGAGGACCCGCTTCTTGACCACAACCCACCTCCCCAACCTATACAGCCGGCGCTAGTATACCTTGGCTTCCTCTTCACCCTGCAGCACCCGAAGAGCGCCCTGTGCCAGAGCCAGCATTTCGTCCTCACCCGGATAGATCAGCACGGGTCCAATCCAAGCCACTCGCTCTCGAATCCAACCTAGCAGCATTTCCGAATATGCAAGGCCGCCGGCAAGAACGACTGCATCTACTTTGCCCTTCAAGACTGTAGCCATGGCCCCGATTTCCTTGGCAATCTGGTACGCCATGGCTTGATAAACCAGTAGAGCCCGCTCATCGCCGGCCCGGAT
>Ga0316577_10001599_pt1 | contig 10791 bp, 10 predicted proteins | sample S5NA_FD_203073 | JGI IMG/M metagenome (GOLD analysis project Ga0316577, IMG submission 203073) | Rhizosphere microbial communities from salt marsh grasses in Alabama, United States - S5-7_050615r2r1 | ecosystem: Host-associated > Plants > Roots > Rhizosphere | place: USA: Alabama | collected... | reverse complement strand
ACGATCTTGACCATCACCTGGTCAGGTTTCGTGACAGACGGTACCGGCCGGTCTACCAGCCGGAGGGTGGTCGTGCCTGGAACAATGGCTATCGCTTTCATGGAGATGTCCTCTCTCTCGCTGCCCCGGGCGTCTCTCGGGGTACTGCTGATTGAACCCGAATGCCGGCAGCCAGGAGCAGGCCCATGGCAACGCCGGCAACGGACACGGCAACGGCAGCGTTGTAACCCCACAGGCCAGCTGCCCAGCCCCCAAGCGCCGCGCCGATCACGCCTGCCGCACCGGTCACGGCATTGTACAGGCCCATTCCCTCTCCCTCACCAACTGGAGAGAGTTTAGCCGTCAAGGCCGTGCCGCTGACTGTCAGAAGCGACCAGGATAACACGACGATCACAAAAGCCCCTAGGGCTAGCCAGCCTGCACCGCCGAGCTGCACCAAACCCAGCCCCAACAACCCAATGAAAGCCAGCAGGCGCAGACCAAATCCCGCCCGCAGCACCCATCTTGGTCCCCATCTGTCGGACCAGAGCCCCGCCTGCGAATAGAGAAGCAGGCCCAGGCTCGCGGCGAGGGCAAAGGCCGACGAAGAAACGCCTGGGGCGACGCCAAAGAGTTTTTGCATCAGCACCGGGTAGAGCGAAAAGACGGCCGCTGATCCGCTGAAAGCCAGCAGCCAGGCAAGCAGGAAAGGCCCAAAGGGTGAATGCAAGGCCGTACCCATCACCTTGAAGGTTCTGGCCGTCAGGTGGTGAAACAGCCGCTGCGGTGAACTCTGCGACCACTCGCCATGCCGGACAGGGTGTAGCAGCACTGGCCGCGACCCCCGCTTGGGTCTAGGTGGCGTGTAGGCTGTCGCCATGCCCAGCAGCGCGCCAAGCGCGGTGAGGCCGGCGGCCACGAGCAGCCCGGTGCGTAGATGAGATGTGAAGGCGCCGGCCAGCAATAGTCCGGCGACCTGTCCGCCGCCATAGAAGGTCTGTAGCCAGCCAATGCGTTTGTCCCACTCGCCCTTGGGATGGGCTTCCACGACGAACAGATTGGCCACCGTGGCTGCTGCCGCAGCGCCAATGCCCTGCAGCAAGGCTAGGGCAAACCAGACGCCTGGCTGTGCAGTGAATGGGAACATAGCCAGGCCGCCCGCTGTAACCAGCAGGCCGCCAGCCAACAGCCAGCGGTGCAGCCGGTAGCGGTCAGCCAAGCCTCCCCAGATTGGCGCCGTCAATCCGCCCAGGCTGACGGCGGCCATCACCAACCCGATATGGGTTGCCCTTCCGGTCCGGCTCACAGACAGGGGCAATAGGATGGGTGTCAATCCGGCGCCGGTCGCGCCCAGCAAGGCGTAGGCCATATACCAGGGCTCCACCCAACGCCGCCAAGCCTGCTGGGGACGCAAGTTGCCCTTGCCTGGCTTGCGAGGCATCGATCTACTCTTCCCGGACATCCTCGTGCCAGCGCCAGACCGGGATCGTGGGCCAGTCGGCCATCTCTTCTTTGTTAAGGGTCAGATAGACCCGCTCCTCGTCGATCTGTGTAATCTCTGACACGGGGATCCGTGCGTCCTCCTGCCCACACAGGTGACCCTTGCGAAGCACCTGGTGGGTACCCTGTTCGGTGTCCCAGTCGACCAGGAACTCATCCACCTGCCCTGCGTCGTCATCAGTCGCTCGAGTCTACACCCGGCGACACACCCTCGCTCGACTGAGACTGATTCGGCCTCGATAGCGATGCGCTTGATGAACCGGTCGCTTTCCTACGTTTCACGGTGCTCGGGTACACCTTCGCAACCCTCTTTATTCTAGCACGAAACCGGGTCCCGGGATGACGGGTCCAGTTTGGCGCGGGGATGCGTTCAGTTGGCGATGGTTGGGATCGGTTGGAAGTCAAGCGGCAGACCACTTGCCATGCCTGCCAGTCGCCCTCGCGCAAAGAGCCAGAGGTTTGTCCAATCGCCCCACCTGTGATACACTTTGCCTGTGCGGAAATCCCCTCCGGCGGTTGATTGGTTTGAAAAGCGAGGGAATATGGCAGAAGACAGTCTAGCTGAAAGGCTCAAAGCTGTTGGGCAGCGGCTGCAAAGCTTGCGGGAACATGCACAAGCGATACCTGCGCAGCAGCCACTGCTGGAAGCGGCAGCGGACGATCTTGCATTTGCCCTGGACGAATTGCGGGCGGCTGGTGACGAACTAGAGCAAGAACACCAGGAACGAAAACATGCAGAGCAATCATTGAGAATGGAGCAGGCGCGTCTAGCCGCGCTCTTGCACCTCAGCGAGATCAGTGGTGCCTCCCTCCAGAAGATTGCTACCTTCACACTCGAACAGGGCATTGCCCTGACGAACAGCAGAATCGGTTTTGTTGGATTGCTGAGTGAGGATGAATCAGTTTATACCCTTCATGCAGTTTCGAAGGATGTCGTAACAGAGTGCAATGTCATCGGGGACCCTATGCAGTGGCACGTGGTGGACGCCGGCATTTGGGCCGATGCGATCCGGGAGCGCCGGACGCTGTTTATCAACGACTACAGTCAACCCCACCCCAGGAAAAAGGGGCTTCCCACCGGCCATCCCTACGTGGAACGATTCATGGTCGTGCCCGTTCTGGAGGGTGAGAGGATTGCAGCCATCGCCGGGGTAGGCAACAAGACATCCGACTATAACGGTTCCGACGAGCGGCAGATCATCTTGCTTTTGAGCAGGATGTGGGGCTATATCCAGAGAAATCGTCAGCGCGAGGAACTAGAGCAAGCATACGATGAACTCGAGGAAAAAGTGCAGCGGCGCACCGCTGAGCTCTCTGTTTTCAACGCGGCCTTGAAGGAAGAGATCGCCGAACGCACGCGAGTCGAGGGGGCGCTTCAAGAAGAGCGCGACCGGCTGGCGGCACTGATCAACAGCATCCGTGACGAGATCTGGTATGCTGACACCGCGGGCCGTTTCACGCTGGTCAACCCTGCAGGCAGCAGTGAGTTCAGCTTGGGGGCAAATGCGATAGCTGATGTCCGCCAACTCGCTACCAGCCTCCAAGTTCTCCGTCCAGATGGAACACCGCGCCCTGTCGAGGAAGCGCCACCACTGCGGGCCTTGCAGGGTGAGACAGTGACCAATCAGGAAGAACTGGCCCGCACGCCTGCAACCGGCGAGTTGCGGCATCGGCAGGTCAGTGCCGCCCCTGTTCGTGATGGCAGCGGCAACATAATCGGCTCGGTGTCTGTCGTGCGCGACGTCACAGCGCTCAAGCAGGCCGAGGAGGATCGCGAACGGCTGCTGGCCGAGAACCGCCGTCAGCACGCATTCCTGGAAAAGCTGATCGAGACGGCTCCGGTGGGCCTCGCGGTGGTACGAGGGCCCGATCACCGCTACGAGATAGTCAACCCGGCCTACCAGGCCATCCCCGGCAAGGCCGACGCGCCCATGGTGGGCCGCCCCGTCGACCAGGTTCTTCCTGACGTGGTGGCTCAAGCCGCGCTGGCAGCGGTGGAGCAGGTTTACCAGACCGGCCAGGCAGTGAGCGTGAGCGAGTTCGAGGCACCGCTGGGCCCAGGGCGCGAGCATACCTACTGGGACGTGGATCACGTGCCACTGCGAGGACCGGATGGAACCGTAGATGGCGTACTCATCCTCGCTAATGAGGTAACGGACCAGGTATTGGCCCACAGGACTGTGCAAGAACTGGCCCAATCGCTGGCACAAGAGCGGGACGTGCTCCAAACAATCATGGAGAACACGCCTGCTCAATTAGCCCTCCTCGATCCTGAGTTCAACTTTGTGCGGGTGAACGCAGCCTACGCCGAGGGAACGGGGCTATCCAAAGAGGAGCTGATCGGCCGCAACCACTTTGATCTCTTTCCTGATCCAGAGAACCAAGCCATCTTTCAAGGCGTACGTGACATCGGCCAACCGGTCAGCTATCGGGCCCGGCCCTTCGAGTACACCGACCAGCCGGAGCGAGGCATGACCTACTGGGACTGGACCCTGGTGCCGGTGCAAGATAGGCCTGGAGAGACCCAAGGGCTGGTGCTGTCGCTGGCCGATGTGACGGAACAGATGCTGGCGCGCCACGAGCGCGAGCGCCTGCTGGCCGAGGCCCAGGAGCAGCGGCAACAGGCTGAAGTGGCGAATCGCCTGCTGCAGGCACTGATCGAGACGATGCCTATCGGTGTAGTGGTTGCAGACGGCAACGGCGCACTGGTCGTGAACAACGCAGCCGCTCAGGATATCCTGGGCAGCCCAGTGACCGGCGAGATCACCCGGCCCCAGGGACATTTCACCACCCACTATCCCGATGGCTCTGCCTTTCTGCCCCAGGATACGCCGCTCGCGCGCTCTCTATACGAGGGCAAGGTTGTTCGTAACGTCGAGGTCCTGATCCGGCGCAGCGACGGCAGCCGAGTCACCATCTTGGCGGGCGCGGCTCCCGCGGTGGATGAAGCCGGCAAGGTGGTGAGTGCGGTAGCCGTTTTCCGGGACATTACCGAGCAAAGGCAGGCGGAGGTACGGCTCAGGTTCAAGGCAGACATCCTGGCCCAGGTGGCCGATGCCGTGATTGCCGTGGACGAAAACGAACGGGTAACATATCTAAATCAAAGGGCGGCCGAGGCATACGGGGTAGATAGAGAGCAAGCCCTTGGCTGTCAGTTGCGTGACCTATATCAGATCGAATGGCTGAATCCGGGTGCCGAGCAAGAAGCATTCGCCTCCCTGCAAACGCGTGGCTCCTGGCAGGGCGAGACTGTGCACGTCACAAATGATGGGGAACGGGTGCGCGTCGAGGCGTCCGTGAGTGTCTTGATGGATCAACAGGGCCGGTCCACCGGCCTCCTGGCCACCACCCATGACGTCACAGCACAAAGAAGGGCAGAGGCTGAGCGGGATCGGTTGCTGGCCGAGGTCAAAGCACACAGCGAGCGGCTAGAAGGAATGGTGGCACGGCGCACCGCAGCTTTGCACGCCAGTCAGGCCCGGCTTCAAGCGATCTTTGACAGCGCGGCTATTGGCGTTGCCCTGACTGATGCGGAGGGCCGCGTCTTGGAGAGCAATCCGGCCCTACAGGCCATGCTTGGCTACAGCGCCGACGAACTGCGCGATTTGGTGTTCACCGATTTCACCCACCCAGAAGACGTCAAGGCGGACCTGAATCAATTTCAGGAGCTGGTGGCTGGCAAGCGCGAGAGGTACAGCCTGGACAAGCGATACATTCACAAGGATGGCCAGGTCATATGGGCGAGGTTGATCGTTTCTCTGGTGCAAAGGGGACCAGAACGAGGATATGCCATCGGCCTAGTGGAGGACATCACCGAGCGAAAACAGATGCAGGATGCACTCCTGAATGCGGAAAAGCTGGCCATCGCCGGCCAGCTCGGCGCGTCTCTGGCTCACGAAATTAACAACCCCTTGCAGTCGGTCATCGGTTGCCTGGGCCTGGCCGACAAGAACCTGGCCGAAGGGGCCGACGTGAGCCGCTACTTGGAGGTGGCCCGTCAGGAATTGCGCCGGGCGGCGGGCATCGTGGCCCAGTTTCGAGACCTGCACCGCATATCCGAACCGGAGGAAAAGAGAGCCACCGACCTCAACGCCCTGCTAGAACAAGTGCTCTTGCTGTGCAAGAAAAAGTGCGAGGAATGCAAGATCCAAGTACGCTGGAGCGCGGGCGCAGATCTACCTCCCATCCCGCTGGTCCCGGATCGGATGCGGCAGGTCATCTTGAATCTGATCCTGAATGGCCTTGATGCCACCCCGGAAGGGGGACGATTGGAGGTAAGCACGGCTCGAACCCCTGCAACCGAAGCAGCGCCGGCCGGGGTGTGCATCTCCATCGCCGACAGTGGTTCGGGCATTGCGCCTGAGGTGTTGCCCCACGTGTTCGATCCGTTCTACAGCACCAAACCCCAGGGCTTGGGCTTGGGGTTGTACATCACACGCAACATCGTAGAAGCGCACGGCGGTCACATCGACGTGAGCAGCCGTCCGGGTGAGGGGGCCACCTTTTCGGTGTGGCTGCCGGCGTAGACAGCCTAGGAGGGGAGGCGATGACGAAGCAGATACGCACTCTGGTGGTGGATGACGAAGCGGGCATCCGCTTCTTCCTCAAAGAGGCGCTGCAACAGGTAGGGCACTCGGTCGAACCGGTCTCGAGCGGCGAGGAGGCTCTGGCCCGGTTGCGGGATGGCCCCTTTGATCTGATCATGCTCGACCTGATGCTGGGTGGTCGGGTAGACGGCATGCGAGTCCTGGAAACGGTCAAGTGGCGCTGGCCGGCGACGGTGGTCATCATCCTGACCGCCCACGGCTCACTGGATTCCTCACTGGCCGCCATCCGCGAAGGGGTGGATGGCTATCTGCTCAAGCCGGTGGAACCGGAAGGACTCTGGGCAGTAGTGGCAGAGGCATTGGCCCGGCGGTCGAGGATGACTCAGATGCAGGAGCAACTCGAAGAGGAGCAGGAAGACGAACAGATCCTGCACTGCGGCGCCTTTGCCGTTGACTTGGAGAAAACGCTGGCGACCCTGGATGGCCAACTGCTAGACCTGAATGCCAGCGAGTTCGCGCTGCTCGCTCACCTGATGCAGAATGCCTACCGCGCCGTGCCGCCGCCCGAGCTGGTGGAGGCAGTGCGCGGCTACAAGTGCGATCACCTACATGAAGCGCGCCAGATCATCAAGTGGTATGTTCACACGCTCCGACAGAAGGTTGAGCCCAATCCCTCTCAGCCGCGCCATATCCAGACGGTGCGCGGCATAGGATACCGGTTCGTGGAGTGACCAGCCATCTTGCCATCCCCCCTTGATCAGTCAGCACGGAGAGGCCCAACCAAAGCCAACCTTTCCCAACCAGAAGCTTCCGCAGTCCTGACCCAATTCGTCGGTTCAGGACTGCTTTTCATGCTACAATGGATCTAGATCTCACTGGTTGATCCTCTCCGTGGGTCGGCAGACAGTGGGCACAGAACCATCCTGCAGCCGATCGTGACCAGAAGGCGCTGGGGAGTATGGAATGACCGCTCAAAGGCGTATCTTGATTGTCGACGATGACCCGATGGTCCTCTTTGTGTTTCGCGACACACTGAAGGAACTGGGGGACGCGTACGAAATCGTGACTACGCCGAGCGGTCACGAGGCCCTGAGCGAGATCAAGAACAAGTCCTTCGATCTGGTCATCACCGACCTCAATATGCCGCATCTGAACGGTGTCCAACTTACGGAGGCTATCAGGCAGACGAGCCCGGATACGGCCGTCGTCTGGATTACGGCCTACGGCTGCCACAGCCGGTTCGCAGACGCCGAGCGCTTAGCGGTCTATCGCTGCTGCGACAAGCCGCTGGAAGTGGAAGACATCCTGCAAGTCGCACGAGAGGCGCTAAGCATAGAAGCTGTTGGCCATCATAGCTAGCCCCAGGTCGCGCAAGCTCATGACGCCCACCAGGTCACCGCTCTGTCTGCCACGGGAAAGCCGTGACGGTGGGGGCGGGCTCCTCGTGTAGCATGGGGCGACATGCCGGTCGTGTTTGCTGCCGCAGGCGTGGCAATCTACAAGGCCCAGCAAATGCCGACGGAAGTGCCCTTCCGGCCGACAGAGACTGGTCCTGTGTCGTCTCATTCACCGATTTTGCAGCAGCCGTACATAAAAGAGTGCACGCGATTGACAAAGCGGCGGTGGCCGCATACATGAAGCAGGTCCAGCTGTTCAGGGCTGATGCACTCTTGGTTATCTACTCTTGGGAGGAGGGAGGACGTGATGGGCACCATATCAGCACGCGAAGTCGTTGTGGTCACCGGTATGGGTGGCATGGGTATTGCGATAGCCCGTCGCCTGGGACCCGGTCGGGTACTGGTCCTGGCGGAAGTCTTTGACGACGCGCTCGATCGCGTCGCGGAACAACTGCGTGGCGAGGGTCACGATGTTCACGCAGTGCAGACCGACGTTTCAGATGTCCAGTCGGTGCGAGCTCTCGTAGCGACTGCTGATTCGCTCGGTGCCTTGCGCGCAGTCGTGCATACAGCCGGCTTGTCGCCGGTGCAAGCAAGTCCAGAGCGCATTGTTGCAGTTGATATCATGGGTACAGCGTACGTCCTGGACGAGTTCGGCAAGATAGCGCAGAACGGGAGCGTCGCCGTCTGCATTGCAAGCATGGCCGGCACGATGACGCCGCTGCCACCAGAGCTTGAAAGGGCGTTCGCGACGACGCCGGCGTCCAAGCTTGCTTCACTACCTGCACTCGATCCTGCCAACCTGGATCCTAGTGCCGCCTATGGCATTGCAAAGCGTGCAAACCAGGTCCGCGTGGAGGCTGCTTCGGTGGAATGGGGAGCTCGAGGCGGCCGTACCGTCTCGATCAGCCCCGGCATCATCTCGACGCCCATGGGTCAGTCCGAGCTGGCAGGCCCTTCTGGGGAAGTGATGCTCAACATGATCGCCGCATCAGGGGCAAAGCGCATCGGCGCTCCTGACGACATCGCCGCGGCAGTCGCCTTCCTCGTGAGCCACGATGCTTCGTTCATCACGGGAACAGATCTGCTCGTCGACGGCGGGACTGTGGCTGGACTACGCTACGCGGCCAGTCCAGCGATGTGACACGTGGCAGGCCCCCACGACACGCAGCGGGATCATCTTGACTGAAGAGGACTGCCCTTGCTCAGTTGCGGAGTACGACCAGTTGTGAAGGAAAGGCAATCCTTTCATGAGCCTAGCACCGTACTCCGCAGCGAGTTTGTCCCGGTCCCGCTTGCCTGCATTGGCGACGAGGCGGCCCATGAGCCCCCACATCCCTGAGAGAAAGGCCATCTGGTCGCCGCTGCTACTTCTCCCAAATGTAACTCAAAGAACCTTTGACAGTCTTGAACCCAAGGCTCTGGTACAGTGCAACTGCCGCATGGTTGGTAGCGTCTACCTCGAGCACCATCTTCTGATGGTGGTTGTCCGCTGCTCTGCGCAGACTAGTGCCCAGGATATACCGAGCCAGCCCCTGTCTCCGGTACCCGGGGACCACGCCGACTCCGTGAACGTACGCCCCCTCTGCGACGATGTCAATCTTGACAAAACCCACAATAGTCTCACCATCTAGCAAGACCAGCGAGGCTTCGGAATCCATCGGAACCTGGCGGGAGAAGAAACTCTCAAAGTTCTCGCGCCGCTGTGCCTCAGACTGCTGCGCATAGCGCCTATCATCACCATTTGAGAAGGCTGAATCATAACTGGGCCAAAGCTCGTCATTCGAGATTTCAGCCAGCGTGCAGAAGCTCATCGTGTCAGGGACCTCCCGGATTGAGAAGTCGAGCTGCTGTAAGTCCGCTTCCATATAGTTCCACTCGTAGCCATGCGCCATACCCGCCGCCAGATAGACGGCCCCACACTGCGTAGCATATTCACGGTATTCAGCGGTCAGGTTCATCAAGAATACTTCCATCCGATTTCTGCCCGAAGCTGCGGTGTATTGGATACACTCTTGCACCAGCTGTTGGGAGATTGCTGGCTCTGGCGGAATGACCAGGGGATGCCAACTGAGAAAATAGGTCATCGAATCTGTCCAGTTATAGACTCCGGCCCACCCCCGGAGTACCCCTCCCGCACGCGCCAAGGCGATGAAACTGGGGCACTCCCTTGGAGACTCCAAGAACGCGGTGATCTCTTCCTCGGTCTCGCCATACTTGTAAGGAATGGGGAACCTGTTGTACGCCTGGTGTGTGAAAGCCGCGAGTTCTGCGGCATCGATTGAATCCCTGGAATGACCGCTGATATCTACCATAGGGTTCTCCTCACAAGCATCATGAGCCTGCTGGCACCTGCTTCAACACACTTCTCTGCACCATCGGCTTGCACCGATGACCGCGACGGAACACTCCGTAGAAGCACCAAGCTCGCAGCCAAGATCCACTTGGCGTGGTTCCCAGCCAGAAGACCTCTCGCTGCCAAAGGCTGGGCCTACACATGACTGCGCAGCATCAACTCCTTGAGGTACGGATGCAGGTACACCTGTTGATGCACCCACGCTGCGCTGGGCACAGGCACCCAGTCGGGCACCGGGTAGCGGCTCAGGTGATGCTTCAGCAGCGTCAGGGGCACGATCAACGGCACAAGCCCCTGCCGGTAGTCCTCGATGAGGCCCAGAAGCTCTTGCTTGTCGTCGCTCGACAGGTGGTTTTTCAGGTAGCCCATCAAGTGCTGGAGCACGTTCACATGCTTTCCCCGTGTACCCATCACGCCAAGGCCCTCCATGAGCATAGCCCCATACTCGGCGGTGAGTTCATCCCAGTCCTGCTTACCAGCATCCGCCACTAGGCGGCCCATCTCGGTGGTAGTGGCCTGACCTAGGGTCAGGATGGGCTGTGGAGCCATGGCGCGAGACATTATTCATGTCTCGCGGGTCAGCCTGTGTGCGGTATGGAACTTGACCAGGCCGCCTGGCGCTTCGCGGCGACGCCGAGGTCGTCCGCTCGGCGGAACCGTGGGTTCCTCGTCCAGCATCAGGGTCCAGCGGTAGTAGGCCCTGTCGTGCTTTCCGACAGGCAAGACCCGCTCGATAAAGTTCTCGCGCAGCGGCATGTCGTTCAGCCGGCCCTCCTCCTCCAAGGGCAGGAGCGGGAAGCGGTTCATGACTTCGCGCGGAAACATGCCGGTGCCGTTGCGCTGGGCCATGCCGTGCTCATTATACACTTTCACACGGAATAAGCCCGAACTTGGCGAATCCTTCTTATAAGACTGGACACAAACGACAAAAACTGCCAAGCCTGACTACCCGAATCCTGGTTCGAAAGCCTCCTGATGCTGAGTGACCTACCCCAAGTCTACATGTGATAGC
>Ga0316577_10001598_pt1 | contig 10793 bp, 8 predicted proteins | sample S5NA_FD_203073 | JGI IMG/M metagenome (GOLD analysis project Ga0316577, IMG submission 203073) | Rhizosphere microbial communities from salt marsh grasses in Alabama, United States - S5-7_050615r2r1 | ecosystem: Host-associated > Plants > Roots > Rhizosphere | place: USA: Alabama | collected... | reverse complement strand
GCGACGCTGTCGTCCAGCCGGCCGAGCGCTCCGACCGACGCGTAGACGACCACGTCGTAGCCTTCCGCCGTCCGGGCGACTTCGCGCAGATCGCCCTCTTCGAACCGGCAGAGCCCGGTCAGTCCCCGCCCGGCGGCCCGCTCCCGCGCCTCCTGGATGAACGGCTCGAAAAGGTCGACGCCGTGCACGTGGAACCCGAGATCGCGCGCCAGCGTGAGCGACACCGCCCCCTTCCCGCAGCCCAGGTCGAGGACGCGGGTGGTGTCGGGAGGCAGGCCGAGCTCCCCCAGCCAGCCCGCGATGAGCGGAGGGGAGCTGCCGAGATCCCAGAGGTCGGCGAGCAGCTCGGCCAGGTAGGGAACGAGCTCGGGGGTGGCGTCCAGTGCGGCCGTCACCATCCTGACGTGGTCATCGGCGGACATGGCGGGAATCACTCCCTCACCGGATGATAGGCACGTCGTGGCATCATCAGCCACCCCCGGGGACGGATTTCGCCACCGGGAACGACACTACGGAGGATCGGATGCGGCGACGAACGGAGGCGGCCCTTGGGCGTGCCCTCCCGGTGGGGAGCCTCGTAGGCCTTCTGGCTCTGGGATTCGGACCGCCTCGGGCGGTGGAGGGGAGTGAAGCCAACCCGTGGCCCCGGATCCGGGAGGAGCGGGTCCAGACGCTCCTCCCCCGCGCGATGGAGCGGGTGGGCGTGGACGCGTGGCTCATCGTGTGCCGCGAGAACGCCAACGACCCCCTCGCCCTCCACGTGGGGGGCGAAAACGCAGGAGCGACCGCGGTCTTTCTCTTCTTGCGCAAGGCCGGCACGGTGCATTCGGTGGCGTATGTGCCGGCGGGCGAGGCGACGGCGTTGAAAGACATCGGCCTGCACCACGAGATCGTGGTCCTGGAGCGGGGGCAGGGCGCCATCGCTGCCGCCGGCCGGAGGCTCAGGGAGCTCGATCCGTCGAGCATCGCCGTCAACTCGTCGGCCGAGCCGGCCGCGGACGGGCTCTCCTACACCCAGCAGCTCGCGCTCGCGCGGGCCATCGGCCCCGATCTCGTCGGTCGCCTCTTCTCCTCCCAGGGCCTTGTCGAAGAGTGGCTCTCGATCAAGCTCCCGGAGGAGATCGAGATCATGCGCGAGGCCGCTCTCCTCACCGAGCGGCTGCAGCGCGAGGCCTATGCCACGGTCGTGCCCGGCCAGACCCGCGACTCCGACCTGGCCCGCTTCCTCAAGACGCGGATGCGCGAGCTGGGGGTGGAGGACGCCTGGGCTCCCGACCAGAACCCGAACGTGAACTCCGGACCCGACCGGGGTCACTCTCACGCCACCGACCGGGTGATCCGGCCGGGGGACTTCATCCAGACCGACTTCGGCATCAGGGTCCACGGCGTCTGGTGCACGGACATCCAGCGCTTCGCCTACGTGCTGGCTCCAGGCGAGACGACGCCGCCGGCGGACGCTCTCGACAAGTGGGAGAAGTCGAAGCGCGGCAGCCGCGCCGCGTTCGGGGCGATGCGGGCCGGCGTGCGCGGCTACGACGTCGACGCCGTGCAGCGCGCCTGGATGAAGCAGGCGGGCTCAGAGCCGGTTCGGTGGGGCACCGGCCACCCCGTCGGCTACTGGGCCCACGACATGGGCCCGGCCCTGAGCGGGGCCCAGCACCCGGAACCACCCTCGGGGGCCTCCCGGCGCGAGCTCCAGCCCGGGCAGGTCTTCGCCTTCGACGGCTTCTTCTCGTGGTCCCTCGAGGGCGGCGGCACGAAGACACTGTCGGTCGAGGAGATGGCCGTCATCACCGACACGAGCGCGGAGTTTCTCATCCCGCCGCAGGAGGACCTGATCCTCATCCCCTCGCCGGTGCGCTGACGCGGGCGACGAGGGTAAGATCCCCGCACACCCCGCCGGGGAGGGACCGCGATGACAGACCTGGTGTTGACGCTCATCGGGCCGGATCGACCGGGGCTCGTCGAGTCCCTGGCCAAGCGCGTGGCCGCGTACGGCGGAAACTGGCTCGAGAGCCGGATGGCCCACCTCGCCGGGCAGTTCGCGGGCATCCTCCGCGTCGAGGTGGCGGCTGAGAGCATCCCGGCGCTGGAGGCCGCCCTCGCCGAGCTGGAGGCCGAGGGCCTCCGCGTCGTGGCTCGAGGTGGGTCCAAGTCGGCCGACACCGACCGCAAGGCGATGGAGCTCCAGCTCGTCGGCCAGGACCATCCCGGGATCGTGCGCGACGTCGCACAGATCCTCCTGCAGCACGGGGTGAACGTCGAGGAGCTCACCACCGACCACGTCAGCGCGCCGATGTCCGGGGGGCAGCTCTTCAGCGCCCGGGCCCGGCTTCACGTGCCCGCCGGCACCGACACGGAGCACCTGCGCCGGGATCTCGAGAAGATCGCCGACGACCTCATGGTCGACCTGACCCTCGCCCAGGCCGTGATCGGCTCCAGGCCGTCCCGGAGGTGAGGCCGACCGGCGTGGCCCGCCTCAGCGGGTGATGGCTTCGACGAGGGCCTGACCGGACGATCCGCTCGGCGTCTCGACCCCGAGCAGCGTCGCGAGCGTGGGGGCGAGGTCGTTCAACGCCACGGTCCGGTCGTACCACCCGGCCCGAATGCCAGGTCCCATCAGCACCAGCGGGATGTGCGTGTCGTATGAGTAGGGCGTTCCGTGGGTCGTGCCTCGCTCCGCCGCCATCCAGTAGGGTTCGAGGAGCACCTCGACGTCTCCCGAGCGCTCACGGTTGAACGACGCCAGCACCCGCCGGCTCCAGGGATCGGACGGAACGCGGGCCTCGAGAAGCTGGGAGCGGGTGTAGGCGCGCCAGACCGGGACCAGCGTCTCGACCCCGTGGGCGGCGGTCTGCTCCACGATCTCGGGATCGAGTCCCTTCAGGGCGATCAGGTTGCGGTTCAGGTAGAGGGCGCTGCCGGCCCGGCCCTCGACCCACTGTCCGGGACCGTGGGCATCCGCCAGGGCGCGCCGCGCCACCTCGACGAGCTCGAACCGCTGCAGCCGGCCCCCCGGCATCTTGATGTCGGTCAGCTCCTCGGGCACCGGGGACACCCCGTGGTCCGCGGTGAGGACCACGATCGTACGGTCGAGGCCGACTCGACGGTCGACCGTTTGGAGAAGCCGGCCAACCACCCGATCGGTCTGCAGCGTGATGTCGCGGACCCTCTCCCCGTACGGGCCGTCGTCGTGGCCGACCGCGTCGTTGCACGAAAAGCTGATCGCCAGCACGTCCGTCCCTTCGCCCCTCCCGAGGTCCAGGGCCTCGAGGGCGCTCTCGGCGAAGCTCGCGATGAGCTCGTTGCCGAACGGGCTCCTGTAGACGGCACCGTAGTATTCCGGTCCGGGCTTCTCGGGGAGCGTCGCGAGCACCGCCCCGCCGTCCAGGGACCGCCACTCCTGGCCGACCCACCGGTCAGCCGGGTTCTTGTCGTTGAACCTGGCGGCCCAGTCCGGCATCTCCTCTGCATACCAGGTGCTGGTCACGAACGCGCCGGTCGCGTCGTGCCACCAGAACGCGAGGTCGGCGGCACGGCCGACGGTGAGGATGGCCGCGCGGTCCTTGAAGGACACGCCCACCACGCGCGAAGCCGGATGCGCCAGCTTCAGCTCGTCCGCGACGGTGCTGACCAGCAGGCGGTGTGGCGAGGAGCCGTTTCGCTCCCCTCCCCCGCCTCCCAGACCCAGGAGGGTCGTCTCCGGGTCCTCGACGCTGGTGACGTTGCGGCCCTCGCCGCGCTCGTACCAGTCGTTGCCGACGATGCCGGACATCGAAGGTGGCGCCCCGGTCAGCACCGTCGAGTGCCCGACCGCGGTGACAGAAGGATAGTGGTCGAGATGAGCGTTGGTGAAGACCGCCCCCTCGTCGAGCAGGCGCCGGAATCCCCCGGTGAACCCGGAGGCGAACCGGGCCGTGTAGTCGTAGCGGAGCTGGTCGCCCACGAGAACCAGAACGAGCTTCGGCGCGTCGCCCGCCGCCGGCGAGGACGGCCCCTGCGTCGCGCAGGCCAGAAGGGCCACGGTCAGGGCCAACCCGGTCGTCACCGCCTTCCCGGCTGTCGTCACTCTTTCCTGGGTGCTTGGCATCGGGTTCCTCCAGAGTGGGTCGAAGTATACGTCGCCGGGGCGACGCTGCGACGGCGGACGGGTGACAGGTGTGGCTGGGCGTGGCATGCTGCTCCTTCGAACGCCGGCAAGGGAGAGGTGAGACGCATGATCCTGGTGACGGGTGCGACGGGGACCGTCGGGTCGGCGACGGTGGCCGCGCTCAGGGCGAAGGACGTCGATCTCAGGGCGGCCTCGCGGTCCCCCGAGAAGGCCATGGCCCTGGGAGTGCCGGCGGTGGAGCTCGACTGGGACCGTCCGGAGACCCTGGCCGGGGCGGTGGCCGGCGTCGAGAAGGCCTTCCTCCTGACCCCGGTCACCAACCAGCTCGGGAGCATGACCCGCGCCTTTGTCGACGCGGCGAAGCAGGCCGGCGTTCGCCACGTGGTGAAGCTGTCGGCGATCGGCGCCGGGCCGGAGAGCATCGCCCTCGGTCGCCAGCACGGCGCCGGCGAGGAGGTGATCCAGTCGAGCGGCCTCGACTGGACGATGCTGCAGCCGAACTCGTTTGCCCAGAACTTCGTCAACTACTACGGCGTCGATCCCGCGGGAGACTGCACGGTCTCCCTCCCGCTCGGGGACGGCAAGGCGAGCTGGATCGACGCCCGGGACGTGGCGGAGGTCGCGGCCGCGGTGCTGACCGACGACGGCCACAATGGGAAGACGTACGTCCTCACCGGGCCCACGGCCCTCAGCGCCGCGGAGGCGTTGGCCACGCTCGGCGAGGCCCTCGGCCACACCTACACCTACGTCGACGTGTCCGAGGACGAGTCGCGGCGGGCGATGGACGAGGCCGGGATCCCGGCCTGGCTCATCGACGCGTACTCCGAGCTCAACGCCGTCATCAAGAACGGATACGCCTCCGGCGTGGCCCCGGGGATGAGAGAGGTGCTCGACCGCGAGGGACGGACGTTCGCGGAGTTCGCGCGGGACCTGGCGGCCGGCCGCTGACCGCTTCAGACGTACGGCAGCCTCTTGCGCGCCTTGACCTTCCGACCGTAGTCGCGGACCCACGCCTCCTCGTCCGGTGACAGGGGCCCGGCATCGAGGGCGGCGAGGTTCTCGTCCAGCTGGGGGCGGTTCCTCGGGCCGGTCAGGACGACGTGGACGTGCGGGCTGGTGAGGCAGAAGCGGTAGCAGAGGCCGGCGGTGAGCGGGGGCGGCGGGGGGCCGTTGTCGGACGGGCCCGGCCAGGGAGGCATCTCGAGGCCGGAGATCGGCCGGAGCAGCTGGCGCCACGACGTCGCGGTGTACGCGATCACCACCGGCCGGCGGACGTCCAGGTGGGGGAAGACGTCCTGCTCCGCACCGGGGTGCTTGGCGTTGTAGCGCAGCATGAAGGCGTCGAGCACCGAGTCCCGGGCGAGCCGTCCGGCCCGGGGCCGGTCGTGGATGCTGGTGCCGACCGCCTTGATCTTCCCTTCGTCCTTCAGCTTCCGAAGAACGTCCTGAATGCCTGCGGTCAGCAGCGAGGTGCGGCCGAGCCATCCGAGCTGGTAGATGTCGATGTAGTCCGTCCCGAGCACCCGGAGGGCCTTCTCGACGCCACGGCGCACCATCCCCCCGGTGTAGGCCATGCCGAGCGTCGCCACCACGTGGCGCTCACGCTCGCGCGGGAGAATCCCCCTGAGCGCCGGGGTCACGGACGTGAAGCGCGGAGTCCAGAGCCAGTAGCCCACGCCCCGCTCGGCGGCGTGGTGGATATCCGCGGTCTTGAGACCGTAGTTGCCGGCAACACCGAGGCGCAGGACGCGCTTCGCCAGGTGCGGGAGGTCGGTGTGGGTGAAGGCCTCGCTCATTTCGTTGCTCCGCTCCCGACTCACCGCCCGGCGGGGGGGACGAGCGAGGCGAGGGCGGGCCAGAGGCTGCGGCAGGAGGAGGCGCGAGCCTCGTCGTCCCTCACCGCCAGGAGGTGATGACGCGTCCGGAAGTAGAGGGTTCCCTCCGAGATCGCCGGCGTCGCCATCGTCACCTCGCCGAGAGCGTTCTTCGCCAGGAGCTCAAACTCCGGGCCGGCCTTCACGACGTAGACGTCCCCCTCCTCGCTCGTGAAGTACAGCTTGCCGTCCCCGGCCACGGGGGAGGCGGTGAAGCCGGTGCCCCCCTTCCCAAGCCGCTCCTGGTAGAGCCGCTCGCCGGTGCGGGCGCGGTAGCAGGAGAGCACTCCGTTGACGCGGCAGGAGTAGAGGTAGTCCCCGTAGACGAGGGGCGTCTGCAGGTAGGCCCCGCCTCGCATGTTGCTCCAGGCCACGTGCCGGTTTGAGCTCTGGCCCTCCTCCAGGGAGACGTCTCCTTCCGCGTCCAGCCGAACCGCGTAGATCGGCGCCGGGCCACCGTGGGCGTTCGTGATGAAGACGAGGTCGTGAGCCACCACCGGGCCGGGGACCGGGATGTCGCCCCCTCCCTGCAGCCTCCAGATCTCTTCTCCGGTCCGGGCGTCGTAGCCCCCGATGTGCTTCCAGCCGTTGACGAGAAGAAGCGTGCGCTCTGCGGTGCGGTGAACGGTGGGCGTGCTCCAGGTGGGCACGTCGTCGCGCGCCGTCCGCCAGCGCTCTTCGCCGGTGTCCAGGTCGAAGGCGGCAAGGAAGGGGTCGTTCAGCACGTCACACTGGACGTACACGACATCGTCCCGGATGACCGGGGAGCTGGCGAAGCCCCACTGGGCGTCGGGGGCCACGAAGAAGGCGGCGTCGAGCGGTCCGAAGTCCTTCTTCCAGACGAGGTTCCCCTCCATGTCATAGCAGTAGAGGCCCTCTGACCCGAAGAAGGCCACGACCTTCTCACCGTTCGTCGCGGGGCTGGGGTTGGCGTGGGTGGACTTGGTGTGGCGTTGGCGGCGGGGCATGCCCTCATGGGCCGTGCGCTCCCATCGAATCTCCCCCGTGCGCTTGTCGATTCGGTAGAGGACGAAGCGGTGCACGGCCTCGGTCGGCACGGGTTGAATGTCTCCGTAGAGGCCCACCCGCAGGGAGGATCCGCCCTCCGTGTTGACGGCGGTGGTGAGGAAGATGCTGTCGCCCCAGACGACGGGCGAGGAGTGGGCGAGACCGGGGATCGGCCGCCTCCAGAGGATATTGGTCTCATCCTCGACGCTCCAGGAGACGGGGGTGGGGTGGCCCTCGGCGATCCCGCTCGCCTGCGGCCCGCGGAAGCGCGGCCAGTCCTGGCCGGGCGCCCCGGCCTGTCCCACGCTGAGCAGGGCAGCGGCAGCCACGAGCAGGCCGGCCCCGACGGACGTCCTGGCCCGGTGTGTCACGATGATCTCCCCTCCTCATTCAAGCACAGGGACGGGTGCGGTCTATACTCGGGGGATCCCTGGGGCATTGCCGTCGGAGATGTCCAACCTCTGACGAGGATTCCGGAGTCCACGAACGCGTATGAACGCAGCATCTCGAAAGCGGTTGTTGCTCTGTCTCGGCCTCGTCGTGGGGCTCGCGGCAGCACCCGGCACCGCCCAGGACGAGCCGGCGGCGGAGCACGAGACCACGGAGGAGACCCCACGCTTCGAGGCCGAGGTCCACGTCGAAGCCGACGTCCCCCCCGCCCCTCCCCCGAGCACGGCGGCCACCCGCATCCCGGTCGCGGTGCAAGACCTCCCGATCAGCGTCGCCGTCGTGCCGACGCGCCTCCTCGAGGAGCAGACGGCCAACGTCATGGGCGACGCCGTCAAGAACGTGAGCGGCGTCAACGTCGCCACCGGCTTCGGTGTGTTCGACTACTTCGTGATCCGCGGCTTCGACTCGCTCACGAGCGGGCTCGTGCTCACGGACGGCCTCCCCGAGCCGAGAACGACCTTCTATCCCCTCTACAACGTCCGTCAGGTCGAGGTCATCAAGGGCCCGTCCAGCTTCCTGTACGGCGGGGATCCCCTGTCGGGGGCGGTGCAGCTCGTGCGCCGGCAGCCGGTGGAGACGACCTTCGCCGACGTGACGCTTGGCTACGGGAGCTACGGGACCTACGAGGCCTCCCTCGACGGCAACGCGGCCACCGCCGACGGCCGGCTCGCCTTCCGCCTGAACGCCACCGCCCAGGGCACCGACCACTACCGCGACCTGCCGGACGGGTCGATCAAGGCGGTGAACCCGACCCTGGCCTGGCGCCCCGATGGGCGCACCCGCCTCGGTCTCGACCTCGAGTACCAGGAGAGCCGCTGGCCACCCGACACCGGGATCCCGTTCGTGGGCGCAGATGATCCGGTGCTGGCGCCGGTGCCCCGCACGCAGTCGTACCAGTCCTCCTACGACGGCTCGACCCAGGAGGTGTACCGCTTCCGGTTCACCTTCGAGCGCGAGATCGGGGCGGATCTCACCCTGAGGAACCGCCTCTACTACACCGAGCTCAAATGGGATTCCGACGGGACCCTCGTGAGCGGCGCCTTCCCGGGGGCCGACGGCCGGCTGCAGGTGGCGAGGACCCTCGTGCTGCTCGACGACCGGCAGCGGTTCCTGGGAAACCAGCTCGAGCTGCGGGCCGGCTTCGAGACCGGCTCCGTCCGTCACGACCTGCTGGTCGGCGTGGAGCTGAAGAGTCTGAAGGACACCTTCACCCAGGACGTCGCCCTCATCGAGCCACTCGACCTCCTCGAGCCGGCCGAGAGCGGCGCCCCCCCGGTGCCCCTGCCTCCTCTCGCCCAGGCTGGCGACTCCCGAACCCTCGTCGTCGCCCCCTACCTGATCGACCGCGTGCGCTTCTCGTCGAGGGCGCAAGCCTTCGTCGGCGCGCGCGTCGACGTCCTCGACTACGAGGATCCCCCGAACGAAACGACCCGGGACAGCACGAAGCTCAACCCCCTGCTCGGTGTCGTCTACTCGCCGACGGGTGACCTCTCCCTCCACGCGAGCTGGGGCACCGCTTCCGCGCCCCCCTCGACGCAGGTCGTGGGCCCCCGGGACCCGGAGCAGAGCCGGCAGGCGGAGCTCGGCGGCAAGCTGACCTTCCTGGGCGGGAGGGGCTTCGCCGGCCTCTCGCTCTACGAGCTCCGTCGCGAGAACATCCCGATCCCCGACTCCAGCGGCATCACCCGCCAGAGCGGTGACCAGCGGTCGCGGGGGGTCGAGCTGGACCTCACGGTGCAGCCGTCCGGGGGCTGGAGCGTCCAGGGGAGCTACGCCTTCACCGACGCGACGCTCACCAGTTTCTCTGAAATCGTGCCACTGCAGCCCCCGGACTTCGTGGTGATGGATCGCTCCGGGAACACCGCCCCGTTCGCGCCGCGGCACCTGTTCGGCCTCTGGGTGTCGAAGCGTTTCGACCTCGGGCTCGGCCTCTCCCTCGGCGTGCGCCACGTGGGCGACCAGGTCATCGCCCCGGACAACTGGGCCACCATCGACGCCTACACGACGCTCGACGCCGCGGTCTCGTACGAGCGGAGGAGATGGGGCCTCCGCGTCCACTTCCGGAACATCACCGACACCGAGTACGAGACGCGCGGGTTCGGGTCGGCGTCCGTCATCCCCGCTCGCCCCTTCGAGGTGAGGGCGCGACTCGAGATCGGCTTCGGGACGCGATGAGCGGGCGACCCGACCCTCATGGGTCGGGCCACGGGTTGCGGAAGCCCCGAAAGCTCCCCGGGCCGCACGCGCGAAGCCACCTGTGGTACTGTGGGCCCACCTTTTCCGCACCACAACTGAACAGGGGGAGTCTGAATGAAGCTGCACCAGCTTTGCGCCGTGGCGTTTGCCGTGTGTCTGACCGCGTCCCTGGCCGGGGCCCAGGACGCGCCGACGTTCGTGTTCGGGACGTACTACAAGTGCAACGTGGGCTCGGAGGACCGCGCCGATGCCCTCTACAAGGAGACGGTCGGGCCGCTGTTCCAGAAGCAGATCGATGCGGGTCACCTCGCCGCGTCCGGGTGGGGTCGGCACTGGCTGGGCGGCGAATGGCGCCGCCTTGCCTACATCGCGGCGCCCAGCCTGTCCGCCCTCGCCGAGGCACGCCAGGCGGTCATCGGTGAGATGACCGAGGCCCAGAGGAAGGCGGGCGAGGAGTTCAACTCGGTCTGCCCGAGCCACGACGACTACATCTGGACCTCGGTGGCCTCTTCCCAGGCCCCTGAAGCGGTCGCCCGGGATCGGGCGAAGGTCGCGACGTCCACGTACTTCGTGTGCGACAGCCACGAGGCGGAGGCCGACGCCATCGTCAGGAGCGCCTTCGCCCCGGTGATGAACGCACACGTCAAGGAGGGCACGATCGCGTCCTGGAACTGGTTGCGGCACGTGGCTGGCGGCAAGTACCGACGGCTCCTCGTGATCGACGGCACCGACCACGCGTCCCTGCTCGAGTACTGGAACACGCTCGACAAGAACCTCGCCGATGCCCAGCCCGAGCTCGCCCGGCGCTTTTCCGAGATCTGCCCGTCGCACACCGACTACGTCTGGGACCTGGGCACGGAGTGATCTGAGCCCTCCTTCACTGGGCGAGGGGGAGCCGGATCGACACATCTGAGACGGGTCGAGTATGCTGGGGGGTCGCTCGCTCGGTCGCCACGCGACCGGGTGAGCGAACCACCGACATACTGAACCAGGACATGTCCCACCCCACGATCCGATCGCTCCTACGGGAGCCCCTCGTCCACTTTCTCCTCTTCGGCGCCGCGCTCTTCCTCTTCTTCAGCTGGACGGGCGGCTCCGGAGGCCCGGGCTCGAACCGCATCGTGATCGGCCCGGGCCAGGTCGAGCACCTGGCC
>Ga0316577_10001596_pt1 | contig 10796 bp, 11 predicted proteins | sample S5NA_FD_203073 | JGI IMG/M metagenome (GOLD analysis project Ga0316577, IMG submission 203073) | Rhizosphere microbial communities from salt marsh grasses in Alabama, United States - S5-7_050615r2r1 | ecosystem: Host-associated > Plants > Roots > Rhizosphere | place: USA: Alabama | collected... | reverse complement strand
CGGTGTATCCGCCTTGCGCTACAGTGCCGGAGATGATGAACAGGGTTTTGTCTTCGGTGTCATGGCCGGGCTGGACCTTATCGGCAACCTGATACTGGACTTCGTGGGAAGGTAGACATCCCGCGGCCCTTCGAGAGGAGTTCGTCAATGCGTCGATTCGCCCTTCCCGTTCTCATGATGGTCACGGTGTGCCTGTTCACCGGAACCGCGTTCTCACAGGCAGAAGGGGGAGAGGAGCCGGCGGCAGTCGACTCCGCAGCGGCAGCTGGTGATTCGGCTGCGGTAGCCTCGGATTCGCTGGCGGCGGAACCTCCTGTGGAGGAGCCCGTGGTCGAGGACACACTCGAGACGGTCACGCCGACGGAGGCACCCGTGCTGGAGCAGCCGGGCTTCTTCTCCAAGGTCGCCGACTTCTTCCGCAAGGGTGGTCCCGCCATGTGGGCCATACTGGTATTCCTCGCCACCGGCCTCATCATCTTCGTCGAGAGGTTCATCTTCCTCTTCGGCATCGCCGGGATCAAGCCCGAATCGCTGATGGCACGGGTCGCGGAGCTGATAAGGAAGGGGAGCATCGAGGGGGCCATCGCGACCACGGCGGGTGAAAACGCGCCCCTCGCGAAGATCATCGAGGCCGCCCTCCGGAACTACAGGGGCACCGAGCGCGACATCCAGAACGCCGTCGACGAGATGGCGCTCGCGGAGCTCCCCAGGCTCAACGCCAGGACCTCCTACCTGGCGGTGCTCGCCAACGTATCCACTATGGTCGGGCTGCTGGGAACCATCTTCGGTCTGATAGCAGCGTTCGCGGCTGTGGCCGCGGCCGACCCCGAGCAGAAGAGCATCATGCTCGCGAACGGCATCTCCCAGGCGATGAACACCACCGCGTTCGGCCTGATCTCGGCCATCCCCCTCCTCATAGCCCATTCCTTCCTGACGGCCAAGACGGACAGACTGGTGGATGACATCGACAGGTACTCGGTGATGGTCATCAACATGCTCGCCCAGGCGAGAAAAGAGGTCTGATGGCACAGGCTGCAAGTGCGCGGAGTCACAGGAAGCGGCACGAAGCGGAGATCGACCTGCTGCCGGTCATGAACCTCTTCTGCGTCATCATCCCCTTCCTTCTGCTCAGCGCATCGTTCCTGGAGATCACCGTGATATCGATGGCCCCGACGGAAGGGATCAGCACCACAGGCGCAGGTGCCACCGCGAACCTCGCCCGATCGGAGGAAGACCGCCTCCAGCCCAAGGTCATCCTGACCGACCAGGAGATGTTCGTGGGAACGACGTTCGGAACGGTCCACGTCTGCTACGCCTTCCAGGAGCTCCGCGAGAACGGCGAGGTGGTGATCTCATACGACTGGGACTCGCTGGCCACGAAGATCGACGAAGTCTACAAGACCCTTACCAGGACGTACCCGCAGATAGACTTCCACAAGGTTGTCATCCTCACCGTCGAGGAGACGAGGTACGAGAACATAGTCAGGACGATAGACGTATGCGCCGCTGCGGGCTTTGATCAGCCCGGCCTCCAGGTGAACCCCTCGCACCTGGTCGAAGAGGCGATGGCCCAGCTGGCGGGTGGTGAGCAATGAGCGCTCCGTCGAAGCGTCACGTCCCTCTGCTGCTGGGCCACAAGAAGAGCAAGGCGATGAAGCGCGCCATCGACAAGAAGGTCGCACTGAACCTGACGTCCATGATAGACATGTTCACGATCCTGGTCGTCTTCCTTCTGAAGAGCTATTCCGCCGAGGGCCAGATCATCACGGTCAGCGACGCTCTCACGCTTCCTTCGGCCCACTCCGAGCAGAAAGTCCAGATGAAGCTGGAAATCCAGGTGAACATGCAGGCCATTGTGGTGGACGGCGATCCGGTAGTCGCCGTCGACGAGGACCTGCTCTCGACCGGCAACTCGATCCCGATCCTGGTGACCAGGCTGAAGGACCACATGGAATACACCAACTCGGTCAAGGGTACCATCACCGAGGATGACATGAAGATCAACATCCAGGGGGATGTCGGGATTCCGGCCATACTCCTCCAGCGAGTGATGTCCAGCTGCTCCGAAGCCGGATTCTCAACCCAGAACCTGGAAGTGATCAGGGTGGAACCGGAAGCGGAGGAGTGATGGCCAGCCCGGAAATGACGCGCAAGGTCCTTGCCATCGCAGTGATGCGGGACGGCAAGGTGGTGAACAAGCTCATCCCCGGATCGCATTCGGTGAAGATGGGGACGGGCTACAACAACAACATCGTCCTCGAGGGAACCCGCATGCCGGGCACGATGAACTTCCTCAGCCCGGGGGAGGAGAAGGACACCTGGGTCATCAGGCTGTCCGACGACATGGACGCCACGGTTACCTCGACGGACGGAGCCAGGCTCAACTTCAAGGACCTCAAGGGGCTGGGAATATTCCCCACCGACGACGACGGGTTCTACCTCCTGAACCTGAAGTACATGGACCAGGGACAGGTGAGGATCGGCGCCTTCGTGATCCACTTCGGGTACATCGACCCTCCCAAGGCGCCCGAGAAGCCGGCGCCGGTCAGGAAGCCCGCCGCCGAGAGCGGAGCCCAGGAAGTCTCGGCTGCGAAACCGGTTGTCGATGACGGCAGGGAACTGAAGATAGTCGTCGAGACGCCAGGTCTTCCCAAGCGTGAGTTTTTCCCGAACGCCGGCATAATGACCGTCGGCGAGGCCGAATACAACACAGTGAGTGTGAAGGGTGCCGGGCTCCCGAGGATCCACACCCTCCTCGAGCCCCACGACGGGGGCTACATCCTGTACCTCCTCCCGGAGATAAAGGGCGGGGTCGAGGTAAAGGGCAGCATCATCCCGTTCGCAACCCTGATCGAGAGGAAGCTCCTCCGCCAGGAGAAGGCCGGAGAACCGCACATCTGGGTATTCGACAGGAACGTCTCCGGTGTGTTCACCATCGGGACCACCGAGGTCTTCTTCGGGTTCGACGTTCCGCCTGCCGAATCGGAGCGGATGCACGACATCACCGACATTCCCAGGAAGAAGGTGAAGCCGAGCGAGTACAGGTGGTCCATCTTCGCCGGGCGGCCCCATGACCAGGTCGTGTTCAGGGGAAACCGCAAGGAGAATTCACGGTTCCAGCTGCTGCTCGGTGTCGGCCTGACGGCAGCCCTGTTGATGGGGGCCGTCTGCGACAGGGTGATCGTCGTCACCCGCGAGAGCAAGACTCAGCTGCTCAGGAGGGCTCCCAGCGCCAGGGTGGCCACGCTCTCGGAAACCACGCCCCAGCCCGAGGGCATAGGCCAGGAGGTCATCTCCGACCTTCCCGGCGAGGTGGTCTCCACTGGCGGCGGCGGGCCTGCAGGTGGCGGCGAGGGTCCGGCAGCAGGCGTGGCGGCCGGAGCTGCCGCGGCCAACGACGTTCTCCAGAGCATAGGCTTCGCGGCATACGGGACGGGCGGAGCCGGCGGCGGCGCCGGGTTCGTCGGAGACCTGCAGTCGGCGGCATCCTCGGGGCTCGGCCTGGCGTCCGGCCAGACCGGAGAGGCGCTCCTCGCCGGGGGCGGTGGGGGCGGCTCGGGTGGAATCGAAGGTCTTGTCGGTTCGGGCGGAGGCGTAGCCGGTACGGCCGAGACGGTCTCTTCCAGCGAGATGGAAGCCGTCCACCAGGCGGCCCAGGTGACCTTCTCGGCCAGCGCTTCGGGTGAGGCCATCGACCTGGGCTACCGCAACATGTCCGAGATCAGGAGCAAGATCAACGTCATCAAGATGAGGGTCCAGACGGCCTACGAGAGCCTTCTCCGTACCAATCCCACCGCCGGGGGGACGATATACATCAACTTCTCGATCACCCCCAGCGGATCGGTGGTCAACGTGTCGGTCTCGGCTCCGGGTGCGCTGGCGAGCCTGCAGGCCACTGTGCAGTCGGCGGTGTCGTCCCTGAACTTCGGCTCGTCTCCCGAGCAGACTTCGAACCTGGACGTGTCCGTGCCCTTCAACCTGGTGCCGCCGCAGTAGACCTGGAACGGCTGAACGGAAAGGCCCGGGGCCTGAGCCCCGGGCCTTCCTTCTGCACCGCTGCAGGCAGGACCTAGTACATCCCGCCCATGTCGCCACCGGCGGGCATCGGCTTCTCGGGCTCCGGTATCTCGGTGATCACGCACTCGGTGGTGATCAGGAGCCCGGCGATGCTCGCGGCGTTCTGGAGGGCCGTCCTTGTGACCATCGTGGGATCCACGATCCCGGCATCGAACATGTCGATGTACTCGCTGGTCTGGATGTTGATGCCCTCGGTCTGGCCCATGGACTTCACCTTCTCGACGACTATCGCGCCTTCGAGACCGGCGTTGAGGGCGAGCTGGCGCAGGGGCTCGGTCAGGCTCTTCCTGACGATCTCGACGCCGATCTTCTCGTCGCCGTCGGCATCGAGGCTCTCCAGAGCCTTCTCGCACCTGATGAGGGCCGTGCCGCCGCCGGGCACGATGCCCTCCTCGACGGCTGCCCTGGTGGCATGGAGGGCATCCTCGACCCTGGCCTTCTTCTCCTTCATCTCGGTCTCGGTGGCAGCGCCGACGTTGATCCGGGCGACCCCGCCGGCGAGCTTGGCGAGCCTCTCCTGGAGCTTCTCGCGGTCGTAGTCGGAGGTGGTGTCCTCGATCTGCTTGCGTATCTGGCCGACGCGGCCCTGGATGTCCTGGGTGGCGCCGTTGCCCTCGATGATGGTCGTGTTGTCCTTGTCGATCTTCACGACGCCGCAGGACCCCAGATCGTCGAGGGTGATGTTCTCGAGCTTGATCCCGAGGTCCTCGGTGATCGCCTTGCCGCCCGTGAGAACGGCTATGTCACCGAGCATGGCCTTCCTGCGGTCACCGTAGCCCGGAGCCTTGACGGCGGCCACCTGGAGCATGCCCCTGACCTTGTTGACCACGAGGGTCGCCAGGGCTTCGCCCTCGACGTCCTCGGCGATGATCAGCAGCGGCTTGCCCATCTGGGCGACCTTCTCCAGGACGGGGAGGAGGTCCTTGAGGTTGGAGATCTTCTTCTCGTGGATGAGTATGTAGGGCTTCTCCAGGACGGCTTCCATCGACTCCGCGTCGGTGACGAAGTAGGGGGAGAGGTAGCCGCGGTCGAACTGCATCCCCTCGACCACGTCGAGGGTGGTGTCCATGGACTTGGCCTCTTCGACGGAGATGGTCCCGTCCTTGCCGACTTTCTCCATGGCGTCCGCTATGATGTCGCCGATCGCCTCGTCGTTGTTGGCGGAGATGCTCGCGACCTGCTTGATCTCGTCCTTGCCCCTGACCTCCTTGGAGAGTGTCTTGAGCTCGTCTACCACGGTCTGCACGGCCTTGTCAACGCCCCTCTTCAGGGCCATCGGGTTGGCACCCGCGGTCACGTTCTTCAGGCCCTCCCTGTAGATGCTCTCGGCCAGGAGGGTGGCAGTTGTGGTCCCGTCGCCCGCCACGTCACTCGTCTTGCTGGCGACCTCGCGGATCAGCTGTGCACCGATGTTCTCGAACTTGTCGGGGAGCTCGATCTCCTTGGCGACTGTGACGCCGTCCTTGGTGATCGTGGGGCTGCCCCACTTCTTCTCGAGGACGACGTTACGGCCCTTGGGGCCCAGCGTCACCTTCACCGCCCTGGAAAGGCTCTCGACGCCGGCCAGAATGGCATGCCTGGCGTCCTGGTCGAACTTGAGCTGCTTTGCTGCCATCTCGTCTCCTCCAGTTATCCTTCGAGTACCGCGAGGATGTCGTCTTCCCGGACGACGACGAAGTCCTCCTCGTTGATCTTGACCTCGGTGCCGGAGTACTTGCCGATCAGCACACGGTCACCCACCTTGACGACCGGCTTCACGAACCCGTCGCCGGATTCCTTCCTGCCACCCTCGCCCACGGCTATGACGGTGCCTTCCAGAGGCTTCTCCTTCGCCGTGTCCGGAAGCACGATTCCACCCTTTATCACTTCCCTGGGATCCTCCCGTTTCACGAGGATCCGGTCGAAGAGCGGGCGAACCTTTATGTCTGCCATTTCATTAGCTCCTTCCCCTTTACCAATGCCATCCTTGTGGATCTTCGGTTCAGTGTTCACGGACTTCAACGCAACCACTCGATAGCAAGGGAGTTGCCAGTTCGCCGGAATTGCAGCGGAGATGCGATAAACGCCAGTAGCCCAAAGCGATACAGGCCGTGACAGGGGAGCCCGGAACCGCCATGGCCCGACCCCGGGGGTCGCGTGAGTCAGATTGACGCAACGGCTGTGCTGCCCCGGTTTATATTAGCTCCTGGAGGCTGGCTGACACGTTATTCCCGACGGGAGGGGACCTTGGGCAGGAGAACGGTGACACTGGGGAGCGGAGGAACCACCCTCGCCCAGGTGAGGGAGGTGGCCGACGGTGCGGCCGTGGAGCTGGGCCCCGGCGCCCGTGAAGCGATCAGGGAGGGCCGGAGGAGGATAGAGGAGATATTCGAGTGCGGGAAGCCCGTGTACGGAGTGAACACCGGGTTCGGCAGGCTGGCGGGTACGGTGGTTCCGTGCGACGAGATATCGCAGCTACAGGTCAACCTGCTCCGGAGCCACGCGTGCGGAACGGGGAGCCTCCTCGACAGGGAGACGACCCGGGTCACGATGTTCCTGAGGCTCGCCTCCCTCGCGGCGGGCAGGTCCGGCATAAGACCGGAGACCGCTGGGCTGCTGGAGGCTTTCCTTAACAGCGACCTCTACCCGGCCGTCCCGTCGAAGGGATCGCTCGGAGCCTCCGGTGACCTGGCGCCCCTCGCGCACCTCTGCCTGCCCCTCATAGGTGAGGGGGAGTGCGTCGATCCTTCCGGGGAGCTGATCCCCGGGGCAGAGGCCCTGTCCAGGATGGGAAGGAAGCCGATCGTACCCGGCGCCAAGGAGGGACTGGCCCTCATCAACGGGACCCAGCTCATGACGGCGTTCGCCTCCCTGGCTCTCCTCAGGGCGGAAGAGCTGCTGGAGGCCGCGGACACGGCTGCCACCATGTCTCTGGAGGTGCTCCTCGGCACGACGGCCGCCTTCGACCCCGAGTTCGCCGTCCTCAGACCGCACCCCGGCATGGTGAGGACGATGGAGACAATCCACTCGCTCATCGAGGGGAGCGGAATACTCACCTCCCACAGTTGCTGCCCGAGGGTCCAGGACGCCTACTCCCTGCGGTGCGTTCCCCAGGTGCACGGCGCTGTACGGGACGCGCTGGCGTACGTGCGCCAGGTCGTGGAACGCGAGCTCGTGTCTGTGACCGACAACCCGCTGCTCCTTCCGGGCGGCTCGCTGGTGAGCGGAGGCAACTTCCACGGTGAGCCCGTGGCGTTCGCGTCCGACCACATGAAGCTGGCCCTCTCCGAGCTTGCCTGCATATCGGAGAGGAGGATCGAGAGGCTTCTGAATCCTGACCTCAGCGGACTCCCCGCGTTCCTCTCTCCCGCCCCGGGCACCAATTCCGGGTACATGATCGCCCAGTACACCGCGGCCTCACTTGTCAGCGAGAACAGGGTGCTGGCTCATCCGGCGAGCGTGGACAGCATTCCGGTGAGCGGGTCGCAGGAGGACCACGTCTCGATGGGGACCACCGCCGCCCGGCAGGCCTTCGAGATCTCCGGGAACACCCTCCACGTCCTGGCGACCGAGCTGGTCTGCGCGGCCCAGGCATACGAGTTCATGAGCGAGGGGGTCGGCCACGGGAAGGGCACGCACGCGGCCTACACGATGATCAGGGAAGCAGTACCGCCGCTGACGGGCGACAGGTATTTCGCAGGTGAGATCGGGAAAGTGGCCGGGATGGTCCTCCGGGGCGAGTTCCGAAGGGAAGCGCTGCTGGGCCGTCAGGGCTCGTAGAGCCCGGGGTCCCTTCCCGGGGCGCCCTCACCGCCGACGAAACCCGACCCCTCGAGCTCCCGCTCTATGTCCTCCGGGTCCTCTCCGGCCTCCAGCCTTGAGATGGCTTCCTCGAGCTCGGGACCCAGGTCCTCGCCCATCTCGTCCGCCATGTGACGGATCGCCCTGGCCATCGACCTCGGATCGTCCTCGTCCATTCCGGCGAGCACGGGATCGTCCGCCACGTCCGCCACGTCGGGAGAGCCCTTCCTGGACGTGGAGAAGGTGCTCATGACCCTCTCCAGGCCTCCCGTGCCGCATCGCGGGCATGAGGGATCGTGATCACGGGAGGAGTCGCGGATCAGGAACTGGAAGATCGTGTTGCACCTGCGGCACAGGTACTCGAATATCGGCATCAGCAGTACCCTCCCGGAACGTTCGTGCTCGAGACGAAGACCCCGCTCCCGACGGGAAGCCCCAGGATCTCCCCGATGACCTGACACTTGACCACCAGGGAATAATAAAGGCGCTCGTCGCCGGTTCCAAGAAGCCCCTCGAAGTTGCCCTGACCCTTCGACAGGACGAGGTCCGCACCGTCCAGCAGCGATTCCATGGCCGGGGCGAGCCGTCCCCTCACCAGCGTGGGGGCGTCGTACCCGGTGTCCAGGAGCGTGGACAGCCTGTGGAGACCCGCGTCCACCGCGTCAGCCTCCACGGCGTCGTTGAGGACGGGCTCCGGCCTCACGGCGTAGTGCACCGTCCCTTCGAAGCCGGACACCTCCAGGAGGAGCCTGTCGAGTACGGTCTCGCCGGCGTTGTCGCCCAGGATGAGGAGTGACGACGCCCGGTCCATCGCGCGGATGAACGCGGAGGTGTCGTCCAGCGCCAGCGGCGTTGAGAGCAGGTCGAGGAGCTCCTCCTCTCCGGGAAGGTCCCTGCCCTGGGCCACGTCCAGGAGGTTGCCCCAGGTGGATGCCCGGAGGGATGCACGGAACGGGTCGTCCTCCCCCGTGACCATGCGCCATAGCTGCCCCATGCGGCCGACGAGGGCGGAGGTCGCTGCGGCCTTCTCCTCCCTGTAGAGGTCCGGATGGGATGCCAGCTCCCGTATCTCCCTGTAGATCGGTGCGCCGGCCACCGGCGGGGGCTCCGACCGCATCGCGTCGGCGATGCGGGCCAGGTAGTCCTCCAGGAGTTCCGATGCCCTCGAAGGAGGGATACCCGTCTTCCCAAGGAATACCCCGATACCGCTGCGAAAGCAGTCCAGGCAGCGCGGATCAGACCGCAGGGGCAACGCCCGATTCCCCGAGAAAGAGCCTGTGGATCCTGTCGTCACCGGTCAGCTCGGGATGGAAGGAAGTGAGCCACATGTTGCCCTGCCGGACCATGACGGGTCCCTCCGCCACGCTGCAGAGGACCGTGACACGGTCGGAGAGGGGAAGGAGCAGGGGAGCCCTGATGAAGACTCCCGGGAAGGGGGAGTCCAGCCCGGAGACGGCGAGGTACTCCTGGAAACTGTGCTTCTGCCTCCCGAAGCTGTTCCTGACCGCCTCGACGTCCGCCAGCCCCAGGCTGTCCTGGCGTATTCGGTGCTCCCGCTCCGAGATCCTCGACGACATCAGGACGGCGCCGGCGCAGGTCCCCAAGATCGGGAGACCCGAAGCTGCCAGCGATCTCAGCGGCGCGGTGAGCTCCCACCTGTCCAGAAGCGACATGAGGGTCGTGGATTCCCCGCCGGGAAGGAAGAGGCAGTCGAGCCCGGTCAGCCGGGAGGGAGTCCTGACCTCGGTCACGGACAGGCCCAGCCCGCAGAGCATCGAGACGTGTTCCTCCACACCGCCCTGGAGGGCCAGGACGCCGGCCCGGATGTCCATCCCGGGCTACCAGCCCCTTCCGGCCATCCGCTCTTCGTCGGGGAGTTTCGTGATGTCTATACCGACCATGGGCTCACCGAGGTCCTCCGAGACCCTGGCGATCACGTCGGGATCGTCGAACCTGCTCACCGCTTCGACTATGGCCCTGGCCCTCTTCTCGGGGTTCCCACTCTTGAATATGCCGCTTCCGACGAAGACGCCGTCCATCCCGAGCTGCATCATCAGCGCGGCGTCGGCCGGTGTCGCGATCCCGCCCGCTGCGAAGTTGACCACGGGCAGCGCCCCGTTCTCCCGGACGTACCTGACGAGGTCGATGGGGGCACCCATCTCCTTGGCCCTGGTCATCAGCTCTTCAGGAGGGGAGGCCTGGATCGTCCTGATGTCTCCCAGCACCGAACGGGCGTGCCTGACGGCCTCGACCACGTTCCCGGTGCCGGCCTCGCCCTTGGTGCGTATCATGGCGGCACCCTCACCAATCCTCCTGAGCGCCTCGCCGAGGCAGGTCGCACCGCAGACGAAGGGAACGCGGAAGGCCCACTTGTCCACGTGGTTCCTCTCGTCGGCAGGCGTGAGGACCTCGGATTCGTCGACGAAGTCGATGTCGAGCGCCTCGAGCACCTGCGCCTCGACGAAGTGCCCGATCCTGCACTTGGCCATCACCGGGATGGTCACCGCCGCCTGGATTCCCCTTATCATCACCGGATCGGACATCCTGGCCACACCGCCCTGGACCCGGATGTCGGCGGGAACCCTCTCCAGGGCCATGACCGCCACGGCGCCGGCATCCTGTGCGATGCGCGCGTGCTCGGGAGTCACCACGTCCATTATGACGCCGCCCTTGAGCATCTGCGCGTGGCCGGTCTTGACCTTCCAGGTTCCCTCGTCCCTTATAAAACTCATAATGGATCCTCTTCCGCGTATGTATCGAGGAGGAAGGCCTCCGTTTCCTGCCAGAGGCTGTCCGTGTCGATCAGCCTGGATTCCAGATCCAGGGACAGGGAACTATCTGGCAGGGAGTCCCGATTGTAAACATCCCTCACGCGCCGGAACAGTGACAGGTACGCCGCCGATGCCTTCAGGTAGCGGCACCAGGAGACCTCCAGCCCC
>Ga0316577_10001592_pt1 | contig 10801 bp, 8 predicted proteins | sample S5NA_FD_203073 | JGI IMG/M metagenome (GOLD analysis project Ga0316577, IMG submission 203073) | Rhizosphere microbial communities from salt marsh grasses in Alabama, United States - S5-7_050615r2r1 | ecosystem: Host-associated > Plants > Roots > Rhizosphere | place: USA: Alabama | collected... | reverse complement strand
CTTCACGTGGGGTGTCAGCGACAACCTCGTCCTGCGCGGGGGAGTCGGCCGCTACTCCGGGGGCAACCCCAACGTCTGGATCTCCAACGCCTGGAGCAACGACGGGCTGACCAATGTCCAGACGCGTACCAACTACGGCGACGCCTTCTCGCTCTTCGACGGCAGCATTCCCCTGACCGGCAACGAGCCCGGACGTGAGACGTCCATTCCCGCGGCGCAGTTCAACCAGGTGGCCAACACCACGCCCGACGACGCGAGCGACAGCTTCCTGGTCCTGATCTCGCCGGACTACAAGCAGCCCTACGAGTGGAAGATCTCCGCGGGCGGGACCTACCGTCTCCCCTTCGACATCCAGTGGGATTTCGACTACCTGCACACCGAGCTGCGGGACTCCGCCTACTACGTCGACCTGTCCCAGGAGGTCGTGGGCACCACCCGGGCCGGGGGGCCCATCTACGCCTACACGACCGGTCGGGACAACTTCATGCTCACCAACTCGGACGCCGGCGCATCCTCCGACATCCTCTCGACGTCGATCACGAAGTTCTGGCTGTCGGGGCTCGACATCTTCGTGGGCTATGCCTACGTCAGCGCCAAGGACGTGGTCCCGATGACCTCATCGGTTGCGTCGTCGAACTATCAGAACATCGCCCTTTCCGACATCAACAACCCCGCCGCCGGATACAGCAACTACCGGGTGCCCCACCGGTTCACCTTCCGCGCGAGCTATGGGAAGAAGTTCTTCTGGGACTCGGAGACACGCTTCACCCTGTATGGTTTCATTCAGGAAGGCCAGCCGACGAGCTGGGTGATGAGCTCGGACGGCCTGGAAGGCAACCCCCCGAGCGCCGCTCGCCACCTGCTCTACGTGCCGACCGGCGTGGATGACCCCAACGTCGTGTTTGGGCCCGATTTCGACACCAGCGCGTTCTTCGCCTGGGTCGACCGCGAAGGGCTCGCCCCCGGATTCGTCACGCGTAATTCCCGGCAGGCCCGGTGGACCAAGCGGTTCGACTTCCAGTTCAGTCAGGAGTTCCCGACCGGGGGACACACCAGAGGCCGCTTCTACCTCAAGCTCGTCAACGTGGGCAACCTCCTGAACGGCAGCTCTCCACCGAATCCTGAGGATTGGGGCTGGGGTGCCGTTTGGGACGCCCCGTTCTTCTCACGGAACGTCGTGGAATCCGACGTAAACGACAACGGGCAGTACGTCTTCGAACGCTTCGTCGACCTGGATGCCTCCGACCTGATCGAGAGCCGGTCCCTCTGGGAGATGCGTCTCGGGATCGGGTTCCGGTTCTGACGCCGCCTCTTCGGTGAACGACGTGAAAGGGCCAACCCCCGGGTTGGCCCTTTCTTTGCGCCGGGGCGCGGTATGGGCGTCCGGTGCTGTGATATCGTCACGCCTCCCCCTCGCTGGTGGGAGAGAGATGGAGCCAGCATGAGCGTCCTTCTGATACTTCTCGCCGCGCTGACGATGGCGGCCTGCCGCCAGGCCGCCGAACCCCCGGCGTCCGCTGCCCAGGAATCGCCGGCGCCCGCGCCACTCCCCTCCGGTATTCGCGGGCCCCTCGACCCGGAGCTAGTGGCCGATTTGAAGAGGGTGCCCGAGGTCTTCCGGACGGTCCCCCTCACCGAGGGTAAGGACGTCGACTCGCTGGCGTTCTGGGCGGGACCCGAGGGCCCGCCCTGGCTCCTGGTGACCCAGAAGGACCTCAGCTACATTCTGGTCCTGGATGCCACCACGGGAGAGTTGCTCAAGCGCGTCGGGGGAATGGGCGACGAGCCGGGTCAGTTCAACCGCCCCAACGGGATCGCCGTCATCGACGACCTGGTTCTCACGGTCGAGCGGGATGCCGACCGGGTCCAGGTGCTTCGGCTGCCGGACTTCGAGCCGCTCGGCTCCTTCGGCGAGGACCTCCTGCAGTTCCCCTACGGCGTGGCCGTGGACCGCGTCGGAGAGTGGTACGAGGCCTTCGTCACGGACAGCTACGACTCCTTCGCCGACAAGCCGCTGGACCCCGAGGTGGCCGCGAATCGAGTCCGCCACTACCGCTTCCGCCCGACGCCGGCCGGCCTGGAGGTCGAGCTCGTTCGGTCCTTCGGGGAGCCCGCAGGCGACGGCGCCCTCTATCGCGTGGAGTCGATGGCGATCGATCGACCTCTGGATCGCCTCTATGTCGCCGACGAGCTGCGCCTGGACATCAAGGTCTACTCCCTGGAGGGCGAGTTCCTCGAGACGTTTGGCGACGGTCAGCACTACTACGAGCCGGAGGGGGTCCTCCTGCTGAGCTGCGGGCCCGAGGAGGCGCAGGACGGCTATGTCATCACCGCCGACCAGACGGAGCCAACACGCTTTCTCGTCTGGGACCGCCAAAGCCTGGGCCCCCGGGGGGCCTTCACCGGGGAACCGACGATCGAAGTCACGGACGGCATCGCGTTCGTACCGACAGATGACGAGTCGGAAGCAGCAGGCCTCTTCTACGCCACCCACCACGACGTCCAGGTGGTCGCCTACCGCTGGGCCGACATCGCCGAGGCCATGGACCTCCTGACCGACTGCCGCTGAACGGACAGGCCTACACCCGGCAAACCCCGGCTCGTCCGCACCACACCGACCCGCCTCCCAGGCGGCCCGGTGATCATGCAGGAGGGAGACGATCATGAAGCTCATCGAGGTCGTCCGCCAGGATGCCGAGATCGTCTACGGCACGACCGAGGGCCTGTTCCGACGCGTGCCGGCCGACGGGCTGGGATGGAAGCCACCCAGCGGCACCAACTGGATGAGCGTCGGCCAGCTGCTGATGCACTGCACCAACGCGTGCGGGATGGGCATAAAGGGTTTCCTGACCGGCGACTGGGGCCTGCCGGAGGGCGTGCGTTTCGAGGACATCAAGCCGGAGGAGATGCTGCCGCCGGCCTCGAAGATGCCTGCCGTCGGAAGCGTCGACGAGGCGCTGCGGTTGCTCGGCGAGGACAGGGATCTCGCCCGACGGCACCTGGAGGGAATCGATGACGCGAGGCTCCTCGGTGAACGCTCCCCCGCGCCCTGGGGCGGACCCGAGGTGACCCTCTTCCAGCACCTGGAGAGCATGGTGTTGCACCTGGGTCAGCACAAGGGCCAGCTCTTCTACTACCTCAAGCTCATGGACCAGGACGTGAACACGTCGGACCTCTGGGGTATGTGAGGAGTCACGGCCCGAGACAGGAGCGGCCCTTGTCGCCGCAACTGCTCCTGTAGTAGCGTCCCGCGCGGGCACGCCCTCTGCTCGTGCCCCTCTCATTGGATTTCTGGCCGCGCGACTCGCGGCAGGAGACCGGAGCCATGGCCAAGCGTCTCAGGAAGGTTCTCAAGGTCGCCGCTCTCAGCGTCGTTGCGTTCATCGTTGTCGTCGGCGGCGCCCTGACGCTCTGGATCTATCTCCAGACCCGACCCAAGGACGTCACGGCGGCGCGATCGAGATGGGACACGCCTCTGAGCGCGGAGGAAGCGGACCGTGCCGCCCTGGATCTCGTCTCGAAGATGACGCTCGAGGAGAAGGTCCACGAGATGACGGCAGACGACATCGTCTCGGCGATCCTCTCGGGGCTGGTCTCGGCGCGCATCCACGGAGAGCCGCGACCGTACTACGTGGGTGGCTGCGAGCGGCTGGACATACCCCCCCTCGCCTTCACCGACGGGCCCCGCGGCGTGGGGGCCGGCCAGTCCACGGCCTTTCCCGTCGCCATGGCGCGCGCCGCCACCTGGGACGTGGGGCTGGAGCGCCGGGTGGGCGACGTCATCGGAAAGGAGGCTCGCGCCCAGGGAGCCAACTGGTGGGGGGGCCTCTGCATCAACCTGGTGCGTCATCCCTCGATGGGCCGTGCCGAGGAGACCTTCGGCGAGGACCCATGGCTCACGGGGGAGATGGCGGTGGCCGTGCTCGCGGGGGTGCAGCGCCACAACGTGATGGCCTGCGCCAAGCACTTCGCCCTCAACAGCATGGAGACGGCGCGGTTCAAGAACAGCGTCGAGATCGAGGAGCGAACGCTGCGCGAGGTCTACCTGCCTCAGTTCCGCAAGGTGGTCGAGCACGACGTGGCCTCCTTCATGAGCGCCTACAACAAGGTCCGGGGCGAGTGGTGCGGCGAGAACCGCCACCTGCTGACCACGATCCTCCGTGAGGACTGGGGCTTCCGCGGCTTCGTCACGTCCGACGCGACGTACGGCCTGCACGACGGCGCCCGCGGTGTGCGTGCGGGGTTGGACATCGAGCTGGGGCCGTCCAACTACGCGGGAGCGGGCCCGCGCTACGGAGAGAACCTCGAGGGGCTGGTGGAGCAGGGCGTCGTCCCGGAGAGCGCGATCGACGAGAGTGTGCGCCGCATCGTCCGGACGAAGCTCCTCTACCTGGCACGCCAGGATCCCCAGGAGTATCCGCGGGATCTCGTCGCGGCGCCGGAGCACACGGCCCTGGCCCGCGAGGTGGCGGAGAAGGGCATGGTCCTGCTCAAGAACGAGGGACCGCTTCTTCCCCTGGACAAGGCGAGCATCCGGAAGATCGCCGTGGTCGGCCGGCTGGCGGACGCCGAGAACACCGGCGATCGCGGCAGCAGCAACGTCACCCCCCCGTATCGGACCTCGGCGCTCAAGGGGATCCAGGACTACCTGGGCGGGAGTGGAGCCGTCCTCCATTCGGATGGATCGGACCCGGCAGAGGTCTCTCGTCTCGCCGGCGAGGCGGACGTGGTGCTGGTCGTCGCGGGGTCGCGTTACGACGAGGTCGGCGAGTACATCAGCGACGAGGAGGGGCTCAGGCCCAGCGGCCCCGAAGAGAAGCACCCATTGGTCATCGACCTGCCCTTCATGGACGAGCCCTTCGTCCTTTCCGGCGGCGACCGCGTCCCGCTCGCGCTCAAGGCACGCGACCTCGCGGTGGTCGAGGCGGCGGCGAAGGCCAACCCGCGCTGCGTGGTGGCACTGGTCGGCGGCAGCGTCTTCACGATGGAGGAGTGGAAGAACGAGGTGCCGGCCATCCTGATGGCCTGGTACTTCGGCATGGAGGGCGGCCACGCCCTCGCGCGAGTGCTGTTTGGCGACGTCAACCCGAGCGGCAAGATGCCCCTCACCGTGCCGAAGAACGAATCACAGCTCCCGTTCTTCGACGAGTTCGCCGACACCATCGAGTACGGGCCGTACCACGGCTACACGCTCTTCGACAAGGAGGGGCGTGAACCGGCCTTTTCGTTCGGTCACGGCCTGAGCTACACGACCTACGCCTATGAGAACCTCTCCGTCGTCACCCCCGAGGTCGCCCCGGATGGACAGTTGGCAGTGACCGTGGACGTCACGAACACGGGCAAGCGCCGCGGCGAGGAGATCGTGCAGCTCTACGTCGGGTTCGAGGGCTCGAAGGTCGACCGCCCGGTGAAGCTCTTGAGGGCCTTCGACAAGATCGCCCTCGAGCCCGCCGAGACGAAGACGGTCCCGCTGACTGTCGCTGTGGAGGATCTCGCCTGGTACAACTCCGAGACGGGCATCTGGGAGATCGAGCCCATGACCTACAGCGTCCTGGTCGGCCCGTCGTCGCGTGCCGCCGATCTGCTGAGAGCGCGCTTCACGGTCAAGGGGGTCGAGTAGGAGCTCGGTCGAGGCGGACCCCGGCCGGCCCATGGTCACGCCCCGGAGGGCCGGATGGCGGGAGGGAGGCCAGTCCGGCTAGCCGCCGAACGCCACCTCAGAGCCACTCGCCGCAGCGCCCGTGGAGAGGCCGGCTGCCGCCCCCTCCGGCTCCTCCGCGCTGCGGGTGCGGACCTCGAAGGCGGGAGGGTCGAAGATGTGCTTCTTCACCGAGCAGAGGTCGGCGGCGCGGGCCACCGCGTCCCGGTGCTTCTCGGGGAAGCCCTCGGGGAGCACGATCTCGAGGGCCAGCCGCGCCACGCGACGTCCCTTCTGGTCGCGCTCCACGTCCATCCTCAGCTCGAGCCCGTCTGTCGCGATGTGGCGGGCATCGCAGTAGCCCTTGACGTAGATGCCAGCGCAGGTGGCGATCGAGGCGAGAAAGAGGTCGAAGGGCTGCGGAGCCGAGCCCTCGCCCCCGGCTTTCGGGAGCTGGTCGGTAGGTATCGTGAAGCCATGATACTCGGCGTCCACCCGCTTGCCGCCCGGGAACGAGACCTTCATCGTCGACATCGTTGACTCTCCTTTCGCCTGGTCGCCCGCGGGGACGGTCCCGGGGCCCGGGAGCTCCTACCCGCCGGACTCGGTGACGGCCACGCAGACCCACCTCTCTCTCAACGGGTGAGAGCCAAGAGAGCGCGAAAGGGTTCACTCCAGCGTGACGCGACGGACGTCTCGTGGCGCGACGAGCCCCACGGTGTTGGTGTAGACTTCGGCCGCGCCGCCTGCAGATCGGAGCCCGGATGTGCCGCGCGCGGGTGCACGGCACGGTAGAAGAGGGCACTCATGGAGCACGCAGAGAGCCACGGACGCCGTCGGCTTCTCAACTGGTTCCTCGGCACGTCTGCGGGGGCGCTGTGCGCCTCCCTCGTGTACCCGGTCGTACGATACCTCAGCCCACCGACCGTTCCCGAGACCACCACCGCCCAGGTGGAGGCCGGATCCACCATGGATCCCGACCTCGTCGAGAAGGGCTTCAAGATCCTGCGGTTCGGCGCCGAGCCGGTGATCCTGATCCGGGTCTCGGAGACCGACTTCAGGGCATTCAGCGCCACCTGCACACACCTCTCCTGCATCGTGGAGTTCCGAAAGGCCCGGCAGCTCATCTGGTGCAACTGCCACAACGGCGTCTACGACCTGAACGGGCGGAACATCGAGGGCCCTCCGCCCCGACCGCTCACGCCCTTCGAGGTCCACCTCGTTTCGGGCGGCCCTGGCCAGCCCGAGAAGCTGGTGGTCTCGAGGAAGGCGTGACCGTGGTGGACCAGGCCCTCCGTTTCCTTGACGATCGGCTCCACCTCTCCGCGGTGAGGCACATGGTCTCGGAGAAGACGGTGCCCCGCCACCGCTACATGCCCTTCTACTACTTCGGAGGGATGACGCTCTTCTTCTTCGCGATCCAGGTGGCCACCGGGATCCTCCTGATGCTCTACTACCGCCCCTCGGCCGAGGGGGCGTTCGAGTCGGTGGAGTTCCTGATGACCACGGTGCCCTTCGGCTGGCTGATCCGGTCCATCCACGCCTGGTCCGCCAACCTCATGGTCTTCTCGGCCGCGGTCCATCTCGTCTCGGTCTACTTCCTGAAGGCCTACCGTCCGCCCCGGGAGCTCACCTGGCTCACCGGCTGCCTGCTGCTCTTTCTCTCCCTCGGATTCGGCTTCTCCGGGTACCTGCTCCCCTGGAACAAGCTCTCCTTCTTCGCGACCGAGGTGGGCACCGAGATCGCGGGGAGGGTCCCCATCGTGGGGGAGTGGATGCTGCGCTTCCTGCGGGGCGGCGACCGCGTCACCGGGGGCACCCTCTCCCGCTTCTACGGCTGGCACGTGGCGATACTGCCCGCGGCCACCACCGCGCTCCTGCTCCTCCACCTGCTGCTCGTCCAGATCCACGGCATGAGCCGGCCGCCGGTGGTCGAGCGGGAAGGGCGGTCCCCTCGGGGGATGCGATTCGTCCCCCACTTCGCCCTGCGCGAGGCATTCGTCTGGACGCTGGCCCTGGGCCTCCTCGCCACCCTCGCCGCTCTCTTCCCCTGGGAGCTCGGCGAGAAGGCGGATCCCTTTGCCCCCGCGTACGAGGACATCCGTCCCGAGTGGTACTTCATGTACATGTTCCAGACATTGAAGCTCGTCCCCGGCGGCGAGGTGGCGGGCCTCGAGTTCGAGTCGATCCCGATCCTGGCCTTCGGCCTCCTGGGCGCGATCCTGCTCCTCGTCCCCTTCCTCGACCGCGGCATCATCGCCCGGGGGCGGAGTCCAGCCTTCACGGTCCTGGGCGTCGTGGCTCTCGTCTACGTCGTGGGCATGACGGCCTGGGGCTACCGGTCTCTCCTGCCCGTCTATGTCGTGCTCGGCACGGGGCTGGCCCTCGGCCCGTTCCTGATCGCGGCCGCCCGGGCCGAGAAACGAGATCCCCCACCATGAGGACGCTCGCCCTTCTCGCCCTGCTCGTCGCCCCCGCGGGAGCCATCCTCGCCCAGGAGACGGCGTCTCCACCCAGCTCGTGCATCGCGTGTCACGGGAACAAGGACCTCTGGGACGAGGCGACGCTCGAGATCGTCTCCGGGACCGAAGCGGGCGTCCACGCCGAGAAAGGGCTCTCCTGCGAGGACTGCCACGGGGGCAATCCCGATCCCGCGCTCTCCGAGGACGGCGAGGGCGCCATGAGCAAGGGCTTCAAGCCAAACCCCTTCCGGGGTGTGCCGAAGCGCACGGAGATCCCCGCGTTCTGCGGCCGCTGCCACTCCGACCCCCTGTACATGAAGCGCTTCAACCCCGGCCTCCGGGTGGATCAGGTGGAGGAGTACTGGACGAGCCAGCACGGGGAGGCGCTGCGCCATGGCGACGATAAAGTCGCCACCTGCGTGGACTGCCACGGCGTCCACGGCATCCTCGCCCCCGGGAACCCGGCCAGCCCCGTCTATCCGACGCAAGTCGCCGAAACCTGTCGGACCTGCCACACCGACGCCGCCCGCATGATGGGACGCCACCTTGCAGACGGGCAACCGTTCCCCGTGGATCAGTACCCCCGCTGGCGGAGGAGCGTCCACGCCGCGGCGCTCCTCGACAAGGGCGATCTCTCGGCACCCACCTGCAACGACTGCCACGGCAATCACGGGGCGACACCGCCCGGTCTCGAGTCCATCACCCTGGTCTGCGGCCAGTGTCACGGCCGGGAGGCGGAGCTCTTCCGGACGAGCCCGAAGCACCACGGGTTCGAGACCCACAACCAGATGCTGGCGGCCATGGACGCCACGAGCTGCGTGGCGTGCCACGAGCCGCCAGCCCCGCAAGCGAAGCTCCAGGGTGTCCGCCGCCTGAGCGAGTGCGTCACCTGCCACGGCAACCACGCTGTGGCGCGGCCCACGGTGGCGATGCTCGCGCCGCTGCCCCAGACCCCGTGCGCCTTCTGCCATGAGGGGCCGGAGTCGCCGGTCGCCGCGGTGCCCGAGCCCGCCGCCGCCCGGACTCGCTACGAGGAGGTGAAGGCGACTCTCCTGGAAGCCGCCAAGGCGGAGGGTGTCGAGGAGCCGGAGCTGTTCAACTGGCTGGTGGACCAGGCCCTCACCCTGCCGACCCACACCACCGGTCCCACACAGGGGGGATCGACCCCGGCGCTGCGCCCCGAGTTCGACCGGTTGTTCACGAAGTTCAGGATCGGGAAGAGCTACACGACCTACGAAGACCCGGCCACGGGCCAGGAGGAGCGCGTCGACCTGCGAAGCTGCGCCGACTGCCACGAGCCGGACTCCGAGGGGCTGAAGACCGCGACGGCCTATCTGGCGCGGATGCGGTCGGTCACGGGCCTCACCGCCCGCGCCGAGCGGATCCTGCTCGACGCGAAGCGCGGCGGCGTCGAGACCCGCAGCGCCCTGTCCGCCCTGGACCAGGCGGTGAACGACCAGATCGAGATGGAGGTCCTCGTCCACACCTTCTCGGCCGCCGAGGGCAGCCCCCTCGTGGCCAAGTCGGCCGAGGGGCTCGACCAGGCCCAGAAGGCGCTGGTCGCCGGACAGGCCGCCAGCGACGAGCTGCGCTCGCGGCGTCTCGGCCTCATGGTCTCCCTGGCCTTCATCGTCCTCGTGCTCGTCGGGCTGGGACTCAAGATTCGGCACACGCCGATGTGACCTCCTCCCATCGCCCCAACCTCAGGGGGCCGGGAGCTCGGGGTCTCCAGACCGCCGTCAGACGCTCAGCTCGGCAATAATGTGGGTGAGGTGTCACCCACAATCGGGCCCGGAGATGGCGGCCGTCACGGCGGAGTCGGCGCCCGCAGCGCCAGGGGGCGGCGGTGAGCACCTACGTCTACATGAAGGTCCTGGAGTCGGCGCCGGAGCGGTACGACCGCGGGATCCACCGCCTCTCCGGAGGCACGATCGCCTCGATCTACGAGCGGGTCGCCGAGCGCGTCGCGGCTCCGGGTCGGCGCGTGCTCGACGTGGGATGCGGCACGGGCGGCGTGGCCCTCGCCTGCGCCGCGCGAGGGGCCCGCGTCGTGGGCATCGACGTCAATCCCGGGATGCTGAGCGTCGCCCGGGACAAGGCCACGCGCCGACTTCCGGCGCCCGACGTCGACTGGATCGAGCTCGGCGCCATGGAGCTCGAAGACCGCTTCGCGCCGGGCAGCTTCGACGCGGTCACCTCGTGCCTGGCCTTCAGCGAGCTGTCCCCCGACGAGCGGAGGTACGTCCTCCGCGTGGCGCTGCGCCTGCTGCACCCGGGCGGCTCCCTGGTGATCGCGGACGAGGTCCCGCCCCGCCGCCGGGCGGCGCGGGTGTGGCGCCGGGTGCGCCGGCTCCCCGTGGTGTTCATGACCTGGGCCTTGACCCAGACCTCCACGCATCCCGTCGGGGGCCTGGCTGACGCGGTGCGGGCCGCCGGCTTCGCCGACGTGGTCGAGGAGAGGCTGGGACGAGACGATTTCGCCATCGTCTCGGGCCGCCGGGCGGCGGGGGCGTCGTGAGCGTCTCGGGATTCGCCGGCTGGCTGCGCGACACGCTGCTGCGCCTGGCTCCTCACGCCACCGCGACCGGCCTTCGCGCCGTGGGGCGTCCGGGACCCGACTCCCCCGTGGTCCTGACCGGCAACTACACGCTCACCGTCCGTCGCCTCGTCGAGGCCCTCGCCGGCCGCGACGCGTGGCTGC
>Ga0316577_10001591_pt1 | contig 10802 bp, 8 predicted proteins | sample S5NA_FD_203073 | JGI IMG/M metagenome (GOLD analysis project Ga0316577, IMG submission 203073) | Rhizosphere microbial communities from salt marsh grasses in Alabama, United States - S5-7_050615r2r1 | ecosystem: Host-associated > Plants > Roots > Rhizosphere | place: USA: Alabama | collected... | reverse complement strand
TACCCACTCAACAGCTCCCGCAACTCCAACTCCACCAGCTCCAACAACTCCGGGTCGTCCATCATGTCGACCTTGTTCAAGAACACCACCATCGCCGGCACCTCTACCTGCCGCGCCAGCAACACGTGCTCCCGCGTCTGCGGCATCGGCCCGTCCGGCGCCGCCACCACCAGGATGGCCCCGTCCATCTGCGCCGCTCCCGTGATCATGTTCTTGATATAGTCCACGTGCCCCGGGCAGTCCACGTGCGCATAGTGCCGATTGTCTGTCTCATACTCCACGTGCGCAATCGCAATCGTGATCCCCCGCGCCTTCTCCTCCGGTGCGTTGTCGATCGAGTCAAAGGCCCGAAAGTCCGCATACCCTTTCATCGCCAGCACTTTTGTGATCGCTGCCGTCAACGTCGTCTTCCCGTGGTCGATGTGTCCAATCGTCCCCACGTTCACATGCGGCTTCGTTCGCTCAAACTTCTTCTTCGCCATACTAGAACCTCCTGATGCTGTTCAGAATCACCTGTTTCTGGCTACTCACCAGATAGAGCCCACGATGGGATTTGAACCCATGACCTCGCCCTTACCAAGGGAGTGCTCTGCCGTCTGAGCTACGTGGGCAATCACCCTACCAGAGCCACCCGTCGGATTCGAACCGACGACCCAGCGCTTACAAGGCGCTTGCTCTGCCGACTGAGCTAGGGTGGCCTGTGAAACGCCCCCAACCAAGCCGCCACCCTAGAACTGCAAGGCATTCCAGAGCCAAGCAGCGGCTTAGTATACTGACATTTGAATCAAATGTCAAATCACACCCGCCATTATGCGACGGTGGAGAAGCCTCGGCTCAGGCGGAGGGGGTGGGATTCGAACCCACGGAGCATTACTGCTCACGCGTTTTCGAGACGCGCGCATTCGACCGGGCTATGCTACCCCTCCCTGCAAAAGACAATTATAGCACAGCCGGCACTAACGAGCAAACCCCCGGCCGGCCATAACCAACGCGCCAACGCGCCTTTTTCTCAGGCGATCTTTTCCACGACCATAAAGTGAGACAACCCCAAGAGCCTGAGAGGGGTATGCTCCAGGAAATAGGTCACCCTTCGCAACCAACGCCCCAGTCCCGGACGGCGACGCACAACCTTGTCATAGCCAGGAAAGATCTGGATATGAGTGACCACCTTCACCGGCAACCCTTCCAGCAGCTCGCGAAGGTCACGCCGCGTGTAGACTCTTACGTGGGGACAGACTTGACTCCGCCACCGGTCTGGAAGGTAGTTGACCAGGGGCACGTTTCCCTCGCGATAGCGGCCGGCCAGGTATGCTCCGTGCGTCTCGAAAGGGTAGAGACGATTCGGGGCAAAGATCACCAAGCGCCCTCCCGGCCGGCCCTCCCCGGGGTCGGGGGCTCGCAGCACGCGCACGGCATCGGCCAGGGCCTGCCGGTCATCGGTGACATGTTCGATCACTTCGTGCGATAGCACGGCGTCAAAGGTTCCGTCGGCATAAGGCAGCCTCTCTGCGACAGCCTGGCCAAGGTTGGGCAGATCCTGACTGGCCTGTACCAGCTTTTCGCCGTCAACATCGACGCCATACACGAATGGGCTGAAGCGGCGAAATGCCCGCATATACATGCCCAGCCCACATCCGACATCCAGGATGGCTTGATCCTCTAGAGATACGTATTCGCGGACAAGATTCAACCGCCGCTCCTGCCCAAAGCGCCAGAGGTAGCTGGGATGTCCGAGGGTAATCGCCTTGTCCTGTTCCAAGTGCAGGTCCTAGCTACCCGGCCCTACCAGCCATAGCCAAGGCGGAGCACCAAGCGCAGGGGCAGATCGTGTTTCATCATGTGAGCCTGCGTCTTTTCGACCGGATACGCCACGCGGCGATATTCAAGGGTGAAAGCCTCTGTATCGAGGAGAGCATAGCTTGCCCGGGGATCCCCATCACGGGGCTGCCCCACACTGCCGGGGTTGATGATCAAGCGCTCCGCACCCAAAGAGATGGGGCCCTCCACCGAAGGGGTGATCGCCTCGCACACCTCCTCACCCTCCTCCTGCCCGAGACGGAAGATCATGGGCGCGTGCGTATGGCCCGCAAAGCAGATCTGCGTATCAAAATGCTGGAAATTCACCTGGGCCGTGGAGGCATAGATGATGTACTCCCAGATCGGATAGCGTGGGCTGCCGTGGATCAGGGTAAACTCCCCCTCCACAAGCCTCTCAGGACGGGCTTCCAGATAGGCCAGGTTCTCCGGTGTCAGTTCCTGGCGATTCCACAAATTGGCATCCCGAGCGTCGGGGTTAAAATCGCGCAGATCGAGCTTGCCCAGGGTGGCCCAATCGTGGTTCCCGGCGATGCATCGGTGGGGAAAAGCCCTCAGAAGCTCGACACACCCGTTCGGATCTGGGCCATAGCCGACGACATCGCCCAAGCACCACACCTGGTCCACAGGGCTGGCATCGTCCAGCACTGCCTTCAGTGCCTCGGAATTGCTGTGAATATCGGAGAGAACCAAGCAGAGCATCGATACCCTTCACGGTAGAGTGGCGACCATGATACCATACAACTCCAGTTCCGGTCAAATGCTTGTCGTTTGCTTGTATTCGGTGTATAATAGCCGCCTGAAGGTGACAGCCATGCCCATCTTGGACGAACATATGCTCGATTTTGTCAGCCATAGCCCTGCCCAGACCCACCGTCTCGGCACCCGGATGGGCCTCTTGTTACGCGCAGGCGATATCGTCTGCCTCGAAGGCGAACTGGGGACCGGCAAGACCCACCTCGCTCAAGGTATCGGCCACGGGATGGGGATCGTCGGGCCGATCACGAGCCCCACCTTCACCCTGATTGCCGAATACCGGCCTCCGAAACCAGCGCCGACCCTCTATCACATTGACATGTACCGCCTCGGTGATGCGGTGGATGAAGCTCTCGCCTTGGGCCTGGACGACTACCTGGGAGGCGATGGCGTTTGTGTCATCGAGTGGGCAGATCGCATCGTGCCCGCCCTACCCCCAGACCGAATCTGGATCAGCCTGTCCCACCTGGATCTTAGCAAGCGAGGCATCGTCATGACAGCCAGTGGTGCGCGCTATGACGATCTACTGCGTGAATTCAGGCGCACCGCATTCGGGATTTGAGGAAAAGCCAACATGCTGCTAGCCGTCGACACCGCCACCCAGACCGCCAGCCTGGCCCTGTACGAAGAGACCAGGGGCCGCGTGCTGGGCGAGGAATCCTGGGTCTCGATCAACAACCACACCGTAGAACTGATGCCTCGCCTGGCCCGCTTGTTCGACCAGCAACAGATCGCCCCGGAGATCCTCACCGGCCTCGTGATCAGCCTGGGGCCCGGCTCCTTTACCGGGCTCCGAATCGGACTCAGCGTACTCAAGGGACTGGCCGTAGCCCGCAAAGTCCCGCTTGTGGGCATTCCGACCCTGGATGTCGTCGCCCGGCCCCACATGACACAGAGTCTGCCCATTTGGGCTATCCTCCAGGCAGGAAGAGGCCGGATCTGTGCGGGCTTCTATGTGCCTCAGAAGGGACGTTGGCGCCGCCGCGGCGAAATCCAGCTAACGACCCTCGAAGAACTCTGCAAGCAGGTCACAGAACCGGTGCTGTTTTGCGGTGAGCTTGACCATCGCGACGCCGAGCAAATTCGGGGCACCCTCAGCGTCGAAACGTCCGTGGCCACGCCGGCTGCCGCTCTGCGCCGCGCGGCCTTTCTGGCCGAGTTGGGTTGGGAGCGATTGGCCCGGGGGGATTCTGACGATCCGGCAACGCTATCCCCCATCTACCTTCAAAACCCGCAGATCGATGGCTAACTCCTGGCCATACCTTGTCCAGCCGATGACCCCGGCCGATGTCGCCCAGGTCATGGAAATCGAGCAGGTGGTTTTTCCGGCACCCTGGTCAGCACGGGCCTACCACTATGAGATCACCGAGAACCAGTACAGCACGATGTTGGTGCTGCGACCCGCCCACCGGCTGGGTTCCCAACGCCTGCTCCACCGCCTGGGGCTGCTCGAATCCAACCCTGTCATCGGCTATGCCGGCTTCTGGCTGTTGGTGGATGAAGCTCACATCTGCACCATCGCCGTGGACCCCCAATGGCAGGGCCGGGGATTGGGCGAGTTACTCCTGATCTCTCTGCTGGATTGGGGCCAGGAGAGCGGAGCCCTCCGGGCGACGCTCGAAGTCCGCCTGTCGAATCGGGTGGCCCAAGAACTGTACCGCAAGTATCATTTCGAGATTGTCGGGCGGCGGAAGCGCTACTATACCGACAACAACGAAGACGCGTACATCATGACCACGCCTCTCTTCGAATCCCCCGAGTTCCAGCAGCACCTGGACCGCTGCCGCCACCGCTTGTACGCCCGGCTACAGGCCGAAGCCGGAGGCACCGCCCTTTGGACAGAATCAAGGGCCGAAGGGGCACAGCATCCCCAGAGCGGTTAGACAAATTCCCCCACATGAGGTACAATCAACACACAGTCCACAGGAGATCGAAAAGACCTACGGTTTGCGTACCAGATTCTGCACTCTGGAGCCGCTCTGGGCTCGAAGAATGCACAGGGGACGCCACGAAAGGAGTCGAATCTTGTCTGAACTCACCGATCTGTATCAGAAGATCAAGGGTTGCCAGAACTGCATCCTGAGCCAGGGGCGCACCAGGGCAGTGCCAGGCGAGGGCCCTGAGGATGCGGAGATCATGTTCATCGGCGAGGGGCCGGGCTTCCATGAAGATCGACAGGGCCGGCCCTTTGTCGGTGCAGCAGGCAACTACCTCAACGAACTCCTGGAAAAGATCGGGCTGAACCGAGAACAGGTGTATATCACCAACGTTGTCAAGTGCCGGCCGCCCGGCAATCGCGACCCCCAGCCTGAAGAGATCGAAGCCTGTCGATCCTATCTCGACACCCAGATCGAGGAGATCCGGCCCCGGCTCATCATCACGCTCGGGCGATTCTCGATGCAGCGCTACTTTCCCGGTGCGTCCATCTCACGGATCCACGGCCAGCCGAAGCGGGTGGGCAACGTCATCTACTATCCGATGTTCCACCCTGCGGCCGCCCTCCACCAGCCGCGCTGGCGTAGTTTGGTGGAGGAAGACATGCTCAAGATACCAGATCTGCTGGCCAAGCTGGATGACCTTGAAGAGGAAGAGGAGGAGGCCAAGGTTCCCCAGGCAGAGCAGTTGAGCCTGTTCTAGAGAAACCTGGAGAACCGGACCCCAATGCCCTCACACCACCGGCTTTCCAAGCCCTCTACACTGGTATGAAGGAGTCTCCCTTGTCCCAAGATTTGCTGCGCATCATCCCCCTTGGTGGTGTCGGCCAAATCGGCAAGAATATGATGGTCTTTGAATACGACGAGCAACTGCTGATCGTCGATTGCGGCCTGATGTTCCCGGAAAGCGACATGCTGGGCATCGACATCGTCATCCCCGATATGGAGTATGTGTTCGAGCGAAAGGATCGGGTCAGGGGCATCATCGTCACCCACGGGCACGAAGACCACATCGGCGGGTTGCCGTACTTGATGCAGGTGGTTCAGGCGCCCCTCTATGCCACGCGGCTGACCCGAGGGCTCATCGAAGTAAGGCTCAAGGAACATCACTTGCTCAACGGCACAGAGCTGCACACAGTGTCCCCCGGAGACCGTCTCGATCTGGCGCCATTTACCGTCGAGTTCTTTCGCGTTTGCCACTCGATCCCCGACGGGGTCGGTCTGGGGATCACAACCCCGATCGGCCTGGTCGTCCACTCGGGCGATTTCAAATTTGACCAGACTCCGGTCGATGGCCGGCTGACCGATTTTGCCCGGCTGGCCGATCTGGGCGGGCGCGGGGTGCTTGTCCTGCTCTCCGATTCGACCAATGCCGAGACCGACGGTCAGACGCCCTCGGAGGAAGCGGTCGGGGAGACCTTTGACCGGGTTTTTGGCCAGGCGAGAGGGCGCATCATCGTCGCCACCTTTGCCTCAAACATCTCACGCGTGCAACAGGTGGTCACCACCGCCCGCCGGCATGGGCGGCAGGTGGGCATCGTCGGGCGCTCGATGATCAACTATGCCAAGGCGGCTGCAGCACTGGGATACCTGGACCTTGACCCTGAAGATATGCTCACTCCACAGCAGATGAATAGCCTGCCCCCGCACGAGGTAGCCATCGCCTGCACGGGCAGCCAGGGAGAGCCGACATCCGCCCTGGTGCGCATGGCCCTGGGCGAGCACCGCCAGGTCAACATACGTGGCGGGGATAGCGTCATCGTGTCGTCCACGCCCATCCCCGGCAACGAAGAGCTGGTCAACCGCACCATCAATAACCTCTTCCGGGCTGGGGCACAGGTGTATCACCACGAGCGGATGCAGGTCCACGTCTCAGGTCATGCCAGCCGGGAAGAACACAAGCTGATGCTCAATCTCGTTCGTCCCAAATTCTTCGTTCCCATCCACGGAGAGTACCGCCATCTGGTACATCATGCAAGGATGGCCGAACAGGTAGGTGTGCCTGCGGAAAACATATTTGTCATCGAAAGCGGCCAGGTACTGGAATTCGGCCCTGATTGGGGGCGCATCAACGGCCAGGTGACGGAAGGTCACGTCCTGGTAGATGGCCTGGGAGTGGGCGATATCGGCAACATTGTCCTGCGTGATCGGCGCCTGCTCTCACGCGATGGCTTTGTCGTGGTGGTGGTGGCCGTTGATGCAGATACAGGCAAAGTCCTCGAGGGTCCAGACATCATCACCCGCGGCTTTGTCTACATCCGCGAGTCGGAGGATCTGATCCATGAGGCGGTCCAGTGTGTCCTCCAGGCCCTGGAGCACGGCGGGCCCAAGGCGTCGTTGAACGCCAAGATCAAGGACAGCCTGGCGGAATTCCTGTACGAGCAGACCAAGCGTCGCCCCATGATCCTGCCTGTGGTCATGGAGGTGTAGACGGCAGCGGAGCGCAAGACGGGCCCCCGGCGGACAGACTGGGCAGGGCCAGACGCGAAAGACCCCGGCTCGGAGAGGCCTTCTCCGAGCCGGGGTCTTTGTCCTTCTCAACCAAGGATCAGCCCGGTCGCGCGTACGGCCGGCGCGCATCGGCCACAAGCGGATCCGCCGTCCCCCAGATGGCGCCTGTCTCGCCCTGCTCGTCCTTTTTCTCCTCGGGCTTGTGAATGACAAAGAAGCGCACGTGCTCGCTCTCCGTCTCATTCCCTGCTGCATCAAAGGCAATGACATGCACCAGGTGCGACTCGGTGTAGCCTTCGGTTGAGGCGATGACCATGAAACCACTATCCCACGTCTGGGTGACCGTATTGCCATCGGGGCTGATCTCGACCCAGGTGACCGTCACCTGTTCCGTGGCCCACGTCCCATCGGGATTGGTAATGACGCGCGTCTCATAGACAGGCTGTTGGTTGGGGTTGGGGCGGATATCCTTCATCTCCAACACCCACTTGACCGCGTATGGTTCGACCACGGTAAAGTCAACCAGCTCGTCATCCAGATAGAATTCGACCCGGTCGATCTGGACATTGTCCCTCACGTCGGCTGTGAGGTTGGCCCATTCGTCAGCAGATTCCAACTCGTAGACCCGGCCGGGCCAGGGATATCCGACATAGGCTTCCGGAGGGGTGTTGTCTATCGTCACATAGATCGTGGCCCGCCTGAAACTCTGGCTGTTTTCGACCACCGTCAATTGCAGCGTGTAGAGACCATCCTGCAGACCCCGCACATCCCAGAACTCTAGCACGTCGTTGTCGACCTGGTTGTAATGATCCCCGCCAATCTGGCTCCAGGCGGAGGGATTCAGCCCTTCACCAAACTCGAGGCGGTAGAAGGCAAAGTCACCGGCCCTTGCATTTCCCCGGATGGCCACCACCTGCCTGACATGGCTCCCCAGGGTAGGATCGAGGATCGCCACCTCCCCGCCTTCCGGACTGCAGCCATAGATCTCGTCACGCTGTGTCGGCGGCTGGGGGATGCCCTGCTCGCGGACCCAGTCGGCAGCCTCGGGGGGATAGACCTCATAGACCCGTTCCTCCACCAGTTCGGGGGGTGTGCAGGCGGTCGCCAGCTTGCCGGATTGGCGGTTCACCCGCTCCACTCGGTGGACACTACAGTATTCTGTCGGTTCGGTGCCCTCGACAAAGAGGGCCTTGACCCGGTTGGGACAGTGCTCATTGGGCAGCAACCCCGAGATAGCACACACCTCGACTCGAGTCATGCCGGGTGGCTCAGGAAAGTTGTCGATCACGTCTCCCAACAATCGCTGGGCCATTCCCTCGTTGTAGAGCCGCTCCATGATATTGTGCCAAATGGGGCCTGCCCCCCGCGAGCTGGAGAGGCCCTCCATCGGCGTATTGTCGTTGTTGCCCACCCATACACCTGTGACCAGCTGCGGGGTATAGCCGATGGTCCACACATCCCGCCAGTCGGTCGTCGTTCCGGTCTTGGCAGCAGCAGGCCGGCTCAAACGCAGGGCGCTGTTGCTGCCAAAGACGGCCGCCCGGGCATTGTTGTCCGCCAGGACATTGGTCAGCAGATACGCCTCCTGGGGCGTCAACTCTCGACCATCCGCCAGCACCGCGTTGCGTACCTCAGGCTGCGAATACTGGAACAGCACCTCGCCCTCGGCATCTTCCACCCGAAGGATGGAAACAGGGTCGAGTTCCCGATAGCCGGGGCGCGGCAACTTGGTCGGTTGGCCCATCATCACCCCACCGTTGGCAAAGACACTGTAAGCATAGGCCAGGTCCAGCAGCCACACCTCGCCACCGCCGAGGGTCAGGCTCAGGCCATAATAGTCCAGGTCCTCGCTGAGCGTGTTGATGCCCAGAGCATGGGCGGTGCGGATGACATTCCCCACCCCCACCATGTCCAGCACCTTGACGGCCGGGATGTTGCGCGATCGGGCCAGTGCCGTGCGCAGGGTCTGGGGCCCGAGATATTTGCGGTCATAGTCCTCCGGGCAATAGGGCGGATTGGGATAGTCATCAAAACAGCTATGGACGTCCATGATCATCTCGGCTGCCGTATGGCCCTGGTGAAAAGCGGTCAGATAGCTGAACGGCTTGAAGGACGAACCGGGCTGGCGCGGAGCCACGGCCACGTTGACGTTGCCGTCGATCTCTTCATTCCAGTAGTCGAGGCTCCCGACCATGGCCAGGATCTCCCCGGTGCGGTTGCGAAGCACCACTACCGCCGCGTTGCTCACATCGTTGCCGTCCTCTTGGAGGCTTGCTACGTGGGCCCGTGCTTCTTCTTCAGCGACGCGCTGGATGTCAAGATCCACTGTAGTAAAGACCTTGAGACCCCCCTTGTAGAGCAGTTCTGCCCCATAGAGGTCCTCGAGCTGTTTGCGGACATACATGGCAAAGTGCGGCGCCACAATGTCGTACCGCTTGAGCATGGAGGTGCGGATCTGCAACGGCTCCGCGAAGGCTGCATCGGCCACCGTCTGGGTGATGTATCCTTCGGCCACCAACCGGTCGAGGGCGATCTTTTGCCGCTTCTTGGCCTGATCGGGGTTGTCGATCGGGTTCATGGCCGGATACTGGACGATGGGGGCGAGCATGGCACTCTCGGCCAGGGTCAATTCTGGAGCGTGCTTCCCAAAGTAGACCTGGGCAGCCGCCTCAGCGCCGATGGCCCAGTTGCCATAGTAGTTGGTGTTCAGGTACCACTCCAGGATCTGGTCCTTGGAGTAAAGGCGCGAGATCTCGAGTGCCAGGATGGCCTCTTTGATCTTGCGCGCATAAGAGATCTCGTACCGTTCTTCCTCGGGAATCAGGATGTTCTTGACCAACTGTACCGTAATCGAGCTACCACCTTGAACACCCTGCCCTTGCAGGTTCAGGAGAAAAGCCCGGACGATGCCCTGGGGATCGATGCCCGGGTTGCTGTAGAAGGTCTTGTCCTCCAGGGCGATGGTCGCATTGCGCAGATCTTCGGGTATCTGATTCAGGGGCAATAGGGTACGGTCGCCGCGGCGGGGGTCGATCACCTCCATCAGCAGTACCTGGCCGGTCCGGTCATAGATCTTGGTCGTCTCGAACTGCTCCTGGCGGGTGACGATCTCGTTGGGGTCAGGCAAGTCTTGGGCGTAATAATTGTACACCCCGAACACACTGCCAACCCCCGCCAGAAAAGTGAGTGCCGTGCCGACCAGCGCAAGGATCAACAGGCCGGCAGCCACCTGTATCAGGATCTTGCCGACGCCCCCCTTTGACCGGTTCCGGCGCTCGCGCCGTTGCCGCAGCAAGATCACTCGTTCCTGTGCATTCATACTTTCGCTCCCATTCCGTCCCTATCCGGATCTTCTTGGAACAATCGGAGGCCAGACCCTCACGGTTTCGGTAAACCGGTAGGGTTTCTCACCGCCTCAGGGTTCGCCCAAAAGATCTACCTGAAGAACGAGCAGATGAGAATCGGTTGAACAAGCGAAAGGGGCAGCAGACCGCGGCAGGCGATCTTCTCCCCCCTTTCTCCGTTGGGCTATGTTAGCAGAAAACGAGCCAAAAGGCAAACTTGCCGCTGCCAATCTACCGGGGGTTGGCAGCCGGTCTGCCGTCGCTTCCCCCACGCTTTTCCCACACCGAGATCTTTGGGGCGACCTTGGCCGCAACCCTTGCGCGCTGACTGACAACGGGCGCCTGCATGACCCCGGCCCGACGGACCATAGCAAGGCAGGTCAACGAGGGGAGCAGCTAGCTTCTCTTTCGGCTACCGGCGTGGCATCATCGGGATCTTGACATCGTGCTCGCGGGCAAAGGCGATCGCGTCCGCATATCCAGCGTCCACGTGGCGCACGAT
>Ga0316577_10001590_pt1 | contig 10804 bp, 5 predicted proteins | sample S5NA_FD_203073 | JGI IMG/M metagenome (GOLD analysis project Ga0316577, IMG submission 203073) | Rhizosphere microbial communities from salt marsh grasses in Alabama, United States - S5-7_050615r2r1 | ecosystem: Host-associated > Plants > Roots > Rhizosphere | place: USA: Alabama | collected... | reverse complement strand
GCCTACGTCATGCTCGACGACCCCGAGGGCGTGACCGAGCTCGACATCTGGCTCTACGGCCGCGCCTCCACCAACGAGCCGTTCAAGGCGTTCCGCGAGCTGACCGAGCTGAACACCGCCCTGAGCGACTGGGATCCGTTCCTGGCCCACGGCGGCCAGCAGCTCTACGGCGCCCGGGTGGTGGACAGCTCCTACTACCCCATCTGGGTCGCCCAGGCCGCGCCCGGCGACGGCTTCGGGCCGCCGCAGACGCTCGTCGAGCTGGACACCCTTCCGCTCAAGGGCAACCCCTCGCTGACCTACGATCAGAAGATCATCGTGTTCAACGGAGCCCAGGCCGACCGCGACTACCGTCTGTACTACGCCACCCGCAGCGGCCCCGGCGGGACCTTCGGCGCGCCGGTGCCCGTGCCCGGGCTGGACGCGGCAGGCGAGGTGGGCGAGCCCTTCGTCACGGCCGACGGCTGCGAGCTCTACTTCACCAATCAGGCCGCCACCGGCGAGGACCGCGACGTCCACCGGGCGCGCTACCGCGCCCAGTGATCGGCGCACACGGCCGGCCGATCAGCCGCGGTCCAGCTCCGGCAGGACGACCACGCGGCAGGAGGAGGCGGCGCGAAGCTCCGCCTGCTCGGTCGGCGCCAGCAGCGCGGGGGCGTTGACGCCGCCGCCGGGCCCGCGCAGCGTTCCGATCGAGATGAACAGCCAGTCCCCCGGGCCCCGGGCCGGCGCCGCGTCGACCTCGAGCTCGCGGCTCTCGCCCCGCTCGAGCCAGCTCAGGCGGCGGGCCTGATCCACGTGCGAGAGGCGCGGATCCTGCCTCGCGTGGCTCTCGAACCGGTGGCGGTCGAACGCCCGCCAGAGCCGCTCTCCGAGCCCCGGCTGGGCCTGGAACAGCCTCTGGAGCCCCTCGCGGCGGATCTCGCCCAGCACGACCGTGGTGATCGCCCGCACCGTCGCCCCGTGTCGAGAGGCCCCCGAGAGCAGCGCTACCTCCCCGACGACGTCGCCGCCGCCGAGGACACCGACCTCCGCCTGCCGCCCGGCCTCCCGGACCTCGACGGACAGCGCGCCGCGGCCGACGATGTACAGGCTGTCGGCGGCGTCGCCCTCCCGGAACAGCACCTCGCCCGGGCTGAGCGCCCGCTCGCGCGTGAGGACGGCGACCTCGCCGAGCCCCTCCGCGTCGAGGCCGGCGAGCAGGGGAGAGGAGCGGCAAAGGTCGGCGGTCTCGGGCAGCGGGACCGACCGCGGGCCGAGCCCGAGCCGGCGCATCCTCTCCTCCACGGACTGGATCTGCGCCTCCCCGAACTCCTCGGTCAGCGCGCCGCGGTGGGCCAGCTCGACGAGCCCGTCCCGCTCCAGGTTGAGCGCGATGCGCCGGGCGAGCCGCGTCTCGATGGCGCGCGTCACCTCGGGGAGCTCGAGGCGCAGCTCCTCGAGCTTCTCCCTGCCGGTGCGCAGGTAGGCGCGGTAGGTGGCGCGGATCCCGTCGAGGGCGGCCTCGTCGGCCTCCTGCAACAGATCGAGGGAGGCGAGCACCGCCTCGGCACCCACGATCTGGCCGCGCCACAGGTTGCACTGCAGCTCGAGCCGCTCGAACTCCAGGTGGCCCAGCCCGGGCAGCCGGAACCCGACCCGCCTGGCCAGGCGGAGCACCGGACCGGTGGACGGCCGCGCCCGGGACGGGGGCGGATCGATGTCGCCGTGGCCGACCCGGTCGAGCTGCAGCTCGATCTCGTGGTCGATGGCGCGCAGGGCCCGCGGGCTGATCGTCCCGCCGGCGAAGGCGAGCCAGCAGGCGCGCTGCTCGATGCGCAGCGCCTCACGCCAGTAGCCCGCGGCCCGCTCCTCCGCGGTTCGCCGCGAGAGCTGCGTCCGGGCCTCATCGACCTGCCGACGCAGGTCGCGCAGCCGGCGCTCGAGATCGTCCGTCACCTCCCGCCACCAGACCGTCATCAGCTGACGGTCGCGCGCGGCGTCCGCGACCCCCCGCTGGACGCCCTCGAGCACCGAGACTCCGGCCGCGAGCTGGGCGAGCTGGTCGGACGGGGCGGGGCGATCGTAGCCGAATCGACGCAGCAGCCAGCCTGTCGAGGAGCCGTTGACCAGGATGGTGAGCAGCACGACCCCGGCGGTCATCACGAGGATCTGCTGCCGGAGCCCCGCGTCGACGTGCGCCTGCTGGCTGACGATCAGCGCCAGGGCGAGGGAGACGGCGCCCCGCAGCCCGCCCCAGGACAGGACCACGCTCTCCGCCGCGGAGATCCTCCCGCCGACGCGATCGAGCAGCGGGCGCAGGGCGAAGACGACCAGGAAGCGGATCACGATCGCCCCGAGGAACCCGCCGGCCACCAGCGCCAGGTCGGTCAGCGCCGCCCGCTCGACGTGGGTCGAGATGGCCACGCCGACCAGGAAGAAGATCAGGGTGTTGGCGATGTAGGAGAGCAGGTCCCAGAAGCGCCCGAGGAACTGGGACACCTCGGGGCTGATCCGCGTCTTGCCGATCGAGCTCATCGTCAGCCCGGCGGTCACCACGGCGATGACGCCCGAGACGTGGACCAGCTTCTCGGCGACGATCATCGCCGCGTAGGCCAGCACGATGGTGAGCGAGATCTCGACGAGCGGCTTGTTGAAGATCCGGCGGATCCACGCCGAGGCGAGCAGGGCCAGGGCCAGCCCGACGCCGGCGCCGCCGACGACGAACCAGACGAAGCGGAGCAGGGCCTCCCCGATGGCCAGCTCCGCCCCGCCGAGGAGCCCGAGCAGCACCGAGAAGGTGACGATGCTCGTGCCGTCGTTGAGCAGCGACTCCCCCTCGACGAAGACGCGCAGGCGCTTGGGCGCGCCGAGCTCGTCGAGGATGGCGACGACGGAGACCGGGTCGGTGGCGCTGATCAGCGCCCCGAACACCAGGGCCGCCGACCAGCCCCAGCCCCAGCTCCAGCGGGTCAGGCCGACCATCAGGGCGGCGGTCAGCCCGGCGCAGGCCAGCAGCGCGGGCCCGGCCAGGATCCCGATGGCCGCGAGCTTCTTGCGGAAGAGGTAGGGGTCGAAGGCGAAGGCGGACTGGAACACCAGCGCCGGCAGGAAGACGAAGATGATCAGGTGGGGCGAGATCTGCTCCATGCGCCCGAGCACCTGGGTCATCTCGCCGGGGGCGGAGCTCGCGGCGGTCAGCCGCCTGACCGCGAACCCGACCAGCAGGCCGAGGACGAGCATCGCGATGGTGTAAGGGACCCTGGTGCGTGCGCTCAGGGCCTGCATCGCCGCGCCGGCGGCGAGCGCCACCGTGGCGACGAGAACGACGACGAGCTCCACATCAACGTGCATCGAGGGTCCGTGCGGTGCGTGATGTTCAGGTTGACGCGGCGGGGCTGCGCCTGTCAACGCCGCGGGGGCGGGGACCTTGCCGGCTCAAGGTGCGCTGCCGGTGCCGCCAGGGAAACCGGGAGCGGACCTTGGCGGCTCAACGTGCGCTCCCGGTGCCGCCAGGGAAACCGGGCGCGGACCTTGGCGGCTCGGCTTTGGAGTGGCCACGCCGACACGGCGGGCGCTCAGCCTCCGCCCACGCCGAAGCGGCTCTGCACACCGGCCGCCAGCGACGGCGTGGCCGCGTTGGAGACGGCGTAGAACACGCCCTCCAGGTTGAAGAACAGCGCCAGCGCCGGGGAGAGCCGGTAGCTCACCGTGACGCCGAACCCGAGGAACCGGGTCTGGCCGGCGCCGGCGACGTTGGTCCGCTCCACGGACTGGAAGCTCGGCTCGTGCAGGTGCAGGTGCAGGTCCAGATCGACGGCGGCGAACGCGATGCCCAGCTGGGCCTCGCCCGTCAGCACCGGATCCATGGTCTCGGCGCTGTTGAGGCGCACACCGAGGGACGCCCCGAAGTACGCGGGCCGACGGCCCCAGGAGAATCCACGGCCCAGGCCCAGCGAGACCTCGCCGAGGTGGTTCTCGACGGCGGGCTGGTAGATCACCCGCCGGTCTTCGCCGTCGACGGTGATGGTCGAGTCCCAAAGCGGTGTGTCCCCCACGGCCGGCGCGTACCCGTAGCGCCCGGAGACGGCGAGGCGCACCGACCCGGAGGTGAGCAGCCCGACGCGCAGCCCGGCAGAGAGGGGGCCGACGTAGAACGTCCCGGCTCCGGCGGTCCTGGCGTAGCCGGCCGGCGACAGGGCGACGTGGGCCGTCACCCGCCGCGAGAGGCCACACTCGCCGTAGAGGTTCAGCAGGTGGTCCTGGTACAGGGGCACGCGCTCCATGTCCCGGAGGCCGGCGCTGGTGTAGGCATAGGCCCCGACCCAGCTGCGGTCCCAGACCTTGGCGTAGCAGCGTCCGGGAGGCTGGACCCAGCCGAACCCGGCCGCGCGGGATGGGAGGATCACGCCCACGAGGACGACGAGCGCCGCGCGAATGCTCATACCTAAGCGTGAGCCCGGTTCCGGGAACGTCAAGGAAGCGTGGCGGCACGGCAAGCCGTGACTATGCGAGCGGCTCTTCCCGCGGCGGCTGGATGCCGTGCATCTTGATCTTGTGGGCCAGGGTGCGCAGCGGGAGGCCGAGCTCGCGGGCGGCGTCGGGCCGGCTCCAGCCGGCCGCCTCCAGCGCCTGCCGGATCAGCGTGCCCTCGAACTGTCTCATTCGGGTCTTGAGATCGAGCGTCCCCTCCCCGGGGATCTCGATGCCGGGCGACCCGCCGCGGATGTGGCGCGGGAGGTCATCCACGGTGATGGAGTCGCCCTCGGCCAGCACCACGGAACGGTGGACCACGTTGCGGAGCTCGCGTACGTTTCCGGGCCAGGCGAACCGCTGCAGCAGCTGCATCGCCTCGGGGTCGATCCTCCGGGCGCCCGGGTCCTCGGACTCCCGGATGAAGCGCTCCACGAGCGCCGGGATGTCCTCGACCCGGTCGCGCAGCGCGGGCACCGTGAGGGTGACCGCGTTGATGCGGTAGAGCAGATCATAGCGGAACGCGCCCGAGGGGCACATCGCCTCCAGGTCGCGGTGGGTCGCGGCCAGGAGCCGCACGTCGACCTCCACCTCCTCGGTCGAGCCGACCCGGCAGACCCGCTTCGTCTCGAGCACCCTTAGCAGCGCGGCCTGCGCGGCTGCCGAGAGCTCGCCCACCTCGTCCAGAAGCACCGTGCCGCCCTCCGCGTCGATGAACACGCCCGACGTCCGGCGATCTGCGCCGGTGAAGGCGCCCTTCTCGTGACCGAAGAGGATGCTCTCGAGCAGCGATTCGGGTATGGACCCGCAGTTGACGCAGCGGAACGGCCGCCTGGCGCGCGGGCTCTTCTCGTGGAGCGCCCGCGCGATGACCTCTTTGCCGGTGCCGGTCTCGCCGCAGATCAGCACCGGGATCGTCGCCCTCGCCAGGCGCTCGACGGAGCGCAGCAGGTCCTGCATCACGGGCGCCTCGGCAACCATGTCCAGCACCTCGACGGGGGCAGACTCCGTGCTCCCCACCGGGTGGCGCAGGCTGGCGCGCGACGTGGCGTCGCGGAGGCCGCTCAGCAGCGCCTCGGGGGTGCCGCCGGAGCCGGGGAAGACAGCCGTGCCGCACACCAGCCGGGGGGGTTGGATCTTGGAGGTCTTGACCAGCTCGCCGGCGAGCTCCCGCAGCCTGGAGTGACCGGTGTGGGGCATCAGCACCTCGAGCGTGTCCGGCGAATAGAGCCCCACCCGGTCCACCGGCCGGAGCTGCGCCTGGACCAGGTGAGACCACTTCTGGAACGGGAGCACCGGCTCGCGCGCCTGCACCATCAAGAGACCCAGCTGCTGGCCGAAGGTCCGGTGGCGCACCAGCTCGTCACCGAGCAGGTCGAGGAACTGCTCGTGGCCCAGCACCCCCTGTAGCTGCGGGTTGCCGGGGTCCCACTCGTGCACCGACGCCGTGGCCACGCCCAGGGTGATGTCCTGTCCGGGGGCGACGCGGCGGCGTGTGATCGCCTCGCCGTTGACCTTGGTGCCGTTGGTGGAGCCGAGATCCTCGACCCACACCTGCGCGTCGCGCAGCTCGAACCGGGCGTGGTGTCGCGAGAGCGTCGAGTGCTCGACGCGCACCGTGGCCGAGGGGGCGCGGCCCACCACCACGCTGCGGTGGCGGTCGAGGGGGATCGTCTCGACGCCGTCGCGGTGGTAGATAAGCAGCGTGAAGCGGCGATACTGTCCCAGCAAGAAAGAGCTGGTGCCCGAGAGCGGGAGCGTCTGACGCTCGCCTTCGTTTGTCCCCATCGGCTGGCTCCACCCGGCGAACAAGCCGGGCGATACTAGCCGCGGTTGGATCGAGCGGCAAGCTCGGTCGTCCGTCACCTCTTGTGAGCTTCGAACCACGAGATCTGGTCGTGCTCTGTATGCATGCAGCGACACTTGCACCTCAGCAGCTCCCCCTTGTTGAGAAGCTCCACCTCCACGCTCCAGGAGACCGAATCAGTGCAGTCTGTGGGATAGGCGAGGCACGCGGTCTTGTTGCACAGAAAACCGGACTTCAGGCACAGAGTCTTCAAGTCTTCGAGCTCGACCTCGGTCGGCTTGTGCAGCGTGTCGTGGGGCCGCTCCAGTAGCATGGTGATTCCGTGCATCGAGCAGGTGGGCCACAGCCAGGGTCCGCTGACCATACTCTTGGAGTCCGCGGGGAGCGGCGCGGCGTCTTCGCGGGACCTGGCGAGCGCCGCCGTCAACCGGCTCTCCTCGGGCGCGGGCCCACTGCACGAGCAAAGCGCGAGGATCAGGATGGTTGATAGGTGTTTCATCACATTTCCTCCGTCGTCGTTCTGATGACCGAACAGCAGGTTTCGTGCCAGCGATGAGCTACCTTTCATCAACTCGTTGGCGAGCAGCGCTCGTCGGAGATGACACACTTCATGCCACACGCGCTGCAAGAAGTTGCCGGGCAACCGCGATGGCCGGCCAGGACTGGTAAGGGGGACTACAAGCACTCGTGGGCGCCGACGCCGCCGCGGCGGTCTTCACGCCGGCTTGACGAACTCGCTGCGGATCGTCTTCGACCCCACGCCGTGGAAGAAGATGGTGAGGTTCAGGTTGGGGGGGGAGCCGGTGATCGCCCGCACCTCGCCGACGCCGAACTTGGAGTGGCGGACCTTCATCCCGACCTGGTATCCGCCCACGCTGAAGGTGTCGCCGTAGTCGGACGGGCCGCTCTGGTCGTAGCTGCGGTCGACCCACACGTCATCGTCGTCGTCGCGGCGCTCGTGGCGGCGGTCGCGGTGGTCGGAGCGTCCTGAGTAGCCAGAGTGGTCGCCGTAGCGGCCCATCGAGGCGGTGGCGCGGCGGCGGCCGGGGACGGCGCTGCCCGGCGCGAGCAGGTCGCGCGGGATGGCGCGCAAGAACTCCGAGGGCGGGTTGGCCTGGGCCTGGGAGTAGCTCCAGCGCGTGGCGGCGTAGGACAGGAACAGCCGCTCGCGCGCGCGGGTGATCGCCACGTAGGCCAGCCGGCGCTCCTCCTCCATCTGGGTCAGGTCGTTCAGCGAGCGCGAGTGGGGGAAGATGCCCTGCTCGAGCCCCACGATGAACACCACGGGGTACTCGAGGCCCTTGGCGCTGTGCACGGTCATCAGCGTGACCTGGCCCTCGTCCTCGGAGTAGGCGTCGACGTCGGAGGCCAGGGCGGCCCGCTCGAGGAAGCCGATCAGGGTCGGCTCGGGCTCGCGCTGCTCGTAGTCGCGCATGCTGGCGACGAGCTCCATCAGGTTCTCGGCGCGGCCCTGGGCCTCGGGCGAGCCGTCGATGGCCAGGCGCTCGAGGTAGCCCGAGCGCTCGAGCACCCGGTCGGCGAGCTCGGAGGGGGGCGTGGCGTCGACGCCGGCGGCGAGCTCGTCGTAGAGCGCGCAGAACCGGCCGAGCTTGTTGCGCGGGCCCGACTTGAGCACGGAGGCGGCGTCGCCCTCGCCGGACGCGCAGCGGCGCGCTGCCTCGAGCAGCGGCAGGCCCCGGGCGGCGGCGAAGGCCGAGACGTTGTCGATGGTGCCCGCGCCGATGCCGCGGGTCGGGACGTTGATGATGCGCAGCAGCGCCACGTCGTCGGCCGGGTTGGCCAGCAGCCGGAGGTAGGAGAGCAGGTTCTTGATCTCCGCGCGGTCGTAGAAGCGGATGCCCCCCACCACCGCGTAGGGGGTCGGAGGGCGGGTCGAGCGCAGCGCCTCCTCGATCACCCGGGCCTGGGCGTGGGTGCGGTAGAAGACGGCGAAGTCTCCGAAGCGGCGCTGCTCCGTGCTGCGCAGTAGCTGCATGGTGGAGAGCGCGGTCTGCGCCTCGGCGCGCTCGTCATCACACTCGGTCAGCACCACGGGGGCGCCGCCGGCCCGATCGGTCCACAGCCGCTTGGGCTTGCGGCTGACGACGCCCTCGATCACCGCGGCCGCGGCGTCGAGGATCACCTGCGTCGAGCGGTAGTTCTGCTCCAGCTTGATCGTGCGCGCGTCGGGGTGGTCCTTCTCGAAGCCGAGGATGTTGCCGACGTTGGCGCCGCGCCAGCCGTAGATCGACTGGTCGTCGTCGCCGACGACGCAGAGGTTTCGGTGGTGGTCGCTGAGCAGCCGCACGAGGTCGTACTGGACCTGGTTGGTGTCCTGGAACTCGTCGACCAGCACGTGCTCGAAGCGCGCGGCGAGGCCGTCCCGGAGCGCGGGGTCGACCCGCAGCAGCTCCACCGCCTTGAGCAGCAGGTTGCCGAAGTCCGCCGCCGCCGCCGCCAGCAGCCGCTTCTCGTACTCCGGGTAGATACGGGCGACGAGGTCGGTGACCTCGTCGCGGGTCCGGTAGTCGTCGGGGCCCAGGCCGGCGTTCTTGGCGCGGTCGATGTGCCAGCGCACCTCCTTGGGCGCGAGCAGCCGGTCCGGGATGCCCAGGTCGGCCTGGACCGCGCGCAGGAGCGACAGCTGGTCGTCGTCGTCGTAGATCACGAAGCTCCTGGGGAGCCCCACCGCGTCGCCGTACATCCTGAGCAGGCGGGCGCAGATCGAGTGGAAGGTCCCGGTCCACATCCCCGTCGCCGACTCGCCCAGCAGGCTCTCGGCCCGGGCGCGCATCTCGCCGGCGGCCTTGTTGGTGAAGGTCACCGCGAGGACGTGGTCGGGGCGGGTGCCGCTTTGGATCAGCCGCGCGATGCGGTAGGTGATGACCCGGGTCTTGCCGCTGCCGGCGCCGGCCAGCACCAGCAGGGGGCCGCGCTCGTGAAGGACCGCCTCGCGCTGCTGCGGGTTGAGGTCGCGCTCCAGATCCACGGCGGTCTGTCTACCGCGCAGAGGGTCTTTCGGCAACGGGTTTCCAGGGGGTAAGATGGTAGACAGCCGTGGAGGCGAGCCTTGAGCGGGGGACCTTCGAAGATCCTGAACGGACGCTACACCGTCGGCGAGGTCCTGCGTGAGCACCTCGGGGTGTCGACCCACCTCGGGCAAGACGGCGGCGGCGCGGCGGTGGTGGTCAAGACCATCCCGACGCTGACGCTGCCGCGCGGCGTCCGGGAGAGACTGGAGGACGAGGCCGAGATCCTGATCCACCTCGACGGGCTCGATCCGATCCCGTTGCTGGCGTGGGGCAGGTCCGACGGGCGCCTGCACCTCGTGATGCCCAGGGTGCCCGGCGAGCCCCTGGACGCCGTGCTGGCTCGCGGGGCGGTCCCGCTCCGGGGCGCCATCACCGTCGGACGGTGCGTGCTGGAGACGCTGGTGGCAGCGCACGGTCGCGGCGCGCTGCACCACAACATCAAGCCCTCCAACGTGATCGTCACGCCCGCGGCAGGCCCCATCGAGCGGGCGGTCCTCGTCGACTTCGGGCTCTCTCCGGTGGACCTCATCGAGCCCCCCGAGCGTCAGGTGGCGGTTGAGGCGATCCGCTACGTCTCCCCGGAGCAGGCCGGGCTGCTGCGAGGTCCTGTCGACGGACGCTCCGATCTCTACAGCGTGGGTCTGCTCCTCTTCGAGTGCCTCTCCGGGCGACCGCCCTACGCCGGCGACCAGGTCGGGGAGGTCCTCCTGCAGCACCTCAACGCCGGGCCGCCGCGCCTGAGAGGGATGGGAATCGACATCCCCCGCCCGCTCGAGGAGCTGGTGCTCCACCTGCTGCAGAAGGAGCCGCGCGACCGGTACCAGACGGCCGCCGCCGCGCTCGAGGACCTGCGAGCCATCGAGCGGGAGCTCCACCAGGGCGAGCCCAGCGTCGTCATCGGTCGCTGCGATCGACGAGAGTCGCTGACCGCGCCCAACTTCGTCGGCCGGCAGGAGGAGCTGCAGCGGCTGCAGCAGGCGCTGGTGCGCGCCCGGCTGGGAGAGGGCGTGCTGACCGTCCTCGAGGGCGAGCCCGGCGCAGGCAAGACCGTGGTGCTTCAGGAGCTCGCCCGGCGGGCCGCGGCCGCCGGGATGTGGGCGCTCCAGGGCGAGGCGACAGACGACCCGGGGCTCCTGCCGCACAACCTGCTCGAGGGGGTGGTGGGAGACGTCATCGAACGGGCGCAGGTCGATCCCTCGTTCTCCGGGCGCCTGCGGGGCGAGGTGGGAGAGCTGGTCCCCGCCCTGGTGCGGGCCCTGCCGCGGCTCCAGGACATCTGGAACGTCGAGCCCGGAGCCGACCCGAACGAGGCCCAGTCGTTGCACGCCGTGGCCCGGTTCATCGCCGCGCTGGGCACGAGGGAGCGGGCCGCGGTGCTCCTCCTGGACGACGCGCAGTGGGCCGACGAGGCGGTGCTGCGCTGCCTCGCCGAGTGGCAGCGCAGGCCGCGCCCCCAGCACGTCGCGGTGGTGGTGGCCCACCGGCCCGACGAGGCGAGGCTCGCGTCGCATGC
>Ga0316577_10001589_pt1 | contig 10804 bp, 5 predicted proteins | sample S5NA_FD_203073 | JGI IMG/M metagenome (GOLD analysis project Ga0316577, IMG submission 203073) | Rhizosphere microbial communities from salt marsh grasses in Alabama, United States - S5-7_050615r2r1 | ecosystem: Host-associated > Plants > Roots > Rhizosphere | place: USA: Alabama | collected... | reverse complement strand
TATGTAAAGACCACTAATGTCATCCTTGGCAAGTCTCTCTATTCGGATTCATGGCTTGAACTGTAATTGTTAATTAAAAATAGGTTGTTAAAAAGCCCCTCCTATTTTTGGAGGGGCTTTTTTATTGAAAATCGACGGCTTCCCAAGCCCGCCCGGGCGGGACTTCGTTGCGCTTCATTTCGTGTTCACTGCGACGTACATAAGTACTTCTCATTCCACGAAATTCGCGTGCCTTTTTATCCCGCAGTGTCATACGGGGGAACTTGAACTTTTTGCTTTGCCGTCAGGTTTTGATTTTTTATGAAACTGTCAAAGATAGATGGTTTTTGTTTTCCAAGTATCGGATTGAAGATAGTTAAATTGAGGGGTCGGGGAGTTTTTTCTTTACGATCCCTAGCCGCGAGTTTTATCCGCCTCGGGCGTGATCATGCGGTTTAATAAAAATTTATCCATTTAGCGGTTGTTAAAAAAAACTCCCCGACCCCTCAGTTAAATTACCGGGTTCCAAGAAAAACTCACCGTTGCCGCGCTGTATTGCAATCAATAGGGCTTTACCTGATAGCTGATTGAAATACACTTGAAAATAGCGGCAACCTCTGATATTTTTACATAGTGATGGTTGAAGATATTTTCAACTATCAATTTTACCCTGTTAAATTCTGCCTTTGGCAGCCCTCCTTCGGAGGATTCAACAGGGCCCCGATAACGGGATCTACGTTTCACTCCGACAAGCAGAGATCATAAATCATCAATCAGATGGGGGTCTGATGGTACAATCAAAAGCCCTTGAAGTTAATATTGCCAGTTATTATGTCGACGTTACCATTGATGAGAGGTATTCGGTTCTGCAAAAGGTGATGTCCAAATATTACGGTATCATGGAGGGGTTCAATACTTTCCTTAAAGAACTTTCGCATCCTTATAAAAACTGGCAATTTATCGTTCAGGAAGCAAGGGTCTATTCTCTAGATTATTTCCATCTCCTAAAAACCAACCCCAATGGACCTGAATCGGCTAGACTGTTTGTCGACATTTTCATACAGGCCATTAATACAAAAATTGACTTGGGCACAAGATCTGATGCTGTAGATAATTTGTTACTCTTTATTCAGAAGATTATAAAAGAATCTGGAACCGACTATGAAAGATTCAAACCGATCATTGATTATTCATTTGATCGTATCAAAGATTATGAGGGAGAAGATTTCTTTTTATTTGTTAAAAGCTTTTACCAAATAAGAAAGCTGGCTCAGGCGCTTTTAACTTATTCAACTGAGAAAAATGAGGATTGTGAATCAATCAATCGACTTCTCGTTAAATATTATGACTATATATATGGATACTGGTTGGCAGAAAAGGATTCTTGGGAATGGTTTAAAGAAGAAGCAGATAAAATTGACAGTCCGAAAAAGTTAAAGCCCTTTTTTAAAGAAATTTCCCATGACCAGATTAATCAGCATAAGGTTGGGCTTGAAAAGATATCATCCACTGAAACGCTGACATCGGAAGATACTCTGAAAAGCCTGGTTGAACTTCCGGATTACAACCAATTTGTTGAAGCGTATCGTAAAATTCCTCAAAACCTTTTAGATGCAAGCCCTAAAATTCATTTGGGTAATCATTGGAAACTTATTTTTCTTTTCCGCATTATGAATATTTCCGGTTTGTCGCTGATCCACGAGGAAGCGTTGAGGGACATCAACCGGACATTGAGCTGGCTTATAGCCCATGAAAGTAATCTAAATATCGGAAATCTGATTCATAAAACCTTTTCCATCTTAAAAACACGAGCCCGTGTGTATCCGGCAACAACACTGAACTGCATCCTAAATATGGGCAAGGGGGTATATAAGACAGACGACAGCGATCTTGTTAAATTTTTTATCGAATATGTCATTGATATAGGATTTCAATCACCGGGTATCAGCGGTGTTGGAAATGACTGGCAAATAAAAGTCAACCCCGCCCACATCCTTAATATCAGAACATGGCTTGAGCTTGTTGAACTCAATCCCATGTGGTCGACCCGGCTTCTATCATACCTGATTATCCATCTGTCTATCTGCGGAGTGTTTATTAAGGATATCGATCTTTTTCCACGCGATGTTACCAAGCTGCTCAACAGCCGCATCGGACCGGTATATAACTTGGTTAAACAGCTTTGCAGGCTTTTTCCGGTCTATTTTAATGATATTGGTGCTGAAGGAAAACTTCGGGATATATCTACGAAAATCGACGAAATGTCGGGTAGAAGGGATATGTTGATTCATTTTTTAAGAAAGCAAAGCCATGTGGAAAGCAGCAATCGGATCATCGATTTTATGAAGGCGATTTTTAAATTTTGGGAAACAAAAGAAAAAGAGATTTTGGAAGCCTTTGTTCCGCCAGATATTTACACGGAAATCAACACCAAGGGACCATACGTCGACGGCGTTCACAAAGTAATATCGCGCTTAAAAGAAAAAGGGCTATCTCTGCCGGACGGCCTTCTCACACTTCAAGCAGATGAGATTAGGGCGATAGCTGAAGGGACTTCAGGCACATCAAATCAAGATTTGGAGAGGGTTGAGCTTGCGATAACCTTATATAAACTCTTGGATCAGAAATACAACCTCAACTTTATCGAAATGGATAATTATCTTGCTCAACTTCAAACTGAAGCCTTCCCGGATTTAAGCAAGTTGAATGATGCTTTAAAAGAGCCTGATGTGAGCAAAAAGATATACAAACTGCTCGACTATCTCGAAGAACTAAAACAAATCATATTATCTGAAGAGACCTATGAAATCAAAGAGGATATTTATAAAAAAAGACACATTACCATTGACATACCCTCCATGTACGGCAGCTATCGTGAAAGGAAGTTTGACTCTCTTGGACTCGCATTTCGAATAAAATCTCTGGTTAATGTTCTTTTTGAAGAGTTGGTGGATAGTACGGATCTTAGCCTTATAACAAAGGCCACTTTTTATCAAATATATAACCGGTTAAGTTTGTTTTACAAAGCTTTGCAACTCGATGGAATCCCATCGGTTGAAATTGAACGTCAGCTAGACATGCTGGCCCAATCACTGGAAGCCAGAGAACTTACGTTTACGCAGTATCTTGACATCTTTAAGGGATTCGCCCTGGCTGTTAGAAATATCATCAACGATTATTTTAATAATATTCATGGCGAGAATCTAAACCAGATTTTATCGCAGATACCTATGGAGGAGATTCTGCCGAAATATCTCCCGTTTAGCGGTACGATTGATCATGAAAAGCTAAAACACAGAGTATCTGAAATTTTTTTCAGAGATCGGATTGCTTTTTCTTTGGGACTTCAGCAGCTTGATTTGTTTTTAAGCCGAGTTCTGAATACCCTTTTCAGGCAGTCCAATAAACTCCCTAAGGATAAACTGCATCAGCTGCTTCTTTATGATCCCAAAAGGGCCATGACGTCTATGGATAAAATCACCAGAATGGTTTCCGGAGTTATTCATCTGGGAACTAAGGGGCTGAATCTCGTTAAATTGAAAAATTTCGGAATGCCGGTTCCCCCTGGTTTTATTATTACCACCGAGGCATTTCGATGCAGGGAGATAATAGACGGTTATTTGCCGGCCAAACAAAATTTCAAGGAGCAAATTTTACAGCAAATATCCGACATCGAAAAAGCAAGCGGCAAAACCTTTGGTGACCCTATGAATCCTTTGCTATTATCAGTAAGAAGCGGGTCAGCCATTTCACAACCCGGAATGATGGACACGTTTCTTGATGTTGGGATGAACGAGGAGATTGCAAAGGGAATTGAAAAACGCACCGGCAATGCGTGGTTTGCATGGGATAGTTATCGCCGGTTCTTGCAGTGTTACGGTATGGCTTCAGGACTGGAAAGGGATGATTTTGATGCGATTATCAGTGAATTAAAGCGAAGGGCCGGTGTTCAGTTTAAAAGGGAGCTTACCGGTTTGCAGATGCGAAAAGTGGCCATGACTTACAAAAGTATGATCATCGAATCAGGTACTGATGTTATCGAAGATCCTTTTGAACAGCTTTATTTTACGATTAAAAGGGTCTTTAGTTCCTGGGAAGGTCCCAAAGCGAGAACATATCGTAAGATTATGGGGATATCCAATGACTGGGGAACAGCCGCTACCATACAAGAAATGGTTTTTGGAAATGTTTCCGAGCAGTCCGGAACCGGTGTCTTCTTTACACACAATCCCAGATGGTCGGAGGACAGCTTGAGACTGTGGGGTGATTTTACCATCGGAAATCAGGGAGAAGACGTTGCTTCAGGGCTGGTAACTACGTTGCCGATATCGATTATTCAACAGGATATTGAAATGAGGGAAACAGACATCACCCTTGAAAGTCATTTCCCTGAGATTTACAAGGCATTAAAAGATTTGGCGGACGATTTGATTCACGTAAGGGGGTGGGGTCCTCAGGAAATGGAGTTTACTTTTGAAAGCCCCCGTGCTGGAGATTTATACCTGATGCAAAGTCGGGACATGACCATACGTGAACGGAAGAAGGTTTTAACGTTTGACCTTAACGATATTGCGAATAGTCGGTTGCTGGGACATGGTGTCGGTGTCAGTGGTGGCGCCATGAGTGGGCGGATCGTTTTTGATTTAAATGAGATCGACCAATGGAAGGCCAAGGAGCCCCGAACGTATCTGATTCTCGTAAGGGGGGACACGGTTCCAGATGACATTAGGGAGATCTATGCAGCGGACGGTCTTTTAACGGCCCGAGGAGGGGTAACGTCTCATGCTGCTGTCGTGGCCTACAGGCTAGAAAAAACCTGTATTGTGGGCTGTGGTAACTTTGTCTGCAACGAAAAGGAAAAGAAATGTCGATTTGACGACATAGAGTTCAAGTCCGGGGACTATTTAAGTATTGACGGCAGGGAAGGGTCGGTTTATCAGGATTTTATTAGGGTTAAGGAATCCAATTAGTGTCCAGCCATAAATGGCCCTTTCTGCCCTGCTCGGCGTTCTCCGCGGGTTTCCGGCTGCGGCGTACAGACGTACGCCTCGCCGCAAACCCTTGTGCTGCATTGATCAGAACAAAAATTGCTCATTTCTGAATTGGACACACATTGTGTCCAGCCATTAAGGAAAGGGAATTCAAATGGAAACCGAAAAAGGTAATGGATTGAAGCTTGGTATCAATGGATTTGGGAGAATCGGAAAGCTGACCCTTTGGCACCATGTGGGACGAAAATATTTTAGTGAAATTATCGTTAATGTCGGCCGATCGGTGGGTACATCCTTAAAAGACATCGCCCATTATACAGAGCGTGATTCAACCTATGGTTTACTTCATGGGTTTTTATATGGTCAAAAAGCGAAGTCTTTGATCAGCGATATGGATGAGAAAACCGGAACCATGAACATTGACGGTGTTAAAGTTCGTTTCTTAAGGTCCTCCAGAAATCCGGCTGAATTGAACTGGAAAAACTATGGTGTGAAGCTGGTTGTTGATACAACCGGGAAATTTCTTGATCCGACCCTTCCTCCTGACCATCCGCAAGGGTCTGCTCGGGGGCATCTTGACGCCGGTGCCGAGAAGGTTATTGTCTCGGCGCCATTTAAAATTAAGGATAAAGGCAAGGCCATGCCGGATGATTCTGTCACCACTGTAATGGGTATTAACGATAATGTGTATGATCCCAGGCATCATAAGATTATCTCCAATGCATCCTGTACCACCACTTGTCTCGCGCATATGATAAAACCTCTTTTAAATGCTCTTGGGGCAAAAAGAATTTTATCTGCTCACATGGCTACGGTTCATGCAGCAACAGGCTCCCAGCAGGTGTTGGACAGGCTTCCGAAAACAGGGGCAACGGACCTCAGGAAAAACAGAAGCATATTAAATAACATTATTTTGACTTCTACGGGCGCTGCCAAAGCATTAAGGCTTGTTATTCCAGAAATGAGAGAGATCGGATTTATTGCAGAATCAGTTAGAGTGCCCATTTCCACAGGTTCTCTCATCATACTGGTGGTCAATTTACAAGAGGAGCTCTCAGGAGACCCGATCTCCAGAGAACTGCTCAATGATATATATCGACAGGCTTCGGCTGACGATATTAAGGGTTACCTCAACTATACTGAAGAACAGAACGTATCTGGAGATATCATTGGAATGCCTAACGCTGCGTCAATCATCGAAGGACATGTGACCCACACCCGAACGGCCGAACAGATCGTGGATCTAAAAAAAGTTCCGGGGTTGGAAAAAGAATTTTTAAGTTCATTAAAGGATGTCGTTGTCAGAATACCGATTACACAGGCTGTCATCTACGGCTGGTACGATAATGAACAGGGAAGTTATGTCAATATTCTCGGAGATAGGACGGTATCTATCGCTGAATATATGTAATCTTATATAGTGCCCCTCCATAAATGGTCTTTTTGCCCAATCCGCCAGAGGCGGACAAGTCTCTGAGCTTGCCCTGTGAAATGCAAAGCCTATTTCTCGTTATCCGCCTGTTTTTTTTATTGGTCTTCGCTTTCAGATTCGTCCCAATAAGAACGATGTCTGACCCAAACACTACTCGCTTTATTAGAAAGACTGCCCACTCCTCCGGCGTAATTGTATCCTTTTCAGCCCGCATATTTCCCTTGCATTTAGTCCTTTTTTACAGAGGCTTATTGAATCTCTTATTTCCAGCGAAATGAAGCAGATTCAGCGTGATTTTCCCTTGACAAAAAAGAGATCTGTAGGTACAAAACCGAAGTTTATTTTATTTATAAAGATTTAGCTTGCATCGTGAAATCATCAACTACAGCTTGACGGAGTTTTTATGAGTACAATGGATGATCATGCCAAAAAGATTTCTGAGGATTCTGCTGGTGGGCCTATTATCATGTTTTTTATTTTTGGGCTTCTTGCCAGTCTTGTATTAGGGTGGATCATTTTCCCAAAGCTACTATATTCCCAGAAAAAACAACCCGTAGACTTTAACCATGCATTTCATGTTGCCGAGGTCGATAACGGGTGCGAAAGCTGCCATTTCTTTCGTCAGGACGGAACATTTTCAGGGGCACCTAAATTGGAACAGTGCATCGATTGTCATGAAGAAATTCAAGGCATTGATCCCGAAGAGATTAAATTTGTCGAAGAATATGTTTCCAAAGGAAGAGAAGTCCCTTGGTTGATTTACTCAAAACAACCGGATTGTGTATTTTTTTCCCATGCCGCCCATATCAAAGGGGCCGATATGGAATGTGTTACCTGCCACGGTCATATCGGTGAGTCTGAAAATTTAAAAGTTTACGAGCAAAACCGTATTACGGGTTACAGTCGAGATATTTGGGGAAAGAGCATCGGTGGTTTCAAGAAGAATACCTGGGATCGGATGAAAATGGATGATTGCGCCGAATGCCACCAGAGAACATATGCCAATATCGAGAAAACAGGTATTAAAACTCCGACAAATAGGACTCTTGACGATGTTATCAATGTGGTTTCACCGTGGGCACTGTCCACCGACAAAGGCGGCAGTGTCCAGACGCAAAGAGATGCATGTTTTGTGTGCCATAAATAGCACTTAAGATCGTCAAATATAAATTGTTCCGACATGACTTTTTACAGAATAAAAAAGAAGGCGTGGCCAAAAAAATGCCTAAGATGAACTAAAGTGAGCTAAAATGCCTAAAATTAGAGGCTTAAACATTTATATAACTAAAGAATTCACTAACAAAATATTTGAATATGTCTGAAGAGGTAAACTAGATGAAGATTGGCAGAAGGGGTTTTTTGTCGTTTGTAATTGGTGGGGCTGCAGGGACAGCTCTTTCGCCACTGCCATGGAAGTTGATGGATGATTCTTCGATATGGACCCAGATGTGGCCGTGGACGCCGGTACCAGAAGATGGTGAAACCAATTACGTTAATTCTATCTGTACCCTTTGTCCAGGTCGTTGCGGCATTACGGTTCGAAAAATAGATGACCGAGCCATTAAAATTGAAGGCATGAAAGGTCACCCTGTCAATGATGGCGGTGCTTGTCTTCTCGGTATCTCAGGCCTTCAGCTTCTCTATGGCCCCACACGGGTCAAGAGTCCATTGAAAAGAATCGGAGAAAGAGGTCAGGGGAGATGGGAAAAAATTTCTTGGAAAGAAGCCATATCAACGATTGTGGCAAAGCTTGGCGATATAAGGTCAAAAAGTCAATCACATACCGTTGGGGTTATATCAGGTTCGGATCGTGGCAGTATTCCTCGACTCTTGGAAAGATTTCTGACAGTTTATGGTACTCCGAATTTTTTTCGTATGCCGTCAATCCGTGATTCTTATGAGCTTACATTGCACTTGATGCAGGGGGTTCAAGCCTTGCCCGGATTTGATTTTGAAAACACCGATTTTGTTCTGAGCTTTGGAAGCGGAATCATTGACGGTTGGGGAGCACCGGTACGAATGTTCAGAGCAAATAGTGCTTGGCAAAGTGCAGGTGTGAAAATCATTCAGATTGAACCGCGTCTGTCCAACACGGCGGCCAAATCAAACAAATGGGTTCCCATTAATCCCGGAACCGAGACAGCCCTGGCAATGGGCCTTGCCCATGTAATCATTCAAGAAAATTTGTATGATAATGTCTTTGTTTCAAGTTACTCCAAAGGGTTTGATGAGTGGAAACAGCTTGTATTGGATAAATACGACCCGGATAGTGTCGCAGGGATTACCGGGATTGATAGTGGAACAATTATTGCCCTGGCGAGAAGTTTTGCCAATGCATCAAGACCTCTGGCCATTTGTGGCCGAGGTGATGGATCCACTCCTATTAGCCTTAAGGGATGCATGGCTGTTCACGCTTTGAATGCCCTTGTGGGGAATATTGATAAAAAGGGCGGTATCAGGGCCATTTCCGATATGGAATACATTAACTGGCCGGAAATTGAGATGGATGCCATGGCTGCGACCGGTATGCAGCAGGAACGATTGGATGGGGCCGGGAGTGGAAAATATTTGTTTTCCAGGTATCTGACGAACCGTTTGCCAGAAGTCGTTAATTCGGGAGAGAAGTATCCGCTTCAGGCTCTTTTTATCTCTGATGCAAATCCTCTATATACATTTCCTGATACAAAGAGTATCGAAAAAGCCTTTGGCAAGATTCCGTTTGTGGTCAGCTTTTCTTCTTATATGGATGAAACCGCACAAAATGCAGATCTTATTCTTCCGAATCACGTTTTTCTTGAACGCTATGAAGATGTTCCGACACCAATCGGCATGATTCAACAGGTTCTCGGTCTCGAAAAACCCGTGGTTGAGCCTCAATTTAATACCAGACATGTCGGTGATGTCATCATTCAAATTGCAAAGGGGTTAGGTGGAAGTGTCGCAAATGCCTTCCCATGGGACAGCTATTATTCCTGCCTAAAAGAGACCTTAAATGACAAATGGGAAACTCTGGTTGAAAAAGGATTTTGGTCAGGCACTGAGATGATGAATCCAGCCCTGGAATCGTCCTTTGAAACAGTATCCGGTAAATTTGAGTTTATCAACCCGGACACCGGTGCGATGCCGCAATTTAAGCCGATCAATATTGAAGGTGATGAGAGGCTTTATCCACTTGTACTTATCCCCTATGATACCATCAGACTGGCCAGCGGTTATATCGGAGATCCGCCATTTGCCATCAAGACGGTTGAAGATACGGTTCTTAAAGGTGAATATGTTTTTGTTGAGATAAACCCGAAAACCGCAGAATCTGCCGGGCTGCACGAAGGCCAGCGGGTCCTGTTAATTACGCCGAAAGGAAAGGCAGAGGTCAAGATCCACCTCTTTGAGGGTATTATGCCAGGCATTATCGCATTGCCGAGAGGATTGGGACATACGGCGTATGACGACTATCTGGCGGGCAAGGGGATAAATTTTAATACGCTTATCGGGATGGTGGAAGACCCTGACTCGGGCATGGATGCTGCGTGGGGGATCAGAGCTAAACTGAGCAAAGTTTAAATATAGTGATGGTTAAAGATTGACCGTTGAACGCTGAAGATTTTTTCTTTATCGTTCAATTGATCATCGTCAATCCAAAGAGGTTCTAATGAAACACAATAAAGCCCAAAAATTTGGGATGGTCATTGATCTGGATAAATGTACTGGTTGCGGCAGTTGTATGGTGGCTTGCATGGCTGAAAACAATGTGCCTTTCAGGAAAGACGAGTCGAACAAATTACTGAGTATCACATGGATGCGTGTATATCGGCTGACCAATGGAAAGTCTTTCCCTGATACTGAAATATGCTATCTCCCAAGACCTTGTATGCAATGTGCGGGTCAACATGAGGGGCATTCTCCCTGTGTATCCGTATGTCCGGCCATTGCAACGGATTATAGCATGGAAACCGGGATTGTCAGTCAGATATATACCCGTTGTTTTGGATGCCGGTATTGTATGGCTTCCTGTCCGTATCATGCCCGTTATTTTAACTGGTGGGATCCAATTTGGCCGGATGGCATGGAAAAATACCTCAGTCCCAATGTTTCTCCCCGGATGCGCGGTGTGGTTGAAAAGTGCAGCTTTTGTTTCCACCGCTATCAACTGGCCAAGGAAAAAGCGTATATGGAGGGAAGACGTGACATCAAAGAGAATGAATATCAAACCGCGTGCACACAGGTATGCCCCGCCAATGCCATCACATTCGGTGATTTGAATAACCCGAACCATGCGGTCTACAGTATGGTCGAACCTGACCATAAACATGGTGGACGCCCTAAGAATCCTCATGCATTCCGGCTCTTGGAACGACTGGGAACAAATCCAAAAGTCTACTATCTTTCAAGCCGTGATTGGGTT
>Ga0316577_10001588_pt1 | contig 10805 bp, 9 predicted proteins | sample S5NA_FD_203073 | JGI IMG/M metagenome (GOLD analysis project Ga0316577, IMG submission 203073) | Rhizosphere microbial communities from salt marsh grasses in Alabama, United States - S5-7_050615r2r1 | ecosystem: Host-associated > Plants > Roots > Rhizosphere | place: USA: Alabama | collected... | reverse complement strand
GTGGTGCGGCGGCATTGGTGCGTGAAGAAGGCTGCCGCAAGTGCTATGTGTGCGGCTACAGCGAATGCTGATCTGCGCCTGGATATGTGATGGCAAAACGGTTCCTTTTGGTTGCCGGTAATATCGGCGTGGGCAAAACGAGTCTGGCGGAGCGCCTCTCAGCGCGTCTGGGTTGGGACGTCGCATACGAGTCCGTCGCGGATAATCCCTATCTGGCGGACTTTTATGCTGACATGCGGCGTTGGGCTTTTCACCTTCAGATTTATTTCCTCGGTCATCGCGCAGAGCAGCACCGGCGCATGGCGCTATCGCCTGTTTCAAGCGTCGGCGATCGGTCCATCTACGAGGACGCGCATATCTTTGCGCGTGCGCTACTGCAAATGGGGCACATGACGGACCGCGACTACGTGGCCTACCGGCGGTTGTTCCAGCTGGTGGTTGAGCAATTACCCGTGCCTGATCTGTTGCTGTATCTTGACGCTTCCGTCGAGACGCTGCTTGCGCGCATTCGTGGTCGTGATCGGGAAATCGAGTCTGGGATAACGGCGGATTACCTTGCGCTGTTGAATACGTTTTATGCAGATTGGATGGCCGATTTTGATCTTTGCCCAGTACTGACCCTTCCGGCAGATCAGCTCGATTTCGTCAACCATCGTGAGCATCTCGATGTGATAGTGGATCGCATTCAGCAGAGGCTTGCTGGAAAAGAGATCGTGGTGTTTAACTAGGACTAGGTGTATTGTCTCAGGGTCTTCGCGCCTGATACAGGCGGGTGGTGAAACACTCCCTGCACCTCCCGTGCTTGTGATGATCGTAGTACCAGCCCGTGATTTCCACAAGTTGGGTCACCAAGATACCAAGACCAACCTCAAGTCCGTCGCCCATCCGCGCCGTTTTTTCTCGCTAGAAGCCATCCACACTACGCGACAGAGCAGGTTCGATTGCCTCGCGATCACTGTGCACAAAACCGGATCAGCTTGTCAAAACGGACTAAGCAGGTTAGAATATTAACCATAAGGAAACCTACAAGGTTACCCGTTTGTTCCTCTGAGTCAAGGAGCGATCATGGCGAAATCGAATTTTGTGATTCGGATGGGTGGCGAATCTGGAGAGGGCATCGTCACAATTGGCGAGGTCTTTGTGCGGATTGCGGCCTATTCCGGTTTGGAGGTATTCACTTTCCGTACCTTCCCAGCTGAGATCATGGGCGGGCACGTGATGTACCAGGCGCGAATAGGACGCGAGCGGGTCTTGTCCCAGGGAGACGAGATGCACGTGTTGGTCGCAATGAACCAGGAAGGCTTTGAGAACCATATCAAGGATTTGATACCTGGTGGTTGCCTGGTTTACGATAGTGACGTTTTTACCCCGCCTGAGTCGTCACGGTATCGGCCGTACGCCGTTCCCGTAACGGATCTTTCCAAGCAGATCAATTTTAGTCGCGGGAAGAACCTGATAATGGTCGGAGCATTAGGGCAGCTTTTTGGTTTGCCACTGGACAAGTCAGAGCAGATGGTGGAGCGGCGCCTTGGGAAGTATCAATCTCTGTTGCCGTTGAACCTGGAATCCTTGCGCCTGGGGCGTGATTACGTTCGAGAGCACTATCCTGAACGCCCTCCCTTCTACCTTGAGCCGCCCGAAAGCCCGACCGAAGAGCGGCTGGTGATGACGGGCAACCAGGCCACGGCATTGGGTGCCCTTGCCGCTGGGTGTCGGTTCTATTCCGGTTATCCGATCACGCCGGCCACCAGTATTATGGAGTTCCTAGCGCACGAGCTGCCGCAATTCGGCGGCACTCTGATCCAGGCCGAGGACGAGATCGCAGCCATAACAATGGCGATCGGTGCTTCATTTGGTGGGGCAAAGGCGATGACGGCAACCTCTGGACCCGGATTGGCGCTCATGATCGAGGCTATTGGGCATGCGAGTATGACCGAAACACCAGTTGTGATCGTAGATGTACAACGTGCAGGTCCCAGCACAGGCATGCCAACCAAGACGGCGCAGGGCGATCTTTTCATGGCGCTTTACGCCTCTAACGACGAGGCCCCTCGATTTGTCATCGCCCCGGACTCGGTAGAAGACTGCTTCTATCAGATGGTAAACGCCTTCAATCTGGCCGAGAGATACCAGGTGCCCGTGATTGTCCTCACCGACCAGGCGATGTCTGAGCGGGTGGAGACCATCCGGCCCATTGATTGGAAAGGCATCACGGTCATTGACCGGCTGGTGCCAGAGCTCGAAGATGGCTTCGGGGGAGATGGGTACAGAAGATATGCTTTGACAGAAGACGGAATTTCGGCTATGGCACTGCCGGGTATGCGGGGCGGGCACTATGTGGCCGAAGGACTGGAGCACAACGAAATTGGCGCACCAAACTACTCACCCGAAATGCACCGCGCGATGACCGAGAAGCGTCATCGAAAAGTTGAATCCGCGCGGCGGGAATTGCGGGATTGGAGTGTGGTGCATGAGTGGGGTGACCCGGGTGCTGAGATAGGCATCATCGGTTGGGGAAGTACCAAAGGCACCGTTCGCGAAGCCATCGCGCGAGCGATGAATGAGGGCATAAGGGTAGGCGCCATTTTTCCTGAGATGTTGCTCCCAATGCCCGATGTCGAAATCCGGGCCTTCCTCGCCAATAAGCGAATCATCATCGTGCCGGAATTGAATTACCGGGGGATGTTTGGTGATGTGATTGCGCACCGCTACAATGTTAAGGTGCGGCATGTGACAAAATACGATGGCCTGCCCTTCCAGGTTCGGAATATATACAATGCCATAGCGGAAGCGGCAGATGACCTCGTGTCCGGCGTCTTGGGTTGTTGGTCTCCCTGTGGGGGCCGCGAGTCGCCTTCAAAGGAGCAGTACATCGATCAGGGCCAGGGCACGGCAGATGTTCTTCTGATGCGCGCAGGAGGAGATTCATGATCACGCTAGCGGCCGACGAGCAACTGAATGTCAGGGATCTCAAAAGCGACGTAAAACCTATCTGGTGTCCTGGTTGCGGCGATTTTGGCGTGCTGAACAGCACGATGAAGGTAATTGTGGATCTGCATCTCGATCCTGCCAGCGTCGCAGTGGTGTCAGGTATCGGCTGTTCGGGGCGATTCCCAGCGTTTCTCAACGCATACGGGTTCCATGGTGTTCACGGTCGAGCGCTTCCGCTGGCGACAGGCCTCAAGGCCGCGCGTCCCGATCTCACGGTCTTTGTCGTGGGTGGTGACGGTGACGCGTTTAGCATCGGCGGTGGACATCTTTCACACGCTGCCCGCAGGAATATCGATATCACGTACGTGGTGATGGACAATGAGATCTATGGCCTGACCAAAGGTCAACCTTCAGCGACCTCGCCATCAGATATCCTGGAGCTATCTACCAGAGGCGACAGCAAGGGGAATCGAAAGGGAATGATGGGTCTGCTGAACACGCACCGAGCAGAGGATGCTCTGAATCCGCTGGCGATGGTGCTGGCCTACAACGCATCGTTTGTAGCGCGTGGGTTTTCCGGCCGGCCAAAGGAGTTGGCTGAATTGATTCGGGCAGGTGCTGAGCACCGGGGCTTTTCGTTCATCCAGGTTATGAGCCCCTGCGTCACGTTTTACAATACGTATAGCCACTTGCGAGACACTATGACCGATCTACCCGCAGATCACGATCCTGCTGATAAGTTCAAGGCCCTTGCTCTCGCTCTTGATTCGAGCGCGATGTACACTGGCATCTTTTTCCAGGAGCAGCGACCAACGTTCGACGAGCGTGTAGACGCGATGCGCCGCCAGCCCAGTGAGAACTATATGGACCAGGTGTTGGATCGCTTTATGCCGTAGCCGAGGGGGCTTGGTTTTTCTGGACGGCGGATCCGTCCGCTGGGACGACAACGTAGGCCTGTCTGGGCCATTTAGGTGCAAGCCGCCAGGGCACACTGGCGGCTTTGCGTATGTGAGGTGACATGGTCAAGCAAGGACCTTTGTATCTTGCACACAGTAACGGCGGAGTGGTTTTTCACAACGCGAACGACTGGGCGGTGCCGGCAACGTTTTCTTCTCCTGACCGTGAACTCGAGATACTGAAATCCGGCGTCGGCCTCGTCGATATGTCTGGTTGGGGCGTCTTGAGGCTGGGCGGCAGCAACCGGCTCGATTTCGTCCACCGAATGTCAACCAGCGATGTGCTGGATCTGAAGCCCGGTCAAGGCCTCCCCACAGCTGTTTTGACACCCATAGGCCGGATGATCGATCTGGCGTTTGCGTTCGTGCGCGAGGATGACCTTCTGTTGTTTGTGGGACGAGGAGCCGACGAAGCTGTCGACGCGTGGCTTCGGAAGCACATCTTTTTCAACGATGATGTGCACGTAGAGAATATCACCTCAGACGTGGCGCTGATGGGTCTGCGCGGACCGGGTGCTGCAGCGCTGGTGAACGGATTGGTGGAGGTCGGCAGCGCAAAACTGGCGCGTTTTGATGGCATCAGCACCGTGATTGGGGACGCGGAAGTGACGGTGGTGCGCACGTTTCCTTTCGGAAATGACTACTTGTTTATGACTGATGCGGGGCTGGCGCCCGTGCTTTGGTCTACATTGCGTGCGATGGTCGCATCGGCTGACGGTGCGGCTGTGGGAGAGTTGGCGGTGGAGGCAGAGCGGATTGCCTCCGGTTCGCCGCGCTTCGCCAGCGAACTGAGCGAGGATTATATTCCGCTGGAGGCGGGACTGCGCTGGGCGGTGTCCTTCAACAAGGGGTGCTACGTGGGTCAGGAAATTATCGCCCGGATGGAAACCCACCAGCGCTTGGCCAAGCGACTTGTGGTCTTGGCGGTGGAAGATCCTCGCTCAGCGGGACCCCGGGACGAGGTTGGTAACAGTTCGTGGCCTGCAGCCGGTGCCGACGTTCAGGTCGATGGTGTGAAGGTTGGGCACTTGACCAGTGTCTCTCCTATCCTAGATGAGGGAAGCATCAAGGCTCTCGGTTACATCAAGGCCGCCCTGGCACAGCCAGGGCTTCAGGTAGACATCATCGGAGAGAGCGGTGCGCAGGTGATGCGAATTCTATCGGTTCCCTCTGAAGCCTGATGGCACTGACCGACGGAAGCTCAGTCCCTTGACATCCTGAAGCGGCTCGGCCCGCTGTCTCTTTGCCCATGACAGACGGGCGGGATGCCCATCCCGCCCGTCTGTCATCTGCACTATTGCGCTCCGGCGCATACCCTGGCTGTCGACCGCTGTTTTGGTTGCCAGGCAATCTCGCCCGGTGAGAACCAACAAATCCGTCAATTGCCGCGGGCTTCGTCTGCCGGTAGCGGCGATCTCTAGGCTGCTGCTTCTGCTGGGCGCCTCCGTCGACGGAAAATGCGCTGCCAATCCTTCTCTTCCCAAGATACTACGAGAGGTACGGCGTGGAAGAGCGACGAGTAGGTGCCGCTAAGCAAGCCGACCAAGAGCACAGCGATGAATTGCTTAATGCTATCCCCACCGAAAAGCAGGATAGAAATCATCACGAATATGGCATTAAGCTGGGTCGCCAAGGAGCGGTGCATCGTCTCCAGTAGACTGCGATTGGCAATGGTCTCAAAGCGCTCTCCACGTCGCCTGGGAATGTTCTCCCGTATACGGTCAAAAACGACGATGGTGTCCTGGACAGAAAACCCAATCACGGTGAGCATAGCCGTGACGAACAACGCGTCGGCCTCCCATCCGAAAAAGATGCCCATAATAGACATGAACCCCATTGTCACCAGTATATCGTGGATCATTGCTGAAATGGCGCATACGCCATAGTGAAAGGAGTTTGGCACCCGGCGGAAAGCCCACCAAATGAACACAAGAATCACTGCAGCCGCGATGAAGGCCGCAATAGCGGCTGATCGAGTGACTTCCTTGCTGATGGCCGGGCTGACGCTATCCACCGACGAGGCAGCCTTGTCTACCGGCGCTACCTCAGTAGACAAATCGTTGACAATGCTATCGGCAATGTCAGCTGAGACGAACGTAGTGCGCACCTGCCAAGTGTTGTCGGCTGGATCTCCAAGGCCGGTCACGCCGGGATTGTTGAAACCGTAGCGTTCAAAGACGTTCCGGATCTCGCCTTCGGTGGTAGGTCCGCCAAGTTTGAGCACAAAGCGGCTTCCGCTCTGAAAATCGACGCCCAGACGCACGGGTGAGCCGTACTCGATTATGGAGTAGACCATGGCCACCAAGCCAGGAATGATGACTAGTGTTGAGAAAAGGTAATACCAGGGGCGCTTTTCGACAAGGTTGAACATTGCTTCCTCCAGTCCTAAACTCCAAGCAATTGGGCGCGTTCTTGCAGCCGCTCGCCGGAAAAACGCACAACCAGGCGCAACAACGTCCGCGTGACGATAACGGCCGTGAACATGCTTATCAAAACGCCGATGGCAAGAGTGATCGCGAAGCCCTTTACGACGGGAGCGCCAATCAGTCGCAGTCCCAGGATACTGAAGCCAGATCCCATCCAGTAGAGGATGGCACATATGATTAGGGTAGAGATGTTGGAATCGCGGATGGAAGTCCACGCCCGGTCGAAACCGGCCTCTACCGCGGCGTGCAAGCCCCTCCCCCGCCTTAGTTCTTCTTTCATGCGTTCGAAGATCAGGATATTGGCGTCTACCGCCATGCCGGTAGAGAGGAGGAATCCGGCGATACCGGGTAGCGTGAGTGTCACCGGCAGAGCACGGATGACGGTTAGGTTGAGAAGGACGTAGATCAGCAAAGCCACACTTGCAAGCAAGCCGGGAAGGCGATAGTAGATGACCATGAACAGAAGCACTGTGACCAGGCCGATGATGCCAGCCCTGATGCTTTTTTCCACTGATTCCGAGCCCAGCGTCGCGCCGATGCTTCTCTGAGACTCGACCTGCAACGGCACCGGAAGCGCACCATATTGCAGCTTGATGGCCAAACTCCGGGCTTCAGCGAACGTGAACTCGCCCGTGATCTGGCCCGCACCGTCGGGAATCACGCTCTGGATCTGTGGGCTTGAGATTACCTCGCCATCCAAAACGATGGTCAAGAACTGACCTACGTGGCTCCCCGTATACTGGGCGAACTTTTGCGCGGCGTCAGGTTGCATCTCGAATGCTACGTAGAACTGACCTGTCGTGGGATTCTGGGCAGGGAAAGCTCGCTTCAAGTCGCGGCCTGTAAACATCGTTTCGTAAACGATGTCCTGCTCCGGAAAGATCGATGCTGTGGGAGAGACCTGCCCAGTGCTTGTCAGTGTGCCTGTCTCGGTCACTGCAGCCGTTGCTGCAAGCTCGCCCAAAGTCGTTCGAACCGGCATTCCTGTTGGCAGCGGCGTTGATCCGGTGTCGATGAATTCCATCAGACCCGTTTCTTTGATGGTGCTCACTGCCAGTTCTGGATCGTCGATGCCGGGCAACTCCACCACGATGCGATCATTGCCTTGGGTTTGGACCAGGGCCTCAGTCACACCAAGACCGTTGACACGGCGCTCGATAATGCCACGCGCTGTCTCAATTGAGGCCGCCAACTGCGCTTCGGCCTCCGCCTCGCTCTCGGCTTCGCCTGAAACGGGCACTGCCTGTAGCAGTACCTGCACACCACCTTGCAGGTCAAGGCCCTGGCGGATGCGAAGCGGGTCGCTATTAGACGAGCGATTGTACGCTTTGCCCTCCGGTGTTTGCCACAACAGGAAGCTGTTGACCCACTGCGGATGGTCCACAGGAAGGTTGACCCAGAGTGTCAATAATACCAAAATGCCAATGACAGTGGCCCACAAAACATCACGGTTGTTCATAGGGTCTCTTTCTCCGATGAGGAAACAAGCTGACGAAACTCCGAGACCAAGTGTCGATTTATGACAAACAAAATCCGCCCTGCGGCGGCAAGCGTCGGAATTATAGATCAGCGAAGGGGTTCTGTCAAGGCAGCGCAGTCGCCGCAAAACCTACGCCGCGCGTGTGGGTCTAGGGACCGCCGGTAGGTGCTTCACGTAAGGGATGCGCAGCAGCAACGTGTCACGGTATCGCATGCGTTCGAGCACTGCCCAGCGCGCCGCATATGCAATCGCTTCATCCGTGATTTGGACGCCAAAACGCGCCTGCATGATGGCTGGAGGTCCAAGGACGCCCAAAGGGACAATGACCATCGCGACTAGTATAAACGCCCAGACATCGATACTCTGCCAGTGAACTGGCGGACGGATAAGCCAAAACTGCAGCAGGATCAGCGCCAACATGGTGAGAATCACGCTCAGGCCGATGCCACCAATGTAGCGTGATGCGTGCACCAAGCCCGTGCGCTTGCGAAAACGCCACCAGTGAAGAAGCCAATAAAGAGCAAACGATCCGCACATGATCGCGTACAGCCACAATGGCCCACCGCCAAGACTGAGCGTTAACCATGCGAGAAACCACAGGTTGATCAAGGTCACTGAGCGCGCCACATGCTGTTCGAGATAACTAGGCAAAGCTGGAATGCGGCGCTCGGCTGGTCGCATCAAGCCAGCGCCACACGCGAGACAGAATTCGGAGCCCAGGCTATGGCGGTAATAATGGCACTCAGGACAGAATCTGAAGCCGCATTGGTGGCAATCCGTGCGCCCGTGGTCGAGCGGCATGCTGTTTATTGTCTCGCATTGTGGGCAGCGAGCGGTCACACCACTCGATTGTGTTACAGGATCAACCAAACCGGATTTCATCTTGACTACCTATGCGGATTGATTGCCGGATTATACCGTCATTCTTGGGCGCAGCCAATCTAGCGACGGGAAATGCCCAAGAGCCGTGACGTCTCGGGCGCGCGTGTCACACGATCTAGAGGTAATCTCTCAAGTTGTGTTCCACCGCATACGCAGCAGCTTCGGCCCGATTGGTCAATCCCAATTTGCTTAGGATACTGCTGACGTAGTTGCGTACGGTACCTTCTCCCAGATAGAGGGCCTTTGCGATTTCCCGATTTGTCTTTCCCTCAGCCACCTGGGCAAGCACCCGCAGTTCTTGATCTGTCAATTCCGCAAATGCCGCTGCCTCCTCTTTCCTTGCGGCCTCCCGCACACGCGCAAATACTTTCTGCACCAAGCTCGGATCCAGGAGTGCTTCTCCGCGTCCCACCCGTTCGATTGCCCGCACCAAATCATCGCCGCCAATCTGTTTCAGCACATAGCCTGCAGCGCCGGCCGAGATCGCATCGAAGAGCATTTCATCTTCGGCATAGGATGTCAGGATAATGACTTTGATCTGAGGTGTCTCCGCCGTGATCTGTCGACAGGCTTCGATACCGCTGCCCCCTTGGAGCCGCACATCCATCACAACGACGTCTGGCTGCAGCCGCAGCGCTTTCTCGACCGCTTCGCGTGCCGTGCTGGCTTCGTCCACTACTGTGAAGTCAGGGTGTCGGTCGAGAAGCGTTCGCAGTCCGAGGCGAACGACCTCATGGTCATCTACGATTACGATGCGTAGTGGATTCATTTGTTCACCTGTTGTATGGCTCCGCCGTTCCAGTTCCCGCTTCTGGTACATAGATTCATATCGGCATTGTGAGAACGACGGTTACGCCTTCTCTGGGAGTGCCCTCGACCACGAGTGCGCCTTCCAGCAGCTGTGCTCGTTCGCGCATGTTCTTTAGCCCACGCCCCGCGCCGTCTGCGCCCGAAACAGGGAAGCCGATTCCATCGTCGGCAATACGGAGTGTCAACTGACGTTCCCCGTAACGCAGTCGCACATCTACGTGGCGTGCCTGAGCGTGGCGGGCGACGTTGGTGAGAGCTTCTCTGGCAATCTGATACATATTGCGAGCACGGTCCGGTTCGAGAGGTTTGGGTCGTTTGCCCTCAACGCTAAAATCAACCTCAATAAGGGTGTTCACGCGAAAGTCGCGCGTAAGCCTATCAAGACTTGCTTCGATGTCCTCCACGTCCTCGCCACGACGCAGGTCGAAGATATAGCTTCGGATTTCCTGGATAGTCTGGTTCAAGCTGGTCATTGCGCGGCTCAGTTGGACTGCAGCGCGTTCTGGCTCGACTTCCAAAGACATGCGAACATCTTCAAGGATCAACCCGGCCGCATAGATCGACTGAATCGTACCATCGTGCAGTTCACGGCCGATGCGTTCGCGGTCGACGGCCAAGGCTTGAGCGCGCTCCATCTCCTCAATCCAATGGTCAGTCTCTACTTGAAACACCTCGAGCGCCCTGAGAATCGAGTAGGTCAGTACGAGACCAACGAGCGCCCGAAAAACGGCCACGGGTATCCCTAACAGATCCTGAAGGGCGACCTGATTTAGCCAATTCGCAGGGAAAAACGGAGCCGGAGGACCGAACAGGCCGGCCAAAAAAGCATAGATCACAAGCGAGATTCCGGCAATGCGCATAAAGTACACAATCCTGGGCACATCCATGGCGCCGATCGTGCCGTGCGCTTGGCGTCGCAGCCCTGCCGCGGCGAGCAATCCCCCGGGTAGGGCAAGAAAGTAGCGGCTCAGTACATCCGCGGACGCTGTGATGTCGGCTCGAGACGCCAAATCAAAGACCCAGAAAACTGCGATACCGATCGCCCAGATTCCCAAGATGGCAAGAGGTAGCCCATATATTACCCTTGGGTTCCATATGCGGGTAGCAAGCATACGCAACCCAAAAGCGAACAGAAACATGAATGACAAGCCCAGAACGAGGAGTTGCAGCAAGCGCATATAGGGCATCACGTTCGGTGCGGCATAGCTGGCCTGGATGGGAATGAACACGTCCCCCCATTTGTACAGCGCCTGTGTAAGACCAAAAGCAGCCAGTAAGGGAAGCGCGCGCGCCATCTCGAGCTGGCTCCGGGGATTCGCG
>Ga0316577_10001587_pt1 | contig 10809 bp, 8 predicted proteins | sample S5NA_FD_203073 | JGI IMG/M metagenome (GOLD analysis project Ga0316577, IMG submission 203073) | Rhizosphere microbial communities from salt marsh grasses in Alabama, United States - S5-7_050615r2r1 | ecosystem: Host-associated > Plants > Roots > Rhizosphere | place: USA: Alabama | collected... | reverse complement strand
GGAGCGGACGTACCCGCGGACGCCGACACACGGGGCGCGACCGATCCGGTCGCCGCGCTCGAGGACAGCCTGCCCGCCCTCCTGGAGCGGGCGGACGTTCCGGGCCTCCAGGTCGCGTTCATCGAGGGAGGCCGAATCGCCGGAACCGGCGCGTTCGGCGTGGCCGACGCGGAGACCGGCCGCCCGGTCACGGACCGGACCGTGTTCGAGGCCGCCTCGCTCAGCAAGCCCGTCTTCGCCTACGCCGTGCTCCGCCTGGCCGACAGGGGCGACTGGGAGCTCGACCGGCCCCTGTGGGAGGTCCTTCCGTACGAGCGACTCTCGCACGACGAGCGGGCGCGCCGGATCACGACGCGCATGGTTCTGACGCACACGACGGGCCTTCCGAACTGGGGCGGCACCCCGCTCGAGCTCAACGACGACCCGGGCGCCCGCTGGGGGTATTCGGGCGAGGGGTTCGTCTGGCTGCAGAAGGCCGTGGAGGCGGCCACGGGCCTGACGCTCGAAGAGATCGCGACGCGGGAGGTGTTCGAGCCCCTCGGAATGACCGGGTCGCACTACGTCTGGTCGGCGGGCTACGACACGCTGGCCGCCGTCCCCCACGACGAGCTCGGCTACCCCGCATCGCGCCGGAAGCCGGAGGGCGGGAACGCGGCGGCCAGCCTTCACACGACGGCGTCCGACTACGCCCGGTTCGTGATCGCGGTCCTGGACGGCGAGGGGCTCGCGCCCGAGACCCACGAGGCCCTGCTCACGCCCGGCGCGGACCTCACCGGCGCCGGCTGGGGCGACGACGCGGAGGCGAAGGCACACCTGTTCTGGGGCCTCGGCTGGGGCCTCCAGGAGGGCCGGCGCGGTCGCTCGTTCTGGCATTGGGGCGACCAGGGGACGGCCCGCTGCTTCGTCGTCGCCTATCCGGACCGGCGCGATGGCCTCGTTTACTTCACCAATAGCGCGAACGGGCTCGCGATCGGACCCGCGCTCCTCGATCTGGCGTTCGACGACGACCACTGGCCGCTCCGCTGGCTCGACTACGGGCGGTACGACGACCCGGCCCGGCTCGCGCGGCTCGGACTCACCCGGACGTTCCTCGATGACGGCGCGGACGCCGGCATGGCGGAGTTCGAGCGCGTGCGGGCCGAGTTCCCCGGCCTGCTGGACGAGGGCCAGGTCAACGCGATGGGCTACGTGCTGATGCGACGGGACGCGGTGGAAGCGGCCGTGCGCGTGTTCGAGCGGAACACGCTCGACTTCCCTGCCTCCTCGAACGTGTGGGACAGCTACGGCGAGGGCCTTCGGGCCGCCGGACGGCTGGAGGAGTCGATCGCCATGTACCGAAAGGCGGTCGAGCTGGACCCGTCGAACCAGGCCGCCAAACGCTTCGTGGCCGAGATGGAGCGGGAACTGGCGGGCGGGCCCTGAGGGCCCGGCTCCGGGTCGCGGCTCCCGGCGCCGCGATCGGGCTCGCCCTCGCGGTCGCGGGCTGCGCCCTCCTGGCGCAGGAGCTCGGGGGAGCGGTGACCCGGGTCGTCGACGGGGACACGATCGAGGTCGAGGTCGGCGGACGGGCGGAGCGGGTCCGCTACATCGGCATCGACACGCCCGAGTGGACGGACGAGCGGCCGGAGGTCCGGGCGCGGGCCCGTGCCGCGACGGAGGCGAACCGCCGGCTCGTCGCGGGGCGGCGGGTCCGCCTCGAGCTCGACGTGGAGACGCGGGACCGCTACGGACGTCTGCTCGCGTACGTCTGGGTCGGCGACACGCTCGTCAACGAGGCGCTGGTACGTGACGGACACGCCGAGCCGTACACCGTTCCGCCCAACGTGCGGTACGCGGAGCGGTTCCGGACTGCCGCCCGCGAGGCGCGGATCGCCCGGGGATCCGGGTCGGGCGACGCGAGCCCGGGGTCCACGGAGGCGGCAACGCGGATCACGTCGTCGGAGGCGGGCGCCCACGTCGGAGAACGGGTCACGGTGTGCGACATCGTCGCGGACGCGCGCTGGCTCGGCCCGGGACGGCTCACGTTTCTCAATCTCGGCCGTCCCTATCCGGACCAGGCGCTCACGGTCGTGATCGGGGCGGACGACCGGGACTCATTCCCCGGACCTCCCGAGCGGGCGTACGAGGGGCGCCAGGTCTGTGTGACGGGGCGGATCGAGCTCTACCGGGGGCAGCCCCAGATCCGCGCGCGCGAGCCCGGGGCGATTCGTCCCGGGCCCGGATCGGGCTAGCCGAGGCTCGCCCTCCACTAGCGTCCGCCGTCGGCCATCGCCTTCGAGCGGCGGGCCAGCTCCTCCAGCGCCAGATTCGCACGGGCGACGGAGAGCCGTGACACCGCGCCCGGCTCGGTCTCGACGCGGCGGACGTCCGGGTCCGGATCGGCGTCGCTCGGCGGAGCGTGAATCCGATACCAACCGGTCGAGGCCAGCAGGTAGCTCCGCTCGAGTCCGGTGGGAACCGGTGGCGCCACGAACTCCAGCAGCACGGCCTCTCCGGTCTCGAGGACCACGTTCCGGCCGTCCACGGCCGCCAGAAGCCCGGCGACCGACGCGCCGTCGCTCTCCCTCTCGGCGCGTGTGGCCGTCAGTCTCTTCGCCTCGGCGGGCGGGAAGGGCTCGAAGTCGATGGCGACCCGGTCCAGGTTCCAGAACATCGGCGCGGACTCGAGCCGGATCCGCAATACCGGCCCCTCGATCCCAGTCAGGTCGAGGGGAACGGCCGTCGTCTTTGCGAGCTCCGGCCCGATCTCCATCACGTGTCCGCGGACCGACCAGCCGCTCCCGTCCCAGACCGACACGGCCAGAAACGCCTCCGCGGCGAGCTTCGCGCCGAGCGCCAGCGCGCCTATCGGATCGGCGTTCCGTGCCGCGTACCAGGCATCCGTCTCCCGGCCGTGGGCCGCCACGAACTCCTGCATGAGCCATGAGGTCCACGGGGTGTTGACGCCGTCGACGAGGAGGACGGCCCGAGTCGCGCCCGGAGGGCGGTCGAAGACGAGCTCGAGGCCGTCGCGCAGCGTCTCTGCGGCGGCCGTGTCTCGGCCCGTCGGGGAAGACTCCCAGCCCCATCCATCTGCGGCTGCAAGGGCAGAGAGCGCGTCGCGGGCCCGGTCGTCTCGCGCGGAGGCGGGTCCCGAGAGCGTGCCCACGAGGTGGAGCCGGCCGGCGGCGTCCGGGACGACTTCCGTGCCCGCGGGGTGGTCGACGGCGAGCACCGCGAGGGCGTCCACGTGGTCGGTCTCCGGCAGCTCGTTCGCGAGTCGGAGCCGAAGCCGGCCCTCCGTGGACGTCAGGTGGACGAGGTTGTCGACGTCCGTGCGAGCGAGCGGCGCCAGGAACGCCCCGGCGAACGTCCCGGAGTCGAGGCGCCACCCGGTCCCGTCCCAGGAGTAGACGAGGGGGCAGGACGGCGGCGGGGGTGGCGGAGGCGGCTCCTCTTCGGTCGCGTCGGCGATCGCGGCGACGATCCCGACGGCGACGAGCGCCGACGCGCCGACCAGAACCACCGTCCCGACCGTGTTCGCACTTCGGACTTCCGTGGTCCGGATGTCCGACAACGGGATCGAGACCCAGTGTCGAGGCGCGTCGCGGGACTCGGCCTGTCCCAGACCCTGGAGCGTGTCCGCGACCAGGCGTGGGGCGTCGAGCTCGAGCCGCGACCCGTCGAACAGGGTCACGCGCACGCGACCCGGCGCCTCCGGAGCGGACATCACCGCCCCGACCGGGAGCTTCGGATCGGACCACTTCGTGCACGAGGAGACCCAGAGGGCGAGAGACAGAGGAAGGAGGAAGCCGCCGAGAACCACCGACTCCCGGAACGCGCGCATGAGACCCTCCCGGCTCTGGAGCGCCCGGCCCACGGGCCGGCCGGTCCGGTTCCGACTTCGAGAGACGACACCCCATCCTGAGCTCCGACGATCAAGCCGGGGTCAAGCCCGCCGCTTCGCGGCTCCCGTCCCGCACGGCGAACGCGTATCATGCCGTCGACCGGATTCCGCGATCCCCTGGAAGCGAACGAGCGACATGCACCGACCGAAGCCTCTCTCCCGCGCCTCGATCCGCCGCGCCGCCGGGGCGCCCTTCGTCCCGCTGGTCCTGGGCCTGCTCGCGGCCGCCGCGCCGGCCCGTGCCCAGGACTCGACGCCGGACACGCCGACCGCGCAGGACACGGCGTACGCGCCCGGCGCGTACCGCGTGTTCACGGGCGCGGGGGAGCCGGCCACGCTCGACGACGTGGTGGCCGCCATGGGCGACGTCGACGTCGTGTTCGTGGGCGAGACGCACGACGACCCGACGGGCCACATGATCGAGGCGGAGCTCCTCCGCGGGGCGGACGAGGCGTACGGCGACGACCGCCCCGTCGCCCTCTCGCTCGAGTTCTTCCAGGCCGACGCGCAGCCGATCGTCGACGAATACCTGGCGGGTCTCATCACCGAGCGCTCGTTCCGGGCGGACGCCCGCCCCTGGCCGCGCTACGAGACGGACTACCGTCCGCTCGTCGAATACGCGAAGGAGCATGGCCTGCCGGTGATCGCGGCGAACGCGCCGCGCCGCTACACGACCCGGGTGACGCTCCACGGGCGCGAGGCGCTCGAGGACCTGTCGCCGCAGGCCAGGGCGTTTCTCGCGCCCCTTCCTTACGGGACGGCGTCGGAGGCGTACAGGAACCAGTGGATCGCGGTGATCTCGGAGGTGATGGAAGAAGAGGGTATGAAGTGCGGGATCCCGGTCGAGGAGCTCGCCGCCGAAGGCGAAGAGGTTCGGGCCCGGGCGCCGATGGGCTCGCACGGCAACATGGGCAACCAGCTCGACGCCCAGGTGCTGTGGGACGCGACGATGGCCTGGTCGATCGCGAAGTTCCTGGACCGGGAGCCGGACGCGCTCGTCCTCCACATGGTCGGCGGCTTCCACGTCGAGCGCGGCACGGGCACGCCGGAGCAGCTGGAGATGTACCGCCCCGGCACGACCCGGCTCATCGTCTCCATGCAGCCCGTCGACGACGTGAACGTGTTCGAGCCCGCGCCGGCGGGAGAGTGGGGCGACTTCGTGGTCCAGACCGAGAAGTCGCGGACGCTCGAGGAGATCGAATGCCGCCGCTTCCTCGCCGGGCGGGAGGCCGCGGCCGGCGGGAGCTGACGGAGCCGGGGTCGGGCCACGGGGCCGGTCGGACGGACCGGCCCCGCTCAGCCCTCGTCCAGCTCGAACACACCCTCGACCTCCTCGCCGAACTCGCGCGCGATCCGCATCGCCAGCGCCAGGGACGGAACGTAGCGCTCTTTCTCCAGGAGCAGAATCGTCTGGCGCGTGCAGCCGACCCGGTCGGCCAGTTCCTGCTGCGTCATCTCGCCGTGCTCGAACCGGAGCTGCCGGATCCGGTTCCGGATCTCCGCCTTGCCCATTCAGGACCTCCGGTAGCCCGCCAGGATCCCGACCGGGAAGGCCAGCAGGCTGACCACGAGGCACGACCAGAACACGAGGTGGAGGTAGTAGACCGGAACCGCGCCGGCGTCCCAGTACCGCTCCTGCAGGCCGATCACCCAGACCGCGAACGTGAGCAGGATCGCGGAGGAGCGGAGACCCTGCGAGGAAGCGAGAATTGTCCGGTCCCGTTCATCCAGCGTCCCGTCTTCGCGCCGCGTCCAGGCGGTGACGCGGACCGCGATGCCGGCGAACAGGGCCAGGATGACCACCAGGAGCAGGGTGAATCCGATCCGCAGGGGGTCTTCGTCCTGCACCCGTTCCGGACCGAAGTACAGAACGTATCCGACCAGCGCGGCGGTGAGGGCGGCGCCCGACCACAGGCCGCGACGCGCGAGTCGCTGGAGCGGGGTGTCCGGAAGCGGCTCGTCGAGCGGCGGCCCCTCGCTCGACCGCCCGGCGGCCCGGGTCCCGAGGAAGATCACCAGGCCTCCCCCCACGAGCGCCGCGATGGCCCAGAGCACGATCGACATGAGCACTCCTCCCGGTTCGAGGTACGGGAGGAATGTAAATGAATTTTTACTTTATGTCAACTATTTCTTACATCCGACCCCCCTGCTCCCGGTCCGCGAACCTCCACTCCGGCCGGAAGGGCCACGTGGGCGCTTCCCCGAGCAGTCGCGCCCGGTGCATCTCGATCGGCATCGACCCGCCCTGGAGGATCGCGTCGTGGAAGTCGCGGTCCGTCATACGACCCGAGTCGACCAGCTCGCGGTGGAGCGCCATGAGCTGCAGCCCGCCGATCATGTACGCCGCCTGGTACAGCGGCGGGTAGCCCCCGTCGAACGAGCGGCGCACCTCCGCCGTGGCGGCCGAGCGCTCGTGGCCGACCCCGTCGACGAGGAGGTCGATCGCCTCCTCCGCCGTCATCTCCCCCAGGTGAAACTTGAGCGAGAACAGGATCCGCGCCGCCCGATGCGTGCGCCAGAACAGCATCCCGATCCGGTCCTCCGGCGTCTTCGGGAAGTCGAGGTCCCAGAGCAGCATCTCCCAGTACAGCGCCCACCCCTCGCCCCAGAACGGTGTCGAGAACGCCCGGCGATGGGGATTGTAGCGAGCCGTCATGAATCCCTGCAGGTGGTGCCCGGGGATCAGCTCGTGGTGGACGACGGCGCGGGTGAACGGGATGTTGTTGGAGCGGAGGCTCATCCGCTTCTCGTCCTGCGTCATGTCGTCCGTCGGAAAGGCGACCTGCACCACTTCGCCGCCGAGGAAGAAGGGCGCCGTCCGCTGGCTCTCGCGAGACAGCATCTCCATGCGCCAGATCTCCTTCGCGAGCGGCGGCACGGTGACCAGGTCCCGCTCCTCGACAAACGCCACGGCGTCGCGCGCCAGCTCGCGCACGAGCTCCGGCTGCTCCCCGGGCTCCAGATGCCGCGACTTCACCTGTTCGAGCGCCGCGCGCCAGTCGTCGCCGAATCCCATCTCGGCCGACGCGCGCTGGAGCTGTTCCACGCACCAGGCGTACTCGCGCTCGGCGATCGCGATCAGGCCGGCCGCGTCGTACGCCAGCATCTCGTGCTCGAGGTCCGCCGCCAGGCCCTCCGCGCCGATCGGGTCGCCGACGATCGGGTCCTCGCCGCGGCGCTCGTCGCCCGCATCGCCGTCCGGTGCGAGCCCGACGACCTTCTCGCGCAGCGCGGTGCGGTACGCCTCGAGCTCCTTCGCGGCGCGCCCGTACGGCTGCGAGACCCACCACGTGAACAGCGGGTCGTATCCGGCCTGGAAGCCGTACCAGCTCGCGAGCGTCTCGCCGAGCGCGCCGAGCGCGTCCGCCGCCCGGAGCGCCGCACTCCGCGACGGGGTCGAGCGCGGTTCCTCCCCGGCCGCCGCGCCGGACCCGGGCGGCGACGTCACGGCCCGATTCCGGGCCTCGACGACGTCGGCGAGGTCGTCGAGCGTCTGCGCCGCGACGGCCGGGTCCACCGACGCGCCGGCGCGGCGCGCCTCCTCGAGCTCCGCGATCGTCCCGGCGAACGGCAACAGAAGAGCCAGTTCCTCGAGCTCGGCGGCCTCCCGGTCCAGCCTCGCCATCCGGTACTGGAGCTCGTTCCGCAGGAGGACGTGGTCGATCGCGCCCTCGACCCCGAGCGAGGCCGCGTCGATCCCGTCGAGGCGCGTCTGCCACGACGCGTAGAACGCGCGCATCCGCTCGCGGCGGGTCGGCGAGTAGTCCACGCTCCAGCGGCGGAGCAGCGCCGACCGGTCGGTCGCGTAGCGGTCCACGAGGTCGCGGAGCTCACTCGTGGCGGCGACGAGGTCGGTCAGCCGCTCCGGGCCGGACGACGGGTCGGCGCCCGGCCCCGACCGAGCGGCGGACTGCGCCGCGACCGGCGCGGGCAGGCCCAGGAACGCGAGGACCGCGAGTGCCGGGAGGGTCGGTCGGCGTCCGGTGGCGGAGCGAGATCGCATGGGTCCAATCTCCGTTCGAGGAGTCCCTGGCCGAATCGCGGGCGGCGGCTCTCCGGACGGTACGACGCGGGCGCAGCTTACAGAAGAGGCCGGCCGGACCGGCGGGCGTCCGGTTCGGACCCGGGCCCGACGGCGCCGGGGCTGCGGCGGCCGGGGTCCGCTTGACGTCCGGGCCCCGCGTGGTCGAGCTTGACTCCGCCCGCGCAGGCCCGGACCCGGCCTCGATCCACGCGCACGCCAGGGAGACGAACGCGATGAGACTCACCGTGAACGGCGTCGTCCACGACGTCGACGCCGCCCCCGACATGCCCCTGCTGTGGGTGCTACGGGACCTGCTCGGCATGACGGGTACGAAGTACGGCTGCGGGATCGCCCAGTGCGGCGCCTGCACCGTTCACGTGGACGGCCAGGCGGTCCGCTCCTGCACGACGGCCGCGTCGTCGGTCGAGGGAAAGCGGGTCACGACGATCGAAGGTCTGTCGACCGATGCGGACCACCCGGTCCAGAAGGCGTGGGCCGAGCTCGACGTGGTCCAGTGCGGCTACTGCCAGTCGGGTCAGATCATGGCGGCCGCCGCGCTGCTCGCGGCGAACGGGACTCCCGAAGACGCGGAGATCGATGACGCGATGAACGGTCTGATCTGCCGCTGCGGCACCTACGAGCGGATCCGTTCCGCGGTGCGCCGCGCGGCCGAGATGGGCGGGAGGTGAGCGCCATGAACCGGAACCCGACGCGCCGCGACTTTCTGAAGACCGGCGCCGCCGCCTCGGGCGGCCTCGTGATCGCGTTCTCCGTGCCCGGCGCGAAGCGCCTCGCGGCCGCCGGATTCGCCTCCGCGAAGGAGTTCGCCCCGAACGCCTTTCTCCGGATCGGGACGGACGACACGGTGACCGTCCTGCTCGCCCACTCGGAGATGGGCCAGGGGATCTGGACCACGCTCCCGATGCTGATCGCCGAGGAGCTGGACTGCGACTGGTCCACGATCCGGGTGGAGCACGCCCCGGCGGCGCCCCCGTACGCGCACACGGCATTCGGCATCCAGGCGACGGGGGGCTCCACGACGACGTGGTCGGAGTTCGAGCGGTACCGGCAGGCGGGCGCGATGGCGCGCACGCTGCTCGAGCGCGCCGCGGCGGACCGGCTCGGCGTGCCCGCGAGCGAGCTGCGCACGGAGAACGGGGCGGTGATCGGGGGCGACCGGCGCCTGCGCTACGGCGAGCTCGCGGCCGCCGCGGCGGCGCTGCCGACCCCCGAGGACGTCCCGCTCCGCCCGGCGAGCGAGTGGACGGTGATCGGAACGCCGACGAAGCGGCTCGACACCCCCGAGAAGATCACGGGTCGCGCCGAGTTCGGGATCGACGTGAAGCTGGACGGCCTGCTCACGGCGGTGGTGGCGCGCCCGCCCGGGTTCGGCGGCTCCGTGGCCGCGGTCGACGCGTCGGGCGCGGAGTCGGTGCCGGGCGTGCGGTACGTGGTCCGTGTCCCGAGCGGCGTCGCCGTGGTCGCCGATCACTTCTGGGCCGCCGTGAAGGGCCGTGCCGCCCTGAAGATCGACTGGGCGCCCGGCCGCACGGAGGGCCTCGACTCCGACGCGATGCTCGAGGAGTGGCGCGCGCTCGTCCGCACGCCGGGCGTGACGGCCGCGGAGGCCGGCGACGTCGGGGGCGCCCTCGCCGGCGCCGCGAAGACGATCGAGGCGGAGTGGTCGTTTCCCTACCTCGCGCACGCGACGATGGAGCCGCTGAACTGCACGGTCCGGATCGGCCCCGACGGATGCGACATCTGGACGGGAACGCAGTTCCAGGGACCCGACCAGCAGGCGGCGGCCGCGATCCTCGGGATCGCTCCCGAGAAGGTCCGGATCCACACCACCTTCCTGGGCGGCGGGTTCGGGCGCCGGGCGAACCCCGCGTCGGACTTCGTCTCCGAGGCCGTGCACGTGGCGAAGGCGGTCGGGGCGCCCGTGAAGGTCGTGTGGACCCGGGAGGACGACACGAAGGGCGGGTACTACCGGCCCGCGTTCGTGCACCGGGCCCGGCTGGGGCTCGGCCCCGACGGGATGCCGGTGGCCTGGGACCACGTGATGGCGGGTCAGTCCATCGTGAAGGGGACCTTCTTCGAGGCGATGATCCCCGAGAACGGGGTCGACCCCAGCTCCACCGAGGGACTGGCCGACGGCCCGTACCTCTCGGAGGTCCCCAACCACCGGGTCGGCGTGCACACGCCCGACCCCGGCGTGCCGGTGCTCTGGTGGCGGTCGGTCGGGCACACGCACACGGCGTTCGTCGTCGAGACGCTGATCGACGAGGCGGCCCACGCCGCCGGCGTCGACCCCGTCGCCTATCGCCGGTCGCTACTCGCGAAGCACCCGCGGCACCTGGGCGTTCTGAACCTCGCCGCCGAGAAGGCGGGCTGGGGCACGTCCCTCCCCGCCGGCCGGGCGCGCGGCGTGGCGGTGCACGAGTCCTTCGGCAGCTACGTCGCGGAGGTCGCCGAGGTCTCGGTCGAGGACGGGCGGATCCGGGTCCACCGGGTCGTGTGCGCGATCGACTGCGGCGTCGCCGTGAACCCCGAGACGATCGCGGCCCAGCTGCAGGGCGCCGTCGCCTACGGCCTCGCCGCGACGCTGAAGAGCGCCATTACCTTGAAAGTGGGTGAGGTGCAGCAGTCCAACTTCAATGATTACTTGGTTCTGCGAATGAAGGAAATGCCGAGGGTGGAGGCGCACATCGTGCCGAGCACCGAGGCGCCCGGCGGGGTCGGAGAGCCGGGAACGCCCCCGATCGCGCCCGCCGTGGCGAACGCGGTGTTCGCGCTCACGGGCCGGCGGCTGCGGGACCTGCCGCTGACGCCGTAGGAGCCCCGTACCGGGCCCGGGATGCGGGAGGGGCCGGGTCGCGACGTCCGCGATCCGGCCCCT
>Ga0316577_10001586_pt1 | contig 10810 bp, 10 predicted proteins | sample S5NA_FD_203073 | JGI IMG/M metagenome (GOLD analysis project Ga0316577, IMG submission 203073) | Rhizosphere microbial communities from salt marsh grasses in Alabama, United States - S5-7_050615r2r1 | ecosystem: Host-associated > Plants > Roots > Rhizosphere | place: USA: Alabama | collected... | reverse complement strand
TTTCGGAAAAGGGCACCTTCAAAACAGAGTTCACTTCCGAACAGGTAAACATGCAGGGGCACAGCAAATCGAATTTTACGTTCACCGCCAAATTAAAGAACCAGACCGGCGAAAAGCAGGTATACAGTTTACAGGCATTGGCCCCCCAGGGCTGGAACGTGATCTTTAAGCCCAACTACAAGCAGGCTACGGCGGTAGAGATCGAACCCAACAGTACCTCCAACATTTCCATTGAAATTAAACCTCCCTACAATATAAAAGCAGGTACCTATAAAATTCCGGTGCAGGCTTCCAACCGGACCACATCAGCCAACCTTGAACTGGAAGTGATCATTACCGGAACCTACGAGATAGAACTCACTACCCCGACAGGATTATTAAGCACCAGTATCACAGCAGGAAAGAAGAAACGCATTGAGCTGATGGTCAGGAACACCGGATCGGGGGAACTAAGTAATATTACCTTCAGTGCTTCGAAACCCAAAGACTGGGATATCGATTTTGAACCGGATACCGTGCTGCACCTGAATGCAGGGGAAAACACAAGATTATATGCTACACTGACAGCCTACGATAAAGCCGTTCCGGGAGATTATGCTGCCAATATCACGGCCCGTACTGCCGAAACTACATCGACTGCTGCATTCCGGATACAGGTTAAAACCCCCCTGCTTTGGGCATGGGTGGGGATCCTGGTTATTTTAGGTGCAATAGGAGGTGTTTACTATCTGTTCCGAAAATATGGAAGGAGGTAAGCCGTGGATAAGCATACCATTGAACTGGTCGATCTTACCAAAAAGTACGGGTCGTACACAGCGGTTGATCATCTTAACCTGACGATCCGTAAAGGAGAAGTTTTCGGACTCCTGGGACCCAATGGTGCCGGAAAATCAACCACCATTCTCATGATCATGGGATTGACCGAACCCACTGCAGGTTCAGTGAGGGTTTGTGGTATAAATTCAACCCGGAATCCCATAGATGTGAAGAAGATCGTTGGCTACCTGCCTGAAGATGTTGGCTTTTATGATGAATATACCGGTATGGAGAACCTGACACTCACTGCCAGGCTGAACGGCCTATCCACAGCAAATGCCAGGGCTAAAGCCGAAGAACTTCTCGGTAGAGTGGGACTAAAGGAGGATGCCCAAAAAAAAGCAGGTAAGTATTCGCGGGGTATGCGACAGAGACTGGGACTGGCGGATGTGCTGATAAAAAATCCCAATGTGATCATTCTCGATGAGCCCACCCTGGGTATTGACCCGACGGGAGTAAAGGAATTCCTGGAGCTTATCGTCAAACTCAGTAAGGAAGACGGGCTCACGGTGTTATTTTCCTCCCATCACCTGCACCAGGTACAGCAGGTATGCGACCGGGTAGGACTCTTTGTGAGCGGAAAGCTTCTGGCAGAAGGGGATATCAATACCCTGTCAAAAAAATTGTTCTCCAACAACGCGTTCGTCGTGGAGGCCGGAATCAGCTTTGCTACGAAGGATACCCGTAAAAAGAATACGGAAGTATTAATTCCCAAAAACCTGTTGGACACCCTAAAGGAGATCGACGGAGTGATAGCCGTCAGCCGGAAGCAGGATAAATTGAATATTGAATGCTCCAGCGACCTTACACCGCTCATCGCCCGTAAAATCATTGACTCGGGTGCTGATTTAAACTACCTGATGAAAAAGAACTACGGATTAGACGATATTTATCATCGCTATTTTGAAGGAGGCCAGAATCATGACTAAAGCTAATATACCAGAACAGTCTGTTTTGCTTTCCCGCCGGAATCCGTTTCAGATCCTCACAAAGTTTCGGGAAAAGATGAGGATGAGAAGGGAAAGACGGGTTATCCCCCCATTTTGGGTTCTTGTTCAGAAAGAAATTACCGATCACGTACGAAGCTGGCGCTTCATTATCCTGATCGTTATCATCGCGCTCACCTGCCTGGGATCCATGTATACGGCACTCACCAGTTTCGGGGAGGCGATGAAGGATATGAAGGACGAAGAGACCTTCTTCTTTCTGCGGTTATTCACGCTCTCCGACGGCACGCTGCCCTCCTTTTTTGTTTTTATCAGTTTCCTGGGTCCCCTGCTGGGAATCGGCCTCGGATTCGATGCTATTAACTCGGAGCAGAATAACGGCACGTTGAGCAGGATATTATCACAGCCCATTCATCGCGATTATCTGCTCAATGCAAAATTCGTGGCTGCCCTCACGGTGATCAGTGTCATGTTTTTTGCCCTGGGTTACCTGGTCATGGGAATCGGACTCATTGCCGTGGGCATTCCCCCAACTGCAGAAGAGTTCATACGTATCAACCTCTTCATTATCCTCAGCATTATTTATGTGGCCTTCTGGCTGAATCTCTCGGTATTATTTTCGGTACGTTTCAGGCAGTCTACCACTTCTGCACTATCCGGTATCGCGGTGTGGTTATTTTTCACGGTTTTCTATCCCCTCATCGTCAACCTGATCCTGAAGGCATTTAAGCCTTCTGAGTTTGCGTTGCCGACTGCCATTTACCTGTATGAAAAACTAAAGTTTGCTTTGGTCCAGGTCATGCCCAATGAGCTGTTCAGTGAAGCCACTACCACCCTGTTGATGCCTTCGGTGCGCAACCTGGGTCCCCTGACCATGGAACAGATACAGGGTACTATCCCGGGAACACTACCTCTCGGTCAGAGCTTGCTCATTGTCTGGCCGCAGGTTACAGGACTCATTGCGGGTACCGTTCTGTGCTTTGCCATTTCCTACTATTCATTTATGCGGCGGGAGATCCGCTCGAGGTAATCATGAAGCACAGTATTTATCTTTCGGGGTACCTGCTCTGAAGTCCGGAAATTACAAGCTTGTATTTCTTTATTGGCTTTTAGGAAATCAGCGATCTAATAAAAATCGATCAGTTCAATTTCGAATATTAATACTGAATACGGGGGAATGCGGTCATTACTATATGATCCGTATGCCAGTACCGAGGGTATATAGAGGATCTCTCTTCCACCCCTTTGTATCAGCGGCAATCCTACTTGCCAGCCGGGTATCAGGTTTTGAAGAGGATACTCAAAAACCTCATTGCCCTCCGTTTGGTCAAATACCACATTATTGGTTAAATACCCCTTAAACTTGACGATAATCGTATCCGCTGCTTCCGGGTAACCCCCCGTTCCTTCTTCCAGGATTTGGTAATACAGTCCTGAAGAATGAAGTTCCGCTTCCCGGCTATTCTCGGAAAGGTAACTCCTGATAATCTCATCGTCCTTTTCTGCCTGGGATTTTTCCTTCTCGCAACTCATGAGAGAGAAAAATACGATCGTTACTATGGGAAAATATTTCATCACGTTTTAGGTTTTGTTTATCTCGACTGCAAACCTAAATGTTTGTTCGCTTTTCTGCAAGCGGTTTTAAAAAGTCTGCCATACACGATCAAAATCCTATGTCCAAATAAAAGTTTCGCCATAGTGCATAATGAAAACTGCAGGTTATATTGAACCTCAATAAATAAAAGGTCAACCTGAACCAGATTAAGCAAGGATTTATGTTCGTAACCCGACAATATTATTTAATTTTATTATCGAAGTTAAATAAAACCAAATCCCCGATAAGATGAAAAAGCTCAATTTTATTTTCTCCATGTTTCTCCTTGCCTTCCTGATAGGTTGTGATGGAGATGATGAGCCCTCCGGAAGTACCTCCAATATTGTGGAAGTGACAGAAAATATTACGCGACCAACCACCTGGTATGCCGATTCGGTTTATCTCATTAAAAAATGGGATCTCTGGGTAGAAAGCAGGCTGAATATCCAGGCAGGAACGGTGATCAAATTTACCAACGATGGCCCGGGAATGGCCGTCGGTGCCGGTGGATCCGTCTTGGCACAGGGTACCGTTACCAGGCCCATCATCTTTACTTCCCTTAAGGATGATACCCATGGTGGCGACAGCAATAGCGACGGGGAGGCTACTTCACCGGCGGTGAAGGACTGGGATATGATCTGGGTGGAATCGGACGGCTCGAGATTCGAGCATTGCCAGTTCTATTACGGTGGAGGTTCGTCATACCCGGGTACCTTGCATATTTATGGAGTAACGGCGACCATTTCCGAATGTGTGTTTGCTCATAATTACGGTGCCAAAAGCGGCGATTTCTTTTATGGTGCCCTTTCAGCCGACAATGCGGATCCCTCAATAATCATCACCGGAAATATCTTTTTTGATAATCACCTCCCTCTGAGCATTCCCTGCGAGACCAGCCTCGATGCTTCCAACACCTTTCATAACCCTGACAATCCGGGTATGAAGAATGATATGAATGGAATTTTTACCTACGCCTGGGATGAGTTTACCATCAGCACCTTATGGTCGGAAACGGAAGTCCCATATGTGATCAACGATAATGATCTTTGGATCGAAGGATCCTTAATACTAGGGTCAGATGTCGTGGTAAAATTCACTTCAGGAAGCGCCATCGTGAAAGAGCCTTCTGCCACGTTCACCTTCGATGGCTCTAATTTTTTTACTTCGTTCAGGGATGACGAGCATGGTGGTGATACCAACGGTGACGGCGCCACAAGTCCTTCAGGAGGGGATTGGTACGGAATGGAGATCAATGATGGTTTTAATACTCCTATTTGTGGTGACAATATTCTATATTCGGCTGTATGTCCCTGATATAAGAACGATATACCCATTCCATCGCGTACAGAGAAAACATGTTATATCCGGGGGATCGCCTCGAAGATAATTCTACAAAAACCAAAATATCCAAGATTATCCGGATATTAATCTCTATCTTTGCAAAAATAAAGATTCGAGAAATTGCGCATAATAATACGCTACCACACATATTTTAATTAAATTCTGCTCTCTTTTTCCAATCCATTTTTTATAAGTAAGCAAAGTGTCAGAGACACTAACGGCTTATGCTATATGTTCTTTCCCTCAGCATGGCATTCTACCATAAGGAAGTATGCTTTTCCTGGTTGGAAAGACGCTATAGTCGATTAATAAAACAAACAATTTAAATTTAAAAAACAATGAACATTTTTGTAGGAAACCTTGATTTCAGGGTGGATGAGGTCGATCTGAGAGACATCTTCGAGGAGTTTGGAGCTGTTAGTTCAGCTAAAATTATTACGGATAAATATACCGGGAAAAGCAGAGGATTCGGATTTGTAACCATGGAAGGAAATAATGAAGCTGTGAAGGCGATCCATGAGTTGAATGGCTCACAGCTGGAAAAACGCAATTTGGTAGTAAATGAAGCCAAACCAAGAAATTAATAGTATTTAAAATAAAATATCCATGTATAAAGGAAAAGTAAAGTGGTACAACGAAGCAAAAGGATACGGCTTCATTGAATCAGAAAGTGGTGATGAAGTATTTGTTCATCGCTCAGGATTGTTTAAGCCTCTTGCAGGCCTTGAAACGGATCAGCAGGTTGTTTTCGAAACCAAACAAGGTGAGAAGGGAACCATGGCAATTAATGTAAAATGAGGATAATTTAAAGGATCCCTGGCAGCACCCCGTCGAAGGGGTGCTGTTCAGGCCTGTGATCCTTGGTAAGCATATTTTGGATGCGTCAACTTAAGATTACGAAACAAATAACTCAGAGAAACGAAGGATCGATTAATCGATACTTTCAGGAGATCAATAAATATCCGATGATATCGCCTGAGGAGGAAGTTGAGTTATCTAACCGCATACGCAAAGGGGATGCTGATGCACTGGAGAAACTTGTGTTAGCAAACCTGCGATTCGTAATCTCAGTAGCCAAACAATACCAGAATCAGGGTTTATCTTTTCCCGATTTAATTAACGAAGGGAATGTTGGGCTGGTAAAAGCTGCTCATAAATTTGATGAAACCCGCGGCTTTAAGTTTATTTCCTATGCGGTATGGTGGATCCGGCAATCTATTGTTCAGGCCATCTCTGAGCAAACCCGGATTGTTCGGTTGCCCCTGAACAGACTATCATCCATTAATAAAATCACAAAAGCTATTTCGTATCTCGAACAGCAGTACCAACGTGAACCCACGGATGAAGAACTTGCTGATTTTCTCGATATTAAAGAAGATGATGTGAAACGGGCAAACGATGTGAAAAAAAGACAGGTATCGTTTGATAATCCCTTGTCACAGAATGAGGAGGGGGAAACAAATTTATACGAGGTTATACAAAACAGAAATACACCATCACCTGATAATGGTGTAATGCTGGAATCAAATACTTACAACATCAACCGGGCATTGAAAAAACTGAGCCGAAAAGAAGCTGAGATCATATCGTTAACTTACGGTTTAAATGATACACAATCTCACTCATTATACGATATTGCCATAAAATTTGAAATGTCGTCAGAACGGGTTAGACAGATCAGAAGCGTAGCTTTGGAAAAACTTAAGAAAATGATGAACGGGAAAAGTGTATTCCTGGGATGAATACGAGGCACCGATTCATGAATATATAAATAAATTATTACCTCTTATGGGAAGATCAAGGGAAACATACAGTAAAAAAGAAGTAAGAAACAAGAAAGAGAAAAAAAGAAAAGAGAAAGAACAAAAAAGACTGGCCAGAAAAGAAGAAAAGGATAAGAAGAGTGGCGGTCTGGACGATATGATCGCCTATGTGGATGAAAATGGAAATATTACATCTACTCCGCCCGATCCCAAGAAGAAAAAAGAAATTGCAGCTGAGGATATTGAGGTCAGCGTTTCCAAAACTGAATCGATGGAGGACACCGACAACCTTCGTCAGGGGGTATTAATTAGCTACAACGAATCAAAAGGCTATGGATTTATCAAGGATTCCGAAACTGACCTCACCCTGTTTGCTCATGTAAATGATTTCCTTGAGGATATCAGGTTAAATGATGCCGTGAACTTTATGGCGCAGCGAGGCAAGAAAGGACCCGTGGCAGTAAACATTTCGTTGCTTAAACCAACGGATCCTCAAAAATCGTAAATCCCCACATTTTACCATGTCAAAATTCATAGAACTGGGGATATCCCCAAAACTGGTCAGGGGTATCGAAGAAATAGGATTTCAGGAACCCACACCGATCCAGTTGGAGATCATCCCATTAGTACTGGGAAAAGAGCGTGATTTGGTGGGACTGGCACAAACAGGTACCGGGAAAACGGCCGCTTTCGGACTGCCAATCATTGAACAGCTCGATCTGAATAGAAAATCGGTCCAGGTATTAATTTTAGTTCCTACACGGGAACTTTGCATCCAGATCACAACCGATCTAAAAAAATTCTCAAAATACCTTCATGATATCCACATCATACCGGTTTATGGAGGCACGAGCATCGAAGCACAAATCAAACAGCTTAAAAACAAAGGTCATATCGTGGTAGCTACTCCCGGAAGAATGGTTGATTTAATCAATCGGAGAGTCATGAATATGAGTGATGTAAAAACCATTATTCTGGATGAGGCAGATGAAATGCTGAATATGGGCTTTCGAGAGGAACTGGACCATATTCTGAGCGAGGTTCCCAGTAAAAGGCGCACCCTGCTTTTTTCAGCAACGATGCCCAGGGATGTTGCCCGAATTGCCCAAAACTACATGAGCGATCCTGTACAGATCACTATCGGAAAGCAAAATGCAGGCGCCGAGAATGTACAACACCTATATTACCAGGTGCATGCCCGCGACCGTTACCTTGCCCTGAAGCGACTTGCCGATTACAATCCCGATATTTACGGTATCGTTTTTTGCAGAACAAGGGCTGAAACCAAAGAGGTTGCCGATAAACTGATCAAGGATGGCTACAATGCCGATGCCCTGCACGGAGATCTTTCGCAAAGCCAGCGTGATCATGTTATGAAGCGATTCAGGGAGAGGAACCTACACATGCTGGTTGCTACCGACGTTGCTGCGCGAGGTATTGATGTAAGCGATATCACGCACATCATTAACTATAACCTGCCGGACGATAATGAAGTTTATACCCATCGAAGCGGGCGCACCGGCAGAGCGGGGAAAAACGGTGTATCAATCGCCATTGTTAATTATCGCGAAAAAAACCGTATTCCGCAAATTGAAAAAAATCTCGGCAAAAAAATGCTTAAACAACCGGTCCCAACGGGAACCGAAATTTGCAGGAAACAGCTTTTCAGTCTGATCGACCGCATGGAAAAGGTCGGGGTGAACGAGGATCAGATTGCTCCGTTCATGGAGGTGGTTAATAAAAAACTTGAATGGCTGAGCAAAGAGCAGTTGATCAAACATTTTGTTTCATTGGAATTCAACCGGTTTCTCGATTATTACAAAAATTCTCCTGATCTTAATGAGCAGGAAGAGACCGGTCCGGGTAAACAGCGTAGCCGGGTGGAAAATAAACGAACTAAACGACAACAAGGAAGCAAACCCGAGAGTTATGCAAGGTTCTATATCAATATAGGAAAGAAAAATGGTATATCTCCAAAGCATATCATCGGCCTGATAAACGACCACACCCAAAGCCGCAACATAAATATCGGTGCTATTGATATTGAAAACAATTTCTCATTTTTTGAGACCGGCAATAAAGATGCAGATAAAATATTAAAAGCTTTTCATCACAAAACCTACAAGGGAAATCCTTTAAAGGTGGAACTGGCAGGCCAGGGTCCTGCAAAGCCCGAAAATCAAAGAAGAAAATCTCACAAGTATTGAACTTCTGCTGATCTTATTACCTGCCCAAGGATCTTAGCATTTTGAAATGATGGTAAATAGCCGTAACAAAATTTGGCTGCACATGGTATGGAAGACCGTATTTCCCGGCAGTATTCTGAACCAATAAGGCTATTTTTCGGTAATGTATATGGCTAACATTCGGGAACAGATGATGTTCAATCTGGTAGTTCAACCCACCGATAAACCAGGAGAATATCCTGCTTTTAGGCGAATAATCGGACGTGGTATATAGTTGATGTGCCGCCCAATTATTCCTGATGATTCCCTTGTCGTCAGGCAGAGGATAATCAGAGGTAGGCATTACATGGGCAGTTTGAAATATGATACTTAACGTAAGGCCCGCCACCAGATGCATAGATATGAAACCTATCAGAATCCAATACCATGCAACCGGTATAATTAACATGGGAACTGCCAGGAATAGGGTGAAGTATATCAATTTCGAGATAATTAATTCGATAAAAAGTCTGGTATAAGTTTTATTTGTACCCAGAAGTGCATTTTCCTGTTTATAGGTATACAGTCTTGTGAAATCTTTTGCCGTGATCCAGGATAATGTCATTAAACTGTAAAAAAACCATGCATACCAATGCTGGTATCTATGGATCCTATACAGCGGGCTGTGTGGAGAAAACCTGAGAATTCCTGCCGGAGAAATATCTTCGTCATGACCTTCGATATTCGTAAATCCATGGTGAAGGGTATTGTGTTGATAACGCCAGTTTGGAGGAAACCCACCCAGAAGATACAAGGAATTTCCCAGCAAACGGTTGACAGAAGTACTTTTAGAGTATGACCCGTGATTTGCGTCATGCATGAGTACCATTCCCAAACCTGCCAGACCAAAACCCATCAGCACCCAACAAAGTATTATGGGATAACCTGAAGTAAAAATCCCTGATAACATCAATCCAAAGGGTATGAGGTAAAGAAATACCATCAGCACGGATTTAAGAACAAGGTTTTTATTACCAAATTTTGACAACTTATTCTCCTGGAAATACTCTTTAACTTTTTTTCTTAATTCAAGCGTAAAATCTGCCTTTTCCTTTGAAAATGAAAACTCTTTCCTCACCATCACCGTCTCCTGTATTTTAAATAATTGCAATCTTGAAAATTATTATTATAGCTTAAACATATCATGATCTGTTGTTGTTTCGTAATCCGTAAACCATTCTGAAATGATATCCATAAACCGTATAAGTAACGGCATCAACAATTAATCCAGGACGTCGGAAGAGGGTCCAGAAAAGAAATTTCCAGTATTCTCCCCTACCCTTATTTATTATTCCGATAATAACCATAGATTTAAGGAATGCGACCAGGTAGCTGAAACTGAAACGTGTCTGGCCTAATTTTTTCCGCTTGTAATTCAGAAGAAACTGACGAGTTCGCTTATAATAAGGTTTAACTGAATAGATGCTGTGAATGATTTTTTTGTACCCTTCCATCAAGTCATCGAAATTCATTTTGGGAATAAAATTCATCGTGAAATCCGTGTTACTTCCTGTCGGATCCACGGTTAACCGGTTCTCCTCCTTGAGACGATTATACAGCCGGGTATTTCTGGGAGCATTCAATAGGCCTACCATGGCGGATATAATGCCACTCTTCTGTATAAAATCAATTTGATGCTCAAATATAGACGGAGCATCACTGTCAAAACCTACGATAAATCCTCCAGAAACATTAAATCCCCAATGCTGAATTTTTTTCACATTCTGTATCAGATCCCTGTTCTGGTTTTGAATTTTATGGCAATCGCTTAGCGATTGCTCTACGGGAGATTCAATGCCGATAAATGCAGAATTAAATCCGGTATCCCGCATAATTTGCAGAAGATCATCGTCATCGGCAAGATTTACAGAGGTTTGAATACTAAAACTAAAGGGATACTTGTGTTGTTTCATCCAGTTTTTCATGGCGGGAAGCAAATGGAACTTGATCTCTTTTTTGTTCCCGATAAAATTATCGTCGACAATGGAGACCGATCCACGCCATTTAAGTCTGTGGAGAATTTCCAGCTCTTGAATCACCTGATGCGGTTTTTTCATCCTCACTTTATGTCCCAACAGGGTGGTGATCTCGCAAAAATCACAGGCAAAAGGGCATCCTCTTGTA
>Ga0316577_10001585_pt1 | contig 10813 bp, 12 predicted proteins | sample S5NA_FD_203073 | JGI IMG/M metagenome (GOLD analysis project Ga0316577, IMG submission 203073) | Rhizosphere microbial communities from salt marsh grasses in Alabama, United States - S5-7_050615r2r1 | ecosystem: Host-associated > Plants > Roots > Rhizosphere | place: USA: Alabama | collected... | reverse complement strand
CGCTCTACGTCGAAATCGGCCGCCTGGAGCAGGCCAAGAAGGATGGTCTCAACATCTTCGCCTACATAGCCTGCCTCGGTCAGCGCCGTAGCATCGGCAATGGAAAAGGGCACGTCCAGTACGCGGGCCAGGGTCTGGGCCAGAAGCGTTTTGCCGCAGCCGGTTGGCCCGACAAGGAGGATGTTGCTCTTCTGCAGCTCGACGTCGTCCAGGGGCTTGCCGGCTTTGATCCGCTTGTAGTGGTTGTAGACCGCCACGGAGAGCACCTTCTTTGCCCGCTCCTGACCGATGACATATTCCTCGAGCCGCTCATAGATCTCGCGGGGCGAGGGCAGGTGCCCGATGCCGTCTGTTGCCCGGTCCTGGTCGTCCCTCTGTTTCTCTTCCTCCAGGATCTCGACACAGAGTGCGACGCACTCATCGCAGATATAGACCTCGTCGGGGCCCGCGATGAGCCGGTCCACCTCCAGGTGGTTCCGGTGACAAAACGAGCAATGCTGCGCTTCCGATCCCTGCCGCCGCGCCATCATACTCTCCTAGGACTCTGCCTTCTCGGCTTCGTCGGGCTGTTCCTCGGATTTCTCCGCCTCTTCCTCTGTGGCGAGAACCTGGTCGATGATGCCATAGTCGACGGCGCTGGGGGCGTTCATGAAGTAGTCGCGATCAAAGTCGTCGCTGATCTTTTCCACCGTCTGTCCCGTGTGCTTGGACAGGATGCCGTGGAGCATGTCCTGCATACGCTTCAGCTCCCGGTACTGGATCTCCACGTCGGGGGCATAGCCGCGGGCTCCGCCACCTGCTGGATGCATGTGGATCGTCGCGTGCGGCAGGGCATAGCGGCGGCCCTTCCGTCCGGCGGCCAGCAGGACCGTGCCCAGGCTGGCTGTCCAGCCCACGGCAATGGTCGAAACCGGCGCCCTCACCATTTGCATTGTATCATAGATCGCCAGACCGGGGTAGATCTCCCCACCCGGCGAGTTGATATAGATCTGGATCTCTTTTTCTGGGTTTTCCCGATCGAGAAAGAGCAACTGGGCGACGACCAGGTTGGCCACCTGATCATTGATTGGCGTGCCCAAGAAGACAATCCGCTCTTTGAGCAGCAGCGAATAGATGTCATATGCGCGTTCGCCGCGCCCGGTTGTCTCGATGACCATCGGGATCAAGCTATTCTGCATTGTCTAGCCTCCTAGTTAGAGTTTCAGGCGAGAAGTATACACCAGGATCGAGTCCAAGTCTGTAAGATGTCTCCCCCATCCGCACCGAGGTGGCAGAGCAGAACAATGAGCTAGGCGTTATCTGCCTCTGATTCAGCTTCTTCCTGTGCCTCAGCAGATTCGTCGCGCTCGGGTGCCTCCTCGGCATCCGCATCCGCACTCTCGGGCGGGGCCTCAGCCTGATCGTCATCCTCATCCTCTACATCAGTAGCAGGGGCTGCCGGTTCCTCAAGCGGTGGGGCTTCTCCACGGCCGATCTCTTTGACGCGCTCCTGGGCCATGGTCAGGATGAGATCCTCCGTCAAAGAAGCGCGACCCTCTGGCGTCTCGAGCATCTCCCGCATCTGATCGGCCTCGGCCCCTGCCATCTCTGCGATGCGCTCGATCTCGGCTTCCACTTCATCTGGCTCGGGTTTGAGCTGCTCCCGGCGCGCGACCTCGTCGAGCACGAGTCGCCGGCGCAGGCGGTTCTCAGCCGACGAGCGGATCTCCTGTTTGTACAAGTCGCGGGATTTGCCCATCATCCGCCACAGGGTCTCGGGCGGCAGGCCCTGGGCTGCCATATTTCGCTCCATCTGGCTGACTGCCAGCTCGGACTCGCGGTCCACCGCCTCGGGCGGATACTCGATCCGCACTGCCGCCACCTCCATGGCCTCGAGCACGTCGGTAAGGTATTCTGACTCGGCGCTCTCCAGGGCTTCGGTCTCCAGCCTCTCGCGGACGGAAGCTCTGAGATCCGCTAGCGAGTCATAATCGCCGAGCATCAGGGCCAGTTCGTCGTCTATGGGCGGCACGTCCCGCTCCCGGACGGTATGAACGCGGACGGTCACCGTGCCCAGCTGCCCGGCGGCCTCTTCGTCCGTGTCGCCCTCGGGAACCCCAAGTTCGAAGGTCTTTTCTTCTCCAGGCGATATGCCGACCACCTGCTCGTGGAAGCCAGGCAGGGGATGAACTGCGTCCTCTTCCAGGAGCAGTTCATGGTTCTCGTTATCCATGAAGACGTGGTCGCCGGTGCTGCCCTTGATATCGAGGACGACCTCGTCGCCCATCTGGGCCGCCCGCTCGACCGGCACCCATTGGGCGTGTTCCTCGCGCAGATCTTCGATATACTCGTCCACATCCTCGTCTGTGACCTCTTCTGCTTCAAAGGGCACGCGCACAGAACGATAGTCGCCTAGGTCCACCTCAGGCGGGATGGGGATCTGGATCGTCATGCGGAAGGGCTCCCACTGCACGTCCTGCAGGTCGCCCACATCGTAGGGTTCGTAGTCGATCTCTTCGAGGGCCTCTTCGTAGAGATCGTTGCCAAAGTCTTCCAGGGCCTGTTGTTGGACCGCCTCGCGGCCAAAGGTCCGAACGACCGCATGGTAGGGAGCACGGCCCGGCCGGTAGCCGGGGATGTTGAAATCGCGGGCCAGCGTGCGTGCCGTCTGGCGCAGCTTCTTGTCGATCTCGTCGGCGTCCAATTCGATGATGACGTTGATCTGGCAGTTGTCGAGCCTCTCAGTTGTGACTTTCATCGGGTTCTAACTCTCCTGTCTGGTGCTTTGCGCGGCGTACCGCCCTATGCCGGGCTGGGATGGCGACCGTGCTGCCCACAAAAAGGCCTCAGCACAGCCGCTGAGGCACCTTGCCCGAGGAATACGCCGAGCTGATTATGACATAAGGCGCCTCGAAAGTCAAATGCTATATCGTGGCAGTCCCTTTCTGCCGGTCAGGGCATGGGCGCTGTGCTGACCATGGCCGATGAGCAGCAGGCCTATACCCTCAGCGACCGGGCCACCTATCTAGCGCGGACCCTGGAGGGGACCGACCTGGCCAACCAGTTCATCGGCTGGCTGATCTCCGTGCCCGCCCAGGAAAAGATCGGCCAATTCAGCGTGGATGAGTTTGGCGCACTTCTCTTTACACCGGACTCTGAGCCGTGACGTCAGGCGCCGAGCGGGCCGCGCTCGGTCCTGCCGGAGCAGTCGGGCAAGGTCCAGGTCGAGTAGCCATCTCTCTTTCGCCCTCGAACCGGCCAGGCCGACTGGAGCAACTCTGCACCGGCCCGGCCTGGTCGGTCGTTTGACCCTGGGCGTCAGTGACTGTATACTAAAGCCTGGCAACCACAAGCGCTGCATGTTTGCACAGGATGGAGGCGATAGATCCTGATGAGCCTTAAACGAGACGAGAGCGGCCGGCTGCACATCGAGACATCGCTGATGGCCGAATCGCTGATGGACAAAGGCTTGCTGGAGGGTACGGAGCTCGAGCGGGTATTTCGACCGCTGCCGGATCTGAATGTGATGAAACTGGGCGGGCAGAGCATAATCGACCGGGGCAGCAAGGTGGTGATGCCCTTGCTGGAGGAGATTGTGGCTGCCCGGGCGGATCATCCCCTGCTGGTCATGACCGGCGGCGGCACGCGGAGCCGTCATGCGTACGCCATCGCCCTGGATCTGGGCATGCCCACCGGTGTGCTGGCCAAACTGGGGGCCAGCATCAGCGAGCAGAACGCGCTGATGATCTCCCTCTTGTTGGCGCCGCACGGCGGGGTCAAGATCGGCCACGACGACGTGGTCAAGCTACCTGCCTATCTTGCCCTGGGCGCTATCCCGGTGATGCACGCCATGCCACCCTATAGCCTGTGGGAGGAGCCGGCCGAGCGGGGGCGGATTCCGCCGCACCGCACCGACGTGGGCGCCTACCTCACAGCTGAAGTGGTCGGAGCCCGGCGCTGCATCCTGGTCAAGGACGAGCGAGGCCTCTACACGGCTGACCCCAAAAAGGAGCCAACCGCTGATTTTATCCCCGAGATCGAAGTGCAGGAGCTGTTGGCGCTCGATCTGGAGGATTTGGCCGTCGAGCGGGCCGTGCTCCATGCGCTGGCCCATGCCCGCAGCGTGCGAGAGGTACTGATCATCAACGGTCGGGAGCCGGGTACCCTGACACGTGCTCTCGAGGGAGAGAACCCCGGCACGCGCATCTATCGCGGGACCTGAGCCAAGGCAACGGGGTCGAGCCGCCGGTCATGGCCGGCGGCGGGGATGTCCCGGACGGGTTGGCCTGACCTCGAAGGTGCCACCTTCGATCTGGATGGCGTGCCCCTGGACGAGTGCCTGGGCCACCCGGCGACGGGCCTGCGCCACAATGCGCTGGAATGTCGAGCGAGACACGCCCATCTCTGCCGCGGCCTGGGCCTGGGTTAGACCCTTCAGATCGGCCAGGCGCAACGCCTCCAGCTCTTCCTGGAGCAACGAGACCTGGCGGAGCTGGTCCAGCGGCACGCCGGCGGGTTTATAGATCGCGACCCGTGGCATGCGCGACAGGATGCGCTTCTTGCGAGGCCGAGGCATTTGGGTTACTCGTCAGTTGCTTGCCAGTGGCGTCGCCGCTTTCGGGGCTCGGACTCGGGGTCGGCCTCGTCTCCGTGCTCGCCGCGGGGAAGGTAGACGATCTCGGCTTCCAGTTCCGTGGCGATCTTTTCGAGCTCGGCGCGGCGGATGCGGGTCTTGTAGACCCTCAGGTCCAGGCCATGGGTGGCGACGATGGCAAAGCGCGGACGGCCTGCACCCTGACCGGCGTGACGGCGGTGACGGACAAAGATCTTGCTCATAACGATCTCCTTCTTGGCGAGCGCGGGTTCGCCGGCTAGAATTTGGTGATATTGGGCATATGCCCAAAACAATTATACGCTGGAAAGGTGGATTTGTCAAGTATGCTATTCATCGGCCTGGACGACACCGATAACGCTGAATCCCGGGGTACCGGGCATCTGGCCCGAGCCATTGCCGGGGCGCTGAGCGAGGACCTGCAGGTCCTGGGCGTGACGCGGCACCAGCTGCTGGTGGATCCCCGTGTGCCCTGTACCCGGAACAACAGCTGTGCAGCCATCACCGTCACGCTGAACGGGAACCTGGACGAGGGGGCGCTACTGGAGCGCGTGCAAGCCCTGATGCTGGCCGACTACCAGCCTGGCAGTGATCCGGGTTTGTGCATAGCCCGTTCAGTGCCTGGGGCTGTGGTGGAGTTTGGCCGCCGGGCCAAGTCCTCGCTGGTTACCCAGGCGGAGGCCCAGAGCCTGGCATCGGTCTATGGCCTGGCCTTGAAGGGCCTGGGCGGCGACGAGAGCGGCATTATCGGCGCACTGGCGGCGGTGGGCTTGGCCGCCACGGGAGAAGACGGACGATATGTCCTCGTCGGCCGCTCGCGCGAATTGGCCGGCTTGCAGCCGGTGCAGGTGCTCCTAGAGGCTGGCATTGTTGCCGTGCAGACGGTCGATGGCCAGCCGGTGGAAGAGGGCTTGGTGCAGACTGACAAGTTGAGGCCGGCCCGGCGCGGCAGCCAACCGGTTGCCGTCGTCGAGTGGACCGGCGATCACTGGTTGCCCCTCAAGCTGGACTGAAGCCTGCCACTAGCGAGGCACCTCGGGATTCCCATGTGACGAACCATGGTACCTCTGCGTCTACAGATACCTGTCTATTGATGATAAAGACTATATAATGGATGGATGACGCGATGCGCTGGCGGGGAGCAGCCATCCGAGCTCCTGGGTCAGGACAGGGCCCCTGGTTGTCGATGTGCGAATGGCACCCACGAGAACTTCCCCGAATCACGCCGCTCGCGCCCCTGCTAGACTCTGCGATGGCCCCAAGAGTAGATTGACAATATCTAGGCGCCATGCTATACTATGGCAACTAGCGACTCCGTAAATTTCGATGGGAGAGCCCACGCGTTCTCCCTTTTGTTTGTTCACAACACCCGCAGGAGACTTGGGCGCTCTCATGCCTTCTTTGCTTGTTGTCATCATTGCCATAGCCTTGATCTTTGATTTTCTGAATGGTTTTCACGATGCCAGCAACATCGTGGCTACGGTGATCTCGTCACGAGCGATGTCTCCGCGCAATGCGCTGATCATGACGGCGGTGGCCGAGTTCACAGGCCCCTTCCTCTTTGGCGTAGCGGTCGCCACGACGATTGGGAGTGAAGTGGTCGATCCGGCGGCGATCACGAGCGCCGTGATCATTGCTGCCCTGAGCAGCGCCATTCTATGGAACCTGTTCACCTGGTATTTTGGCTGGCCTTCAAGCACTTCCCACGCCCTCATCGGCGGCCTCGTCGGTGCGGTTGGCATAGCCTCGGGGCTGGAGACCATTGACCTTCAGGGCATGGAGAAGGTACTCATCGCCCTCTTTATCTCGCCCATCCTAGGCCTGGTTTTCGGCTATCTGGTGCTCAGATTGATCTATTTCCTGGCCAGGGGTGCAGCGCCGAGTATCAATACCCTGTTCCGAAGAGGGCAATTGCTGACGTCCCTAGCGTTGGCCTTGAGCCACGGCACCAACGATGCCCAGAAGACGATGGGCGTCATTGCCATGGCCATGGTTACGACCGGCTACACGGCCACTTTTCAGGTGCCCTGGTGGGTGATCATGCTCAGTGCGAGTGCCATCTCGCTGGGCACGGTCACAGGGGGCTGGCGGCTCATCGAGACGCTGGGTGCCAAGTTCTACAAGATCCGGCCGGTGCACGCCTTTGGTTCCCAGCTGACGTCGGCCGGGATTATCCTGGGGGCGGCCCTCTTGGGCGGGCCTGTCAGCACGACGCAAGTGGTCAGTTCCAGTATCATGGGTGCTGGATCGGCTGACCGGTTGTCGAAGGTGCGCTGGACCGTGGCCCGGGACATTGCCGTCGCCTGGCTGCTGACCATCCCCATCTCGGCGCTCGTGGCGGCCGGTCTATACCTGGTCGTGTCCCGCATCCTGGGGTGAGCTGTTCGGCGGATAAGGGAGGCCAAGGCCGCTCAAGGTTGCACCTCCCAGACGTAGGAGATACAAAACGGTGGGAATAAAAGAGTTCTTCAAGCCGCGCCAGGACCAGTTCCTGAAACTGCTGGTCCGGCAAGCAGAGACTACGCTGGATGGCATGAACGCGCTCGAATCGTATATGAAAAAGCGCTCTGACAAGCATGCGTCTTCGGTCACCCAGGCCGAAAAGGACGCCGATGAGATCCGGCGGATCCTGATCGACGATCTGAACCGAACATTTGTGACGCCCATCGATCGGGAGGATATCTTTTCCCTGTCGCGCGCTATCGACGACGTCATGGACTATGCTTATACGACGGTAGAGGAGATGCAGATCCTCGACGTTGAGCCCAATGACTACCTGCGGCGGCTGGTCTCTCTGTTGCAGGATGCGGCCGAGGAGATCCACATGGCCATGCTGCGGCTCGAGGAGCACCCCGGGGTCGCAGCAGAGCACGCGACGCGGGCCAAGGCCCTGGAAAACCGGGTGGAACGCGTCTATCGCGAGGCTGTGGCAGACCTCTTCTCCGGCCCGGAGGACATCCACCACGTGATGGAGATGCTCAAGCTGCGAGAGCTGTACCGCCATCTGAGCAACTGCGCAGACCGCGGAGACGAGGCTGCTAACGTGATCCACGATATCGTGGTCAAGATGACCTGAGGGGAGGAGAACTGTGCGCCTTTCTGTGCTGCTCGGCAAGACCCTGCGCCACCCACCATCGGAAGCCCAACTGGCTAGTCACCAGCTCCTGGTCCGCGGCGCCTACGTGCGCAGCCCCGAGCTCGGTCAGTTTGCCTTCTTGCCGCTGGGTCTCCGGGTGCTGAACCGTCTCCAGGGACTGGTCCGGCAAGAGCTGGGCTCGGTGGGAGGTCAAGGGCTCGAGCTGCCCGCACTCCCGGAGCGCGATGGGCAGAAGACCATGGTGCGTCTGGTGGGCAAGGAGGTCGACTCGTACCGCCAGTTGCCCCTCTTGCTGCTCATGACGCAGACCGTCTCTGCGCCAGAGTTCACGGTGCGCGATGGGCTGTTCGGAGCGGGTCAGCGGCGGCTGGCGACAATCCACGCCTTCGGGGCGGAGAACATGCCCCAGGCGCCGGACCTGGTACGGACCGCCTTGGAAGCGATGTTTTCTGCCTGTGGCGTGATGCCAGTGTGGGCCCTGGCCGGCGATGAGGGCCCCCGCGCCGTTTACGTCCACCCTGCGGGCGACGAGGATCTGGCCCGTTGCTCCTCTTGCGACTATGCCGCGCTGCGCTCCTGGGCCACGACCGCCTGGCCGCAGCCGCCGGACGAGCCCGAATTTCCGCCGGAAGAGATCCACACGCCAGACTGCAACACCATTGCGGCGCTGGCCGAGTTTCTGGGAATTCCCGAGGCCAAGACGCTCAAGATGGTGTTCTATTCGGTGGATGGGAAAGTGACCTGTATCGTGATCCGTGGCGACCGTAGCGTGGATGAGGCGAAGCTCGCCCGCGTGTTGGGCACCGACTGGTACTATACCAGTATGGAGGATGAGCTGACCGCCGTCGGGGCGGTCGGCGGCTATGCCTCGCCCATCGGCCTGGATCAGAGGCGGGTGCGGGTGGTGGCCGATCCATCGGTGCGCGCGGGCAAGAACTTTGTCAGCGGCGCCAACCGGCCCGACTACCACATCCAGAATGTGAATGTACCGCGCGACTTTGAGCCAGCGGAGTGGGCTGACCTGGCCCGCATGGAGCCCGGCGATCCCTGTCCCCACTGTGGCGCGCCATTGGTGATTGAGCCATCGTTCGTGCTGGTAGAAAGCAGTCCGGCTCGGCCGTGTGAGCCAGAGGTCGAGTACCTCGACCCGGACGGCCGTGGCCAGGCGCTGTGGATGGCGGGGTGGCACCTGGATCTGGGGCGGCTGCTGGCCTCTGTCGTCGAGGAACACCACGACGAGTACGGCATTCTTTGGCCACCGGCCTGTGCCCCGTTTGACGTCCATATTGTGGCCTTGGATCTGCGACGGGAGGAGGTCCAGGCCCAGGCCGAGGCGCTCTATGAGCGGCTGCAGGCCGATGGCTTTTCTGTGCTGTACGACGACCGCGACGCCAGCGCTGGTGTCAAGTTCAACGACGCCGACCTGATCGGTGTCCCGTTGCGGCTGACGGTCAGCAAACGCTCGGTGCGGGATGGCCTGGTCGAGGCCAAGTGGCGGCACGAGGGGGAGCGCCTGAAGTTGGACGACGAAGGCCTGATCAAGGAGTTGGCCCGGCTCAGGTCCCACGGCGCGTAGGATCGACCGGTCCCAGACTGGATCGCCCTCGGACTTCAGGTGGGCAATGTCATGATCGGCCTCTGGCTCCCGCGGTGTGCAGCATAGGGGAGATGCCTGTCTGGCTCTCTCCTGACGGTCCCAGCACCTGCGGAGGGAGGAGCGCATGAAAACAAGTGATGTTCTCATCTGCCAGGATTTCCCGTGTCCGGATGTGCGTCATGAATGCTACCTTGTCCCCAATGCCGAGCTACAGCCGGAGCGGATTTCCGCAGTGATGATCTCCGAGGCCGCGCCGCCCGATCCCGACGACTACTACTACGCAGCGGGTGACCCTCTTTTTCAGCAGACGACCGTCCAGGCCTTCAAGGATGCTGGTGCAGAGGTTTCGTCCATCCAGGATCTGCTCGACATGGGCGTATATTTGACCACGGCGGTCAAGTGCGGCAAGATCGGTTACGGCCTCAAGGCAGGCACCATCAAGGAGTGCTCCAAAATCCTGGAGCAGGAGCTGGCCCTGTTCTCGCAGGCACAGATCTTCTTGCTGATGGGTGATGTTGCCATCAAGGCGATCAACTACATCGCCAAGAGGGCCGGTGAGGATCGCGTGATCCCTGCGGGATCCACCTACAGAATCCGGGGCGGCAGCTATCACTTCCGGGGAGGACGCGCTTTGCCGTCGTACCTGCAGGCCGGTCCCAGCTTCTTTATCGAAAAGAGCAAGCGGCGGATGATTGCTGAGGACATTGCGGCTGCCCTGGAGCTGATAGGTGCGCGGTAGCGCCCCGGGTAAACGCAGGTAGGTGGTTGACATCGCCTCTCGGAGGGTCCCATGAGCAAACGCTTTGTCTTGGTCGCGGGCAACATCGCTTCGGGCAAGACGTCAATCACAGAGCGGGTCGGTGGACGGCTGGGCTGGCGTACCGCCTTTGAGTCGGTCGCCGACAATCCCTACCTGGCCGACTTTTACGCTGACATGCTCAAGTGGTCCTTCCACCTGCAGATCTTTTTCCTGGGGCACCGGGCCGAGCAGCACCTGGAGCTGGCGCGTGCTCCCGAGTCGGCCATCGCCGACCGGAGCATCTATGAGGATGCCAACATATTTGCCGGAGCCCTCTATCACCTGGGCAATCTGAGCGAGCGTGACTACCAGGCCTACCGTCATGTCTTTGATCTCGTCACCGCGGGCCTGCCCCGGCCGGACCTTCTTCTCTACCTGAAGGCCCCGGTTCGCGTGTTGCTGGAGCGGATCAACCGGCGGGGTCGTTCGATGGAAACAGGCATTACGGCCGAGTATCTGTCGCTGTTGGAGACCCTGTACGAGGAGTGGATCCAGGCCTTTGACCTGTGCCCGATCCTTACCCTGCGTACCGACGACCTCGATTTTGTCCACCGGCCGGAACACCTGGCCATCGTCGTGCAGCGCATCGAGGACCGGCTGGCCGGCAAGGAAGAGGTTGTCTTCGATTGAGTCAAACTCTGGCGTTGATCAAGGCCTTGGCCCCCTGGGCCTTGTGGTGGCCTGAGGAGTGCGAATAACCCATGTGTGGCATCTTTGGCATCATCACAG
>Ga0316577_10001583_pt1 | contig 10815 bp, 8 predicted proteins | sample S5NA_FD_203073 | JGI IMG/M metagenome (GOLD analysis project Ga0316577, IMG submission 203073) | Rhizosphere microbial communities from salt marsh grasses in Alabama, United States - S5-7_050615r2r1 | ecosystem: Host-associated > Plants > Roots > Rhizosphere | place: USA: Alabama | collected... | reverse complement strand
GAAGAGGAGAGGCTGATCGCTATCGGGCCAAAGGATGCCGGCCCAAGCTACATATTCATCACCGACATACAGAAGAACGTCATCGTCTTCCTGGCCATCTTTGTCATACCGTTAATGATCGGCGCGACCGGCATTGCGGTATGGGTGATGCGAAGAATCAGAAGCAAGTTTCAAGTCTAGTAGAGAGGTGAAGCAGTGAACCAGCGCAAACCATGGCTCCCAACAGTGATAATGGCCGGCGCCGCCGTCCTTGTGATAGCCTTCAGCATCTGGATAGTGCCTCTCTTGCAAAAGCCGCCCGAGTCCAGCATCCAATCGACGACTGTCTCGCTGTGGGAGTTTAGCAGCAGCGATCTAGTGAGCATCACAGTGGTCAAGGGCTTGCAGACGACGATCGTCGAGCGTACCGGCATGGCCTGGCAGGTCGTCGCACCGGCCCCAGGCGAGGCCGACATCATCCGCATGTACAACCTCGCAGACATGATAGCGAACATGTCATCCACACGCACCCTGGACAACCCGGTACTGGAAGTCTTTGGCCTAGACGAGCCGGCTGCCACAGTGACACTGGGGCTTCAGAATGGGACGACGCTCACTCTAGAGATCGGGGACCAGAACCCAGGTCGCACCGATTACTATGTGCAAATAGGAGGCGATCCGCGGGTGCACCTGGTCCCGTCTACCTATATAGTCGGATTGCTCGACTTGGTGGACAACCCGCCCTATCCACCGACGCCTACTGCCCCACCGAGCCCGGAAGAGACGCCGACGCTCGGCGAGAGCCCAGTAGAGACACCGGCAGCAGAAGGCGAGGAAACGACAGGGACCGCGACAGCAGCTCCTACAGAGAAAGCGACAGAGACTGCGACAACGGCTCCCACAGAGGCACCAACCGGCACACCGGCTTCCACTTCAGCGCCATAGCCGTCGATCAAAATCAGTTCAAAAGGCCCTGCCAAAGCGGCAGGGCCTTTTTTCATCGTAGGTCAAATTGGCGTAACTGCTCACCCTCCCGAAGGTTTGGGCGCAACTTCTGGGCCGAAAGCGCATCCAAAATGTCTGATCTGGCCTATTGCATGGGCATTTTCAAACCTTCGGGAGGGTAGGCGAGCAATTACAAATTGGCAACCTGACCTACTCATATGCCAAAGCTTCACGGGCGGATGCGTCGCCGGGCGACGCATCCGCCTTAGCAATTCGGCTGCGCCGAATTGCCCTCGCTAGATTCATTCATATGCCAAAGCTTCACGTACACTAATGTGAGAAGCGCGGCGGGCCGGCGCCAGGCTTGCCAGGGCGGAAACGATCACCACCACGACCAGCCAGAAAGCTAAACCGGCATAGGAAAAGATGTAATCAAGCCACACACCGAAAAACGCCATCCCCACCCCGCCACTGAGCAAGCGACCAATCGGGACAGAGAGCAGCGCCCCCACCCCCCAACTGAACAGGCCGATCACCACACCTTCAAAGACGATGATGGACCACATCGACCAGTTGGTCGCGCCAATGGCACGCAGCACGCCGATCTCGCGCGTGCGCTCCAGCACGTTCAGCCCCATCGTCGCCGCCAGCCCCAAACCACCGACCACGGCCAGCAACACCACCATCGCCAGCAGCATGTACACGACAATGTTGACCATCATCAAGCTAATCGTGCGCGAGCCCGCGCCAGTCTGCACATAATTGATCTCCACACCAGCGCGCTCGTACTGCGCCGCCAGCGCCTCGGCCGCTGCCTGCTGCACGGCGGGATCGTCGCCACTCGCGAGCTTGAACGCCGCCCGGTTGGCACGCCCCGCCATACCGGCGGCCTCGGCCAGCGGTGCACCGTTGGCATATCCCAGGTTCCCCGTCGATAGCAACACGCCGACGACGCGCCAGGACGATCTCCGCCCGGCGATCTCGAAAGTCAGCTCCTCGCCCACGCTCAGGCCGGGTATCTGCTGCAGCACGCTCGTCGATACGACGATGGCTTGTTCGTCCTCCGGCAGCAGCCAGCGCCCCTCCACCAACACCGGCTCCGCCGTCTGCTGTCCAAGCGGCGCGCCCAGGATTGGAAAGCTCATTCCCAGGCGATCACCCGGGCCGACGTGTGTCCCGGTGAGGTACAGCCAGCTCTCCGTGCACGTAACGCCCGGCACGCCTTCGGCAGCCGCCTCGATCACGCGCGGGCGCACCGGCCCCTCGAAATAGATTTCGACGTCATAGTTGAACAAACTAAAGCTATCGTGCACCAGGCCCAGCATCGAGTCGCGCGTACTAAAAACACCGACAAAGATCGCACCCGCCAGCGAAAGCGCCGCCAGAGTCAGAACAAGGCGCGCCTTGCGGCGGAAGGTGTTGCGCAAGCCGAACATCAACGGCTGCGGTAGGCCGCGCATCCGGGCCATCAGCCGGTCGATCAATCCTGCGCGCCCGTCACCAATCCCATAGTCGCCAATTGCCTCGCGCACCGTTTTGCGAGTGGCGATCAAGATGGGGACGAGGGCCGCCAGAGCCGGGACCCCAATCGCCATCCCGACCTGCAGGGCCAGCACCCACGGAACCAGCCCATAGCTATCGATGTCATAGTTCATGATGAAGGAGCCGATATCGGCAAACCCGCGCCCGCTGAGCAGCCCCAGCGGCACGGCGATGGCCAGCGCCAGACCACCGTAGAGCACCACGGTGGAGAGATAGATGGTCACGATCTGGCCGCGCTTTCCACCGACCGTCTTCATCACGCCGATCTGGCGCGTCTCCTGAGCCAGGAGCGCCATGGTCGTGTTCATCACCAAAAAGCCGCTGAGCAGGAGCGTCAGCGTTCCGACCACACCCAGCACCAGCATCAGCGCGCTAAAATAGTTGTGCGCCCAATGTTTGCCGGCGATGGTTATCTCCGGGTCGGCGCCGGTGACGTGGCACCCGCTGCGCTCCAATCGCTCGACGACGGCGTTCTGCACCGCCTCCACGTGCGCAGGATCGGTCTGATCCCCCGCCACGGTGACGTAGAGGGCGTTGTAGCTCACGTCCTCGCCCAGCCACGCCATCGTATCCCAATCGACGAACCCGCGCGCGACCTGGGCGATGAAGGAGGAGATAAAGTTGAACTCGTGGACGGTGCCGGCGACCTGCAACTCCTTCTGCACGCCGCCCGGCGTCTCGACGACGACGGTATCCCCAACGTCCAGACCGAAAACCGCCACCGTCGAGCGCTCCAGGTTCATCTCGTGCCTTCCCGGCGGCCAGGCACCGCTCTCGGAGCGCACGACGCTGATGCGGGAATCGGCGTAATCCTGCAGCACGCTCAACTGCAAGGTGACCCATTGGTCAGAATCGGCAGCGCGCACGCGCCCGTAGACGATTTTGCGCGCCTCGACCTGGCCCACCTCCGGCATATCACCAACAAGGTCCGTCACCTCTGCGCCAAAGGACTCGGCATACAGGATCATGCTTGGGGGGACGTTGCGCCAGTACCCCTCGACCATGTTCGTCTGCGCCGCCTGCCGCGCGGTGAGCAGCATACCAAAGGTCGCCACGCCCACGGCGATGGCCAGCACGACGAGCACGCTGCGCGCCTTGTGCCGCCAGGCATCGCGTAACACCTTGTTCCAACGCAACCTCGAAAGCATTTCCTCTTCCTCCGGCCTCTTGTGATTGTCTCTATTATGCTACATCCCAGGCCGGAATGCCTACCCAACAGCTAACAGATAGCCATCAACGGGCGCGTTTGTAGTTTGGAGCAAAGGCAATCCCACCGCACAAGACGAAGAGATAAGCACACTCTAACGCGCGTCGACGTACCCAAACACGCCTCACTCATACGCCAAAGCTTCGCGCACACTAATGCATGACGCGCGGCGGGCCGGGGCCAGGCTGGCCAGGGCCGAGACGACGAGCACGACAGCGAGCCACAGCCACACTCCCGCGTAGGAAAACGTGTACTCGATCCACAGCCCCACAAAGGCCATCCCCATGCCGCCGTTGAGCAGATTACCCAATGGATAAGAGAGCAGCGTGCCCAATACCCAACTGATGAAACCGACCAGCACCCCTTCCGCCACGACGATGGACCACATCGCCCGGTTGGTCGCGCCGATGGCGCGCAAGACGCCGATCTCGCGCGTGCGCTCCAGCACGTTCAGCCCCATCGTCGCCGCCAGTCCCAAACCACCGACCACAGCCAGCAGCACTGCCATCATCAGCAGCAGGTACACGACCATGTCGATCTGGCTCATTGTGCGCTGGACGGTCTCGGCAATGGTATACGACGACTGCACCGCCAGGCCGGCGCGCTCGTACCGCTCCTCCAGCGCCCGCAGCGCCGTCTTTTGTGCCTGGGCGCTATCAGCATCCGCGATCTGGACCGCAACCCGGTTGGCGCGCCCCACCATCCCCGAGGCCTCGGCCAGGGCGGGATAATTGACGTACGCAAATCCCGGCTCGGTGAACAGTACCACGCCGACGACCTGCCAGGATGACCTGTGGCCCGCGATCTCTACCGTGATCTCGCTCCCCACCCCAAGGTCGGGCGACTGCCGCAGTGTGCCCACGCCGATGACGACAGCATTCCGATCCCCCGGCCTCAGCCAGCGCCCCTCCAGTATCGTCGGCACGACGGTCTGCTGATCCAAGGGCAACCCCATGAATGTGTGCGTCTCCCCCATCGTATCGTCCGGCAGCACCCGCGTGCCCTCCAACGCCAGCCAACTCTCCACCCGCGTGACGCCCTCCACCTGGGCGGCCACCGACTCGATCCGCTGCGCGTGTGTCGGCTCCCCCAAATTGATCTCGACATGGTAGCCAAACAGGGCGAACATGTCGCAGAACAAGCCGACCATCGAATCGCGTGTGCTGAACACGCCGATAAAGATGGCCCCGGCCAGTGAAAGCGCGCCGAGTGTCAGCAGTAAGCGTGCCTTGCGTCGAAAGACGTTGCGCAGGCTGAACATCAACGGCCGCGGCAAGCCGCGCACGTGAGCCATCAGCCGATCAAAGAATCCCGCGCGTCCCTCGCCGATCCCATAATCACCGATTGCCTCGCGCACCGTCTTGCGCGTGCCCTGGTAGACGGGGACGAGCGCCGCCAGCGCCGGCACACCGATCGCCATCCCGATCTGCAAAGCCAGCACCCAAGGGATCACGCCGTAGCTATCGATATCGTAATTCATCACGTAGGAGCTGAAATCGGTGAACCAGCGCCCGCCGGCCAACCCCAGCGGCACGGCCACGGCCAGCGCCAGGCCGCCGTAAAGCGTCACGGTGGAGAGATAGATACCCACGATCTGACCGCGCTTCCCGCCGACGGCCTTCATCACGCCGATCTGGCGCGTCTCCTGGGCCAAGAGCGCCATGGTCGTGTTCATCACCAAAAAGCCGCTGAGCACCAGCGTCAGCGCCCCCACCACGCCCAGTATCAGCATCAACGCCGAATAGAAATCGTCCGCCCAGTGCCTGCCCGGCACCACCACCTCGCTATCGAACCCGGAACCGAATCCCCTAACCGGGTAGCCGCAGCGCTCCAGCCGGTCGAGGACATCGCTGCGCACGCTCTCCACATGCGCGAGCTCGGTCCCGTTCTCGGCCACGGTGGCATAGAGCACATTGTACGCCACATCCTCACCCAGCCACTCGAGCGTGTCCCAGTCGACGAACCCGCGCGCCATCTGGCTGATGACGGACGAGTGATAATTGAACTCGTGGGCCGTGCCGGTGACGCGCAGTTCCTTCTGCGCGCCGTTGGGCATCTCCACGACGATTGTATCGCCGATCTCGATGCCGTAGAAATAGGCCGCCGAGCGCTCCAGAACGATCTCTCGCCGTCCAGGCGGCCAGGCACCGACCTCAGGGCGAACGACGCTGATGCGCGAATCGGAATAATCCTGGAGCACGTTTACCTGCAAAATAGTCCACTGATCGGAACCGGCAGTCTGCAGCTTGGCGTTGACGACCTTGCGCGCCTCGACCTGCCCCACCCCCGGCACGTCGTCGACGATGGACAGGACGTCCTCACCGAAACCATCCAGGTACAGGATCATGTTCGGCGGGACGTTGCGCCAGTAACCGGCATACATGTCGGCCCGGGCCGCGTCGCGCGACGCCAACACCATCCCAAAGGAAGCCACACCCACGGCGATGGCCAGCACGACGAGCACGCTGCGCCCCTTGTGCCGCCAGGCATCCCGTAGTACTTTGTTCCAACGCAATCTCGATAACATCGACTACCTCCATCAGCAAAACTGCACGCAGGCCGCCTGTGCCAGCGTTACCATCAGCAGAAACAACAACCCTAACACGACTCGCTTGCAATCCGGCGTTCCCCCCTCAGCACTCATTTGCCCCCTCTGATCGGTAGTAAAAGTACACAAAGCCGATGGTCATGGCCATAAAGACGTGCCACAGCGCGTGCGCCTGCAGCAAGCTATCGGGCAAGCAGATCACACGCCCAATGTCCAGAATCCAGGACACACCGGCCAACGACAGACTTATGTTCGCCGCCCTGAAAAAACGCATGTCCGTCCTCGGTCGGCGCTTTTTGCAGATAATGATCTCGCACACCAGCACGGCGAGTATCAGGAGCACGACGATGTAACGGCGAGTGACAGGCCACCTGATGACCACGTACCCCATCGCCAAATTTGCCAGCAGGTAGCTGCCGGCAAAGACCCCGCCCTTCATCCGACGCATCCGGGATACGTTGTAGAGCAGCATAAAGCTGGCCATCAGGTATATCGAGGTCACGTCGACGGTCTGCCATACGAACGCCAGCGAGCTGTGGTACAACAGCGACCCCAGACCGATCGAGATGGTGACAGCGCCGTAGATGACCGGATAGACCCAGTTCGACCGCATCAAATTGGCGCGCTTTGGCCGCGGCGCGAGGGTGAAATCGCGCACCGCAACCGCCAGCACCATCACCCCGGTCGAGATAAAGGCCAGGTTGGACCACGTGTTGACCGGCTGGCGGATCACGCCGGGCCGCACACGCTCGCAGAAGCAGTGATCGGGCATACAGGTCGCCGGTTGTAGCCCGCGCCACGGCTGCATCAACATATACGTGGGACTCTCGCCGCCCGCCCGCGCGTATGAGGACGCCGCGCAAAACACCGCCAGCGCCAAAGCGAAGAAACCGATCAAAAGCAGTATTCGACGTCTCAACATTGACCTCCTGCCGCGTCAAACGCTCAAGAAAATTGCGAACCCGAATCCAAAGAAAAGATACCACACTCGCGGCCGACTTTCCTATCGAACGGCTAACAATCACCTACAAGTTGGCGGCCTGGCGCGAGATCGCATTTCACAAAAACACCAGGGAGCTCTCTCGCCAGAAGCTCCCTGGAGATTTTCACGCCAACAACAACCCGCGCTCACATCTCTTGCCGCACCGCGTGCGGGAGCCCGCGCTTTTTCTCCCGGCGTTTGGGCTTCATTCCGAACAGGAACCGCGTCACCTGTGTCCGTTTGACCAACACCTCGTACACGGTGTATGTCGCCAGAATCGTCACGACGTTGATGACCAGGTACTTGATCGCGATGCCAACCGGCCACTGAATGACAAAGTAGCCGACGATGGTATTGATCGGCATATGCAGGATGTAGAACGGATAGCTGGCCTCGCTGAGATAGCTCAAGAGCCTGCTGCCACGGCTCAGCCACCTGCGCCCAAAACCCAGGATGGCGATCAGCCAGCACCAGCGGCTGAAATAGTACAGAATGTGAATCAAGACCCGGTTTCCCCCCACGGATGCAAGCACGTGAAAGGCTACCGTGAAGATCACCCCCAGGACCAGCGCGCTTATCCTGTGCCTATCCACGATATCCTGGAAACGCGCATCCGCCGCCCAAACGTAGCCGTAGATGAACAGGGTCAGATCCAAGAGCGGTGCCTTGCCACCAATATCGACTAGCACGACCGCAATGGCCAGCGGCAGCGCGAGCACAAAGATCATCCCTCGCCGCTCGAAGAACGTCGCCAATTTGCCGATCAAGCGCCGGCCAGATTCACGCCTGAGATATAGAAAGAGCGGCAACGCCACCACGGAAAAGACGAACAGGAACAGCACAAACCACAGATACGATGGCGTAAACGTCCCCGAATAGCCCGATAGATCGCCAAAGTCGATCCTAAAGAACTGGACATAGAACTGCCAGAAAGAGTCAAAATCGGGCTTGCCCAGGAACTGAACGTAGAGCATCAAGGGGACCAGCGTCACGATGGCAAACACCAGCGGTATGACTAGGCGCGTGAAACGCTCCTCAAGATATTTGCCCGCCGTGCGGAACCGGAGCGCAAACCAGGTGCTGGCCCCGGCAAGCACGAACAGGAGCGGCATGTGCCACAGATGCACAAAGTACGCAAACTGGATCAGAACCGGGCTCTCCACCTGATCCTTGACGTAGACGATGTCGCCCGGCGCGAGGCTAAAGATCAGGGCACTGTGAAACGGCACCAGCAAGAGCACCGCCAGCACACGCAGCCAATCGATGTCGTGTCGTCTCTTCAATTTTCTCATCGATGGACTCCCTAAACATACTGAACTGTTATCCTGCGCCGCTTGGGTTGTAGAACCACGAACCCAGCCAGCATCAGGCCCAGGGCGAGAACGATCCCGCCGACTATCTTGATTGCGTTCGTCAGTTTCTTTTTCATCATCATCCCTCCTACAACAAAATGTATCTTCTCAATAAATCGGAGAGCGGGGAGTACATCCCCATCCTCCCCTACTTATTGAGGATACAATAGAATCAAGAAAATGGTCAGATTCATCACCAAATTGAAGACCGAATGGCTCAAAACTGCAGGCCATATCGATCCGCTCCGCCTGCGGCACAGCGTAAAGAGCCAGCTGATCCCCATCATCAACAGCACCCACAACACTCCCGGCAAAAGTCGCAGGCGCCAACCATCCGCATCGCGCGCGATGCCATAATGTAAGAAATGAACGGCACTAAAAGCCAGGCTGTTGACCAGCGTCGCGGCCCGTTCACCCCAACGGCTGTTGATCGACTCGTGAACCATACCACGGAAAAAGAACTCTTCACCTATGGGGCTAAAAAGCATGGCCGGAATCGTGAACATCGCAATCAGCCCCAGCTTGGGGAGCTCGAACATCGAATCGTCGATCAAATACTGCTGACTTATGGCGACATACCAGTTATCCGCACCGCGACCGTATAACAGGAACCCAATCGCAAAGACGATCAGAGAGGCTAGAGCGCCCAGCAACACTCCCCATACCAACCAGATGGGACGTTCGACTCCCCTGAGACCTATTGCCCGCCGCCCATCTTGGCCGAAAAAGACATAGGGCAGGAACCACATCAGGAAAAAACTCAGCATAATGAGCTGATGAACGCTCGCCTCCTCTGGCCCCAGGATGCCATAGGCCCGCAGTCCGCCCAGTAGGAAAAACAGAAGCAGGGTTAGCATCCAGGCATGACCAAACAACCGATGCCACAACGGGCGCAAGAGGAGGTTATCCTTCACCTTTACCAAGTCGTTCCCTCAATCAACCTCCCGCAGGCCCATCGTCTCTGGGCCCGCGGGAGGGTATCTGTCCAAAGCACAGGCGCGCGCGTGCAGGTGCACGAGATCACTCCGCCTGAATTTCTACCAGCGCCGTCATTCCCCAGTACAGTCGTGGATCTACGTCGACCAGGTCGATAGTCACCGCATACACCACGTCACCGCGATAGTCCCCCGGCGACAGTGCGATCTCGCTCACCGTGCCCGCAAACTCCTCATCCGGCATCGCGTCCACGCTGACCGCTACCTCTTGCCCCACCTTGACGCGCACCACGTCCAGCTCCGTCAGGTCCTTGGTCACCGCCTGCAACTGATCCAGTGTCGCCAGCGTCAATACACTCTGCCCCGCACCGACCCCGTCCCCCACGTCGATGCTCAGCGTCGTCACCGTGCCGTCAAAGGTCGCCTCCAGTGTGGCGTCCTCCAGCGCACTCTGCGCTTCCTCCAGCGCCAGCGCCGCCGCGTCGATATCCAACTGCGCCGCCTTCAGATCCAACACGTCCGGCTCCTCCAGCACGGCATCCAGGTCCCGCTCCGCCTGATCGATCGCCCGCTGCGCCTGGTTCACCGCGTTCCGCGCCTGCAGCAGCTGGAAGTCGGCATTCTCCACCGCCCGGTTGTACTGCCCTTCGGCATTCAGGTAGGCGTCGTGCGCCTGGGCTACCACGCTGTCGCCGATGTGCTTCACACCTCGGTCACGCTTCGACACCAGGTCCTGGTACACCCGGTATGCCTCGTCGCGGGCATAGCGGGCCGCACGCACGTCGTCGCCCGTGGCTTGGGCGTGCTCGGTCAGCGTCAGTTGCTTGAGCGCCTCACCGTACGCTGCCTGGGCGTCGACGATAGACGCCTCAGCCGAGGCAACGTTGCGCTCTTCAGGCGGCTGCTGCAGTTGCTCCAGCCGCAATTGGGCCTGGCGCAGGCTGAGGTCGGCGTTGGCCAGCGCCCGGTTGAGGTCATCCGTCTCCAGGCGGGCAATGACGTCGCCGGCTTTGACCGCGTCGCCCTCTGCCACCAGCACCTCGACCACCTTGCCGCCCATCTCGAAGCTGAGTTCCTCCGAGCGTGCCGGTTCGATGACCGCCTCGGCCACCACTGTGCCGCTGGACGTGTCGGCCACCACCGGTATATCAGTGGCCTCCGCCGCTGCCGCTGTGCCGCCGCACCCGGCCAACAACCCCGCAGCAGCCATCAGTATCAATCCTATGAGTACACGTTCCTTATTCACGTTCATTCCTCCTGCAAATTTCAGATTATCATCATTCGGTAATACGATACCACATACAAAAAGTTGCTGCCTATCGCCC
>Ga0316577_10001582_pt1 | contig 10815 bp, 10 predicted proteins | sample S5NA_FD_203073 | JGI IMG/M metagenome (GOLD analysis project Ga0316577, IMG submission 203073) | Rhizosphere microbial communities from salt marsh grasses in Alabama, United States - S5-7_050615r2r1 | ecosystem: Host-associated > Plants > Roots > Rhizosphere | place: USA: Alabama | collected... | reverse complement strand
AGAGCGAGCTGTCCTGTCGACTCGTAGTTAACGCCGCTCAGCAAGCCGTCTCGTTCGATATCCGTGAAAATAATTCTATTGACGCCCAGCGCGCGCATTTGTAAAGCGAGAATCTCCGGGGAGAGGTCCGTATTGCTCTGCCAGCCGTGAGTCCGCACCTGATTGTGCAGAGCGTCAATACCTATGGCGATTTTTTCGCTGCCGAAATGGCGCACGAGATCGGCGACCAGGTCGGGATCCTCAACGGCTGCCGTGCCTAGAACAACCCGCGATACACCACGTTGGAAAGCGCGAGCAATATCTTTTTTTGTACGCAAGCCTCCGCCAAATTGAACTTTCGCGCCTGAGGCGACGATGCCCGGTAAGGCCTGCCAGTTTGCCCCACCTCCATCATCAAAAGCGCCATCTAAGTTGACGACATGCAGCCATTTAGCGCCTGCTTCGACCCAATTTTCGGCCGTTTTCTGTGGGTTGTTAGTAAAAATAGTCTGGCGATCAGGGTCCCCTTGCTGCAGGCGGACAACTGCACCTTTGCGTAAGTCGATTGCCGGATAAATCGTAAAGTTCACATCAGGTTCCTTTTAATTCATTTCCAGGTAATTTTTAATTAACTGCAAGCCCCGCTTCTGGCTTTTCTCCGGATGGAATTGAATGCCGTGTACATTGTCCCGGGAGACGATGGAGGTAAACTGCAGTCCGTATTGGGTAATGGCCACGATATCCTCTTTGTGTGTGGGGACACAGTAATAAGAATGCACAAAGTAAGTATGCGAGCCGCTGGGCACGTCCTTGAGCAATGGATGGGCGTGATCATATTCGATCTGGTTCCAGCCCATATGCGGAACTTTGTAAGAACCATCCAGGTTTTCTTCACCGACAAAATTAAAACGAGTGACATGGCCGGGAATCAGGCCTAAACCTTCATGCTGACCCATTTCGTCGCTTTCTTCAAAGAGAAACTGCATCCCCAGACATATGCCCAGCAAGGGGATGCCGTTGGCGACCGCGGTTTTGACGGCCGAATCAAGGTCCCGTTCACGCAGGGCGTGAATGCCCGCGCCGAAAGCTCCCACCCCAGGTAAGACTAATTTCCTGGCGCCGAGTACAATATCTGGGTCCGCGGTGAGTTCCACAGAAGCCCCCACCGCCTCAAAGGCTTTTTGCGCGGAGCGGATATTGCTCGCCCCATAATCAATCATTGTGATGGTTGTACCGTCCAACTAAGGTTCCTTTGCTCCCTGGTTAACCTAAACTGCCTTTGGTCGATGGAATGCCGCTTCGCCGATCGTCAAATGCCAGAGCCATGCGCAGCGCTCTGGCGAGTGCTTTGAAGAGTGCTTCCGCCATGTGGTGGTCATTACAACCTTCAACGCGTGCGTGCAGCGTTATGCGCGCGTGAACGGCTACCGATTCGAAAAAATGTTGCACCAAATCGGTGGGAAATTGTCCTATTGCCGGAGTCGCCCACTGCGCCTGAAATACTGTGTACGGCCGTCCGCTAAAATCAAGGGCTACAAATCCCAGAGATTCGTCCATGGGCACGTAGGCATGACCCACGCGCATGATGCCGCTGCGATCTCCTGCCGCCTGATTGATCGCCTGACCTAAAACGATGCCCACGTCTTCAATCGTGTGGTGGGCGTCGATATGCAGGTCGCCCACGGCGTTAACATTTAAATCAAATAAGGCGTGGGTTGCCAGCGCACCCAGCATATGATCAAGAAAGCCAATTCCAGTCATCACATCATATTGGCCCGATCCATCCAATGAAATTTGAATGGAGATGTCGGTTTCGCTAGTTTTGCGGCTTACAGAAGCGATTCGTTCTTTCATGATCCGATCTCAACTTACTTTTCTAAGGGCGGCAATCAGCCTGTCCGTATCCTGCGGCCGTCCGGCGCTTATGCGAATATAGTTGTTTAACCCCGGCTTATCAAAAAATCTGACCAGCACCCCTTCCTGAGCCAGGTCTGTTTTTAACTGCCCGGCAGATCGTCCAGTCACGCAGAATAAAACAAAATTCGAGCGGCTGGGGTAGGGACTTAAAAATTCAAACTGCCTTAATTCGGAAACCATGCGTTCCCGTTCGGCGACAATAAGCAGTACTTTTTCTTGCATCCAGGCGGGTTCGTTTAAAGAAGCGATCGCCGCTGTCGAAGCGGCTGCATTCACGTTGTAGGGTTGTTTGATCTTCCACAGATGGGGCAGCAGCCATTCCGGGAATGCACCATATCCGACACGCAGTCCGGCTAAGCCGGCCAGTTTACTGAAGGTCCGCAGGACAACCAGGTTGTCATATTCCAACACCCAGCGGATTCGAGATTGAGCGCCGCTCGCTTCAGCGAATTCAATATAGGCCTCGTCCAGGACAACTAAGACCGGCAGCTTCAGCAGTTCTTTGAGGTCCTCTTCCTTGACGAGACTGCCGTCCGGATTGTTCGGTGAACAGACGAAAAGCACTTTGACGCGTGGGTTTTCAGCTACGGCCGTTTCGATTGCCTCAATATTCAAGGAGAAATCTGCTTGGCGAGGTATGCTGATCAGACTTCCCATATTAACGGCCGTGGAAAAGGGATACATCCCGAACGAAGGTGGGCAGTTGATGACGGCTTCACCCGGTGATAGAAGAGCACGTAACAGCAGATCGATTAACTCATCCGCGCCCATGCCGGCTAGTAACCGCTCGGCTGGGAAATCGAGGTAATTGGCTAATGCCTCGCGCAGTGCCCCGGCTTCCGGATCGGGATAAATATGAAACCAGCGTTCAGTCTTTACCGCTGCGAGGGCGTGGGGGGATGGTCCGTAAGGATTCTCGTTGGCATCCAATTTCGTGATCGCATCAATCTCAAGCCCCAGGCGTTCCGAGAGCACCGTAAAAGGTTGAATCGGCGTATAAGCCTCCATCGCTGCGATGTCGGGACGAACCCATGATTCTTTGTCGATCATTCGCCTGCTGTCCTTCCTTAAGCCTGGTCAACCCTTCTCAATGCCGCATTTTCATGAGCCGTTAGGGCTTCAGATCGGGCGATGCGTGCCGCGATTGGGCTTAAGACAGCCGAAGTCTGATCGTCCAACTGCACAATACTGCTGATCTTCATGAAATCCAGCACATTCAATGGCGAGGCGAAACGAGCTGTACCGCCTGTAGGCATCGTGTGGCTGGGACCGGCAACATAGTCACCCAATACTTCAAAGGAACGCTCGCCGATGAACAGTCCGCCGGCATTGGGGATCGCCGCGATGCATGCCGGCTGTTGTTCTTCGCGAACGGCAAGACAGGTGTGTTCTGCAGCATAATCACTTGCCAGCCGGCAGGCTTGGTCGAGATCTTCGACTAAAACTATCCCGCCACGAAAATTGAGCGACTGGGCGATAATCTCAGCCCGACTCAGGGATTCCATTTGTCTGCCTATTTCAACCTGCACCGCTTCCGCAAGTTCGCGAGAAGGTGTGAATAGGATGGCTGAGGCGAGCACATCATGCTCCGCCTGGGCCAGCAAATCCGCAGCCACCCAGGCTGCGTCCGCTGAATCATCGGCGACAATGGCCGTCTCCGTTGGACCATAGATGCCATCTATGCCCACGATGCCATAAACTTGTTGTTTGGCCAGCGTCGTGAATAAGTTACCGGGCCCAACGATTTTATCGACTCTGGGCACCGTTTCCGTTCCAAATGTCATTGCGGCGACGGCCAGAGCCCCGCCGACGGCGAACACGTCTTGAATCCCGGCGATGGCCGCCGCGCCCAGGATCACATCGGGAACCCGGCCGTCAGGCCGTCCAGGCGGTGTGGCAACAATAATCTCCTGTACGCCTGCAACCTGGGCCGGAATTGCCGACATCAGCAGGGAGGATGGCAGAGGCGCTGTTCCTCCAGGAACATAGACGCCGGTGCGCTGTACCGGGGTAAAACGCTGACCAAGTAGGCCGCCCATCTCCGTTGTTGTCCAATTGGGAATTGGCTGCCGTGAATGGAAATCGTGGATGCGTACCGCAGCGAAAGAAAGCGCGGATCTTAACTCACCGTCGAGGCGGTTTGACGCTGCATCAATCTCCGACTGCTGCACGCGGAAAGACTCCAAACGGATACCGTCGATTCGTTCCGTCCATTCGACAATGGCGCCGTCCCCGATTTCGCGAACGTCAGCCAGTAAGCGGGCTACCGCTGCTTCAGGCGTCAACGCTTCACCAAATATGCGTTCGATCCCATCTCTCACGCTTTGACTGACGACCGTGTGCGTCCCCATGTTGTCACGATTCAAGATGGATTTTTGAGCATTCGCGATGGAATAAATCTTAATCATCTTCGATGCTCCCTATCGCCGCCAGCATGGCCTGGTAGCGAGCCGGCTCTTCTTCGAAAATATAGGCGCAGGGGGTAACGATTACTCCGCTGCCTCCGATTCGTCGCAGCTCATTAACGGCTTCAAATACCTTCGCTTTGGGAACGATGATATTGACCGCGAACCAACTGCTGTCGCTTTGTTGACCATTGTGGGCAACGACCGGCGCGACTGTAGGCCCTTGCAAACCGCCCAGGTTCGTTTGCTCAAACATCCGTTTTGCAATTGCTTGCGGTGATGGCCCGCGCATATTTGCCGTTATCTGGAAAGAATTTTGTGCGCGCAAATGGGCTTCAATGAACTCCAGTAAAGTCCGCGCGACATCCAGGACATTAGCACGTTCTTGCAAAGCATTTTTGTTGGCAATCAGGCATGCTTCAGATTCCAGGATCAGGCCATCATCCAAGGGGCGCAGGTGATTATCGCGCAGGGTCGTACCGGAGGAAACGAGATCGGAAATCAGGTCGGCAAAGCCGATTGCCGGGGCGATTTCAAGAGTGCCTTCCGGGCTGATGAGTTTATAGGGTGCGATTTCATACTGATCCAGCATTTCGGCCGTCAGCTTGGGGAATTTCGTGGCCAGACGCAACGTTCGGCCGTCGGCTTGCAGCTCCTTTGCCCATTCAGCCAGATCGGCCATGGTTTGGATAGGGAGCTCTTCGGGGACCGCGAAATTAAGTGTACAGGGTCCAAAACCAAGCTGATCGTGGAGGATGAGGATGTTTTCGCTGCCAAACCCCTTTTCGGCAACGACATCACTGCCGGTAATGCCGAAATCAACCGTGCCCTCTCGTACACCGACGACGATATCACCAGGGCGTTGAAAGAGCACGGTTACGCCGTTCAAATTTGGAATGGAGGCAGCATATTGGCGAGGATTTGGTCTAAACACACGCAGGCCACAATTTTCAAGAAAATCCAGAGCCCCTTCCTGCAGAATACCCTTGCTGGGTAAGGCCAGTCGAACATCGGCTCTTTTCATAAATTCCTCCGGACATAAAAAAACACCCTCCTCTGAGTCGAGGAAGGTGCTAAATCGCTAAGAAAGTATTCCGAAACCGCCTCAACCCAGGGTGCGATCAGTCAAATGATTATGGTTAGCGGTAGTATTAGCGCGGAGATAAAGTGGGTTTAGCAGTTTCATGATTATCATGATAGGCGAAAGTGTAACATATCGAACTATGGATCGCAAGGTCATATTTATCCGTTTTTTCGGTAAGCAACCACGACAATCACTTCGCTGCCCGGTTGTGCTACACGCTCAATGCGCACTTCAAAACCCGCTTCACTGAACCTTTTCTCCATGATCTGGAGTAGATGATTCTGCGAATTCAGTTCATTTTCTACTTCTGGAATATTCCTTTGACCTGTAATCTTGTAAAGAGTTTCCAGGAGGCGCACCGGGATTGTATCGCCGGTTAGATTGGCCTGGGGCACGATGACAAGACGGCCGTTTGGGCGCAAGACGCGATGAATTTCAGCAAGGGTTGCCTGCTCGGCGATAAACTCCGTTGGGAATGTGGCCAGAACCGTGTCAAAGCTGGCGGATGCGATTGGTAGTTTTTGTGCCGGCGCTTGTAAGATGGAAATCGATCCGCGATCGGCTCGAATTTTCTGCATGGCCAGCCGGCCCATCTGCGGCGACAAATCTATCCCGGTTACCTGATAGCCGCCCCGCTGCAGGGTGATCAGCATATGCCCCGGACCATGTGCCAGATCGAGAACATCTGGCCCCTGAATAAAAGGCAGCGCTGCCAGCTGCCACTCCCGCCATTTTCCGAATGAAACGAGCCAGCTAACCATATCATACGTTGGCGCAAGCTGGTGATAAAGTAGATAAAACCCGATAGATACGAGTTGAAACCAGAGATACTCAAGAACGGACATGAATTTGTAAGACGATGCTACCCATACTATACTGGAAACAATAGGCGATCAAATTGAGGTAATGCCATGACCCGCGAAGAAAAGATGATTACTGTTATACAATGTGCAAAACTCAAACAAGAACTGCCTGCTTTAGATCGTCCTCCATTTCCCGGTCCGTTAGGAGAACGCATTTTTAACAATATTTCCCGCTACGCCTATGGGCTCTGGAATGAGCAAGCCGTGCTGCTTATCAATCATTATGGCCTCAATATGGCTGACCCGCGTGCGCAGGACTTCATTTTTCAACAGATGGAGGAGTTCTTCTTCGGCGAAGAATAACGGACTCCGTCCTGCTCTGGCGGCCGAGGTAAAGCGTTACCCAAAACGAATCGCCGTTTCTCCACTTTAGTAAAACCAATTTGGTACTGCCAATTTTTTGCCACTAAAGCTGCATACCCGTGATTATACATAAGAACAGCGGGAGAGTGAGCTTTCGTGATGCGATACTATGAATTGGTTATAATCAGCTCTATGAGTTTTGTACCGCCGGAAAACGTCACAAAGATCCTGGCTAACTTGCCAAAGCGGCCGGGTGTATACATGCACAAGAATGAGCAGGGCACCGTTCTTTATGTAGGTAAAGCGATTAATTTGCGAAATCGAGTGCGTTCTTATTTTCACAGTAATGTGGATTCAATTAAGACGCAGCGTCTGCGACGAGAAATTAATGATATCGAAATTATCACGACCGATTCAGAGCTGGAAGCCTTGCTCCTTGAAAACACGCTGATTAAGAAATACAAGCCTAAGTACAATGTACGGCTTAAGGATGATAAACGCTATCCTTATATTAAAGTTCATTGGGCTGATGATTTCCCAAAAGTCACTGTAACGCGGCGGATGGTGCGTGATGGTTCGCGTTATTTTGGTCCCTATACCTCTGTCTGGGCGGTTCACCAGACTCTTGACCTCTTACGCAAAGTATTCCCTTATTTAACCTGCGACCGCAAGATTACCGGAAATGATACCCGCGCCTGCCTATACTATGATATCAAGCTTTGCAACGCGCCATGCATCGGAGCTGTTTCCAGAAAAGAATATCGGGACATGATTCAAGGTTTGATGGATTTCTTGAATGGCAAGTCAGACGACATCATGAAGCAGCTTGAATGGCATATGGCCAATGCCGCCGAAAATTTGCAGTTTGAAAAAGCGGCCGAATATCGCGATCAACTGCGGGCAGTTAATCGTATCGTGTCTAAACAAAAAGTGATTGCGGCTGCCAACACGGATCAAGATGTCATTGCTTTTGCCCGCGATCAAGGAGATGCTTGTGTCCAGGTCTTTTTCATTCGCCACGGCAAATTGATCGGCCGAGAATATTTCTTGCTTGATGGAACTGAGGGGGAAAGTGACGAAGAAGTTTTGCAAGATTTCTTGACCCAATTTTATGATGAAGCGGCGCACATTCCGCGCGAAGTTTTGCTACCTCATGAAGTATCCGAAGCCATGGTAATAGAACAATGGCTCAAGCAAAAGCGCACTACGAAAGTTACTCTCCAGGTTCCCAGAAGGGGGAAGAAGAAGGAATTGGTGGAGATGGCCTCGACCAACGCCGCTGATACTCTGGCGACTTTGCGCCAGCAGTGGGCGGCGGACCGGTCTAAACACGTGGAGGCGATGTCTGAGCTGCAGCAGTCCCTAGATCTCCCAACCCCACCGGCTCGAATTGAATGTTATGACATCAGCCATACCCAGGGTACGCAAACTGTCGGATCAATGGTTGTCTTTGTTCAAGGTGTGCCCCGTAAGAGTGATTATAGGCGCTTTAACGTGCGCACGGTCGGGAATGATGATTATGGGGCAATGAAAGAGGTCCTGTCGCGCCGCTTTTCTCGATACAAAGATGAGTTGGCCGGGGAACTCCATGATCCCAGCAAAATCGGCCAGACGAAAAAAGAAACAGCCTGGGCTTTACTGCCTGATCTTTTGATCGTTGATGGGGGTAAAGGTCAATTGTCGTCCGCTTTGGAAGTTCTAGATGCTTACGATTTACGAAATGAAGTACCCATCGCCGCCCTGGCCAAGCAGGAAGAGGAACTTTTTATTCCCGATCGAGAAAACTCGATCATTCTCCCCGAGCGTTCACAAGGTTTATACCTGGTGCAGAGAGTACGAGACGAGGCGCATCGTTTCGCCAATGAAGGACATCGTAAGCGCCGTTCAAAAGTCGGTGTGGCTTCAATTCTGGATGGTATTCCCGGTGTGGGCCCTAAACGCCGCCAGACCTTACTCACCCACTTTGGTTCTCTAGAGGAACTGCGCCGGGCAACGGCCGAAGAAATTGGCTCCGTGCCGGGTATTCCGATCGACGTGGCGGAGTCAATCAAAGCGCATCTTGATTAGCACCTGGGCTCAAGCGTCCTTCGCCCTTTCAATAAACGATCGCACCTGATCGTGATCTTTTTTGCCAGGTTCTGATTCCACACCGCTGGCAACATCTACAGCGAACGGCCGTACCCGCCGTACTGCTTCAGCGACATTTTCGGCAGAAAGGCCGCCGGCAAGCATCAGACCCGGGTATTGCTGCGCCAATAGAGCGCTTACAGACCAGTCCCCCGTTTCTCCTGTACCCCCTCTAAGAGTGGGGTGAAAAGTATCGACAAGAAGGCTGGGCAGATGATCCGGCCGGTTGGGAACAGCATACCATTCCGCTTCAACCTCGGCTTCTGTTTGTGAGGCGGGTTGAATGCCTTTGTAGGCACGGCCGTATAAGATGGATTGCCGATCGGCGACCATGGATGGCACTTCCTCGCCACTTAATTGTGCCAAGTCCAGCCGGCAATCCTCGAGGATTTGGGCCATGGTGGGCAGGGTTTCGTTGACAAACACACCGACTAACATCGGGCAATACGGCCGTTGTCGCAGTTGATTGACAAGCGTTTTGAGCGTGCCGACGGGGATCGATCTCTTGCTCGGTGGAAAAAGTATAAAACCCAGATAATCTGCCCCAGCTTCAACAGCAACCAGAGCATCTTGGAGATTGGTTATGCCGCAAATTTTGACCTTGACGCCCATGATTTGACCGCTAATCTTCCTCTTGATCTTCGCCGACAAGAATGCCCGACATGTTCTCTAAAGCTTTAACCAGGGCATGATTCCCATCACCACCTAAACCTTGTTCCTGGAGTGTACGATAAAGCTGGAAGATAATGCTGGTGCCGAGGAGAGGAACACCTAATTCATCCGCTGCTTCCAGGACCAGGCGAATATCTTTCTGCTGCAGGTCGATCGTAAAACCAGGCCGCCAATCGCGAGCTATCATTTGCGGTCCACGATTGCTGAGCGCCCAACTACCGGCGGCCCCCTGGCTCACTGCGGCTAATGTCTTTTGTAGATCAAGACCACCGGCCTGTGCAAATAAGAGAGCTTCACTAACACCGAGCATCGTGACGACGACCAAAATTTGATTCACTAATTTCACCGTCTGCCCAGCGCCGGTCTCGCCAACATGAGTAATTGTTTTACCCATTGCCTCAAAGACAGGCAGGGCGCGATTAAATTGATCTTCATCACCACCGACCATAATGCTCAGGGTGCCGTTGGCCGCCCCTTCGCTGCCGCCGCTGATGGGGGCATCAAGCATGTGAACCCCTTTCTGTTTCAAGGTCCCGGCTAAATAACGGGTAGTTTCGGGACTGATCGTACTCATATCGATAATCAGATCACCTTCAAACGCTCCGTAAATGACCCCATTTTCGCGCAGGATCACCTCTTCTACATCGGCCGAATTACTGACACAGGTGATAATAATATCGCTGTGCGCGGCAACGTCGGCCGGACTGGTGCGGCAGCGCGCTCCCGCTTCGCAAAAGGCATCCATACGTGCCGGGGTACGGTTCCATATATTGACCACAAATCCCGCCTTCATTAAATTCTTCACCATTCCCTGGCCCATGATGCCCAGGCCGATGAAACCGATTCTTTCACTCATGTCCGTTCCTCAAATAACCCTTCACTAATTTGAAATCGACAATTATGCTGACTTCCATTAATCTATTATGGATCAGGCTGTTTGCTAATTGCTCTTCCGAGAGAGAACAGCCAAGAACCATAAGAATGATTTTATCGGGAAGAGAATAAGTATGGCAAAGTATCAGCAAGTTCCTCTGCAAGGATACCATGAATTACCCGTTGAGGAGATGATTCAACGTTCGCAGGATTTTTACGATTTTATGCGCATACGGCGTACCGTGCGTGATTTTTCAGACAGGCTAGTGCCTCAAGAGGTGATAGAAAATTGCATCAAGACGGCCGGAACAGCACCTAATGGAGCGAATCTTCAACCGTGGCACTTCGTGGCTGTCAGCGATCCCCTTGTAAAAAGAGCCATTCGTGAAGGCGCCGAAGCGGAAGAACGCGAATTTTATGAACGACGCGCTACACCGGAATGGTTGGAAGCTCTAGCGCCTCTTGGCACCGACGCTCAGAAGCCTTTCCTGGAAACAGCTCCGTACCTCATAGTCATATTTGCTCAGAGTTTTGGCGTGGGTGGGGAGGGGCAAAAAATCCACCATTATTATGTTCAAGAATCGGTGGGGAT
>Ga0316577_10001581_pt1 | contig 10817 bp, 5 predicted proteins | sample S5NA_FD_203073 | JGI IMG/M metagenome (GOLD analysis project Ga0316577, IMG submission 203073) | Rhizosphere microbial communities from salt marsh grasses in Alabama, United States - S5-7_050615r2r1 | ecosystem: Host-associated > Plants > Roots > Rhizosphere | place: USA: Alabama | collected... | reverse complement strand
CCTCTGCTCATTGCAGTCGCCGTCATCCTGGTCGCTATTCTCATTCTCCTCGCCTCGGATTTATGGTTCAGGCCCATTTCCGGCGGGGGCGTCGCCCAGGCCGTTGGCGCTGCAGAACTGGCGCCAACCTCTGCAGCGGCAGGCATGGAGCCCGCGATCGGCGATGCCGTTTCAGCCGTCTCCGGCGACCTGGCGAGCCCTGCCCCCGCCATTACCCCACCGGCCTGCGTCCCACCCAGCGATTGGGGCATCTATCTGGTTGAGCAGGGCAACACGCTCTTCTCTCTCGCCCGGCGCTACGGCACCGACGTCGAAACCCTCATGCACGTGAACTGCCTGAATGCGAACACCATCTTTGTCGGCCAACGGCTCTATGTGCCGGGCATGGCTGCCCCTGCATCTTCGGACGGCGCCCCACTGCCAGCCGGCACACCACAGCCCGGCACGACAGCCGACCCAGCCCCTGCGAACGCCGTCGCGGCATTGCCCACGCTCACGCCCATGCCCGCCATCCAGGTCAGCATCCCCGACCGCTATACCAACATCGTCCTGCTCGGTTCCGACAGGCGACCGGGCAGCGCCGCATGGCGCACAGACAGCATCATCATCGTCTCGGTCGACTCTGCGAACAAAATAGTCCGGCTCCTCTCCATCCCCCGCGATCTGTGGGTGTACATTCCAGGTCATGGCTACAACCGCATCAACACAGCCGACCTATGGGGTGAGCTCGCCAAGGAGGGTTCTGGACCTGAACGGGTCAAGCAGACGATCCATCACAATCTGGGCATCCCCATCCACTACTACGTCCGCATAGATTTCGAAGGGTTCAAAAAGATCATTGACGCCGTGGGTGGCATCGATGTGGACGTCGACTGTGCCTTGACTGACATAAAGCTCTCTGCGGGCATGCACCACATGGACGGCAAGCTGGCGCTGCGCTACGCCCGCTCGCGCTACAGTACCAACGACTTTGACCGGGGACGCCGGCAGCGCAAGGTCCTGCTGGCTCTGTGGGATCAGGCCCTGACCATGGACATCATTCCCAAGCTTCCACAACTGTGGTGGACGATGGCCACTAGCTTTCAGACCGATCTCACGTTGGATCAGGTGATCAATCTGGCCTACGTGGGTACCCAACTGGAGCCCCAGCGCATTCTCAGCCGGGCCATCGGCGCGAGCCACGTTCAGTCGTGGATGACACCCCAGGGCGCCGCTGTCCTTCTTCCCCAACAGGACAAAATCCGGGCCCTGCTCGACGCATACTACACGCCGGTGGATCCAAATAACCTGGACGGCGCGAGCAAGCTTCAGGTAGAGGTCCTGAACGGCTCGCAGCGGAACGACGCCGACCAACTGGCCGTCGCCAACCTGCGCTGGGCGGGATTCAAGGCAAAGGCCGCCGGGCCGGCCGAAAGCCAGAACTACAACAAGACGCAGATTTTCATCTACACCGGCAACACCGGCGCGGCCCACGAGATTGCTCAAGAGCTCCAGGTGCCCGCATCCAACATCCAGGATCTGACCGGCACCCAGGCACAGCCGGATCCGGCCAATTCTGTGGACTTTCAGGTGATCCTGGGCTGGGACTATGATCCCTGCCAGCGCTAGACACGCTCAGATTCGCAGACAGCCAGGCAGCCGCCGGGCTACAAGACAGCGCCCGTCCAGGGCTTCGTTCGTCACCTGGACGGGCATCGAGAAGTCGGTTGGGGCCTACCCGCACCAGGGGCCGGCTTCTCACTTTATATAACGCTGCAGCAAGGCGAAAAGTTCACTCTCCCGAAAAAGAGCCCTCATTCCATGGCGAGGGCTTCCGATTTCGCAGGGCTGCCCCCTATCAAAAATTCGTCTGCTGCTGCGTCTGGTGTGCCAGGATGATCGCTTCCGCCACATCCTTCATCGGCTTTCGGGTGTTCATGCTCATCTTCTGGATCCGGCGAAATGCCTCGGCCTCCGTCAGATCGTGCGAATCCATGAGAATTCCCTTGGCGCGGTCGACAAACTTGCGTGTCTCCAATGCCTCTTCCAGATCACCCACATGCTTTTCCACCGCCTGGAATTCTGCAAAGCGCGCCAGGGCGACCTCAATGGCTGGAATCAGGTCTGCCTCGCGGAAAGGCTTCACCAGGTACCCCACCACCCCGGCCTCTCGAGCTCTCACGACCAGTTCGCGCTGGCTATACGCCGTGAGCAACAGCACCGGCGCAATCCGCTCTTCTGTCAGCATGCGCGCCGCATCGATGCCGTCGAACTCCTCTCCCTCGAACTTGATATCCATCACGACAATGTCCGGCTTCAGCTCTCGGGCCAGGTTCACGGCGCTCCGACCGTCTCCCACTTCGCCGATTACGAGGTATCCCAGGTTGGTCAACATCTCGCGCAGATCCATCCGGATGATAGATTCATCGTCAGCAATGACCACACGTGTCCGCTCTGCCATTACCTACCTCCTTGTGTGTGTTTGGGGAATGTGACGATCGCAGAGACTCCCTTGTCCCGGCTGCGAAGCTCAAAGCTCCCCTTCAGGTCGCCCTCTGCCAGGGCCTTGACAATCTGCAATCCCAGGCTATCCGTCTGTCCCAGATCGAACTCCTCGGGCAGCCCGACCCCATCGTCGTCGACCGAGATCGTAACCTGTTCCCCATCGTCGCTCAGATTGACGGTCACTGTGCCGCCTTCTTGGCGCTCATATCCATGTTCCAACGCGTTCTGAAGCAATTCGTTGATCACCAGAGCGCAGACGGTAGCCGGTTGAGTGGGCAGGTAGATATTCGGGCCGCGCAAGTCCAGGCGGATCCCTCGCTCCCAATCCAACACCCCTTCCCGAACCTGGGTGATAATTCGCTGGCTTACGTCCCGGATGTTGATGACCCGGGCTTCCTGGTGAGCCAGGAACTCGTGGATCACAGCTACGCTCAAGATGCGGCTCGTTCCCTCTTGTAGTGCCCTTCGGACTTCATCAGAGTCGGCCCGGCGCGCCTGGAGCCGTAGCAGCGACGCGATGGTCTGCATGTTGTTCTTCACGCGATGATGGATCTCTTGCATCATCGCCACTTTGACCCGCAGCTCATCCTCCTGGCGGCGGGCCTCTGTTGCGTCATGGATGGTGACCAGCACCCCCTCCAACTGCCAGGAAGACCCTCGGCCAGCAAGGAGCTTGCCTGTCCACCTGCCTCGAGAGTAAAAAGGGATCGCTTTCTTGATCCACACCAAGCCGTCGACCTGAATCTCGGCCTCCGTGCACGCTCCCTGCTCCATCGCTTCCAGCGCGAGGCTCCAGTCATCCAGGTCCAGCTCCTCGATGTGACGCCCCCGCAAATCGCTGCCGTAGGCCAGCTTTCGGTAGAGGTTCGTGGCGATGCCGCTGATATACTGGATGCGCTGCTGCGTGTCGAGCACCACGACGCCATCGTGCTCGGCAAAAGGCGATAGATTCTCGGCGCCCACCAACTTCCCTGCCAGCACCGTCTGCTGAAACAGCTTCAACGCCCGCCGGAATGCCTTGCTGCGGCGCCGGTGCCGCACCCGCTCGATCAGGTTGGTTTCTATGCAAATGGCCGCGATCACGCGCCCATCTGCCGCTCGGATTGGATAGGTTTCTTGAACGATAGGGGCTGCCTTCCCCGGGGAGTCCTGTCCGCCAATCACCCGGCGGACTTCCATATGGCCTGAGCGGCCTTCCTCCAATGTGCGGATCACGGCCGGTTCCTCAAGGGAACTCACCTGCTGCTCTACCTGTGACTCACCATAGATAGGCAGGATGGAGTGCGGGCTTGCCTGGGCCACCAGCAAAGCTCGGTCAGCCGCGCAGGGGCAATACATCAGCACATCCGCACGACTGAGGTCGGCCAGAATGCCCAGGTCCGCTTCGAGTTCTTGCAGAGACCCAATGTCCTCTTCTGTTAGGCCCGCACAAGTTTGAACAACACTGTTCATCTGTTTCTCAACCCCGAGAAAGCGCCACCCAGGTCTCGTCCAAGACGAAGATTGCTGCATCTTTCTCCGACGGCGCCTCTTGCACACACAGGCTTCGCCCTGCGATGCCCGATATAAACGAATGGCCGACAGCAGCACACCGTCGACCATCCTTCTTCTTGGTCGGGGCGGCCCGATTTGAACGGGCGGCCACTTGAACCCCATTCAAGTGCGCTACCGGACTGCGCTACGCCCCGCTGAACGACGAAACGATTATAGCGCAAGTCGGTGGATTTGGCAAACCCGGCTCTCGCTCGGAACGCGAACATCCGAGACGCGCTCAGATCCTACAACATCATCCGACTTCTCGCTTGCGCGCAAAGACCGCCATCTCACCCACCCGAATGGGAAATGTCACACTCGAAATGAGCAAGCGTCCCACGGTCCGCGTCAGCAGGTTCGAGAGGGTCATATTATAATATCGCAGCCGCCCAAAGGCATAGTTCAGGTCGATGATCTTGCTGCTGGAGTGGATCTCTAGCACATCAAAACCATGTCGGTTCAACAGATCGGTCATGACCGCTGGGGAGAAGAAGAACGTGTGCTCCATCTGCCGGTAGTGAAACCACCGGCGCCCCATGAACAGATGCCACAGCCCGGCGCGGTTGGGCGTGTTCAACGTGAGCAGGCCGCCCGGCTTCAGAATCCGCCTGCCTTCGCGCACCAGCGCCGCCGGATCGGCCACATGCTCGATCAGATCATCCATCACGACGACATCGAACTGCCCATCGCCGTATTCCGCGTCAGCCAACTCCCCCGTGACCACATCCAGGCAATAGTAGTCGCGGGCGATGCTTGTCGCATATGCCGATATATCCACACCACGCACATCCCAACCGCGCAGGCGGGCCAACTCCAACAGCGTGCCGGTGGCGCAGCCCACGTCCAGCAACTGGCCCCGTATGCCATCGGTGTACTGCAATAGCTCGTCCAACCGCCGATTGAATAGATTTACGTACAGGTGCTTGTTGCGCACGTATTCGCTGTACCCGTACTGCGAAATATTGTCAGTGTTATAGTACTTGGGGCTGGAATACAGCTCGCGCATCCTGTCCATATCGGGCAGCGGGTGGACCCATTCCAGGCCACACTGCCGGCACTGCACAAAGTCCGTAGAGTCCTTGCGAAACAGAACCCGGGCGTCACTCGCCCCACACAAATTGCATACGATGTCGGCCATCATTCCTCGAACCAACCAGATTTCAGCGTCGATCGCCATCCCGGCCTACCGCGCGGTAGTGGCCAAGGATCGCGCCTAGTTCCCGATCTCCACGCCCGCCAACCGCACCGCATCCCGCCCATCGGGCAGGCGCAGCCGCTCGCCGCTCACAGGGTCGTACAAGCCCACCAGCAGATCGTACGTCCCCGCCGCCAGTCCGCCCGGGATCAGGACCGTATGGACGTCATCCAGCGGAGCCCCGGGAATCCAGAGCGACGTGGGCCAGCGCCCATTCAGTGGCGGGCCATCTCCTTGAGCAATCGCCACACCATCGCCCTCTGCGTCGACCAGGTGTACGAACACCGTATAGTCGGCATCCAGCCAATCGTCTGCCGACCAGCGCAGCGACACCCACAGCACTTCGGGATCCTTCATCACGCCCAACACCTCGGCATCCGTCATCGACGCGTAGCCTTCCAGCGTAATGGCCTCGCCAAAGCGCTTGCCCACCGCGACCAGATCTTCCCGTTCGGTCACCGCCCAGTTCACCGGCAACACGGCGATGCGGAAGGCAGTGCCCTCACCCACCGGCAACCGCCCCTCGGTGACCGGATCGTACCAGCCTACCTGTACCTCGTACAACCCGGGCGGTGCATCAGCGGGTACCGTCAGCGCAAAGGTGTCGCGCACCATCTCGCCCGCCCCCCAATCACTGGTAGGATACTCGCCGCCATACGGCTGGTGGTCATCGCCGGCCCAGCCCTGAGCGTCACCGTCCACCAGGTGGGCAAAGGCGGCATAGTCAGTTTCCAGCGCCTGCTGCGCCTGCCACACAACCGTCACCTCGATGCTGTCCCCTGGCTGCAGCCCCTCGCCTGGCAAATCACCTGGGGCGTCCACGCTCCAGCCCACCAGTGCCAGTTTCTCGCCAAACTCGACCCGGCGCTCGTGCCGCAACGAATCCGGCTCGTACACCTCGTACTTGCCCACCGTTTCCGCCCGCCGGTAGTTCCGGTCCAGCTCCGACAGGAACTCGCGGGTGAAGCGCTGGTAGCGATCCACGTCCAGGCGCGTGCCCTGCTCCAGGATCACCTTGTTCCAGGCTTGGTCGCGCAACTGCCCTAGCTCCCAGGCCTGGTCCCACCGGCCCGCCCGCGCCAGTTGGCTATACTGGAAAGAGCAATAGTCCAGCACCTTGCCGTTCGTCACGAGCAGCCCCATGTCCTCCGAGGCCACCGGATCGGGCGTGTCCGCCAGGATAGTCGCCATCGCCTCGTTGGACTCGCGGGTCAGCGCCAGGTACTCGCTCGCCACACTGGGCGTATGCCACATCAGCCCCACCTGGGCCAGCACCAGCAGCGGCGCCGCTACCTGGAACAGACGCTTTCCATGGCGCGCGATCCGGGCCAGCCCCAGCCCACCACACAGAACCAGCGCCACCAACGCCTCGAAGAAATAGTTCTCCCAGGCGCCGGCCTTGCCCGCGAACCACAGGCTCGCCAGCGCCGCCACCAGGTAGAGGTCCAGGGGACTGACCTTGTCTCGTAGGGAATGCTCCCGATCCAGCAGGAACTTGTCGACCACGTACCAGGCCGCCAGTAGCCCCAGGACGGCAAAGGTTCCGGCAAAGTCCGCTTGCTGCCTCCAGAACTCGTCCCACAGAAACGGGTTGACGTTGCTGGCAACCAATCCGTACCAGAATCCCCCGCCGGTGAGCGCGTTGACCAGCAGGAACAGCCCGCCGCCTGCCACCGCCATCGCCAGGCCCATCTTGATCGCCTGCCAGCGGTCCACGAAGAAGAACAGGTAGGCCAGCGCCGCGGCTGGCGCGAAAAAGAACGACTGCTTGGTGTACAGCCCCGCCACAAACAGCGCGACCGCCAGCCACAGTAATCCCGGCCTCTGAACTCCAACACCGCCCTCCGAACGCGGCGGTGCAGCGAGCGCCACGGCAAACAGCCCGCCTACCGTGAGCGCCAGCCCAATCAGGTCCACCCGGAAGAGCGGTGCCCAGTGATAGATGTAAGGCGAGCCTACAAAGATCAACGCCGCCGCCCCCGCCAGCCGACGCTCCCCTCCTCGTCTGGTGCGTCCAAACCCATACCACCCCACCCAGGCAAAGATGATGCCCGCCAGGGCAGCGATCGCCAGCAGCGTCCACACCCGACCGGTAGCATAGGTGATCCCCAGAACCGGCGTCAGGGCCAGCGCCAGCACCATGGTCAGCGGCGGGTAGTTGGCCATGACGTAGGGATACCCCTCCGCCCCCTTGTAAATTGGCTGTCCCTGCGACCACTGTTTCACAAAGTGGAGAAGGAATCCCTCGCCATAGTCGAGCTGGTAGGGGAAAGCGAGGCCCGAGACGCCCAACCAGACCGTCAGCCCGACCAGGACAAGCAGGCCTGCCAGCGCCAGCGCCCACAGCGCGCGACTCACCCAAGCCCAACGATTCAATTGCCGGTCTGTTGTGTCGCCGTTCATAGGTGGAGTATTATACCGCTGTCCCGGGCAAATCGGAAATCACTGCCGGCGCTTCACGGGCCGATGCGCACCGTGCCCAGTGCAACTTGGCCCACCGGCGCGCCGTCTCGATCGAGCGTCAGGCAGCGGGCCAGGTCTGCCGCGCGATACATGCCAACCTCCACCGCGTACTCGCCGGGTGGAGCATCGACAGGCACCGCCAGCGTGACCAGGTCCTCCACAGTCTCGCCCGGCACCCACAGCAAGGTCGGGGCCTTGCCGTTCTGTGGCTGCCCATCCCAACCGGCGATCGCGTTCCCGCCGGCATCCAGCAGCTTCACATACACGCTATAATAGGCATCGATCTTGCCCAACGCGCGCCATCTGAGGGCAACCGGCAGCGAACCGCCGGGCCCGACTGCCTCCGGCACCTCCCACGCCTCCAGCCGGACAGGCACCGGGAAGGCACTGTCGCCCTCCGCGCCCGCCAGCACCTGCCCCGCCGCCGACCAGGTGCCCAGCGGGCCGTCCTGCTCGCCGATCCGCACCTCGTAGCTGCCCGGAGCCCCGGGGGCCGTCATCGGGATGGGCACCACCGCCGCACCGCCCCCGGGCGACGTCACCAGCGGGACATCGACAGGAACAGAGCGCGCCTCTCCCTGCCATTCCACCACGGGCTCGCTCAGATCCGTGGGCTGGATGGCATAACTTCTATCTCCATTATTGAGGGCAATGATGTAGGCGGAATACGACGCGCCTGCTGCCGCCCGCGGTGGAAGGTAAACGCTCACCTCCAGATCACCCGCATCAAAGGCCCGCGGCGTGACCTCGTACACGCGATCCGCGCCCAATTGCTCGACCGGTGCCAGGTCAGCGGCCCCCGCCAGCGCATCCACCATCTGCTGCCAGCGGGACGCCGGGAGCCGGTCGGTGTGGATCACCACGTGGCCCACCCCCAGGGCCTGCAACAAGCTCACGGCCCGTTCCGATGGGAACCGCTCCATTTCGTACACGACCTGCCCGTGTTTGGGCGGGATGAATCCGCTGTAGCCATCCGGCGTCGTGCGCCAGTGGTATGTCGACAGGTACTGGTAATCGAGCTGCGGCCCGCCCGGTGTAAACGCCATCGGCAGCTCCAGCACCGGCTCCTTTCCCTGCTCTGCCAGCCAGCGATAGACCGGCGGCACCTCGCTGCCTACCGGCACCGGCTCGGCTTGCGCCGCAGGCCACACCAGCGACTCCATCACAACCAGCCCGACCGCCAAGAGAACCCCGATCCCAGCCAGCGCTGGCGCCCACCCGCTTTGCTGCCTTGCGGTTGCTTGCCGGTAGCCGGTTATCGCCGCGAACCCATAGCCCGCCAGAACCGCCAGCGATAGCATCACCAGCGCGTCAAAGCGCACCGGCGCCCGCAGCGCTTTGAACCCCGGCACCACGGCATAGAGCCAGGCGTACGGCAGCGCCACCTCTAGCCCACTCGGTTCGCCCGGCGCCAGGTAGAGCCGCGGCCCGAAAGAGACGATTGCGGAAACCAGAGCCAGGAGCAAGAAAAACCAGCGCATGCGCCCCCTGCCTCGAACCAAGCCCCACAGCGACAGTGCCAGCGCCACCAGGCCGGGAAAGAGGGCATCCACCGCGTAGCCACCGGCGACAGGCGTGTCATCGCTGGGCAGCCACCACCCGTGGATCGCGCTGCCGGGTGGCACCATCGCGTACTGGCGCAGGCTCGCCGAGAATGGCTCGTTGTCTGCCAGGCTGCGCTCGAAACCCAATTCGCGCTGCACCTGGAAATAGGGCAGCGCGAACGGCAGCACGAGCAGCGCGCACAGCACCACAGCCACCAGCAGATGCAAGCCCACCCGCCGCAGACGAGCACCGTCTGGCGCGCTCCCCTTGACCCGCAACCAGGCCCACACCGCCAGCCGCCAGACCACCAGACCGGCGACCGCCATCGCCAGCAAGATCGCATAGTAGAACGACGAGAGGGCCTGCAGGCAGAAAAATAGCACAAAGGCGGCCACGTAGCGCGCCTTTGGCTGGCGCATGAATTGCAGCAGGGCCAGCAGCGCAAAGGGCATCCACTGCGTGGTCAGCAGTTGGGCTTGGGCCAGGTTGGTCATGCGGTACGCGGAGAAGCTAAAGATGGTCCCCGCCACCAGCCCCGCTCCGGGCGAGCGCGTCAAGCGCAGCACCAGCAGGTATGTGCCCAGGCCCGACAGCATGAACGACAGGAGCAAGGCTACGTTGTAGCCCAACACCGGATTGCCCGTTGCCGCCGTGATCGGCAACGCCAACAACCCGTTTCCCAGCAGCAACTCCGAATAGGCCAGCGTCCGCGCGTAGGGATAAAAGATGTTCGCGTCGAACAGGCTCAGCGGGTCGTTCAGCAGTTGGTGCCCGTCCCAGGCCGTGATCCACACGTTCAGCAGCGCGTCCTGCCGGTCCTCCACCGCATCTGCCATGTGAAGGGCCAGGGGATAGGTTAGCACCAAGCTCAGCACGACGAACAGCAATAACGCTGCTGCGGTGGATCTGCGCACCACTCACTCCCATTCCGCTGCGTAGGATTCGACTCCGGACCTCGATTCTACCGCAAGACAGGGGATTGCGCAAACCCTACTCGCCGCCAAAGGCATGCGCAAGGTTGCGCGTGCGTACTTGCCCCTCAGGTACAACGGTGCTATACTTCCGCGGTGATCACCGATTATCTCAGCATGTTGCGCCTGTTTAGCCGGGAGCTACGCCTGTTCTTGATCACGGGGGCGCTCGTTGCCCTGGCCTGGGACGGCATGCGTAGCGTCATCTTGAACCTCTACCTGCTGCGACTTGGCTATGGACCGGCCTTCATCGGCCTGGTCAGTGCCGCGGGTGCTTTTGCGTTTGCGCTGTTCTGCCTCCTCGCCGGCGCCATGGGCACCCGTTGGGGCAGCCGCAGAATGCTGGTCACCGGCCTGGGGCTAATGGCTGCCGGCTTTTGCCTGCTTCCCCTGGTCGAATCCCTGGCCTCAAGCCTGCGCGCCGGATGGCTGCTGGGCACAACCGTCCTGACCTACCTGGGGCTGGCCCTCTACCTGGTCAACGGCCTGCCCTTCATGATGGGTGCCACCAGCACCCGCGAGCGCAATCATGCATTCTCCTTCCACAGTGCCTTGCTCCCGCTCGCCGCATTCTGCGGCAGCCTGTTGGCCGGTGTCCTGCCGGGCATCCTGGCCTCCCTCTTCAA
>Ga0316577_10001580_pt1 | contig 10829 bp, 8 predicted proteins | sample S5NA_FD_203073 | JGI IMG/M metagenome (GOLD analysis project Ga0316577, IMG submission 203073) | Rhizosphere microbial communities from salt marsh grasses in Alabama, United States - S5-7_050615r2r1 | ecosystem: Host-associated > Plants > Roots > Rhizosphere | place: USA: Alabama | collected... | reverse complement strand
GCGCGACCTGAAGCGGCTGGTGGCCTACTCCAGCCTGGCCCACATGGGCACCATCGTCGCCGGAGTGCTGGCGGGCAACGTGCAGGGCGTACAGGGAGCGCTGCTGCTATCGGTGTCGCACGGGCTAACCGTGGCCGCCCTGTTCTTCGTCGTCGACCTGCTGGAGCGGCGGCGCGGCACCCGCCTGCTGGGCGAGTTTGGCGGGCTGTGGCGCAGCCTGCCGCTGCTGGGCACCCTGCTGCTCATCGTCATCCTGGCCTCGGCCGGGCTGCCGGGCCTCAGCGCCTTCCCCGGCGAGTTTACGCTGCTGCTGGGCATTTTCCAGCAGAGCACGGCCGCGGCCGTGTTCGCCACCCTGGGCATCGTCCTGGGTGCCTGGTACATGCTCAGCTTCTTCCGGCAGGCCTTTGCCGGGCCGCTGGACCGCGCCGAGAACCGCATTCTGCCCGACCTGCGGTGGGGCGAGGCAGCGCTGCTGCTGCCGCTGGTGGCCCTCATCTTCCTGGTCGGGTTCCTGCCCAACCTGCTGCTGCGCCCCACCGATACCAGCGTGCAGGACCTGCTGACCCGGGCCGAGGAGAACCGCATCGTCCTGGTGGAGGAGACAGGGCCATGACCGACATCTCGATTCCCTCCTTTGACCTCCTGATCATCGCCCCCGAGATCGCGGTGCTGCTGGCCGCGCTGCTGGTCATGGTCGTCGACCTCTTCCTGCCCGACGAGCAAAAGCCGCGCCTGGCCTGGTTGGGCCTGGTGGGCGTGCTGGCCGCGGCCGGGTTGGCCTACTATATCTGGGACGGCAGCGACGCGGTGCTGCAGGACATGCTGGCCGCCGACGGCTATGCCCTCTTTTTCCACCTGGCCATCCTGGCCGCCGCCGGGCTGGCCCTGCTCTTTTCCTTCGATTACGTGCGGCGCAGCGGCCTGCCCCAGGGCGAATATTATGCCCTGCTGCTGCTATCCACGGCGGGCATGATGCTCATGGCCGCCGCCGTCAACCTGATGACGATTTTCATCGCCCTCGAGATCCTGTCGCTGGCGCTCTATGCCCTGGTGGGACTGGACCGCGGCCGGCGCCGCTCGGGCGAGGCGGCGCTCAAGTATTTCTTGCTAGGAGCCCTGGCCAGCGGATTCCTGCTGTACGGCATGGCCCTGGTCTATGGCCAGACAGGAACTACCTCGCTGGCCGGCGTGCGCGAGGCCGTGGCCCAGCCCGGACGGCTCGAAGGGCCGGCGGCGCTTCTGTTGGTAGGTCTGGGGCTGATGATCGTCGGCTTTGGCTTCAAGGTAGCCCTCGTCCCCTTCCAGATGTGGACGCCCGACGTATACGAGGGGGCACCCACCTCTGTCACGGCCTTTATGAGCGTGGGAGCCAAGGCCGCCGGTTTTGCCGCCCTGGGCAGAGTGGCCCTCTACGCCTTTGGCACTCAGCAGGATGCGTGGTGGTGGGTGCTGGCTGTCCTCGCCACCCTGACCATGACCCTGGGCAACCTGGCTGCCCTGCGCCAGACGAGTGTCAAGCGGATGCTGGCCTACTCCAGCATCGCCCACGCTGGCTACGTTCTGGTGGGGCTGACCGCGGGCAATACGCTAGGTACCAGCGGGATGCTGTTTTATCTCCTGGCCTATGCCTTCATGAATGTGGGCGCCTTTGGCCTGCTCATAGCCGCTGCTCGTTTTGACCGGCTGTCCGACGAGGTGGACCCGGGTGGCCCGCAGCCGGGCGAGTCGCTGGAGTCTTTTGCCGGCCTGGCGACGCGCAAGCCAGGGCTGGCGGTGGCCATGACCCTCTTTATGCTTTCCCTGGCGGGGGTGCCACCCCTGGCTGGCTTTATGGGCAAGCTTTATGTCTTTGGCGCCATAGTGCAGGCGGACCTGGCCGGGCTGGCCGTCGTGGGCGTGCTCAACAGCGTGATCTCGGCCTACTACTATCTGCGTGTGGTGGTTTACATGTACATGCGCCCAGGGCCGGCTCCGGCGCCGGACACGACGCCAGCTCCATTTTCGGTCTCGCCCGCGTTACAGGTGGGCCTGGGCCTGGCCGCCGCCGCCGTCGTCATCCTGGGCCTGTGGCCCGGCCCCATCCTCGATCTGGCCCGCGTGGCCGCCGCGAGCCTCCTGGGCGGCTAAAACTTACAGAGACGCACAGAGGATACACGGAGAGGCACAGAGAAAAGAAGAGATAAACTTCTTTTCTCTGTGCCTCTCCGTGCATCCACCGCGTATCTCTGTGTAATCACCTTTTACCCCACTGCCCGGCGGTGCAATACGTCGAGGTAGCGCGGAATGATATCGAGGTAGATGCGGTAGAGCAGCGGCCGGGCAGGGAAATCCCAGGCGCCCAGGCCACGGGCCAGCTCGCCCCCCAGCCCCAGCTTGAAACGATAGACGCCCCACATCGGATCCGCGTCGTCCAACCGATCCGGCGCGCCCCACAGGTCGTACAGGCGACAGCCCGCCGCCCGCGCCTGGCGGATGGCCTCCCACTGCAAAAGGTTGTTGGGCATGCGCTCCCGGTGGCGGTCGGACGAGGCGCCGTACATGTACCAGGCCGTGGGGCCAAAGGTCAGCAGGATCAGGCCCGCCACGGTCTCCCCCTCCACCTCGGCCAGGAGCAACCGCAAGCCACCGACGTCGAGGAACGAGGACCAGGCATCGAGATAGTATTCGCGGGGGCGAATGGGAAAGCCATCACGCTCTGCCGTCTCGGCGTACAGGCTGTAAAAGAGGGCCAGGTCGTCGGCGGACGTGCCGGAGCGCACCGTTACCCCCCGCCGCCGTGCCAGGCGGGTATTGTAACGGCTCTTTTGTTTCATGCCCGCCAGCAGATCCTCCTCCGAGGGCTCCAGGTCGAGGAGCACGGTGTTGGCAAACTGGATCTGCTGCATCGAGGGCTGCCAGCCGCGAGCCCGGAACAGGTCGGCCACCTGGGGGGCGCAGGCCGGCCGCCCGGCAAAGGCCGGAGCGCCCTCCGGGTGGTAGACGTCGGGGTCGATCTTGACCAGGATGGCCCGCTGCCGGCGGGCCAAGTGCTCCAGCTCGGCCAGCACTCCCCTGGCCAGCGCCGCGTCGTGCCAGTCGAGGGCCGGCCCCCGCGGCACATACAGGACCGATAGAGGGAGAAGCGGCAAGTCACGCCGTAGCAGCTTGCGGCGCAGTACCATGGCCGCCGCCACCGGCTCGCCCGCGTCCTCGAACAGCAGTGGCATGGCTTGCCAGCCGTGGCGCGCCTTGAATGCCCCCCAGGTCCACGATTGGAGGACGTGAGGGGCGGGCAGAGCCAGCAGGGCGCGATCCCAGTCCGCCGCCCCCTCGACGATCCTCGCCTGCATCAAGCGCCCTGCCGCCGGTTGCGGAAGGCCACCGCCGCCTGGTAGAGACGGTAGCGCAGCGGCGCATAGACCAGGTCCCAGGCCCCCGCCGTGCGGCCCAGATAGCCGCCAAAGCCCCGCTTGAAGCGATAGACGCCCCACAACCCATCGCTTCGTTCAGGGAATCTCGCCTCCAGCGTCTCCTCGTCCTCGTCGGGCACGCCCCACAGATCATAGACCTGGCAGCCCAGCTCCTTGGCCCACAACATCGACTCCCACTGCAAGAGGTACGTGGGCATCAGGTTGCGTCCCTCGTCGGCCGAAGCGCCATACATGTAGCACGCCTCGCGATGGAAGGCCATGACCACCAACGCCGCCAGGAGGGTGCCCTCGTGCTCGGCCAGCAGCAGGCGGCCCAGCCCCGGCTCGACCAGCAGGCGGTGGGCAGCCTCGTAGTAGGCGCGGCTGTGGATGTGAAAGCCATCGCGCTGGGCCGTGTGCTGCATGAGGTCATAAAACGCGGACAAGTCATCCTCGCCCCCGGCGCGTACCTGCACGCCACGGCGGACAGCCAGGCGCACGTTGTAGCGGGTCTTTTGTTTCATGCGGGCCAGCATCTCTTCGGGCTCAGCCTCCAGGTCGATGAGGATGGTGCGGCGGGGTTGGATCGTCTGGGCGCTGGGCCGAAAGCCCAGGGCTGACAGGCGCTGGGCCAGCGCCTCATCGTCGAATAGGTTGGGCTCGATCTTGAGGCAGATCGCGCGACGGGCCAGGGCCAGGGAGCGGATCGCCTCCAGCAGCCGACCGGCAGCCGGCCGGTCGGCAAAATCGAGCATGGGCCCCTTGGGCACGTAGGCGATGCTACCCAGACCGGCGGGCAACCGCCGGAAGAGCACCTGGGCACAAGCCCCATCGACGGCCACGCGCTGTACGCGCCAGCCAAAACGAGCTTTGAGCTCGCCCCAGGCCCAACTCTGGAGCAGGTGCCCCTGCGGAGCAGCGGCCACCAGGGCATCCCAGCCGGCCCGGTCGCCGGGGCGATCGAACACTTGTGGCGTCTTTTGCAAGCGCAGCGTCGGCGTCATGGGCGCATTATATCACGGCTGGCCGGAGGTGTAAAGAGAGCAACGGCGGCGGTATCGGCCTACCGGCCAGCGGACTGCCCCGCCCGACAGGCCTACTCCCGGCCGGATCCACGTCCCGCATATCCCCACGAACCGCGCCACCGGCGGCACCAGAAAAGGACAAATTTGGGATCCTGCCCACGACATCCGTCTTCCACACGCAGACTTGCGACGAAAGACAAAATATCACAAGCTACTTCTCGGCTTTTTCGCGGCAACCTCTCAGCCCAGGGCCCGGCGCCGTTTGTTCCGAAAGGTACATTCGGAACTTGCCTTTTGTTTTGAGTTGTGGCATAATAGCCCAAGTTCCGAAACTGCAAAGCGCAAGCCGGAGGGTATGACGATGCTGTCAGACTATAACTTCATTGGCATCTTTGTTGCCGTTGCCATCATCTTCCCCTTTGTGGCCCTCGGTCTGGCCTGGTTGCTGCGGCCCAAAAAGTCCAATCCGGTCAAAACCCAGACCTACGAGTGCGGCCTCGAGACCATCGGCGATACGTGGGTGCGTTTCCGCGCCCAATATTACGTCTATGCCCTGGTCTTTGTCGTTTTCGACATCGAGGCCGCGTTTCTATTCCCCTGGGCCGTAGGCTATAACAAGGTCGGGCTCTGGGCCCTGCTCGAGGCCTTTTTGTTCCTGGGCATCCTCACCGTGGGCCTGGTGTACGCCTGGCGCAAAGGTGCGCTCAAGTGGCAATAGCCAATATCCAATAGCCAATCTCCAATATCCACTCGCCGATATTGGAGATTAGATACTAGATATTAGGTATTGGAGATTAGGAGAGCATATGGACGTCATAAACTTCATACTCAACCTGTGGGTAGAGATCGGGGACTGGTTCGGGGGGGTGCTGGCCGGCTGGGGCGTGCCCCCGTGGGGTGTGAACCTGATCGCCGACATCATCGGGGTGCTCATCCTGCTGGTCTTTGGCATCATGGCCGTCATCGTCTTTACGCCGATGGAGCGCAAGGTGATCGCCCGCATGCAGGATCGGCCGGGGCCGAACCGCACGCCGGGCTATGGCGCCATCCAGGCCGTTGCCGACGCCATCAAGATGCTGACCAAGGAAGACGTCATCCCCCGGAACGCCGACAAGATCCTGCACATGCTGGCGCCCCTCCTCGTCGCCATCCCGGCCCTGCTGATCTTTGCCGTGCTGCCCTGGGGCCCGGGCTCAGGGCTCATCGGCCAGGACCTGAACGTCGGCATCCTGTTCGTGGTGGCCATCAGCGCGATCCACGTCCTGGCCGTCATCATAGCCGGGTGGGGGTCGAACAACAAGTACTCCCTGCTCAGCGCCTTTCGCGTGGTCAACCAGCTCCTGGCCTACGAAATCCCCATGGTCCTCTCGATCCTGGTGGTCGTCATTTTCGCCGAGACGCTGTCCATGCAGGGCATCGTCGAGAACCAGGTGATTCCGTATTTTGTGGTCATGCCCGTCACGGCCCTCATCTTTTTGATCTGCGCCCTGGCCGAGGCCAACCGCTCGCCCGTAGACCTCATCGAGGCCGACTCGGAGATGGTGGCCGGCTACATCATAGAGTACAGCGGCATGAAGTTCGCCATGTTCTTTATCGCCGAGTACGTCAACATGTTTGCCGTGGGCATTGTCTTTTCCACACTGTTCCTCGGCGGCTGGAAGTTCTTTGGGCTGGAGAACCTGGCGCCGGTGCTGACACCCATCATTGTCTTTTTCAAGGCGGCGTTTGTCATCTTTCTCATGCTCTGGTTCCGGGCCACCTTTCCCCGCATCCGGTTCGACCACCTGGTTGGGTTCGCCTGGAAGTTCCTGGTGCCCCTCAGCCTGATCAACCTGATGCTGGGCGCCGTCGTGGTCAAGATCCCGGTCGACGATCCGATGATGGTGCCCTGGGTCCACGGAGCCATCATGCTGGTGGCCAACATCGCTCTCGTGATCGTGACCATGATCATCCTGAACCGCACGGCCAAGCGGGTGGAAGGGGCGCCGGCCCTGAAGCGCATCGTGGCTGCGGAAAGGTAGGAAGCGCATGAACGTATCCCAGGTCGTATTCATCATCTTGAGCGTCGCGGCCCTGGCGGGTGCTGCCGGCGTGGTCCTGAGCCGCAACCTCTTCAAGGCCGCCCTCTTTCTTGTGCTGTCCCTGGTCGGCGTGGCCGGGTTCTACGTCCTGCTGGAGGCCGAGCTGCTGGCCATGATCCAGATCTTGGTTTACGTCGGGGCCATCGCCATCCTGATCATCTTTGCCATCATGCTATCCCAACGGCTGATGTCGCCGGAATACGATCCCCGAAACGAACAGTGGCTCGGCGGGCTGCTGGTGGCCATCGCCCTGTTCGCCGCCCTGCTCTTTGTGCTGCTAAGAGTCGACTGGCCGGTGAGCGAGGCATCGGTGCCGGCCGAGGCCATCAGCCAGCTCGGTCAGGCCCTGGTGAGCCCCGACTATTTCTTGCTGCCCTTTGAGGTAGCCTCGGTGCTGCTGCTCGTGGCCCTGGTTGGGGCCGTGATCATTGCCCGGGAACGCTAAGCTAGGGAGGAACGCCTATGGATGTCCCACTGTCCTGGTATCTCGTCGTCGCTGCCCTGTTGTTCTGTATCGGCCTGTATGGCGCGCTCTCCCGGCGCAACGCCATCGCCATCCTGATGGGCGTCGAGCTGATGCTCAACTCGGTGAACGTCAACCTGTTGGCCTTCTGGCGCCACGTGGAGGTCGTCCAGGCCACGTTGTCGGGCCAGGCGTTTGCCATCATTGTCATCACCGTCGCCGCCGCCGAGGCCGCTGTCGGCCTGGCGCTGGCCATCGCCGTCTTTCGCAACCGCCACACGGTGGATGTGGAAGAAGTGGACACGATGAAATTGTAGCCGAGTACTCTCGGCCGAGGAGCTAGGAGTCCATGACCGAATCCTATTTTAATCTGACCTGGCTAATCCCGCTCTTTCCCTTGGCAGCCTTTGCCCTGATTGTGCTATGGACCAACCGCTGGCGGTTGGTCAGCACCTGGGTGGCCTGGATCGGCATCGGGCTGTCCTGGATCCTGGGCTGGGCGGTCTTTATCCAGACCTGGGGGAGCACCGAGGAGCTGACGGCGCCGGGCGGAGGCCATCCGGTGCCGCTCTTTACCATCCCCACCGGCTCGACACAGCTACACGTGGGCTTTCACGTCGACACCCTCACCGGGCTGATGTTGTTCATGGTGCCCTTTGTGTGCCTGATGATCTTTATCTACTCCAAGGGCTACATGAACTATGGCACAGAGGACGTCGATCCCCGCTACTCGCGGTTTTTCGCCTACATCTCGCTTTTTGCCTGCGGCATGTTGGGCCTGGTCGTCTCGGACAACTTTTTGACGCTGCTCGTCTTCTGGGAGATCATGGGCCTGTGCTCCTACCTGCTCATCGGCTTCTGGTTCGACAAGTCCTACGCCGATCCCAAGCGCATCACACCCAAAGAGGCCGGCCTGAAGGCCTTCCTGACTACGCGCCTGGGCGACGTGCTCATGCTCTCGGGTATCCTGCTGCTCTACTCGCAGACCGGCACCCTGACCTTCCGCGAGATCTTTACGCCCGAGACGCTGGAGCACCTGGCCCATACCAACGCCTGGGCCGGGATGCCCTGGGCCACGCTCATCGCCCTGTTGATCTTTGGCGGGGCAGTGGGCAAGAGTTCCCAGTTTCCGCTGCACGTCTGGCTGCCAGACGCCATGGAAGGCCCCACCCCGGTCAGCGCCCTGATCCACGCCGCGACCATGGTCTCGGCCGGCGTCTACCTGGTGGCCCGCTCCTTCCCGCTTTTCGTCGCCGTGGAGGGCGGCATTCAGCTAGCCGTGGTGGCCTTTATCGGGTCCTTTACCGCCCTCTTTGCCAGCACCATCGCCATTGCCCAGAACGACATTAAACGCGTGCTGGCCTATTCGACCGTCAGCCAACTGGGCTACATGATCGCCGCCCTGGGGCTGGGCGCCTACGTGGCCGCCGTCTTTCACCTCATCACCCACGCCTTTTTCAAGGGCCTGCTCTTTATGGCCTCCGGCTCGGTCATCCACGGCGTGGAGCACGGGCATCACCATACCCACCACCACGCCGCCGGCCCCGAGGGCCACGCGCACGAGGAGGAGTTTGACGCCAACGACATGCTGAACATGGGCGGCCTGCTGCGGCGCATGCCGGCTACGGGCTGGACCTTTATCATCGGCGCCCTGGCCCTGACCGGTATTTTCCCCTGGGCCGGCTTCTGGAGCAAGGACGAGATCCTGGCGGACGCCTGGAACGCCTTCCTGCACGGCGGCCACTTTGGCGTCAGCTCCAACTGGGGCCTGTTCGTCTGGATCCTCCTCACCGTGGCGGCTATGCTGACCGCTTTCTACACCGGGCGGCAGATCTTTATGACCTTTGCCGGTAAGCCTCGCACCGAGGCGGCGGCCCACGCGCCCGAGAGTGTGCCCAGCATGGTCTGGCCCCTGGTCATCCTGGCCGGCTTTGCTACCGTGCTGGGGCTGGCGGGCACGCCCTGGGCCAACCAGTTCTTTGAGCTGATCGGCGCCGAGGCCAGCATCCTGGGCGAGCACCTGGCCCACGGCGAGTTCAACCCGCTCATCGCCGGCATCTCGTCCGGCGTGGCCCTCCTCGGCTGGCTCGTAGCCTGGCTCATCTACGGCCGCAAGCCGCTGACGGCACGGGTCGACCCGCTGGAGCGGCCGCTGGGGCCGGTCTATACGGTGCTCAAAAACAAGTACTACTTTGACGAGTTCTACCAGGCCGTCATCGTACGGCCCGCCATCCGCCTGGGACAGGCCTGCTACACCTTTGACAACAAGCTGGTCATCGATCCCATCGTCAATACGGTGGGCCGCTTCTGGGCCTGGTTCTCGGACTGGCTGCGGCGGGCCATCGACAACCCCATCATCGACGGCGCCGTCAACGGCGTGGGCCGGTTCACGAGCTGGTGCGGCGAGTTCATGCGCGCCACCCAGACGGGCAAGATCCAGAACTATTTGCTGGTCGCGGCGGTGACCGCTTTTCTGTTGATCGGCTTGTATATCGTGCGCAGCAACTGGGCCGACTGGCTCAAGGCGCTGGGACTCACCTAGGAAATCACGAGAGGCACATTGCATCGAGGAGGATATAGATGGAATATCTGCTCACAGTCATCACCTTCGTCCCATTGTTGGCGGCCCTGCTGATCCTGTTCGTCCCCAAGGAGGACGAGCGGACCATCAAGAACCTGGGCATCGGCATCAGTTTCATCCCGCTGCTACTGGCCGCCTACCTCTGGTTCGCCTACGACAAGGGGGCGGCCGGCTTCCAGTTCGAGCTGCTGGCCGAGTGGATCCCGGCCATCAACGTCAACTTTCACGTTGGCGCCGATGGGCTGAGCGTGCCGCTCATCTTTTTGACGGCGCTGCTCACCACCCTGGGCCTGATCTACTCTTCCTTCACCATCACCAAGCGGGTCAAAGAGTTCTTTGTGCTCTTTTTGCTGCTGCAAATGGGCATGTTCGGCATCTTTATCTCCCTGGACCTGGTGTTGTTCTACGTCTTTTGGGAGATCGGCCTGGTGCCCATGTACCTGCTCATCGGCATCTGGGGACAGCCCAAGGACCGGCCTCAATACTCGGCCATCAAGTTCTTTCTCTACACCTTGACCGGCAGCGTGATGATGCTGCTGGCCATCCTGGGCCTCTACTTCTACCACGGCACCTTTGACATCGTCGAGCTATCGCAGGGTCTGGGCGCGGACGGTCCCCTGGGTCTGCTCTTTGACGGCAACAATACGCTGGCCATCGCCGCCTTCTGGGCCTTTTTCATCGCCTTTGCCATCAAAGTGCCCCTCTGGCCCTTCCACACCTGGCTGCCCGACGCCCACACGGCGGCGCCCACCGCCGGCAGCGTCATCCTGGCCGGCGTGCTGCTCAAGCTGGGCGGCTTTGGCATGATGCGCATCGCCCTGCCCATCTTTCCCGAGCAGTTCAAATTCTACTGCCTGAACGCGCCCATCATCCCCATCCTGGCCCTGTTCAGCATCGTCTACGGGGCGCTGGTCTGTATGGCCCAGTGGGACCTGAAGCGCCTCATCGCCTACTCTTCGGTGAGCCACATGGGCTACTTTGTGCTCGGCGTGGCCGCCGCCGCGGCGGGCTATGGACGCGCGGGCCTGGAGAACGCGGCGGCCATGGCCTCCAATGGCGCAGCGATGCAGATGTTCAACCACGGCATCATCACCGGCGGCCTCTTTTTCCTCGTCGGCGTCATCTATGAGCGCGCTCACTCCCGCGACCTGGCGCTGATGGACGAGGAGGGCAACCCGGTCCGCGACAAGGACAACAAGGTCATCCCGGCCTTTGGCGGGCTGGGCAAAATGACGCCCTACTACTATGGCATCTTCCTGCTCACCGCCTTTGCCAGCCTGGGACTGC
>Ga0316577_10001579_pt1 | contig 10829 bp, 13 predicted proteins | sample S5NA_FD_203073 | JGI IMG/M metagenome (GOLD analysis project Ga0316577, IMG submission 203073) | Rhizosphere microbial communities from salt marsh grasses in Alabama, United States - S5-7_050615r2r1 | ecosystem: Host-associated > Plants > Roots > Rhizosphere | place: USA: Alabama | collected... | reverse complement strand
GATCCACCGTTGTCGTCGCGCACGATGAATGGAATATGGCTGGCGCCTGGGGTGCCATCTGTCCGTTCCAACCTGGCGATGTACAGGCCGGATACGGCATTCTTATCCGGATCATACGTGGTGTCTACAGCAGTCCAGGAAGCGGAGACGCTCCAGCCGCCGCAATCCACTAGGAAATCAGGAGAGCCACTGTTGGTGCAGGCTGATTGGTCGGTTGCGATGGTCTCTGTATCGGGAATTGTGTCGATCAGGCGCGCCCCCAAGCCGTTGTAGTATCCCAGCCTGTAAATCTGGATTTCGAAGGAGCTAGCAATGGTATCGACTTTGAATTCGATCGTTCCACCCCGGTCAACGCTGATATCCGTAGCGAATCCTTGTATACTCAAGTCGCCGGCACCGCTAATGTCCCACTCAGTGTCCGGATTACCCGTCAGGCAGTTTTCAGCCACGATTTCATTGGCCGGCTCAGCACAAGGATCACCACTTTGGGCGGTTGCCGTGGACTGCCATGCCAGGAGCTGGGCAAACAGGATAATGACAAATAAAACAGCTGCATTTTTCTTTTGGGCTACTAAATAATTATGTATAGAATTCATTTTTCCCTTCAATTCCCAAACAATCGGTACCAACTCGTACTACATTAACAGTTCGTATAATCGTTTTTTATAAACCTACTTCTTGAAATCCATTAAATATTTCACTTGATGTGTTAATGTGAAACGGCTACTAACTGAACTCAACCCTACTAAAACCATAGTCAAAGCAATCATTACCAGCGACTACTGAGACAACTTTGCCACGCTACAGGTCCAAATTTGATTTTTGAAGAAGGACATTGGATAGTGTCTTCGCCCTCTGGAACAGTAAAGCGTACATCCAAAATCAAAACCCATCATATTCTGGATAAGGTCATCAAACAACAGAAAATACAAGATGACCTTCCAGATTTAACAAAAAGGTATGCTTATGTTGTCCTAGCGTTGATGGTTCCAGATGATTTGAAACTAGGAAAATTAGTAACTGACATCTTGCGCGACGACGGACAGTACAAATATACCCTTATTGGAATGGAAAATGCAAATTTTTTTAGGTTCACAAAATCTGTTGAAGTCGGTAAATAGTTGATGTTGCCACTACTCCCTTCCCAAGGAAGGGTACCTACAGTTTTAACCGCATAACACTCAAGCACTTAATAAGCCTTCCTGCTACAATACCTGTACTATATTATTTCTTAAAATCGTTCCTTTTCTTTACTCAAATCTGGAATTAGGTTTTTGGAATCGCATTGATCTTGACAAAAGATTATCGCGGGAGCGATAGGTTTTGCTCACTCTGTGAACTATAGGTTTCGAGTGAAAACGCTGGAAATAAAAAAGACCCCTGGTATGCAGGAGTCTTTGTGTCTTAGTGTCTAGCACTATAGGCTTAGACGGGAGCGACGGGGGTCGAACCCGCGATCTCCGGCTTGACAGGCCGGCGTGTTAACCACTACACCACGCCCCCACTTGTAAAGGGACGAAAATCTTATCAGATGTGCGGCACAGTGTCAATCTTTCTCACGTCTTTTTCTGCTCAGAATTGACAGCGTGCGTCCGCTGTCGACCGGCTGCCTGATGATCGCATCCACCGCCGCAATCGCCTCATCGGCCGTTATGCCACCATCCCACGTAAACGGCCCTTCCCCAACCTCACCGCTTAAATCCCGCCACAGGGTATGTACATTGCCACGCGTGCTATAGGGCTTGGAAAGTGCCGGATTCGTCGGCCCGTAAATAACCAGTGTGCGGCAGCCGCTCGCCGCGGCAATTTGGCTCGTGCCCGTATCGTTGCCCACAAATAAATCGGCCACTTCACACAGCGCGCTCACCTCTCCAAACCCCAACTTGCCACAATAGTTCACCACCTTCCCGGCCATCATGCCCGCGATATCATTAGCCAGCGACTTCTCTTCGGCCGTCCCGACCAGAATAATCGTCGCCTGATGGTTCTGCTTCAGGTGATTGCCCAAAATAACAAATCGCTCTTCCGGCCAGCGGGTAAGCAGGTTGGTTCGCCGTGGATTCACACCGCCTCCCGGATGTATAATGACCAAGGGCACGTCTCCCAGCCAGCCCACTTCTTCAATCAGGCGCTGCGTAACCGATGCCCGCTCTTCCCGCGCCGGCCAATACTCCATATTCACCTTACTGATGATATGCTTGGGGACGCCCGCCGCCTCAGCCAGCAGCAAACCCTGCGCTCCTCTATCCCGGATACCAGGAAGCAGCGCAACCGGGATCGTATGTGCAAACCCCCTGCCTTCAATGTTTAGACCTATCCGCTGGTGAATACCAGCCTGCCAGGCAATATAGCTTTTAATTGCTGTTCCGCTGGGGATAAAAATCGTGTCATAATGTTCACTCCGCAAGCGCAGAACAAGCTGCCTGATTTGTCGCCAGTCGCCCTTGCGCAGATCCGTCTCCCCGATGGGGATAATTTCCGTCACCCGCGGATTACTGGCAATCGCCGGCCTGGCCCAATCCGTCACCGCCCAATCAAATCGTGCTTCCGGATAAGTCTCACTCAACGCCGCCAGCAGCGGCGTGGCCAGCATCACCTGGCTCAGACAGCAGGTTTGCAAAATCAGCGCCTTATGCGGCCGGTGAAATGAATCGCGCCGCGACAGGGCGAATGGCACTCGCGCCAGCCGCGCCACGGCCGTCGTTAAAACATTCTCTCTAGGCATGCCCCCAAATTTTATTTCCTAAATCCAAAATTCCCAATTCTCCTCTGTGCCCCTCCCTCTATCTCTATCTCTCCCCGCTATCTCTATCCTCTATCTAACAGTAATCAAATCGCGAATATTCTCAAACGTCACCTCGCCGATTCCCGACACTTCTAAGATGGCCTCAACCGTAGGAAAGCCCCCGTTGGCCGTTCTGAAATCGATGATCTTCTGCGCCGTGACCGGGCCGATGCCCGGCAGCGTCTCGAGTTCCCCCTGATCGGCCGTGTTAATATTGATCAGTAAGTCCCCGATACCGGCGCCGCTGCGCGAGGGGATGGTGGGCTGGGTGATGATCTGCTGCGGCACGGCCGTGCTTTCCGTAATATCCGGCACATAGATGTGCATGCCGTCGACCAGGGGCATAGCCAGGTTGATCACCGCCGTGTTCGCTTCATCCGTAAAACCGCCCGCTGCCTGAACGATCTGCTTCACGCGGCTTCCCGGCGGCAAGATGTAAACATCAGGCACTTTTACAGCCCCATTCACATAGGCCTGGATCGGCTGCGCGGTTTCTGTCGGACTAGGCGTGGTGGTTGGTTCAACCGTAGCTGTAGGAACCGGCGTATCGATAAGAATGGGCACCGGCTCAGGCCGGCGTAAAAATAAACCCGCAAACGTAGCCAGCACAAACCCCGCCGCCAGAGCCACCCCTGCCAACAACCACCCTCCCCGACCAATCATCGCTTCTATCCTTTTATAACCGCCGCGGGAACAATTCGCGCCACTTTCCTAGCGATACCCGCGCCGTGCACAACCTCAATCACTCTATCCACGTCTTTATAAGCAATCGGTGCTTCCTCGGCCAGGCCGCGGATGCTGCCCGCACGTACGCGAATGCCTTTCGCTTCCAGCTCATTGCGCAGCGTATTGCCCTGCACCGACTTTTTGGCTCTGGTGCGGCTCATTGTCCGCCCCGCTCCATGGCAGGTCGATCCAAAGCTTTGGGCCATCGATCCTTCCGTGCCCACCAGCACCCAACTCGCCGTACCCATCGATCCCGGCACCAGCACCGGCTGGCCGATATCACAGTAGCGATCCGGCAGCACGGCCGAACCCGGCCCAAACGCCCGCGTCGCTCCCTTGCGATGTACACATACTTCCATGGTTCGCTTCCCAACCTGATGCCGCTCAATCTTGGCCATATTATGGGCAATGTCGTAAATCTGGTACACGTGATGGTTTTTCACCTTCCCTGCCAGCGTCAACTCAAAACTCTCGCGAATCAGGTGTGTCAGCACCTGCCGGTTCACAAAGGCATAATTCGCCGCGGCGCTCATCGCCGCCAGGTAATCACGCCCCTCGGGACTGCTCAGCGGCGCGCACACCAGCTCCCGATCCGGAAGCTCGATGCCATAGCGATGCACTACCGGCTGGAAGCGTTTCACGTAATCGCTGCAAATCTGGTGTCCAAAGCCCCGCGACCCGCAGTGAATCTGCACCACGATCTGCCCCGGGAACAATCCCATGCGGTTGGCTGCTTCCTCATAAAAAACTTCTTCCACGACATCCACTTCGATGAAATGATTGCCCGCACCCAGTGTACCTACCTGGTCCATTCCCCGCTCAAAGGCCCGTTCGCTGACCTTGTTCGCATCGGCGCCGGGGATACGGCCGTTTTCCTCCGTGTATTCCAGGTCCATTTGCGTCGCGTACCCGTTCTTCAAAGCCCATTGTCCTCCCTGCTCCACGAGGCGAATTAAATCATTCCGTTTGAGCTTGATATTCCCTCCACGGCCGACTCCATGGGGACAGTTGCGCTGCAGTTGGGTCGCCAGTTCATCCAAATAGGAAGCGACATCCTCTTCATCCAGTGATGTCCCCAGGAGCCTCACGCCGCAGTTAATGTCATATCCAACCCCACCGGGAGAAATCACCCCGTCCGGCAGTTCCGTCGCCGCCACGCCGCCAATCGGGAAACCATAGCCCTGGTGAATATCGGGCATCGCCAGGGCATAATTCACTATCCCGGGCAGCGTTGCCATATTCACCAGCTGCTCCAGACTCTTATCCCCTAACGCGGCGTCCAGCAGTTCGCCGTCGGCATAAAAACGCGCCGGCACGCGCATATCAGGCCGAAACGTGGCTGGAATTTCATAAACATAGGGTGCCACGCGCTGAAAATCGCTTCGTTTCATACCACAAGCTCCTATCGATACCCCTTCAATCATCCAGGCTAAACATCAAAAACAATTGTCACTTCCAGCCCCGACGCTGTTTCCTCAATTGCCAGGTTGTGAAAGGTAACCGCCTTAATGTGCTTATCCAAAACCGGCGCTTTCCCCCCGCGTACCGTCGCCTTCAGCTGCCTTTCCCCAATCATCTCAATCTCAACTTGCGTAATAACGACCTGTTTCATCTCCGCCAAGTACGCCAGTTCATTCAACCAATCGACGAGCAGGCTTTCCGCATCATACGCTTCCAGATCCAGGGATTGTTCAAAATCATCTCCCAGCGCCCCCGGATCCTCCACCATCAGCATCGCCATGCCTACCGCCGCGTTGCTAAACAACTCCCGAAGATCTTCACCGCGAACCCGCAGCGACCAATCGGCCGTATGCTCAACAATCTCGATATCTTCTTCCGCCATCAGTCTCTGAACCATCCGCTCGAAAACCGTTTTCTAACCCACCGCAGACATTGTAACATGCCTCTTATCCCGCCTCAATCCTAAAAATAGCGGCTTATCCAAGGCCGGGATTTCCATCAAAGTTATCACTACTATGCGAATTAATTTGTAGCTTTATGTCTACTTCGAACAGAACCATGTCCCAGCTCGATCTCCCGATGATTGTTTCCGGAAATCGAAACAATCATCGGGATCACCCACCGCCACATCGCGAGCAAGTAAATCACAGAAACATCCGCCGCTCAGGGATTGCCGCCGTTTATAACTTACGGTATCTTACCCTTGTTACGCTAGCTTTACGCCAACCGCGATCGAGGATAATTAAGATGAGCGAACAACAAGATAAACCGCAGGAAACCGGCAAACAACAACGCAAACAGATCAAGCTCAACTTGCCCAAAGACCTCAAGCCGGTCTACGCCAATGTGGCCATGATCAGCCATGCCCCGGCGGAATTGATCATCGAATTTGCCCAGGTTCTACCGCGCATGCCCAATGGTACGATTCAAGCTCGCGTGATCATGACTCCCATGCATGCTAAGATGCTGCAAATGGCTCTGGCCCGCAATCTGGCCAACTACGAACAAAAATTCGGCGAGATTCGCCTGCCCCAACCCGGCTCGCCCCTTGCCGACAATTTCTTCCGCACTGCACCCGAGACGCCAGGCGACGACGAGGATGACAGCTAAAATAGATAAGGAACAACCATGGAAAATCTAGACCAAACGGCCGAAGCGATTCGCCAGGATTTTGAGAAAAAAAACGCCGCCCGCGACCAAGCCTACCAGAGCTCGCGCGATCTGATCCGTCTCTGCGCGCGCTCCATCCGCGCCGTTCATCGGGAAGAGTGGGATACGGCCGAAAAATTAATCGCCGAAGCGCGAGAAGCGACAGAGAAAATGGTCGCCGGTGTGCGCGAATTCCCAGCCCTTTACTTTGCTGGCTACACGCAGGACGCCGTCAAAGAATTCGTGGAAGCCAACCTGACCTATGCCCTGGTTCGCAACCGGCCCTTGCCCCGTCCAGAAGATTTGGGCGCTGAAACTAACACCTGGCTCAACGGCCTCGCCGAAGCGGCCACGGAACTGCGCCGGCGTATCCTGGACATCATCCGCCATGGACACAGCGACGAAGCGGAACGCCTGCTCGACGCCATGGACCAAATATACAGCGTGCTCGTCACCTTCGATTTCAATGACAGCATAACCGGCGGGCTGCGGCGGCGTACCGACACCGTCCGCGCAGTGCTTGAGCGCACGCGTGGCGATATCACCACAAGCCTGCGTCAGGCTGAACTCGAAGAGGCCCTTGAAGCGCTGGAAACGCGGCTCCGCGATCTGTCCCTGGGGGAGACAGAATAATAGGTGAGGCAGATTTAAACAAGCTGTTTGTTCTTCAATCTATTCTGAGATTACGGACGCGGCCCACGCTTCGTTCTGGCTACCAATAAAAGCCCTATTCCTAAACCGGCCAGCGCACCTGCCAAGCTCCACAAGGGTAAATGCTGCCAAACGCCGCCTATCTGAGCCAGGGAAAATTCCGGCCCATGGGCATGCAGCCCGGTTTTGACCGCCATCAGAAACAGTGTCATCAATACCGTTCCCGCGCCCAACGCCAATCCCCAAAGGGCCATGATAAAAAGCCCGCCGGTAACCGAAAACGTACGGCCGATCATAAACCGCTGAAACAAATAAGCCAGCCCCAGCAGGGTTGTCAAAAATCCAAAAAAGAGCACTCGCTGCGGATCCCCTTCCAAAAGCGACCAGAGGACGGCCGTAATCGCCCAAAACAGGACCAACCACTTAAACCCGGGTATTCGAACGGGCATTTGCATTGTCTAAGAAAAAGTCCCCTTCGTAAATCGCAATTTGCTAGAATCCATAATGATATTGATAAAATCAATAAGTTCGAAAAAGGAGCTAACCTATTATGTCAGACGATCCCATCAAAGATGTTCTCAAAAGAGTACCTTATGGTTTCTACAGCCTCACTTCTCGTTTAGAAGACGATGTCAACGCCATGGTGTTTAACTGGTTCATGCAAACATCCTTCACACCGCGTCTGGTCGCTGTCGGTTTATCCAAAAAAGCCTACACCCATGACCTGATTAGCAAAAGCGGTGTATTCGCCGTCAATATCTTCGATTTGGAAGACCAGGATACGTTAACTCAGTTCACCAAGCCCCGTGCCAAAGCGCCTGATAAAATGGAAGGTGCAAACTATTTCTCCGGACCGCAAACGGGCTGTCCCATCTTCGACATTGCCGCCGCTTTCTTAGAATGCAAAGTTGTGCAGATGGTGGATGTCGGTGGCGACCATGATATTTTGGTCGGCGAAGTAATTAACGCGGACGTACTGAAACCGGGTGAAGTTGAAGACACGCTCACCCTGCCTGACCTCGGCTGGAGCTATGCCGGATAAATAATAAAACGGCGCAGTCATAAAAACGACTGTGCCGTTTGTTCTTCATTTCATTCTGTCGTCGGCGCGGCCGGCGTCACCCCAAATCCTTTTGGAACCTCTTGGATGTACGCCGGAGCCTCTTCAGGCGTTTCATCTGTAAAAATAATATTCTCAAACCCCAGCCCGCTTAAGAAACCAATCATATACTGGCGCGCGTTATTATCTGCCCGCTCTAAAATCTCGCTTTCATCCGCCGCTTCGCGAATCGCTTTTTCAGCTTCCTGTCTCACCTGTGTTTCTAGCTCCGGATCGGCGCGTGTAAACAGGCCGGTATCCCGATCAGCCACATAGGAACGTTCGTTATCGAGGATCGGGATATCAGCGAATATCTCAGCTTCGGGTAAATGCACATAGACCGTCTGCGGATCGTATACCTGCAGATCGCTCTCAGCCATCTTGGCAAAATCGACGCCGGCAAAAACCTTACCGTTGGCCACGAACACTACCGACTCACCCAGGAGCCCCCATAACAAGTCCTGCTTTGTTTCGGCCGTAATAACCTTCTCAAACTCAAAAGAGGCTGTCTCCAAACGCTGCAAATCCTGAATCTCACGAATAATCGTCGTCGGATTGGGTAAAATCTCGGGAGTTACCGGCAAAGTCAACTGCCTTACCAGATTGCGTACCGGCTCAACCACATCATTTTTGGCCTGGTTTGCTCCCAAGACAAACATAGCCACTGCGGAAGAGGCCATGCAAAAGAAAATAATGATCGAGAGAAAAGCCAGGTTTCGAAGCCAGTTACCGCCGCGTTTTGCTTCCGCAGCAGAGCTAACTTCTTGAACAGGCGTTGTCTGCTTAACCGCCTGTTTTTCTCTCACCGGTTCCCCGAGCGGGACATCCGCCGGAATATCCGCTTTTACTGATGGGGTTGAATCTGTCTTCTTTTCTTCCATAATCTGATCTACTCCAGATCGCCTTGTCGTGTAAAATCTAGGTCCTATACGTATTTAAGCTTAAAAGCTCTCACAATTGAACGTAAACACGATCGCACTGGTTCCGTTTCCTACCATCAATCTTATTTAATCTGGTTATAATCTACGTCTCATTAATTCAAACGAAAGCCCGGCCTAAGGATCAAATGACCACTCACATTGCCACGTGCACGATCGAGCTAAACCTCACGGGAGTGCATTCCTTAAAAGAAAAGCGGCGTATCATTAAATCAATCCTTTCACGCCTGCCCAGAGAATTCAATGTCGCCGTGGCCGAGACTGATAAGCTAGATGTCTGGCAGTCGGCCGTAATTTCGCTGGTGACCGTCGGCAACGATGCGGCGTATTTACATGGCTTGCTCGAAAAATCCGTCGCCTGGATTGCAAAGACCCGCCCAGATGCGCCCATCGATGCTTACATGATCGAATTCCGATAAATGATGGCGAGGAGGCGGGTTACGGCCGTTTAGCCATCCTGAATTCCATCTCTAACTCTCGCTGCTTTTCCTCTCTCGCAGAATTTGCATCATTGACGGCCGTTTGCCAGCGTGTTTCAGCGTCAGCAATGAGGTCCTCACCTGATTTTGGTGTAAAAAGCAGGGTCACGACCCCACCAACCAGGGCCCCTGACAATGCGCCTGCGGTAAAGCTCCAAAATTTTCCCATTCTTTATTCCTATATAGTAGAGTAAGTTTAGGGCAATTATACCCAATTACGATTGCCTTCTCTATAATGGAGAAGATAGATTCAGGAACAAGCGGCGTTAAGCATTATTTCCCCGCGGTTCAGATAACTTGTTTTCTGTTCCTTATGTTTTCTGTTATTCAGTTTTCCATTCAATAACCCATGTCTGAGTATATCGAAATTTCCACGGAAGATGGTGAAGACAGCGACTCCTTATACATGCTCACCAACCTGATCTTAACCGAGGGAGAGATCGAGGAGTATGCTTCACAGGAGGAAATGGAGATCGGTTCGCCGGTGGCGCAGGCCTTGTCGGCCGTTGACGGGCTGCTCTTCATTCGCCTGCACGACAGCGAAATTTATATCCAGCGCGAACCCGGTGCCGGCTGGTATGCTATCGTCGAGGACATAACGGCCGTCCTCAAAGACTTCTTCCTATAAAACAACAAGGGCACAAAATATCGATCGATACTTTGCACTCTCGCTTTGTCTTAGAAAAAGCCTTGTTTAAGGCAAATTAATCTGCGTTATCACCTTCTTCCTCGGGAAGCGCCAAAGCGATAGACAGCTGCTCAAGTTGATGGGCGGCAACGGCCGTTGGCGAGTCAGACATGAGATCCGTGGCCTGGTTCGTTTTCGGAAAAGCGATCACCTCACGTATATTGGGCTCACCGGCCATTAAGGCGACCAGGCGATCGATACCCGGAGCAATACCGCCATGAGGCGGCGCGCCATACTCGAAGGCCTCCAGCATATGGCCAAACTGTTCGCGCGCTTCCTCCATGGAAAAACCGATCAGTTCCATGATCTTGCGCTGTAACGGCCGTTCGTGGATTCTGATACTTCCGCCGGCGACTTCAAAACCATTACACACCAGGTCATACTGCTCGCTCAAAACGGCCGAGGGGTCGCTGTCCAGCAATGGAATTTGTTCTCGCTTCGGCGAGGTGAACATATGGTGGCTGGGGGCATAATGCCCATTTTCCAGCTCTTCTTCAAAAAGCGGAAAATCAACCACCCACAGGAAAGCGAGTTCTTTCTTAGCCGTCAGGCCCAGGCGATCAGCCATTTCCATGCGCAGCGTGCTCAACGCCGTGTTGACCACCGCCGGTTCGCCGCTGGCAATCAGGATCAAATCGCCCGGCTTGGCTTCCATGCGTTCCGTAATGGCGATCAATTGATCGACGGTGAAGAACTTAACGATTGGACCGCGTATTTCTTCGGTATCGGGTTGAATTGCCAGCCAGGCCAGACCCTTCGCCCCTTCCGCTTTGGCCATATCTTCCAGTTCCATCAACTGCTTGCGGCTATAAGTGCCGCAGCCTTCCACACAAATCGCTTTCACCGGCTTACC
>Ga0316577_10001578_pt1 | contig 10835 bp, 11 predicted proteins | sample S5NA_FD_203073 | JGI IMG/M metagenome (GOLD analysis project Ga0316577, IMG submission 203073) | Rhizosphere microbial communities from salt marsh grasses in Alabama, United States - S5-7_050615r2r1 | ecosystem: Host-associated > Plants > Roots > Rhizosphere | place: USA: Alabama | collected... | reverse complement strand
GACGTGCCTCGGCCGTTGCGCGAGGGCGGCGGCGTCCTGCGCTGGCTCGTCCCGCCGGAGCTCCTCGGCGCCGACTGAGCCGGCCGTCCGTGAACAGCGCCCTAGCCGGAGCCCTGGCCGAGCCTTGACCGCCGCTCGACCGACGCTATGCTCGCCAGGACGCCGTCGCGTCGCCGAGGAGCTGGTGAGCGCGGCCCGCGAACCGATCTGGGAGGCAGAGGATGGCAAAGGACGGAGGTCAGCCTGGCGATCTTGGATCGAAGGACGCCCGCAAGGCCGAGAAGGAGCTGCGCAAGCACCTCAAGCGCCTGGAGGGCGAACTGGCGGCAGCCTCCAGGGCCGAGGCCAGGCGCCTGCGCAAGTTCGAGAAGGCGCGCTGGCGCAGACAGCGAATCCAGGCCTTCGTCGACGAGGTCAAGGCCATTACCGAGGCGGACGCCGGATCGACCGAACCTGCCCCGGCCCCTGCGGCCGCAGCGCCCCGCTCCGCCCCTTCTCCCGCCCGATCCCCGAAGCCGGCCACAGCCCGGGCTACGAAGCCCCGCGCCGCTTCGCCCCGGAAGACCGCTCGCCCCTAGCCCTTGGACGGGCGGCTGCCGGCGCTACCGGTATGGCGAAGGTGAACGTCGAGCCCTCGCCCTCGACAGATTCGACCCAGATCCGGCCGCCGTGCGACTCGACAATGTGGCGGGCGATCGAAAGGCCGAGGCCCGTGCCGCCTCTGCCGCGCACCCTGGCTCTGTCAACCTTGTAGAAGCGCTCGAATATCCGCGCCAGATCGGCTGCCGGCACGCCCACGCCGTGATCCTTGACCGAGCCCCGCACCTCGCCATCGCTCGAGTGCACGCCCACTGTCACCTCGCCGCCCTGGGGGCTGAACTTGACGGCATTGTGGAGGAGGTTGATGAACACCTGGCCCATGCGGTCCTCGTCCCCGCGAATCGGGGGAACGTCCTCCGGTATGTCCAGAGCCAGGGCCACGCCCTGACGCTCGGCGAAGAGCCGCAGGCGCTCCACCGTCGCCCGTGCCACGCGGCCAAGGTCGACCTCGTCCAGCAGCAGCTGGGCAGCCCCGCTCTCGATGCGCGACAGGTCGAGCAGCTCGTTCACCATCTGCGTCAGATGGCCCGTCTCAACTTCGATCTTGGCGATGCGGTCGCGGATGCGGCGCGGCGCGGCGCCTGCTTCGCGGCTCGCCGTCTCGGCCAGCAGGCTGATGGTCGAGAGCGGCGTGCGAAGCTCGTGCGAGAGGTTGTCGATGAACTCCGCCCTGATCCGTTGCAGCCGGCGCAGCTCCGACACGTCCTCCATCACCAGCCACACCCCGGACACCGGTGAGCGGCGAGCGCGGACGACAACCGTAGCGCCTTCGTCCGAATGGACGACCAGCTCGCCGCCGGCCGATCCCTGCTCCATGGCCGCCCGAGCGATGCCCTCGATGCGAGAGTCGACGAAGGCCTCGAGCGCCGGACGGCCGATCATGGTGCCGGGCCTGCGATCCAGCATCGCGTGGGCCGCGCCATTCGCCATCTCCACGGTCAGGTCGTCCTTCAGCCTGACGATGCCGGTGCTCAGCAAATCCGCGAGATAGCGCGAATCGAAGCCGGCCTGCTCGGCCTGCCAGCGGGCCTCGTCGGCGCCGTCAAGGGCGGCGCGCACCCGGCGCTCGACGTCGCCGGGATCGTCGGCCCCTGTAGCTTCGCCGATCCGATCGATCAGCCGGCCGCGCGAGATCGAACCGGCCAGCACCCAGCCCAGCACGACGACCAGTACGACAATGAACAGCAGGGCGACGATGTCCACGGGTCGAATATGGCACATCGCGGCTCGCTCCACAGCCGGCCGAGCCGGCATCACGAGAGGCAGGCACTCAGCAGGCGATCATCGCGGCGGGTACCCTTAGCCGCGCAGAACAAGGCCTATCGCGCTCGAGCGCCGGCTCGGCGGGCTTCCGGAGGTTCAGGTGCCGTCCTTACGACTCATCCCGCGCGACGAGCGCTTCTTCGACCTGTTCGTGATGGATGCCGCGAACGTGCTCGACGGCGCCCGGCAGCTGGAGGCGATGCTCCGCTCCTACGACAACATCGACAAGGCCGCCAAGAAGATCCGGGAAGTGGAGCACCTCGGCGACGAGATCAGCCATGACATCGGAGAGCGCCTGGAGCGGACCTTCGTAACCCCCTTCGATCGGGAGGAGATCCACTCCCTGATCAGCGGCCTGGACGAGATCCTCGACAACATCGAGCAGGTCGCGGACACCTTCGTGCTCTACCGGATCGAGTCTCCGACCAAGACCTCCATCAAGCAGGCGGCCCTGGTCGTCCAGGCCTGCGAGGTGATCCACGACGCCCTGAGCCACCTGCGCGGCTTCAAGGACATGGGGCGCTACATCAAGGAGATTCGTCGCATCGAGCATGAGGGCGACAGGCTGAGCCGGCACGCCATTGCCGGGCTGTTCGACGACGGCGCGAAGACCATGCAGGTCCTCAAGTGGAAGGATGTCTACGCCCTTCTCGAAGACACGATCGACAAGTGCGAGGACGTGGGCGACCTGATCGGGAGGATCGTCGTCAAGCACGCCTGATACCCGCCGCGCCGGCCGCGGGCCCGCTCCGGTGCGCCGTCGGAAACGTTAACGAGCCGCCAACAGCGCGTTAAGCGGGCTCTCCCAACATCTCCCCCGGAACCCGGGAAAGGGCTGCGAGCGTCAGCCGACCCCGGGGCAGCGGAGGAGACATGTTGAGCGGATTTCGCCGCCTTGCCGTCCTGGCCGTCGCCGGCGCGGTTGCGGTTTCGGCGTGTTCGTCGTCTGCCGCCACCGGCGAGCCGGTTGGCCCGGACGGCGCCACGGGACCCGGAGCGCCGGCCGAGTGCGTCGGCGGCACCATCACGATCTCCGGCTCCACGGCCATGCAGCCGCTCGTCGCGGCAGCCGCCAGGCAGTACACGAGCGCCTGCACCGGGGCCACGATCGTCGTCAACGGCGGCGGCTCGGGCACCGGGCTGAGCCAGGTCGCCCAGGGCGCCGTACAGATCGGAGACTCGGACGTCACGGCCCAGAGCAAGATGGCGACCCCTGACGCCGACAAGCTGGTTGACCACGTCGTGGCCAAGCAGGGCTGGATCGTGGTGACCAACAAGGACGTGACGATCACGAATCTCACGACCCAGCAGAACGTCGACATCTGGACCGGCAAGATCACCAACTGGAAGGACGCGGGCGGCCCCGATCTGCCGATCGTGCTGATCTTCCGGCCTCAGTCGTCCGGTACTCGGGCCACCTTCAGGAAGCTGGTCCTGGGCGGCGCCACCGAAGCCACCGGCGGCCAGACCCTCACCGAAGACTCGAACGGGACGGTCACCCAGGCCGTCAGCAAGACGGACGGCGCCGTCAGCGTCATCGGCTTCGCCTACTACGACGACCCGGCCAACAAGCCGCTCCTGAACGGCCTCCAGCTCGACGGCGTGGACGCGACCATCGCCAACATGACCGCCGGAACGTACAAGCTCGCGGCCGAGGGCCACATGTACACCCTTGGCGAGCCGAACGGGCTGACCAAGGCCTTCCTCGACTACATGCTGGGCGACTACGTGCAGCACACGCTGATCCCGAGTCTGTCCTACGCACCCATCGCCTGAAACCAGAGAAGTGCGCCCCGGGCCCGCCACCGGCGAAGCCCGGGGCCTCTGCTCCGGCCCCGACGGGAGACAAGAGATCGCCCATGACCCACGCCACCGCCGACCAGCACCTCATCAGCCTCCGGGCAAGGCCCGGGCTGCGTGAGCGCATAGATCTGCCGCGGCGGATCGTTTTCGCCGCGGCGGCCTCGACGATCGTCCTGGTGGCCCTGCTGCTGGTCTTCATCAGCTGGCAGGGCATCGCCCTGTTCGTCAGGGACGGCTACACCGTGGCCGACGTCCTCTCGCCCGTCTGGGATCCGCTGGCGGAGGGCCGGCCCCAGTTCGGGTTGCTGCCGTTCATCGGTGGAACCATCGCCGTCACGGGCCTGGCGCTGCTCTTCTCCACACCCCTATCGGTGGGCCTGGCCCTGTTCCTGTCGGAGGTCGCTCCTGGCTGGGCTCGGGCCATCGTCCAGCCCGCGCTGGAGATCTTCGTCGGCATCCCCAGCGTCGTCTGGGGCTGGCTGGGCATCACGATCCTGGTGCCCTTCCTGGCCGACATCTCGCCCCGCCAGATCTCGCTCTCGCTGCCGGTCATGGGCGAGGTCTTCAGCATGCCGGGGTTCCTGACGGGGTTCTCGTGGCTGGCCGGGTCGCTCGTCCTGGCGGTGATGATCCTGCCCACCATCACCAGCATCACCTACGACTCGCTGCGGGCCGTGCCCCAGGAGCTGCGGACCGGATCGCTGGCCCTGGGTACGACGCGCTGGCAGACCATCCGCCACATCTTGCTGCCGGCCGCCCTGCCCGGGATCCTGACAGCCATCGTCCTGGGCATGACCCGCGCCGCGGGCGAGGCGCTGGCCGTCCAGATGGTCATCGGCAACGCCCCCGTCCTTCCGGCAGCGGTCACCCAGCCGGTCACGACGCTGACCTCGCAGATCACCCTGGACATGGGCAACACGGTCTTCGGCGAGCCCTGGCAGGACGCCCTGTGGACCATGAGCTTGATCCTGCTGGCCTTGTCCGTGGCCTCCGTGGTGCTGGTCCGGGTCATCAACAGGCGGAGGGCAGCCGCATGACCGCCCCCGCCCGGAGCCTCAAAGGAAGCACCTCGCGCGCCGTCCTGGTCGATCGGATCGCCACCTTCGTCCTGTGGCTGACCGGCGCGTTCGTCCTCCTGCTGCTCGGGTCGATCGTCCTCCACTTCCTGCTGGCCGCCTGGGGAGTCATCTCTCCGGGTTTCATCCTCGGGGATCCCAGCGACGAAGCCCTCGGGGGCGTCCTGCCCGTGCTGTGGAACTCCGTCTACATGCTCGTCCTGGCCATGCTCATCTCCGTCCCGGTCGGCGTCCTGGGCGGCATCTACATGGCCGAGTACGCGCCGCAGAACGCAGTCACGGGCGCCATCCGGTTCGCCCAGGAAGCGATCAGCTCGGTGCCGTCGATCGTCGTCGGCCTGTTCGGGATGATCCTTTTCGTCAACACCTTCCGCTGGGGCTTCACGGCCCTGGGCGGGGCCCTGGCCCTGACCTTCTTCAACCTGCCGCTCATGACTCGCCTGGCCGAGCAGGCCCTGCGCAGTGTCCCGGCCGAGGAACGAAATGCCAGCCTGGCCCTGGGCGCGTCGAAGTGGCAGACCATCAGGCACGTTGTCCTCCCGCTGGCCATCCCGGGCCTGGTCACGGCAGTGATCCTGACCGCCGGCCGCGTCTTCGGCGAGGCAGCGGTGCTGCTGTTCACCTCGGGAATCGGGACGCCGTACCACTACGACTTCGCCAACCTGTCGCTGACGGATCCGGCCTCGCCGTGGAGCCCGTTCCGTCCGGCGACGACCCTGTCCGTGTACATCTGGAAGCTGAACTCCGAGGGCCTGGGCGCCCACGTGCGGGAGGTCGTGGACGGCTCGGCGGCCGTCCTGATCGCCCTGGTCTTCTTCTTCAACCTCGGAGCGCGCGGGATCGGCCGCCTGCTCACCAGACGATTGACTGCCTCATGACGACCGGAGACAAGATGACGACCGCAGCCCTCCAGAAGCCGGCGCTCGACAGAGTCGAGATCGCCCGGCCGCTTGCCGCGGTCACGGCCGCAGACGCCGTGACGACGCCCGATGTCAAGGTCTCGACGGAGCACGTCACGATTGCCTACTCGGGCAGGGTCGCGGTCCGGGATGTGACGCTGGAAGTGCCCGAGCATTCGATCCTGGCCGTGATCGGCCCGTCCGGCAGCGGCAAGAGCACGTACCTGCGCTGCTTCAACCGCATGAACGACGTGATCCCGGGCACCTCGACGACGGGTCGCGTCTTCCTCGACGGCGAGAACGTGAACGACCCGGACGTGAGCGTCGTCGAGCTCCGGCGCCGGGTCGGCATGGTCTTCCAGCGCCCCAACCCGTTTCCGATGTCGATCTACGAGAACGTGGCCTACGGACCACGCCGCCGCGGCCAGGGCGATCGGCACGAGCTGGACGAGATCGTGGAGACGAGCCTGCGGCGCGCCGCCCTCTGGGACGAGGTGAAGGACGACCTGCGACGCAAATCGGGCCTGGCCCTCTCCGGCGGGCAGCAGCAACGCCTCTGCATCGCCCGGGTGCTGGCCACCGAGCCCGAAGTGATCCTCATGGACGAGCCAGCCTCGGCGCTGGACCCCGTCTCGACCCTGCGTATCGAGGAGCTGATGCGCGAGCTGCGCGAGAACTACACCATCGTCATCGTGACCCACAACATGCAGCAGGCGGCCCGCGTGAGCGACGTGACGGCCTTCTTCACGATGGCCGAAGACCGCGCCGGGTACCTGGTCGAGACGGGCCCGACGGCCCGCATCTTCACCCGGCCGAGCGAGCGCCTGACCGAGGACTACATTTCGGGGCGGTTCGGATGAGCGCGCCGCGCCACGAGGAGCAGACCATGGGAACCAACGGCCCGGCGGGTGCCCGACCCATCGGCGAGGGCGCGGAATTCGACACCGATGCCGCGGCCGAGCATCATTCGGGTCACATGCGCGAAAGCCTCGACACCGAGATGCGCGACGTGAAGGACGGCGTCCTTCGCATGGGCGGCTACGTGGAGGAGCAAATCCTGGCGGCCCACGACGCGCTGATGAACCGCGACGCCGACCTGGCGCAGAAGGTCATCGCTTCGGACGGCAAGATCAACGAGGCCCAGCAGGCAGTCAGCGCGCTCGTGTCCACGACCATTGCCACCCAGGCCCCGGTGGCACGCGACCTGCGGTTCCTGCTGGCCCTGGACCGGGTCACATACGAGCTCGAGCGAATGGGCGATCACGCCGGTTCGGTGGCCAAGCAGGCGCGCAAGCTGGCCGGCGTCACGATCATGGCCACCTACGACGAGCTGACGCCGATGGCCACGCTGGCCGCCAGACAGGTCCGGGACGTCGTCACGGCCCTGGTCGACATCGACGAGGAGCGAGCCCGTGCGGTTGCCGCCCGCGACGACGAAATCGATCGGCTCTACCACAAGGTCTTCGACGACGTGTTGAAGGAGATGCGGTCCGATCCGGCCAAGGTCGATCCGGGCACGCGGATCCTGTTCGCCGCGCACTACCTGGAACGGATCGGCGACCGCGTCACCAACGTCGCCGAAGACGTGGTCTTCCTGGCGACCGGCGAGACTGAGGATCTCAACCCGTAGGCTCGGCCCGGGGCCGCCGTCTCGCGCCGGTTCCGGAGCGCCGACCACCGCGACCTGCTAGCCTCTAGCAGCGGGGTCGCCATCCGACGTATCAGAGGGCATTGCAGGTTGTCCGAAAGCGCCATACCGGGGCTGGTCGTCATCTTCGCCCTGGCTGTGCTGTTCGACTACATCAACGGATTCCATGACACGGCCAATGCCATCGCAACCTCCGTGTCGACGCGAGCGCTCAAACCGGAATACGCGGTCCTGCTCTCCGCGACGGCCAACTTCGCCGGAGCCCTGATCTTCGGCGTGGCCGTGGCCAAGACGATCGGCGGCGGCATCGTCAAGGAGGACCTGATCCTCGGCAACGGCGCCACGGTGCTGGTTTCGGCCCTTGTCGGCGCGATCGCCTGGGACCTGATCACCTGGTTGCTGGCCATCCCCAGCTCCAGCAGCCACGCCCTCATCGGGGGCTTGATCGGCGGCGCTGCGGCCGCGTCCGGCACGGATGCCGTCCAGTGGGGCAACTTCGCGGCCAAGGTCCTCCTGCCCCTGGTCACGTCGCCGGTGCTCGGCCTGCTGCTGGGCCTCGGCCTGATGATCGTGCTGCTCAACCTCATCGGCCATGGGCTGCCGCGGCGCGCGAGATCGTTCGCGCGCCGGAGGCTGGGGCGGAGCCAGGCCCCTGAGGATCACCCCGGCACGACCCCAAGCCGCATCAACGAGCGCTTCCGCCGCCTGCAGGTGATATCAGCTATGTACATGGCCCTCAGCCACGGCTCCAACGACGCCCAGAAGACGATGGGCATCATGACCCTGGCCCTGATCAACGCCGGGGCATGGAGCGACAAGGCCCCGCCGGTGTGGGTGATCCTGCTGGCTGCCACGGCGATGTCGCTCGGGACGGCGGCCGGCGGCTGGCGGATCATGAAGACCATGGGCCAGCGTGTGGTGAAGCTGGACCCGGTTCACGGCTTCGCGGCCGAGACGTCGGCTGCGTCGGTCATCCTGGCGGCATCCCACTTCGGCATGCCGGTTTCGACGACCCACGTCATCTCCAGCTCGATCATGGGCGTGGGCACGTCGGACCGGGGCAAGGCCGTTCGCTGGGGGGTAGCCGGCAACATCGTCACTGCCTGGATCCTGACGATCCCCTGCACTGCCGGGCTGGCAGGCGCGACCTATCTCGGCCTGCGGCTGGTCGGCTTCTAGCCCGGCTGGCGCTCTCGCAGCACGTAGCCGACCCCGCGGACGGTCTCCAGGTAGACAGGATTGGCCGGGTCATCCTCAATCTGAGCCCGCAGCCAGTGGACGTGGACGTCCACGGTCCGGGTCTCGCCGGCGTAGTCGTAGCCCCAGACCTTCTCCAGCAGCTGGTCGCGGGTGAAGACGTGGCCAGCGTTGCGCAGCAGGAAGGCCAACAGCTCGAATGCCTTGGGCTTGACCGGCAGCACCTCCGAGCCGCGCAGCAGGCGCCGGCCCGCCAGGTCGACCGTCACCCGGCCCAGCTGAACCTCCTCCCTCTCGGGCCCTTGCGCCTGGGTCTCCGAACGCCGCAGCAGGGCGCGGATACGGGCCAGCAGCTCGCGCAAGCTGAAGGGCTTGGTGACGTAGTCGTCGGCCCCCAGCTCCAGGCCGACGATCTTGTCCACCTCGGCGCTCTTGGCGGTGAGCATCAGGATCGGCACGCTCGACTCGGCCCGGATGACGCGGCAGACCTCGGTACCGGAGATCTCCGGCAGCATCAGGTCCAGCAGGATCAGGTCCGGCTTGTGGCGCCGGAAAGCGTCCACCGCCTCGCGTCCGTCGGCCGCCTGTACGACGCCGAACCCCTCCGCCTCCAGGCTGTCGGCCAGCGTCTCGCGCAGCGTCTTCTCGTCGTCGACGACCAGGATCGTTCGAGCCATGGCGCCTCCCGCGTCAGCCCGGCGCTTCGAGCTTCTGGATGGCCCGATCCAGGCGGGCCAGCGTCCGCTCGTAGCCCAGCGCCACCATCGTGTCGAAGAGCGGCGGCGTGGCCGTCTTGCCGGTGATCGAGACGCGGATGGCCATGAACAGATCGCCGGCCTTCCAGCCGCGATCCTCGACCAGGCGCCGCATCGGCGGCTCGATCTCGTCCGCCTCCCAGGCGACCCGCCCCACCTCGGCGATCGTCTGGCGGGCGTCGCCCAGCGCGGCGGCGGTGGTGGCAGCGTCCCAGCGCTTGGGCACGACCAGGGCCGGATCGACCTCCAGCTCGTTCACGAACAGGTAGCCGGTCAGCTCGCCCACGGCGGACAGAGTGGGCAGCCGCTCCTGGATGATCGGCAGGAGGGCGCGCAGCTCGTCGTCGCCGGGCAGGCGGTCGACGCGCCCGGCGTCCAGCTCGGCCTGCAGATAGGGGCGCAGGCGGTCGACGAGATCGGTCGGGGCCAGGCGGCGGATCCACTGGCCGTTCAGCCACTCCAGGCGCTCGCGGTTGAAGATGGCGCCGGCGCGGTTGACGGCCGACAGTTCGAAGCGCTGGACCAGCTCAGACAGCGAGAGGACCTCCTCCTCGGTGCCCGTAGACCAGCCCAGGAAGGCCAGGTAGTTGACGAAGGCCTCGGGAATGAAGCCCTGGGCCCGATAGTCGGCCACGGCGGTCTGGGTCTTGCGCTTGCTCATCTTGGATCGATCCGGGTTCAGGATGAGCGGCAGGTGGCCGAACTGCGGGATGGTCGCCCCCATCGCTTCGAAGAGCAGGATGTGCTTGGGCGTGTTGGACAGGTGGTCCTCGCCGCGGATGACGTGGCTGATGGCCATGGCCGCGTCGTCTACGGCCACGGTGAAGTGATAGAGCGGCGTGCCGTCGGAGCGGACGATGACCAGGTCGCCGCCCAGGTCGTCGGTGTCGATCTCGACGTGGCCGCGGACGATGTCGTCGAAGGCGACCTTCCGGCCGGCCGGGATGCGGAAGCGGATGACCGGCTGGCGCCCCTGGGCCTCGAGAGCCATCCGCTCCTCGGCCGAGAGACTGGCGCAGCGGCCGCTGTAGCGCGGCGACTCGCGAGCCGCTTCCTGGCGCCTGCGCTCGGCCTCCAGCTCGGCCGGGGTGCAGTAGCAGTAGTAGGCCTTGTCCTGGGCCAGCAGCCTGTCGGCAACTTCCGTGTAGCCGGCCAGGCGCTGCATCTGGCGATACGGGCCGAAGGTGCCCCGCTCGGGCTCGTCGCCCACGCCCGGCCCCTCGTCCCACTCCATGCCCAGCCAGTGCAGCCCTTCCACGATGTCGCGCTCGTAGGCCTCGCTCGAGCGAGCCTGATCGGTATCCTCCAGGCGCAGGATGAAGGTGCCGCCGGCGTGCCGCGCGAACAGGTAGTTGAACAGGGCCGTCCTGGCCGTCCCCAGGTGCAGAGGCCCGGTGGGGCTGGGCGCGATGCGGACTCGAATAGCGGACATGGCCTAAGTGTATGGCAGCCGCGCGGGCCGCTAGCCGAGCAGCATGTCGGGGCTCAGCAGCTCGAACTCGGGCACGGCCTGGGCCGTAAGCTGGCCGCGCGGGTCCACGCTCGCAGGCCGGTGGTAGGGGCCGAGGGCTTCCAGGCCGTCGGCGTCCAGGGC
>Ga0316577_10001577_pt1 | contig 10839 bp, 6 predicted proteins | sample S5NA_FD_203073 | JGI IMG/M metagenome (GOLD analysis project Ga0316577, IMG submission 203073) | Rhizosphere microbial communities from salt marsh grasses in Alabama, United States - S5-7_050615r2r1 | ecosystem: Host-associated > Plants > Roots > Rhizosphere | place: USA: Alabama | collected... | reverse complement strand
ATCTTTTCAGCAGGAGTTGTATACCTGTAACAGAAAACAGTGTGCAGGAGTTCTACGCTGCGGCACATTTTGACTGAGCTGATATTATCACAAAAGGCCAGATTTTCTTCCTGTTGATGGAAGTAGCTAATCGTGATCTTTCAAAGATTAATCGGATACATCCGTTACTTCCACTTCCTGATCTGTAACATCAGGCGAATCAGCACCTATCGCCTCTTTAACTGGTAAAACTTCGACCGTTGCATTCTCCAAACTCTTCCAACGCTGGGCATACGAGCGAATGATCTCAACCTGAGTATAAATCACCCAAACTAGTAAGATAGATACGACGGCACTCAAGGATGTAAAGACCAGCGTCACCTTACTTTGCATGCCAGCGGCCAAATCCTGCAAGGCTTGCAGTCTAGTGTTAAGCTGCTCCAGGGTCTTACGAGTGCCTGTCAGCCGGGTGGTAATCCCCTCCAGCAGACCGGTCACTTTGTTGATGTTATCCGAGACACCATCTCGGAACGCCTGGATAACCAAAACAACCTCTTGAACTGAATCCTGGATTTCAGCAATATTCTGTTCCAGCTGGTCGACGGTTTGCTGCTCCGGCCTGGGCAGCGAGATAAATGGCAGGCTGTCAATCGACTGGTATAACTCCAAACCTGCCCTAAGCGTATTTCCAACCGCGTTGATATTTTGCTGCAGTTCCTGTGCCTGGGAAACCAATTTACTCTCGCGCTCTTCTGGCAGCAGTGTGAGGACCAAGCCTTTATCAGTCACGTTCTGACTGAGTTGGTCGGTCGCATCCCGGATGGCGAAAGAAGTTTCTTCGAGCCCCGCGACCTTCATATCGATCCCATCTATAATGACGCTCAAGTTATCCGCAGTACCCTCTACTACTAACAGCACCTGTGTGGTAGCAGCGCTCATGCTATTTCCAGTAATCCAGGTACCGATCACTCCGGCAACACTCACCAGAATAACCAATACACTTAAGGTGATTGCGAAACCGTACCAGATTTTTCGTCCAATTTGTGATTGCATATCATTTTTATTCATAAGGCATTCTCTTTTCGATTTCCTTGATTTAAGATTCAAGTTATCTGCCAGTTAGATTTTTTGTAACGACTCAGCCCAAGGGTGCGGGAGGTTTCATGGATAACTGAGATGTTACAATTCTACAATTTCAATCGCATTTCACGTCGTCGTTTTCAAGATTAGAACGATTTCTATAAGGGGTACAGATTGCCATACTTCAACACACTGTTCAGGACAGGTTCGAAAAAACCGCTCATGTCTAATAAAAAAGTCAGTGAGATCAAGCTTATGATTGGGCAGATCTGAGACCATGCCTCTATACGGGATGCTGAATTTCTTTCTATTTGAACGGTTCTGTTGCTGTGTGGTATCACTCGCAACGACAGTGATTATGATGTTCGATGAAGCAAAACAATGATGGGGTTACCAACACATATTATAAACGCTTTCGAGTTTAATCTTACCTAGCTAAGGGCTGTAAAGCAACGGCTCGTTGGCGACCATTTTTTGCTGGTAGCTTCTCAACATGAGCAGGGCTGCAACGCACAGGATCAGTTCCGAAATGGCTTCCGAGGCCCAAATCCCGTTTAATGCGAACAGCCTGGAAGCCAGCAGAAGCACCGGCAGCTTGACGAATAAGATGCCTCCCAGGGTGAGTATTAAGGCTTCTTTGGGTTTGCCCACCGACTGAAAATAAGCCGCAACCATAAGGGCAATGCCCCCCACTGGATAAGAGAACGCCAGCAGCCGTAAGGCAATCTGCCCTTCAATGATGATTGTGCTTTCGTTAGAAAGCAAGGCAATCAGGGTGGTCGGGAACAAAAGGCTCAGGCCGCAGATCAACAGCCCATAGACGATGATGGATCCCAGTGAAAGTCTGATAGTCTGCCTGACCCGGTCGAAACGTTTCTGCCCAAAGTTATACCCAACGATCGGCTGCATGCCCTGGGTGATGCCAGTCTGTGGCATGTTCAGGGCAGCATATAGCTTGCTGATGATTGCAAAGACTCCCAGGGCACTGTCGCCGCCCATCAGCCTGAGAAGGTTATTGGTGACGATAACGACCAGGCTGGCGCTGATTCCCTTGAGGAAGGAGGGCAGCCCAATCATCAAGACTTCTTGAATGATGGATTTGTCCGGTTTGAAATAAGCTGCCTTGACCTGGTAAGAACGATTCTTCTTGACATAAAAGAAATAGATGCTCATTCCCGCTGAGACGGCCTGCCCGGCGACGGTGGCCAGGGCTGCCCCGGCGACCCCAATCTGTAAGACCATAATCATAAGCCAACTCAGGAAGGTGTTTACAGCAACCGGAATGATCCAGATAGCGGTCGAGTAGCGGATACTGCCGTCTGCCCGGATGATGGCAGAGAAACCGGTGCTGGTGAGCGCCCCCAGGAAAATGATACGGCCGTAAGTGATGGCATACGGCGCGATACGCTCGGTAGCACCCAGTAGATATACAATCGGCTTGATATACAGGGTGCCAAGGACCGTGATAGTGATCGCAATTGTCCAGAAGATCAGGAAAGTGTTTGCGACCGTCCGGGAAGCCCGTTCCACATCTTTCTGACCGAGTGCCCGGGAAACGAGCGAGGCGCCGCCGACCCCCACAATCGTGGCGACGCCTCCCAGTACAATTAGAACTGGTGAGATGATCGAAGCCCCGGCGGCAGCCAGGGAGTTGATTCCTACGGAGAGGAAATAGGTATCCGTGATGCTGTAGATGGCATAGACCAGCAGTGAAAATGTCGTTTGCGAAGACATTTCCCACAGCAATTTGCCGATCTTCTCGGTACCCAGCCGTTCATATTTGGATGAGCTGATCGTCATTGCTCAATTGGCCTGCAGCCACTGCATGGTGTCATGAATGTACTTCCTGGAAAAATTGAAGATAGCATCGGTATCGTAGTTGCGGTAATAACACTCGACATGCATCACCAGGGCCAGGTGTAAGGCATATAGGTGGTTGCGCTGCTGCTCGGTCCGGGAAAAGGATGTGATGCCATAGCCGCGCATACTGTTGGTAACACCTTCAAAATCGAACTGCCGGAACTGGGCTTCCATAAGCGGTTCAGCCCAAAAGGCTCGTTCAAAATCTACCAACCCAATCACCCTGCCATCCTTCACAAAGAAGTTGGGGTTCCAGGCATCCCAATGGACCAGACAGGGCGAGGTGATCTCTGCCAATGAATCAGCGTGATCCAAGACAGCGGCGCGCATTTCGTCGTAGTCGAAATCAAACACCACATCTTTTCGGGCGGCGTCTCCCAGGACCGATTCGATGATCTTGAGAAAGGCCTCTCTCCATGAACCGGCTCGCAGGTCCGGGTTTCCATCATAGCCAAAACAAACGCCAGGGAAGGTGTTGATCTCCCGAATGATCTGACCAATATGGCGGTCAATGGCTTCCTGAGTTGCGACAGGCAGACTGGCTTTGACATGCTCCAGGTTATCCCCATGAATCTTCTCCATGAAGAAATAATCAGCGTCGCAGACATCGTGATCCTGATCGAAAAAGTAAATTTCAGGCACGGGAATAGCCGGGTTTTGCCGAACCAGACGCATGGTAGCTACCTCGGTCGCCATGATATTTTTTTCATACAGCATAACTTCTGCATCTTGGGGCGGGGCGATCTTAAGGATGACTTCATGACCATCCGCCAGTTGAACGTTGTAAGCGGCGTTGAACCAACCTTGTTTCAATTCAGTGATGGCGTCTTCACCGGCTGCCAGTCCCAGGCCGCTAAATGCCCGGGCAACCATACTTTCAATCTGATCGCGCGTCTTTCTATTTTTAGTTTTACTCTCCATGCTCTCCTCATTATGATGTTTTTTTTAATCCAGAGATACAACTTCTTAAAGCGAAAACGCGCAGTGGCCAAGCCTGTTTTGGTGTTGATTGTTGCAATGTAACTGCTCAGCTCATGGGCTGAGCAGTTACATTGCTTTTATGAAACCTGGAAGCATTTTGTGTCTCTGCTGCCAGGTCTAAAAAGATATTTGAACCGCTGCTATGCAATGACCTCAAAATCGGTGTGGAGCGTGGCTTGCGAATCGGCGCCAACCCAGATATCGAAACCTGCGGCATCCTGGACCCACTTCCCGGCGTTTGTGCTCCAATACTCGAGTTCATGTGGGCCAAGTTGGAAGGTTATCATCTTAGTCTCACCCGGCTCGAGCGAAATGCGTTGGAAGCCCTTCAACTGGCGCATGGGGCGCGAATCTGTGCCCCATTTCTGGTGGATATAAAGCTGGGCTACCTCATCCCCAGCCACTACCCCGCTATTGGTCAGATCTACGCTGACAGTCAAGGTCTCTCCGATCCTGACCTGATGGGAAGAAACTTGCAGGTTGGAGAAAGCGAAGGTCGTGTAGCTCAGGCCGTAGCCGAAGGGATAGAGCGGCACCGGCAGACCATCCCAATATCGTGGGTTGTACATCTGGCTATCTTCCGGTGAATGAGTCAGATTGCGGGCATAGTAGAGCGGTGCATGGCTACCTTTACGCGGGAAACTGACGGGCAGCTTGCCCCCAGGGTTGACATCGCCAAACAGGATATCCGCGACTGCGTTGCCGCCCTCGGTACCCGGTTCCCAGGCTTCCAGGATGGCGGGAATGTTCTCAGCAGCCCAGTTGACGCTCAACGGGCGTCCGTTCAGCAGTACCAGCACAACTGGCTTTCCCAACGCGGCGACGGCTTTGAGCAGTTCTTCCTGCCGGCCGGGTAAGTCCAGCGAGGCGCGCGAGGCAGCTTCACCAGACATCATGTCGGTCTCACCCAGCACCATCACTACCTGATCAGCAGTGCGAGCGGCATCCAGCGCGGCTTGGAAAGCGGCTTCAGATTCCTGGGGGGTCTGGGCTGGTTTGCGAGATTGTTCAGCCATCATGCTCTCAAACCAGGAGGGGATATCGCGCCGAATTTCAGGGCCTGGGGCATATGTCACCTGGGCTTCAGGCAGTTTTGCTCGAATACCCTCCAAGACCGTTACAGCCGCGGGTTGATGGCCGAAGACCATCCAGGAACCTTCGGTAGATTCTTTTGAGTTGGCCAACGGGCCGATTACGGCAACTTTTTTAAGTTCTTTCGAGAGCGGCAGCAGTCCCCCCTCATTTCTGAGCAGCACCATCGTGCGCTGCGCCGCCCAACGTGAAACCTGGCGGTGTTCAGGTAGGGCGATAACTTTTTCCAGCAAGCTTTCATCCACATAGGGATGTTCAAACAAGCCCATTGCGACCTTGATCGCCAGGATGGGGCGGATAAGCTCCTCGATCTCCACCTCTGTCAGATCGCCAGCGGCTACCAAATCCGCAACCCCGCCCGTATAAGTATAACTCGACATGTCCATATTGAGGCCAGCCTTGATACCCCGCAGGGCAGCATCACGCTGGTCCTTGGCGTGACCCTGGATCACCAGGTTCCCAACCGCCATGGCATCGCTGACCACGAAACCTTCAAAGCCCCATTCCTTGCGCAGGACCTGGCGTAATAACCAGCGGTTGGCGCTGGCCGGGACATCGTTCAGGTCCATGTAGGCACTCATGAAGGTTGCCACCCCGGCATCGAGAGCAGCCTTAAAAGGTGGCAGGACAATATTGCGCAGCTGCGTTTCGGATAGGTAGACCGGGTCGTAGTCGCGCCCACCATCGGAGAAGCCGTACCCAGCGAAGTGCTTTGCGCAGGCCAGCACCCGTTCCGGGTCGGATGGATCATCTCCCTGAAAGCCGCGCACCTGTGCGGAAGCCATCGCAGAACCCAGGTAAGGGTCTTCGCCAGCGCCTTCTACGATGCGGCCCCATCGGGCATCTTGAGTGACGTCGACCATCGGTCCAAAGGTCCAGTGGATACCGGCGGCACGCGCCTCCCTGGCCGCTACGGCCTGAGATTTCTCGGGCACATCCGGATCCCAGGAGGCAGCCATCGCCAGGGGGACGGGAAAGATAGTGCGGTAACCATGGATGACGTCCAGGGCAAAGAGCAGCGGGATTCCCGAAGGGCTTTCTTCGACGGCAATCTTCTGCAGCTCATTGAAACGTTTAGATTCGTTGAGCCACAAGACGGAACCGGCACCTCCTGCACGAATCTGGTCTTCAACCTTCGGACCGGGAGCAAAGGGTGCTCCACCCACCTGGTTGAGCTGCCCGATCTTCTCAGCAAGGCTCATCTTGCGTAGGAGCGCATCGACGCGTTGATCGATTTCTGTTTTTGCCTTTCTCATATTATCTCCTTCAATCTATGATTTATTAGCCTTGCAATCGATTACAAAGCCAATTATTAAATAAGGTACGCCTCAAGCAGATTTTCGAATCACCAGTTCCACCGGCGTGATCACGTTGGTAACCACACCTTTCTGAATATATTGAACCAGGTTTTCTGCCAGTAATTTGCCTACCAACGGGAAATCCTGACGTATGGTGGTGAGCGGCAAGTTGTTATAGACCGCGATGGGCAAGTCATCATATCCGACCACGGCGATATCTTCTGGGACTCGTTTCCCATGATTCTGGACGACGTTGATGGCGCCAATCGCCATCAGGTCGCTGGTGACAAAAACTGCATCCAGGTTAGGTGATTGCGCCAAAAGGCGCTGCATGGCAACCATACCGGAATCATAAGAATAATCCGTAAACGCCTGCAGGCTCCGGTTAACATCGCGGCCAGCAACCTGTAAAGCATTTTGATAACCTTGTAAACGGTGCTGTATAGTCAGTGAATCTTGAGGGCCACCCAGGAAGGCAATGTGCTGTCGGTCCAGATCGATCAGGTATTGGGTTGCCAGCCTGCCTCCACCGAGATTATCGCCAGTAACCGTACAATAGTTGAATCCCCGAAGTGGAACGCCCCAACCAATGAAGGGAATATTCGATATAACCAGGTTCTCAATCAGGGATGGTTTGTGGTTGGAGGTCAGCAGGATAAAGCCGTCCACGCGCCCGCTATCTAAGTAAGCTTGGGCCCAGTCGCGATCCTGCGGGTCGACTTGCATAACGAGAAGATCGTAACCCAAAGCGTGCAGCCCTTTACCAATGCCACTCAACATCCCCAGGCCAAATAAATCGTCCGCAGAGAAATAATCTGGAGAGTAATCTGATGCGACAAATGCGATCGTCTGGCTCTGGCGCAAACGCAGATTACGAGCCGGTAGGTTAATACGGAAATTGTGCTGCTGAGCAATGTCTTGAATACGTTCTTTTGTTTGCTGACTGATCAGGGGACTATCATTTAAGGCGCGCGAAACCGTTGATGTGGAAACATTTGCCAATTGGGCAATATCTTGAAGGGTCTGGACGTTTTGCTGTGGCATCATACGTTTGCAATTTTATGCAATCGATTGCATTGTAGCACCAGCAAAAGTGTACGTCAATAATTTGAAACTGCTCAGGGCCATGGGGACGACCTTAATCAAAAAAATGGTGAAACCATTTTTTTATACCACCCTCCAAGGGTAGCTGAGTGGTTATCAAAACTTATCAAAATTAGCGATCAGAAACAGTCCTTCGTGTATAATGAAATCGATGAATGACTAATGACCCTTTTGTTGATTGAAAGAAATTTCGATCATCCTAAAAACGACGAAATGAAAAAAAGAAAAGATCGTAAACCTGTGAGCAGCGAGGAAAATCTGAAACGAGCGGGAACCAAGAAAAGAGGTGGTTATCACGCGGCATTATTTCGCTTATCGGCAGATTTAGGTGCGGTTATTGATGAAGCAGAAATTTACCATTGTGTTGTAGAAGGCTTACATGAAACGCTGGGTTATGATTTCGTTGCCGTCTTTCGATATGATCCAAAAACAGGCTATCGAGATTTAGTCGCCAGCGCAGGATTTACTGAGCCCGTAACACCGCTGGCTCCTGGGGAAGGGTTATCGGAGCGGCCATTGTTAAATGGCAAATTACATTACTCAGCGAATGTAGCAAAAGAACCAGGCTATTTTTACGGTGCAGACGGGTCAGAGGTCGACGTACCTATTTGGGGTAAAGATGCAGTGATCGGTGTGTTAACCTGCGAAAGGAAGGCAGTGAATGCCTTCAGCAAACAAGATTTTGAGGTGCTCACCTCCGCTGCCCAAATCACTGGACTGGCAATTGATAAAGCCCGGTTGATCGCACAGGAAAATAAGCGGGCGACGGAATTCGAAGCACTGAGCACGACCATGGCCGAAATAACTTCCGAGAACGATCTCCCAATTCTGTTAGAAAAAATCGTCGAAAGAGCAACAGGTTTATTGAAATCAAGCGGAGGAGAACTGGCGCTGTATGATGAGAACGAACAGACTTTACGCCTAGTCGTCAGCTACAATATCGAGGGCGACCATTTGGGGGCAACTCAAAAAATCGGGGAAGGCCTGATGGGGAAGGTCGCTGAAACCCGGCAGCCGATCGCGATCGAAGATTATTCCAAATGGCATGGAAAGATCACTGGATACCCAAATCTGCTCTCCACTGTGGGTGTGCCGTTATTGGTTGGGAACCATTTAGTTGGTGTGTTTACGGTCGCAAGCGATAAAGTGATGGAATATAATCAGGATGACCTGCATCTACTAACCCTATTTTCTCACCAGGCTGCCATTGCGATTCAAAACACAAGTTTATTAGACCAAGCACAGCGCGAGATTCAAAGGCGGATCGAAATTCAGGATGAAATCACTCGCCAGAAGGAGTATTTTGAAGCGCTGTTGGTGAATAATCCGGTGGCAGTTGTCACTGCGGACCTCAACGGCACAGTTGTCTCCTGGAACCCTTCTGCTGAAAAGCTTTTCGGACATACTACCAAAGAAGCGGTCGGCGAGAATCTGGATGTTTTGGTTGCCAATAACCCAAGTCAATGGGATGAGGCAACTCGATATACGCAAGAGGTCATCGAAAAAGGACATGTCCATACAACTTCGGTACGTACACGTAAAGATGGCAGCAGTGTCGATGTTGAACTGCTGGCACTCCCTGTGATTGTGGCAGACGAGACGATCGGTTTCATCGTCATTTACCATGACCTTACGGAGATAAAATCGATTGAAAACCGGCTCCGAATGCAAAATCAGAAAATGGCGCGTGAACTAGCGCTTGCCGGTGAAATACAAGCAAGCTATCTGCCAAGAAAATTACCACAAATTGCTGGCTGGCAATTCCAATCTTTTTTGAAGCCATCCAGGGAAACGTCCGGTGACTTCTATGACGTTCACAAACTACCAGATGGCCGCATCGTGATTTTGATTGCCGATGTGGTTGACAAAGGTGTTGGCGCAGCCTTATTTATGTCGTTATGTTGGACACTAATCCGAATCTTTTCGGCTGTTCATCCTTCTGACCCGGACCTTGTGATGGAAAAAATTAACCAGCGCATTCTTGAAGACACAAAATCGGGCCAGTTTCTGTCCTTGTTTTTTGGCGTTTTAGAGCCAATCAGCGGAAAATTCATTTATGCAAATGCGGGACACCCACCCCCATATTTCTTTACCCATCATTCAGATAACCCCACTATTCCTCTATTCCGGACAGGTATGTTGTTAGGAATCTCTGCGGATGAAAAGTGGGAAAAAGAAACTATCACATTCTCTGATGGGGATGGGCTTTTGCTTTATACAGATGGTGTCACAGAGGGATTAAATGAGAATGGACTTTTCTATGGCGATAAACGGCTCAAACCCTTGCTGCAAGAGATAGCTAGTGATCCTGCTGAAACGATTTTATCCACCATTCTACAAGATTTAGAAAACTTTGTGGGTGCGGAGACCCAATCGGATGATATTGCCATGATTGTGATTAAGAGAGAAAATCTGTAAATGCTACACGCATTCTCCACTGCATAATCATAAAAACATGGGCAGCCATCTTGGGTTGTCTCGAGCGAGTAAAGACACCTTTGATGTTCATCCCAGCTACACGCATCACGGATTGCAACGCAGCAAAATCAGCGAGCTTACACATTGGCGATGATCGATGGTAGGGGTAGTGAGATAAACCGCACCGGTAAAACTTGAGTAAAATAATACCTAATGGTCAAAACACAACGTATCCTGGTAACCGGCGCAACCGGATATGTCGGTGGAAGGCTCGTGCCACGGCTCTTGGACGCGGGGCATATCGTTCGCGTACTGGTGCGCAATCCGTCCCAATTGCAGGGACGGATATGGATAAAAAATGTCGAAATCGTGCAGGGAGATGTGCTCAACCCCACTTCCTTGGCGAAGGCAATGGATGGGATGGAGGTAGCTTATTACCTGATCCACAGCATGAGTCGCAAAAAGGATTTCCAACAACGTGACCAGGCACTCGCCCACGCTTTCGGACAGGCTGCCAAAAAAGCTGGTATGAAGCGCCTGGTCTACCTAGGGGGACTTGGCAACCCGGGACAGCACCTTTCACTTCATCTGCAGTCCCGCCATGTGATCGGAAGGATATTAGCTAATTACGGCGTCCCTCTGGTCGAGTTCAGGGCTGCCATTGTTGTCGGGTCAGGCAGCGCAGCCTTTGAAATGCTCCGTTACACGGTGGAGGGACTGCCTATCCTATTCTGCCCCACCTGGGTTAACACCTACATCCAGCCGATCTCGATCCATGATGTACTCAGTTACCTGATTGCTGCATTGGGGCTGTCTGACGCACAGGTGGGCCAACACCGCATCGTGGAGATCGGTGGCGCCGACGTTTTGACCTATCACGACATGATGCGCGGTTACGCCAAGGCGCGCGGCCTGCGCCGGCCAATGCTGGTGGTACCCTTCTTGTCCCTGAATATATGCGCTACCTTGATGCACTGGATCACGCCTATACCTGCATCGCTGGCATACGCTCTGATCGCCAGTATGC
>Ga0316577_10001576_pt1 | contig 10842 bp, 8 predicted proteins | sample S5NA_FD_203073 | JGI IMG/M metagenome (GOLD analysis project Ga0316577, IMG submission 203073) | Rhizosphere microbial communities from salt marsh grasses in Alabama, United States - S5-7_050615r2r1 | ecosystem: Host-associated > Plants > Roots > Rhizosphere | place: USA: Alabama | collected... | reverse complement strand
CGAGTGGGGAGGTGGGGGGGTCCGGGCGGCTTCGCCCCCCGAACCCCCCGCTCTATAACTAAGATGAAACACACCCATCTCACTTTCGTTTTCGTCTGCGAGCCAGGCGCAGTGCGGTGAGCAGCCCTTTATCACGAATGGTTTTGACCGCGATGCCGCGCGAGGTGATGGAAAAGTAGCGCGTGCCGTAGCGGGTCAGCTTGTCCTCGTCCAACTCGATGCCCAAGCCCGGCGCATCGGGCACGGCGACGGTGCTGTCCTCCGCCACCCGGATCGGCTCGGCCATGATGCCGTCGCGGGCCTCGGGCACCCAGCCCGGTGGCTCGTAAGGGTACTCGATGGGATGATCACGCGGGCCTGCGGCGTAAACGTGCAGGTTGATCAAGAAGCCAATGCCGTTGGTCCAGGTGTGGGGTGTGTAGCCCAGTCCTTGCTCGCGGCAGGCCTCCATCACGCGCAGCGCATCGCTGATGCCGCCGCCCATCGTCGCGTCGGGCTGGTAAATATCGTAGCTGTGCTTTTCTAGCATCACCTTGAACTCGTGCCAGCCGCCGTTCAGCTCGCCGCCGGCGATGGACACCTGCGAGCGACGGCACAACTCGGCCTGCTCGTCGTAGGCGTACATGTCGAGCGGCTCTTCGATCCAACTCACGTCCAGATCGGCGCAGGCATGGGCGAACTCGGTCGCCCGTTCCAACGTCCACAGGGGTGCGTCGGAGACCAGCGCCACACGCCAGCCCTGGTTGGCGTCCACGCCGATAGCCATCGTATCGCCCACGGCACGATGCACGGTCTCGACCTGGGCGATGTCCTTGGCGAGGTCAAAGTCGTGTACCCGCAGCTTGACGGTATCAAAGCCCATTTCGCGCAGGCGCAGCACCTCTTCGGCGCGGCTCTCGGGCGCGTGAATTTCGCCTGTAGAGGCATAGACTGGTACCCGATCAACTTCCTTTCCACCGAGGAGAGCCCACACCGGCTTCCCCTCGATCTTGCCCTTGATGTCCCAGCAGGCAGCCTCGATCCAAAAGTTGCGCCACCCCAGATAGCTGGCCTCGCGTATCCGCTGGCGCACGGTGGCGATGTCGGTGGGGTCCAGGCCGATGAGGTAGGGGCCGAGCAAGCCGCCCAACCCTTCGCGTTCCTTCTCAAAGGCGACGCCCGCTGCCAGGCCTTGCACGCTTTCGTCCGTCGTCAGGCGTATCAGGGTGAAGCGATTCTCCGTCTGCGGATAGCCGGGAATCCACGCTGGGTAGAACGGCTTGGGCAGCGGGATCGCGACGTGGAACAGCTCGATGCGGTCGATTTTCACGGAAAGCCTCCTTTTTATGTGGCGCTAAATGTCACTGAGTATGCGCAGCAGGATGTATGTTACACTGCCCAGGATGCCGGCCCAAATCAGGGTGCACCACACGATCGGCCACACGCTTTCGTGCGTCACCCATTGGCCGTATTCATCCACGTTGAGCGGATAGCGCAGCGGGATGGCATCCACTAGGGTGGATCTGCGTGGGTTCCGGGGCAGGTACAGTATAGGTTCCCTCGCTTCGTCGCCGACGAGCCCGCTGGGCAGCGATCTGGAACTGCCCATGTACTCTTCCCCGTCCGCGGCTGGAAACTCATAGTCGTAGGCCATCACGGGCACGTCGTTGATGCTGACACCCGTTGGGCGTTGGGAGATGATCGCGGCGCCCGCGACTTCTCCGTACCTCAGGAGGGTCGCTTGCTTCCAGCCGCTGACGGTGGCCGATAGGAAGAGCGCTGCGCCGGTCCCCGGGAAGATGAGCACCAGAAACACACCCCAAAGTGGGGCGGTGGAAAGCTGCGAACCTGCGATCCGGGCGATGGAGGGTTTGGCGGAAACGTATTGGATCTTTACGCGATCTTCGACGGACCATACCTGGCCGACGGTGTGACTCTGGCCGGTGAATGTTTCTTCATTTGGTGTTCTGAATGTGAAATGGTATCTGTATACCGTCACGTCGTTCACTGTGGTGTTGGTTCGCTCGACGCTGGTGATCGTCCCTGTGGCGGTGGCCGGGGAGAGCGCCAGCCGCACCTCGGCGATAGGGCGGATATCTCCGATGAACAGCCACGTCGCCAGTAGGCCGGCTAGTAAAAAAATGGCCCCAATCCCGCCGGTGCGTCCCAGCATGGCGCGGCAAGCCACGCGTAGTGGGACCGGGCGCGGCGGTGCGGCGAGTTGGTCGATGCGGTTGGATAGCATGGCTCTTCTCCTATTCTATAGTGCTCGTTTGAGGATCTCTTCCATCTCTTCGGTGTTGAGTTCGATCGGGTTACCCTTCATACTGCTGGACTTGGCCGCTTTTTCAATGATGAGTGTAAAGTCTTCGGCAGTCACGCCGTAGGCGGATAACGGTGGTACGTCCAGCGCCGCGCACAGTGCCTGTATCCACGAGACGCCGTCGTGGGCGGTAGCCCTGAGCGTCCCGATCAGCAGTTGGGCCACTTTGTCGTAGCGATGCAGCGCGGCGCTGCCCTGCCCGCGTTCTTGCAGTGCCTGCACGTTGGCTGCCATGACGTAGGGCAGCAGGCGGCCGCATATCGCGCCGTGGGGCGCGTGGAACATGCCCCCCATCGGCCCGGCAAAGCCGTGTACAGCGCCCAGCTTGGCGTTGGCCAAGGCCAGCCCGCCAAAGAGGCTGGTGATGGCCATGTCCTCCCGCGCGGCAACGTCGGCACCGTTTTCAAAAGCGCTGCGGAGAGAGCGCGCGCCGCGGCGGATGCCCTCCTGGCAGATCGCGTCGGTCAGCGGGTTGGCTTTGTTGGAGACGTATGGCTCGATCACCTGGGTGAGGGCGTCCAGGCCGGTGCTGGCGGTGATCTCGGGCGGCACGCTGTAGGTGAGCTCGGGATCGACCACTGCTAGATGAGGAAGCGTCAGGTTGCTGCGCAGGCTGACCTTGACCCGGTGTTCCGGCGAGGCCAACACCGCGTTCTTGGTCACCTCGGAGCCGGTGCCTGCCGTGGTGGGTACGGCGATGTAGGGTGCCGGCGGCTTGGCGAGCGGCTGCCCTTTGCCGATGACCTCCAGGTAGTCGAGGGGCTCGCCGCCGTTGGTCAGCAGGGCGGCGATGGCCTTGCCGGCGTCGATGGCGCTCCCGCCGCCGATGCCGATGACTACGTCGCATCCCGCCTGGCGCGCCTTCTCGGTGCCCTCTGCGACGAGGTGGGTGGTTGGCTCCCCGGGTACGGCAAAGACGGCGATCTCAACGCCTTGTGCGGCCAGATTGTCCAGCAGCGGCTGGGCGCGCTCGGGTGAACTGCCGGTCACGACCAGCGCCCGGCTGCCCATCTCTGCCGCGATAGGGCCGATCTCTTTCAGCGTGCCCGGTCCAAAGATGATGCGCGTGGCTGTGGCAAATTCAAAACGCATGTTCGCTACTCCTTAATTGCGACATCTCAAGGCACTTTCTTACCATCCACGAGTTCCACTTGCGAGACACTCGGGTCGTGTGGCAGATAGCGTACTGTAACCGGGGTTCCGGCTTGAGTGTGTTCGTAGATGCCGATGGGGATCAGTTGTTTTGCGGTATGTCCATCGGCATATTCATAGGCGACGTAACGCCAGAACCGGCGGGGTATGCGGAAGCTGAAACTCGACATTCTCCAGCGGTCCACCACGCGCCCTTGTGTGGTGACACCTTGAGTCTTGAGTTCTCTGTACAGCAGCGCATGCCTTATCGTGCGCACGCCTATAACTCCCATGCCAACCAACATGGGCACGCTTATACTGCTTGCGATCAGAATGCTGGGTGCATTTTCAAAGTTAGCAAACGCTTGCGGCTGCAACAGCGCCATACTCGCTACGTCTATTCCCAGCCGCGCGAGCGGGCAGGCTATAATACCCAAAAAAACAGCTACGATCCCTCTTATCACCAGCAGGGCCTGTGTCGGAACGGCTTCCTTTGAATGGCGGACTTGGTCCATTGGTCCCTCCTTGTCTGTATTGGTAGCTTTTTGCTTCAGCGTGGATCACAACTGATCTATAGCTTCCTTGATCTTTTCTCCCGCCTGCTCCAGAATGGGGGTCCCGTGGCCGAAATACGCTACCTCAGTCGGGTAGCTGGACAACTTACGTGCCGAGTCTTTGGCTTGATCCCAATCTGTCGAGGCGTGCCAGACTGAACAGCGAACCTTTTTCTTGTTGGTGAGAGCGTCACCACAGAACAGTATTTTGCGGCTTGGATGGTAGAGCGCAATACTGCCAGGGGTGTGACCTGGCACGCGGAGGACCTGCAGGCCACCCAGGGCATCTACAATGTCCCCTTCCTTCAACAACCGGTCCACCTTGTTAATATCTCTCTCGTGCTTTAGGTCCAACACCCGGGGAATCACGCGATTGAACAGCCGGAAGATCAAGAGTTTCAATGGCGATGGGGTAGGCAGCCCTTTTTCTCGCGTGATGTAAGGCACCTCATCCTGGTGGGCGAAAATCTTTGCACCTGAATCCCGGGACAATCTGGCCGCGCAGCCAGTGTGATCAAAGTGGGCATGGGTCAGCACGATGGTTTTCAGATCGGTGACGGCGTACCCCGTCTGCTTTATTCGGGCGATCACCCTGTTGTAAAATATTCCTGTGTCTATAAGGGTAAACCCATCATCTGAAGCCAGCAGGTATACGTGAGAGGGTCCCACGCCGTCAAACTTGTGGATATCCTCTGGCAAGGTTTTCATTTACGCCCCCCCTTTGGCGCTGTTCGCGATTGCTGCTTATTCGCTTTGAAACAGTCCCACCTCGTCGAAAAAGCCCCAGGTTCCGCCGTCGGAGACGACCCGCAGGCCTATGGTACACTGTCCGGTGGTAACGGCAATACCCTCGATGGCTGGATTTTGCCACTCCTGCCATCCGGTATTGACGACATCGACCACCAGCGTGTCTCCGCCATAATCACTTGCATACAGTTGTATGGCGTCTTCGCCCCCGCCTTGCATCCATATACTGAAGGTGTACGTGCCGTTCTCCAGTCCCGTGACCGTCTGCGAGACGGTGAACTCGAACGGTCCTTCTGCCCAATAGTGCAGTGCGTAACCCCCGTTGTAGACGTTTTGGGCTTCGTTGCTGATGTCGGCGGCGCTCGAACTGCCGTCGAGTACCCAGGCAGTGAAGCCGTTCTCGAATCCTGGATTCTCCGCATAGTTCTTTGGGCTACCCGTATACACGGTGACGATCGTCTGTCGATCCGTACCCTCCACTGTACCTTTTAGGGTAAAGCTTCCCACTTCATCGAGCAGGGCCGGGTCATATGGTTCCCATGCCACCGCGACGTCCCTGATGGCATCATCGCTGTAAACCACCTTCACGGTCGCCGGTAGTTCCGGCGTCTCGCCAAGAGGCACGTAGATCACCGAGGCATATACTTCTATCGCCAGCGGCGCAAATGATACCGCTCCGTATTCCGGCCGCACCTGATTGAACACGTCGAGCGACGGTAACGCATCGCCGTCGAAATCAAACATCGCCAGATTCTCCCAGGCGTTCCCTTGCCCCGTGGCCCACCCGGCGCCTTCCACGGCGATCCATTCGGGCTCCCAGTAAAAGATCCCGAGGCCTCTGTCGTCCGGTACCTCGGCGACCGCCAGCATGACGTCCCTGATGGCCGTAGCCTGGCCCTGTACCGTGGGTTTGTAATCGCCGATGTCCTTATCCCCTCCGCCGAGAAGGTTGGGGTGTCCGTCAGAGTCCTCAAGCGTGTAGGCATACGCGGTTTCGAGAACGACGACATCCTTCTGGTATCTCTCGCTTACGTCGTTCATGTTGCTGATGAAACGCTCCATTGGCCCATGCCAAAAGTTGTAGTAGGAAAGCCCGATGACGTCGAAATCCACGTCTCTTGCGGTCAGCTCATCAAAAATGCTGCGGTAGAGCTCGTTGTTTCCTCCATCTGCAAGATGGATGGCGATCCTGACCCTCTTTTCGGGATCGGCGCTGTTTGGATCGTTATCTCGGACGGCTTGAATGCCTTGTTTTAAGAGTTCTGCAAAGCCGTCATGCCCTCCAACCTCTTCAGAGCCCTGAGCCCAGGTCTTGCCCGCCGGCCACAGCATGCCGCCGTTGACCTCGTTCCCGATCTGTACCATGTCGGGCATCGCACCTGCGCCGGCAAGTGTCTGTATGACCTCTGCCGTGTAGTCATACACGGCCTGGTTCAGTTCGTCGGAATCGAGCGCCCCCCACGCTTTGGGCATGTTCTGCTTTTGGGGATCAGCCCACCAGTCGCTGTAATGGAAATCGAGAAAGAACTTGAATCCCAGGGCCTTTGCCCTCGACGCGATCTCGACGGTTCTATTCAGATCGTTGTTCCCGCCGCCCAAGGGGCTTCCACCTGCATCTGTTGGGTCGTTCCATATCCGCAGCCTAATCCAGTTCACACCATGGTCTCGCAGGATCTCTAGACAATCCTTCTCGACCCCGCGGTCGTAGAACTTGCCTCCGCTGGCTTCAATCTGGCCGAGCATTGAGACGTCCGCGCCCATTATGAAATCAGGGCTGAGGCCGTCGATGGGATTGACGTGAAACTCCACAGCGGACGGGATGGTGGGCACCGGTCGCGGTATGCCGGTCGGGGTGGGAGTGAGAGTGAGTGCGGGGGTGGGGGAGGGCGTATGTGTGGGTGCAGGAGTCAAAGTAGGCTCAAATGGCTGAGCCGGACAGCATGCCGATACTGTAGCGATAATGACAATCGTGACCGCCGATAGCGTTATTCGAGTTTTCATTATAGTTCGTCCGTAGAGCCCTGAGAAATGAGGCTTGGGCTTGCTCGGTTCCGGGATGTACGGTTCTTTGCTGCAACCCGTTGCCGTCGCGCCCACCACGTCATCTGGAAAAAGCGCAAAGAGTCTTTTATCGGATGAAAGTAACTCACCTTTTCTATGGCATAAATGGTTTCGATGTCCACCCAGCCAATGCGCATCCCCTGACAGACCGCCTGGACGATAACTTCGACCTCTAGCTCGAAGCCGGTTGTGGTTAGTTCGAGCGTTTCCAATAGGCATCGGCTGTACAGGCGATAGCCGCTCTGATTGTCGTAGATGCGCGTATCCAGCGCCGTCGAAAGCAGCCACGATCCAAAGGGGTTGGCCCAAGAGCGTGGGAAGGGCATCTTGCCAAAGTCACGCCGCCCGATGATGAGATCACCGGCATCATCCTCGTAGGCTACCAGGAACTTGGAAATATCAGTAGGATTGTGTTGGCCATCGGCATCAAGCGTGAGAACTGCTTCGTATCCCTGCTCCAGCGCCCAGGCAAAGCCCGTCGTCAGTGCGACTCCCTTGCCGTGGTTCTGGGGATAGCTCACGACTTTGGCCCCGTTGGCCTCCGCCACAGCAGACGTCTTGTCGTCGGAGCCATCGTCTACGACCAGTACCGGCAGATAGGTCCGTGTCGCCTCCACGATAGGGCCAATGCGGGCAGCCTCGTTCCAGGCAGGAATTAGGGCAAGAATGGGGATATTTGGGCTGGCTGAATGGTGCATTCGTTCTATTCCAATTTGAGAAGGTGTGATGTGGCGTCGGTGCAAAGATATTTTACTGGAATTGGTGTGGTTGCCAAGTGGAGGACTTTCTGTGACGGTTTGACTTTTGTCGGCCATCCTCAGAATGCGAAAGCGCTACGCTATTCTAGAATTCCGCTTTGCGCCAGCTCTCCACTTGTGATATGATATGGCCTGCGTGAATCAGAGTCCACGCTAGCCGTAGAGGTAGGAGAAGTATCCCGATGGCGAAAATGGGGCCGATCCCAAAACGCGGGAAAAACCGTTGGGGGTGGCTCGACAGATGGTTTGCTTGGGGACGGAACCAGACAGGTATCCTTTTTGGGCTGGTATTAGTGCTGGTTGTGTTCTCAGTACTGTCGCCTCCCTTCCGGCAGTTTGATAATCTCATGCTCATCCTGTTGCAGGCTTCCTTCATCGGCATCGTGGCAGCCGGGCAGACGCTCGTCGTGCTGACAGGTGGCATTGACCTATCGGTGGGCTCGTTGATCGGCCTGACCGGTGTGGTGGCTGCGTTGCTGATGAAACGGGGGCTAAGCCCCATCGGCCCTTTGCCTTCCTACGCGGCTATTGCCATTGCCTTGTCACTTGGGACGGCAATCGGCTGGCTGCACGGCTTGGTCATCGCCAAGCGCAACATGCCTCCCTTCATCGTTACCCTAGGCAGCCTGAGTGTCCTGCGCGGGATCGCTCTGGTGATCACCAATGCCTCTTCCATCAACGCCTTGCCGGACAATTTCAAATGGATTTCCGATGCCGATTTCGGCGTCCTGCCTATGCCCAGTCTCATCATGCTGGGCACGTTTGTGGTCCTGGCTTATGTACTCCGAAATACCAAGTTTGGACGTTATACCTACGCCATCGGCGGCAACGAAGCATCCGCTCGTCTATCCGGCGTGCCTGTGGATCACTACAAGATCTATGTCTACATGCTCAGTGGTTTTCTTGCGGCAGTGGCTGGCGTTGTCCTGATCGCCCGGCTAGATAGCGGCGCCTATACCTACGGTGAGGGTTATGAGCTCAGCTCGGTGGCTGCCGTCATCATCGGCGGCACCAGCTTGCGCGGCGGCATAGGCGGCGTGTGGGGTTCTCTGGTCGGCGTGTTGATCATGGCCACGGTCAGCAACGGCATGGTGATGCTCGATATCTCTCCGCTGTGGTACGATATCATCAGCGGCTCGATCATCCTGCTGGCTGTGTTCATCGACGTGGAGCGCCGCCGTGCGCACAAAGCAACCCCCAGGGTGCAGATCCAACCCCTCACCGAGCGCTTTTATCTGAGCGAGATAACAGCCAAGGTGGCTCAACTGATCAAAGGACGCTTTGGGTCCCCGTATTGCCGGATATATATGATTGATCCCACGACGGACGATATGGTCGAGTGCAGGGCGGGTGACCACACGATCGCAAAGGCTGGGAGCGTTGCCAGCCAGGTGCGGGCATCTGGCAGGTCGGCGATCCTGGATAGTCTTGCCTCCCGATCGGATGGTGGCCTTTCTTTGCTTGACCCTGGCGTTCAATCGGCAGCAGTCATTCCGCTGACCCTGAACAGGCAGGCCATCGGCGTGATTGAGGTTCAGAGCCTGTCTCCGCATAGCTTTACTCCGGAAACCGTGAAGCAGATGATGCAATTGAGCGAAGAGATCGCACCGCCTTTGCGCGATGCCTGGCTGCTAGAGTGCGGATGGTTGGCGCGCCAAACCCGCATCGCTTTACACAACTTGTGGGATGACGTCCAGTTGGGCCGATGCTCCTTGGCCGAGTGGGCCTTTCCGGCTAGTCTCGATCGTTCTGCAGAGAGCAGCAACCCGGCGACGCGGGGCACCCAGTTGCGCGAGCTGCTGCTGAAAACCATCGAGGGTCTGAAATCCGACCGCAGCCAAGAAGATTCTCGCACGGCGCGCCGTCACGAAATCCTACGCCTTACCTATGTGGAAAGTCGCACCGTCAACGAAGTGATCAAAGAGCTCAATGTCAGTCGGCGGCAGTATTTCTACGACCAAAAAGTCGCACTGGATGCTCTGGCCCATCTGCTGGTCGCTCGTCAAGCTACGCAGTAAAAGCCCCCCTTTGCACTCCTATTGCACCCCCTCTGCGCCTGGATTGCGTTTTTCCTATTGACAATTGACCCTGTGATTTGGTATGGTATGGTCGACGCCGTGGTCGAGGGAGGAGACAAACTGTGCAACTTATTTTTGCCCTGCAAGCATACACTCCTTCCGTGATCGTTCACCCCAATTCACAAGACAATCAGCGTTCCAGATGCAGTCGTCGTTGGAGCAGCCACACAGTCTCCAGATACTCAAAAAGGAGGTGATGAAATATCTGTCAAGATGTAGCAAAAAAGAGTAGAGGCAACCGCTTCTGACAAAGGATAGCCTCTACCCAGAGAAATGTGGAGCGGAAACTCCACACCAAAAGTCTACCAAACATTTACACAAAGTCAAGGAGGAAGTGAAAATGCCAAAGCTCAATCGGCGTGATTTTTTGCGCATGGGCACTCTGTCTGTTGCTGGCGCGGCTCTCGCCGGATGCTGTCCGGCGCCGGTGGAAAAAGAGGTTGTGGTTACACAGCTCGTGGAGAAGGAAGGCGAACCTTCTGCGGCTGATGAAGAACTCACCGTCTACATGCAGATGGGAGGCCAGCAGGGCGATCCATCGACGCTGGCCCGCACGAACGGCGCCAAGGCCGCTGCGGAGGACCTGGGGATCAAGCTCATCGAGCAGTATTCGGGCTGGGATTCGCAGACGATGATCGAGCAGTTCAAGGAAGCCATCGCCGCCGAGCCGGATGGCATCGCCATCATGGGCCATCCCGGCGAAGACGCCATGGGGCCGCTGATCGATCAAGCTGTGGGTATGGGTATCGTCGTCACCAGTGGCAATAACCCGCTCTCCACCAATGAGCTCAAGTACCAGACCAAGGGATTCGGCTATGCCGGAGCCAACCTGTATGACGGCGGCTATGTGACCGGCTTGGCGATGGTCGCGGCTGGTCTGAAGGCCGGCGACACCGCTCTCATCTACGACATCTGGCACCAGGAAGGAAGAAGCGAGAGCCCGCGGGGCATCAAGGAGGCGCTCGAAGCTGCCGGAGTCGTGGTAGATACACTCGACGTCACCAACGACGTGGACACCGACGCTTCGCTGGCAATCCCGATCCTGACCGCGTACATGGAGGCCAATCCCGACCTGAAGGCGATCGGAACCCAGCATGGCAACATCACGGCCACTCTGCCCAAGGTGCTCGAGGCCGCGGGCAAGTCGCCCGGCGACGTCATCGTCGGCGGCATTGATCTCTCGCCTGCGACGATCGACGGCATCAAGGCAG
>Ga0316577_10001575_pt1 | contig 10848 bp, 10 predicted proteins | sample S5NA_FD_203073 | JGI IMG/M metagenome (GOLD analysis project Ga0316577, IMG submission 203073) | Rhizosphere microbial communities from salt marsh grasses in Alabama, United States - S5-7_050615r2r1 | ecosystem: Host-associated > Plants > Roots > Rhizosphere | place: USA: Alabama | collected... | reverse complement strand
TGGACAGCAGGGCCAGCATGACTACCGAGACCATGATCAGGGCCCGCAGCGTGGGAATGGAAAAACCGGCCAGCGCCGCGTAGGCCAAGGTCGCCAGCAAGGCCGTGATCGCGCCGGCCTTGGGGGTCGGTAACCAGAGCAGGCCCCGCCGACTGAAGCGCCACACACTCTGGCCGAGGAAAAATGCCAGCCCGGCCACCAGCCCGATATGCAAACCGGAGATGGCCATCAGATGGGTCGTCCCGGTACGCTGCATCACGTTCCATTGAGCGGGACGGATGGCGCTGCGATCGCCCGTCACCAGCGCCAGAATCATGCCGCCGGCTGGATCCGGTAGCACTCCCTGCAGTTGGTTGCGGATGCGCTGGCGCCAGCGTTGCACCCAATACCCGCGGGGCGATCCCATTCGTCGGTTCACGGCATCCTGCCTCACATAGCCGGTTGCCCGGATCCGGTGCTGGAATAGCCATGCCTCGTAATCGAATCCGCCCGGGTTCATTAAACCGTGAGGCCGTTTGAGCCGGACCCGAAGCCGCCATGATTCTCCCGGTTCAAGCGCCCGCTGTGCACCATACCAGCTCAGGCGAACGCGTTCGGGCAAAACGACTGCCTGGCTTTTGAATTGGGCGTGCTGAATATCAAATTCGAACCGCACCCGACGTTCACCGGCAACCACCATTGAGGCCACCTGGCCTTCGAGCAGCACATCCTGCCCCTCCAGTTCCGCCGGCAGGGTCTGGTCGAGTAACGGCGCGGCCATCACCAGACTCCACAAATAGCCAGCCACCAGCCAGGCCGGCAGATGCCAGTAAGGTTTCAGTAACAGTCCGGCGGGGATCACCAGCAACAGGGCCCAGCCCCATTGGCCATGCGGCAGCGTCGCCTGCTGCTGAAACAGCCATACCCCGAAAAGAAAAGCCAACGTCCCTGTTCGCATAATGTTCTGACAGTCCTGTCGCAATCGGCGATAATATGCCCGATACCATGGGCCTGTCCCGGTTTAACAGGTAAATCCCGAAACCGTATAAATCGATGCCAAAGAAGTTTCTAAAACGTTATATGCCGGATCACAACAAGATCCGCAATAACAAACAGCTTAACCGGGTGTTCGGCAGCCTGCTCCACGATCCCAACCTGTTACACCTGAATCGCCGTTCTGTATCGGGCGCCTTTGCCGTGGGCTTGTTCTTCGCCTTTGTGCCGCTTCCAACCCAGATGGCAATGGCCGCCGGGATGGCTATCCTGTTTCGCGTCAACCTGCCTCTGTCGGTCGGGCTGGTATGGCTGACAAACCCGCTAACCATCCCGCCCATGTTCTATTTCTGTTACAAACTCGGGACGTGGATCCTGGGCACACCGTTGCTGGATATTGAATTTGAAATGAGCTGGGAGTGGTTGGCCACGGAAATGACCCATATCTGGCAACCCTTCCTGCTCGGCTGCGCTGTGGCAGGCATTATCAGCGCCACCCTGGGCTGGGCCGGGATTCGCTTTGTCTGGCGCTGTTACGTGGCACGCAATCTCAAACGTCGCAAACAGGCGCGGGCAGCGCGGGAAAATAGTTAATGCAGTTTATGAAGAATACATTAACTAAATATCTTTAGTCATTGTTTTATATAGCTATTTTATTCTTCCATCTTCCATTTCAAGGACCCGATCCATCTTCCTGGCAAAGCGTGGATCATGGGTCACCACAACGAAACTGGTACCGAATTCCTGGTTAAGCTCCAGCATCAGGGTATGCACCTGATCAGCGGTATGGGCATCCAGATTTCCCGTCGGCTCATCAGCCAGCACGCAGCGGGGCTTCGTCACCAGCGCGCGGGCGACAGCAGCGCGCTGCCGTTCACCCCCCGACAATTCAGCCGGCTTGTGATTCAGTCGGTGCCCTAACCCGACCCGGTCTAGAATCTGGCTCGCGGCGGCATTGGCCGTCCGAAGTGGCTCGCGTCGAATCAACAACGGCATGGCCACGTTCTCCAGCGCAGTGAATTCCGGCAGCAGGTGATGAAACTGGTAAACAAAACCCAGCATACGGTTACGCAGAAAGCCACGTTTGGCTTCGCTTAAAGCTGACAGGTCCTTGCCGCCTAACACAATTTGGCCGGCGCTCGGGGCATCCAGTCCGCCCAGCAGGTGCAACAGGGTACTCTTGCCCGAGCCGGAGGCGCCGACAATGGCCAGCTGTTCCCCCTGGGCCACATCCAGGTCGATTCCCTTCAGTACTTCGACCGGGGCCGGTCCTTCCTCGAAGGTTTTAATCAGTCCCCGACAGGCCAAAACGCTCTTTGTTTCCGGCTTATTCATAGCGCAGCGCCTCGGCCGGCTGGGTGCGACTGGCGCGCCAGGCCGGATACAGGGTGGCAACCACGCTGAGCACCAGTGCCACAGCACTGATCATCCATACGTTGTCCCAGTGGAGATCGGAGGGCAATTCACTGATGTAATACACGCCCGGATCGAGGACATGAAAACCGAAGGTCCGTTCCAGCCACGGCACCACGGTATCGAGGTTGAGGGATAAACTGACGCCACCGGCAATCCCCAGCAAGGTGCCAATGACGCCGATCAGGGTACCCTGGACCATGAAAACAGCCATGATACTCCGTGGGCTCGCTCCGAGGGTTCGCAAGATAGCAATATCACTTTGCTTGTCGGTAACCAGCATCACCAGTGTGGAGACGATATTGAAGGCCGCCACCGCAATAATCAGTAACAGCAGCAGGAATATCATGCGTTTTTCAATTTTCACTGCCCGAAACCAGTTGGCATGGTAGGAACTCCAGTCCCGCACCCAGTAGCTGCCCAGCCCGCCGTTTTGCAGTTCATAGCGCACCTGCGGCGACATAAACAAATCCTGGAGTTTGGCACGAACTCCAGTGACCGCCTCTTTCATACGTAACAGGCGGCGGGCATCATCCAGATTGATGATTGCCAGGGCGCTGTCATATTCATACATCCCGATGTGGAAAATGCCTACAACCTTGAACCGTTTCAGGCGCGGAGAAATTCCGGCCGGCGTCACATTGGCGCTGGGCGTTACCATGGTGACCTTGTCACCCACATCCACGCCCAGCTTACGCGCCAGATCGCGACCCAGAATGATGTTGAATTTGCCCGGTATCAGGTCATCCAGACTGCCCTCGACCATCTTTTCACCCACACTGGAGACTTCTGGTTCGAGTTTCGGTACCACACCGCGGATGAGTATGCCGGTGACATTGCGGCCGTGAATCATCATCCCCTGCGCCTCGATATAGGGTGCTGCACCAACCACCTGGGGATTTTCCTTCAGCTGCATCGTTACGTCCGACCAGCCTTCCAGACGACCCTCGAACGTCGTCACCGTGAGGTGGGAAACCATGTCGAGAATACGGCCGCGCACTTCCTTTTCAAATCCGTTCATTACGGACAGAACGGTGATCAGCGCCGTCACACCAAGCGTAATACCCAGCATCGAGCTCATCGAAATAAACGAGATGAAGTGATTGCGGCGCTTGGCGCGGGTATAGCGCAGGCCAATGGCTAGTTCGAGAGGGCGAAACATGGGTGCGCATTAAACCATAAAACCGGGGCCACGTGGCGAGGAAGGTGGAGGGAGAACAAACCCCTTCGGATCAAGGCGCCGCGAGCGGTGCGACGCCTGACCCGGTGCATTCACACAACCGCAACGTCTTGCCTTCCATCCTGGCCCGGCTTCGCGCCAGCCAGAACACGGGTTAAACCGTTGTCTGGCGGACAGAGTCAACGGCCGGGAAGGTTCAGCGCAATACTATATTCATGAAGTGATGCAAGTTTTGCCTGTAAGCTATTGATAGAGTATATTTTAATGAAACGCGGCCTCGCCACAAATCTACCATGAAGGAGCTCACCATGCGCCGTCTGCTGCCACTACTACCCCTTTTCGCTCTGGGTCTTGCCATTACGGCCGGAGCCGAAACACTCAACATGCCCACCCCGATCCCGGCGCCGGACAATTCCGAGCCGGTCATGGCGCCGTCCACCGCCCAACCGCCGGGAGACAGCGCCGCGCCGGATGCAACAACCACGCCTGGCGCCACATCACCCGCGAGCCCCGGCGGCACGTACAGTGTGCGCCTGCCCGGCCGTGGCATGACCATGGATCAGGTCGAAGCAGCGTTCGGTTCGCCCCGCGAAAAAATGCCGGAAGTGGGCGATCCGCCCATCATTCGCTGGAACTATAACGATTTCACGGTTTACTTCGAATACCAGTATGTGATCAACGCCGTTTCCAGCCGCGCCAAGCAGTGAGTTGACTGTCACGGGCGCGCATCGCCTTCTGCCGGCGGAATGGATGCCGCAGAGCGGCATCATGCTGATCTGGCCCCATGGCCACACCGACTGGAATGAGGATCTCGCGGCGGTCGAAGCGGTCTATCTGCAGCTGGCACAGGGCATCACGTCATACGAAAAACTACTGGTCGTGTGTCATAGCGATGCTCACCTGCAACATGTTTCCGGTTGTCTTAACGAGGCCGGCATCAGCGCACATCGTGTCCGCTACGCCGTCCAGCCTTCCAATGACACCTGGGCGCGGGACTCCGGGCCCATTACGGTGCTGGAAGACGGTACGGCGCGCCTGCTCGACTTTCGTTTCAATGGCTGGGCCGGTAAATTCGAGCATGACCTCGATGATCGGATCACCGCCGGGCTGATTGCGCAGGGCATTTTCGATAATGTCCCCGCTGAACATGTCGAGCTTGTTCTGGAAGGCGGCAGTATCGACAGCGATGGTGCGGGCACCCTGCTCACCACCACCTCCTGCCTGCTTCACCCTGATCGGAACCCGGGCCTGTCCCGTGATGAACTGGAGATCCAGCTACGCCATCACCTGGGAGTGGAGCACATCCTGTGGCTGCAGCATGGCAGTCTGGCCGGGGACGATACCGATGGCCACATCGATATGCTGGCCCGTTTCTGCGATACCGGCACCCTGGCCTGTAGCGTATGCGAGGATCCAACCGATGAGAACACCCCGGCGCTGTCCACCATGCGCGCGGAGCTGGCGCAACTCCGCCAGCCCGATGGTCAACCCTACCGGCTGATCGACCTGCCCATACCAGCGCCGATTTATGACGAGGCCGGGCAGCGCCTGCCGGGTAGTTACGCCAACTTTCTGATTATTAATACGGCGGTGCTGGTGCCCTTGTATAACGACACCAACGATGCCGTCGCAATGGCCAAACTGGCCGACGCTTTTCCGGATCGGGAAATCATTGGTATCGATTGCCGGCCTCTGATCCGGCAAAATGGCAGCCTGCACTGTATCACCATGCAGTTGCCTGCAAGTATCCCTATTTGAAGGTCGGGATCGGTGTCATCAGATACCAATTGCCGGTATCAGTGTCATATTCCCACAGCTGATGATCCATCAGGGTATGCACGACCACTTCATCGTCACGGTAATACTGGATTTCTACCGTCTGTTTGACCTGGTTGCCTGACTTGACCGAGTCAACAAGATTGTAGGCGGTGATTTTGATCCGCTTGAATTGCTGTAGTTGCTTGTCGCTGAATTTTTCTGGGTGCTTCTGGAACATGGTTGCCTGCTGCGGATTACCCCAGCGCAGTGCCCGCTCATAACGGAACGTGGCGTCATTGAATTTGTGATTGATATCCACGCTGGCACAGCCCGGCAAAACCAGCAACAAGGCAAACATCAGGTTGACGGCAATGGTTTTCACGGTCCCTTCCTTTTGGGTCGTTCAGAGTGCGGACAGTATACTCCATCCCGCATGCCGTCCGGCAGGCAGAAAATCCGGTTATAATCATCGTTTCCAATATCCATTCATCAAAGCATGCCGTCATGTCCTCTGCACTGAAAGTTGCCCTCGTCCAGCACGTCTGTACCGATGACCCTGCCACCAATATCGAACGAGTCCTGTCAGGCATCCGGGACGCCCACGCCCGGGGTGCCCGACTGGTATTGTTACAGGAATTGCATAACTCGCTTTATTTCTGTCAGACGGAAAATCCCGCGCACTTCGAACTGGCCGAATTGCTGCCTGGTCCAACGAGCAAACTGCTAGCTGAACTTGCGGCGGAACTGCAAGTGGTTATCGTGGCATCCCTGTTTGAGAAACGCAGTGCCGGCCTGTATCACAACACCGCGGTCGTCATTGACGCCGATGGTTCCCTGGCTGGCCGGTATCGCAAGATGCATATCCCGGACGATCCCGGCTATTACGAAAAATTCTACTTCACACCCGGTGATCTCGGCTTTACGCCAATCCAGACCTCGCTGGGTAAACTCGGTGTACTGGTCTGCTGGGACCAGTGGTTTCCCGAAGCCGCCCGCCTGATGGCGCTGGCCGGTGCCGAGCTTTTGCTGTTCCCCACCGCGATCGGCTGGGACCCTGCCGACGACAGCGCGGAACAGCAACGACAGAAAGACGCCTGGCAAATCGTGCAGCGCGCCCATGCCGTCGCCAACGGCATCCCGCTTTTATGCTGCAACCGGACCGGCACCGAGCATGCCCCTGATCAGTCTTCCACAATCCGGTTCTGGGGTTCGAGTTTCATTGCCGGGCCGCAGGGTGAACTGCTGGCCGAAGCCAGTATGGATGAAGATGAAGTAGTGATTGCCACGCTGGATCTTCAGCGCAGCGAAACGGTACGGCGTATCTGGCCCTTCCTGCGTGACCGGCGCATCGATGCCTATGACGATTTAACACTTCGTTACCGGGACGAAACGGACCAATGAGCGAACGCCAGCAGCGCAAATTCGGTCGCAACATGTTCTGGCTCATGTGGCTGGTACTGCTGGGCCTGCTCACCCTGTTTTTCAGTAAGGTGCTCGACAGGCAATACAACCCGAACCAGAACCTGGCACAACGCATGGTAGGCAAAGCCCAGGAAGTCGTGCTGGTGCGCAACAAGTACGGCCACTATGTAGCCTCCGGACTGATCAACCAGCAGCCCGTGGTGTTCATGCTGGATACTGGCGCCAGCGATATCTCCATCCCCCAGTCCACCGCGCAGCGTCTTGGACTGAAACGCGGCCGACCCGTGGTGTACCAGACTGCCAATGGCCAGGTTATCAATTATGCTACCCGACTGGGTTCGGTTACCCTCGGTAATCTCACCCTGCAAGATGTGTCCGCCTCTATCAATCCCAATATGTCGGGCGATGATGTCCTGCTCGGCATGTCGTTCCTCAAACACGTCGAATTCAGCCAGAAAGGCAATACCTTGACACTGCGCCGGTAACTGTCATAACCGTGATCTGGATCACGTCGTTTTGCGTCTGAACCATTCAGTCTAAATCCTGTGTTGCCGATAAGTTATAAATTCATCACTTCTGGAAAACAGCCCATGTTAAAATCAGGTCAGATTACCTTGCTCACCGCCTTGCTCGGATTTTCCGGGTTCGCTGCGGCATCGACCCTGGGTCTTTCCGTCGGCGCCGGAATCTGGCAACCGACGCCAAGTGGTTCGGTTAAAAAGACAGGTGATCCCCAGGCGGTTAATGTGGAAGATGAACTGTACTGGTCAAAAGAAAGCCAGAATTATTTTTATGTGACCCTGGAACATCCAATCCCGATTCTGCCTAACTTCCGTCTTATGCAAACCAATATCGATCAATCAGGCAGTGGGCCAACCAGTTTTACTTTCAATGGCCAAACCTTCACTGGCACAGTAACCAATAGCGCCAGCGTCAAACAGACCGATCTGGTAATGTACTACGAAGTGCTCGACGACACGTTAATGTTGAATCTCGACCTGGGTCTGGATATCAAACGGCTGGAGGTGAATTACAATATCAGCGACAGCTTTGGTGATTCATCCAGTGATTCATCATCAGCAACCCTCCCGCTCCTGTATGGCATGTTCGGCATCACGCCCCTTAAAGGTCTGTACCTGGGCGTGGAAGGCAGCTATATCAGTTACAGTGGTAATACCGTTTCCGACTTTTTCGCCAAGGTTTCCTATACCACGAAGTGGCATGTCGGCGTTGAAGCCGGCTACCGGGCGCAGTCCGTTGACCTCGAAGATCTGAACGACACGACCGGCAAGCTTGATTTCAAGGGCCCCTACGCCGGCATTAACGTCACATTCTGATCGCGCCTTACCGGTAAAATAATAGACCGACATTTTGCCGGTTTATTTATTGTTACCCCCTGCGCATACAAACTCGCGGCCACAAACTATACTTGGCCTATCCGTGTTGACCTCGACGGCGAGGGATACAAGATGCGCTACCGGATTTTTAATTCCGTCCTGTTGTTCCTGCTGGCTACATCTGCAGCCATCCCGGCTGAAGGCCCCCGCTACGTCACAACGCCCTATGCCGAACCGAAAGTGGTGTACGATTTCTACCTGGACGATCCACAAAAAATCAATGCCGCCATATTCTGGATCCGCTCCCTGATCAATCCCCTCAGTGAAGAACCCTACGGCTATGCCCCCGAGTTTATGAACATCGTGGTGGTTATTCATGGCACCGAGATCGTTACCGTGGCAAAGAAAAATTATTCCAAATACAAGAACGCCGTGGACCGCATGCGTTACTACGCTGACCTCGGTGTCAGCTTCAAGGTCTGTGGTCTGGCCGCACAGGATTATGATTACCGGGTTGAGGACTTCCAGGACTTCATCGAGGTCGTTCCCTCAGCCATTACCGAGCTGGTCCACTGGCAGCAGCAAGGTTATGCCGTGATCCGCCCGACCGTGATGTCCAAGCAGTTTTCCATTGAGGAAATCCGCTGACGCAGTCATAAATCGGCTATCTTGCAACCACTCAGCATTACCGGTGACACGCACGCCTGACTCACCACCCGGACGCGATACCATAGTAGAATAGCCACCCTGTCGAATGACCCGTTGCCGTATTTTTAATGTCCCAGTCGCGTCCCAGTCCCCTCGCCCCCGTTCTGCCTGATACTCCAGGCGACACGCGTCATTGGGGCCACCTGTACGGCAACAGCGCGGCACTGGCCATCACTCGCGCTGCGCGTCAGCACGACGGTCCGCTTCTGATTGTTACTGGTGACAGCCACGAGGCGCAACTACTTGAATATGCCTTGCATTTTTTCATAAGCGAGGCCAGGCTTCCCGTATTACCGTTTCCCGACTGGGAGACCTTGCCCTACGATGCCTTCTCCCCGCATCAGGACATCATCTCCGAACGTCTCGCGGCGCTGGCCCGCCTGCCCCGACTCGAACAGGGTATCCTGTTGGTACCGGTCCAGACGCTTATGCACCGCCTGGCGCCCCGATCCTACCTCGACACCCACAGTCTGCTGCTGGACACCGGCCAGACTCTCCAGCTTGAGGAGATGCGCCAACGGCTGGAGGCGGGCGGGTATCGCTGTGTGGCGACGGTCATGGAACACGGTGAATTCGCAGTACGCGGCAGCCTGCTTGATCTCTATCCGATGGGCAGCCCACTGCCCTACCGCATTGAGCTGTTTGACGATGAGATCGAAACCATGCGCACCTTCGATCCCGAATCGCAACGCTCAATCGAGCCGGTCGAGCAGGTACGGTTACTGCCGGCGCGCGAGTTCCCGCTCGACAAGGACGGCATCGCCCGCTTCCGCCAGGGCTGGCGGGCCCGCTTCGAGGGCAATCCCCAGCAATCGGCGCTCTACCGTGAGGTCAGCAACGGCATGGCACCCGCCGGCATCGAGTACTACTTGCCGCTGTTTCATGAACAGACCCAGACCCTGTTCGACTATTTACCCGAAAGCAGCCTGATCTTTACCACCGACTCGGTTGAACACACCGCCGGGGTGTTCTGGCAAGAAGTCAGCGAGCGCTATGAACAACTGCGCTACGACCAGGAACGACCGTTGTTACCGCCCATCGAGATGTTTGTGCCCGTAGCCGGGACCTTTGCCAGCTTCAAGACCCGTCCTCGGGTGCAGTTCCAGCGCTTCGAGCTGGAAACCGCGCACGGCATCAATTTCGCAACCGCGGCACCACCGAGCCTCAATCTCGACGTACGTGCCGCCAACCCCACCGCTGCCCTGGAAACTTTTCTAACCGAATTCAAGGGTCGCGTGCTGTTCGCCGCCGAAACGACCGGCCGGCGTGAATACCTGCTGGATCTGCTGCGTGGCCACGACATTCATCCTTCTCCGGTCGAGAACTGGACTGCCTTTCTCGATGCCGACACAAAGCTTGGCATCACCGTCGCACCGCTCGAACAGGGCGTACTGCTAACCGAACCGCCATTGGCGGTGATCGCCGAGCCTCAACTATTTGGCCTGCAGGTTCTGCAACGCCGACGCCGCAAGCGTGCCGAACGGGACACCGACGCCATCATACGTAATCTGGCAGAGCTGACCCTCGGCGCACCCGTCGTCCACGAAGACTATGGCGTGGGCCGCTATCTAGGCCTGCAAACCCTGCATGTGGGCGATATCGACACCGAATTTCTGACCCTGGAATATGCCGGCGGCGACAAGCTGTACGTACCGGTCAGCGCGCTGCACCTGATCAGCCGTTACACCGGCGCCGCGCCGGACAGCGCACCGTTGCACAAGCTTGGCAGCGGCCAGTGGGAAAAGGCCAAGCGCAAGGCCACCGAACGGGTCCGTGACGTGGCCGCCGAGCTGCTGGCCATCTACGCCGCACGCGAGGCGCGCCACGGTTTCCAGTACCACGTCGACGAGGCTGCGTACCGCGCCTTCGCCGCCGAGTTTCCCTTCGAGGAAACGCCGGACCAGCAGATCGCCATCGACAACGTGCTGGCTGGTATGCGTGACGACAAACCCATGGATCACCTGGTGTGCGGCGACGCCGGCTTCGGCAAGACCGAGGTAGCCATGCGCGCTGCCTTTATTGCGGTGCAGGCCGGCAAGCAAGTTGCCCTGCTTGCGC
>Ga0316577_10001574_pt1 | contig 10848 bp, 7 predicted proteins | sample S5NA_FD_203073 | JGI IMG/M metagenome (GOLD analysis project Ga0316577, IMG submission 203073) | Rhizosphere microbial communities from salt marsh grasses in Alabama, United States - S5-7_050615r2r1 | ecosystem: Host-associated > Plants > Roots > Rhizosphere | place: USA: Alabama | collected... | reverse complement strand
AAATGGAGGCTGGAAAAGAGGTGGACGAAGAGGTCACCGGCCACGCCGGTGCCGTAGTCCCGGTAGTTCCGCCACCGGAAGAACCGGAGCGGGTCGAAAGGACGCCGGGTGGTGTCACCCAGGAACCGGTCCCAGTCCACCGTCTCCTCCGAAGCGTCTTCGGGGATGGCGTACTGCCAGGCCCCCACGGGGTCGTTCCTGGCCCAGAAGCCCTCGGCGTAGTTGAGCTGGCCGATGGCCCCATCGGCCAGGAGCTCCCGGGCCTTCTCGTTCCCAAGTGAGCTCATGCCCTGGCTTCCCACCTGGAAGGTCTTCCCCGACTCCTGCTGTGCCCGGATCACCTCTTGCCCCTGGTCGATGGATTGGACCATGGGCTTCTCGCAGTAGACGGCTTTGCCGGCCCGGAGCGCTTCCACGGAAATGCGGGCGTGCCAGTGGTCCGGGGTCCCCACGATGACGGCATCCACGTCGGGGCGGACCAGGACCTCCCGGTAGTCCCGGGTCACGAACAGCTCCTGTCCGTGCTTCTCCCTGGCCGCCTCGAGACGACCGTCGTACAGGTCGCACGCGGCCACCAGCTCCACCCCGGGAACCCGGAGTGCCGTGTCCACGTCGGCCGTCCCCATCCCGCCCGCGCCGATGACGGCAAGCTGGATACGGTCGTTTGGGCTCCGGTAGCGTCGGAGGGGGAGAGTCTCCGCCCTGGGGCCGTTGGAGGCGGAGAGGAGGTGGGGAGTGGCCCCGGAGGCCAATGCCGCTGCGGCCAGCTTCCCGATGAAGCGTCTCCGGGACGTGCCGTACGGTGGGATAGTGCTCATGGTCGGATTCTCCGTAAAGGACGGGACACCATGGCGCCATCATCGGGTGAAGGAGGCAGGACGGCAAGGTGAAGCGGGAAAACCCTCCGCCATCGGCGCCGCGTCTTTCCCCTGCGGGGACTTCCGCAAGCGGTCTGCCCTGAACCGACCGAATTGGTTACCTTGCTCCCTTTCGGGAAGCCGACCTCCAGCCAAGGCGGACAGATCAATGAATCGAGTGGGCCGGCTGGCGTTCTTCGTCTTCTTCCTGTCCGGGTGCCTCTATCGGGCCCCGGGGTTCGAGGACGCCCTCCCGATACCACCGCAGGAGTATCCCCCACCCCTTCCGGCGGGTCCCAGCCTCAGGGTGTTGGTCCTGGGAGATTGGGGCACGGGTGGCCCAGGCCAGCGAGACGTGGCGCGGTCCATCGAGTGGGTGCATGGGGACGCCCCACCGGATCTCGTCCTGACCGTGGGGGACAACTTCTACCCCAGCGGAGTCAGGGGTCTCTACGACCCCCTTTTCGAGGACGTCTTCGAGCGCGTCTACGCAGGTCCGTTCTGGGAGCCTCTGGTCTTCTTTCCCACTCTGGGGAATCACGACTACGAGGGAAGCATCAAGGACCAGATCCAGTATTCCGAGCGGAACCCCCGGTGGAGTCTCGTCGCCCAGCACTACACCTTCCAGAAGCCCCTGCCGTCGGGAGAATCGGTGCGCTTTCTCGCCCTGGATGCCCACAACATCCGCATGCGGGGAAGCACCACGGAGAGGCAGTTGGCGTGGGTCGATTCGGTCTTGGCCGTGGCCGATGACCGGTGGATCGTGGCATACGCGCACCAACCCATGGCTACGGTGGGATTCCACCGTGCCAACGAATCCATGCTGGAGCGTCTCGCCCCGCGCCTCGAGGGCCGGGTAGCGGTGTACTTGGCGGGACACAACCACTCCATGGAGCTTCTTCCGATATCCAAGAACCTGTTGCAGGTGGTCTGCGGCGGCGGGGGCGGCCGGGACAACCCCTATCCCCTTCGAGAACCCCACAAAGCCATCCACGCATTCACCCACGGAGGCTGGTGCTTCCTCCATTTCTACGATGACAGCCTGGTCATCGACCTGTACGACCGGGCGGGGCTCCTTCGGTACCGGCATGTCGTCCCGCATCCGTCTTGTCCCGGCCCTGGAGGAGCGGCGGAACCGGGTGGCGTCTACCTCCAGACTTCCCGGGCCACCTCCACCGTTCGGTGGTGAATCGCCACCGTGTCCTCCAGCCGCAGGGCATACCCTCCGGCCAGGACCACGGCCACCCGGGCCCCCGCCTCGAGGCACCGTTCCAGGACTGTTCGGTCCCTCCGCTCCAGGCCCCGTTTCGTCAGAGCCAAGCCTCCGAGCTGATCCTCGGCGAACGGGTCCGCTCCTGCCAGGTAGATCACCAACTCCGGTCGCTGTCGGGCCAGTAATGAATCCAGCGCCCTGGTCAGGTGGGTGAGGTAGGCCTCGTCGCCGGTCCCGTCGGGCAGCCCCACGTCCAGGTCACTGGGTGGCTTTGGGAAGGGGTAGTTGCGCTCCTGGTGGATGGACAGGGTGAAGACCCTGGGATCGTCCCGGAAGATGGCAGCGGTGCCGTTCCCCTGGTGCACGTCCAGGTCCACCACGGCGCACCTGGACACCGTCCCCTCCTCCAGGAGGGACCCCAGAGCCACAGCCACGTCGTTCAACAGGCAGAACCCCTCGCCGTGGTCCCGGAATGCGTGGTGGAGGCCCCCACCGATATGGACCGCTACGGACTCGACGAGAGCCTTGCGTGCCGTGAGGGTGGTCCCGCCACAGGAGAGGAGAGAGGACTCTCGGAGCGAGGAGTTGAAAGGGAGCTCGAGGGTCATCTGCTCTCCCAGTGAGAGGTTTCCGCTCCGTATCTTCTCCAGGTAGTCCCTGGAATGAACGACCCCGACCTGCTCCCACGAGGCCGGCTCGGGCCGGAGGAAGTCCGACTCGGACGCGACCCCGGCTTCCAGGAGAGAGCTCCGAACGAGGCGGTATTTCGCCGTGGGGAAGACGTGGGCTCCGATATCCACCTCGTAGTGGGGAGACCACACCAGGGGCATGATCTCCCTCGCGTCGTGCCGGGACAGGGAGTCCATCCTTCCCACACTCCTCAGGGGATCCTCACCACCGGCAGCTGAACGAAGCTCGCCCTTCCCGGCCCGTGGTGGATGCGCTGCACGGCTCGGCGGAAATCTCCCGGTTGCGCCCAGAAGATGTTGGGAACGAAGCTCTGCGGGTTCCGGTCATAGAGGGGAAACCAGCTCGACTGGATCTGGACCATGATCCGATGCCCCGGCAGGAACACGTGGTTCGCCGTCGGGAGCGCGAAGCGATACTCCAGCGGCTCGTTCGGCACCAGGGGCGTGGGGGTCTCCAGGCTCTCCCGGTACCGCCCGCGGAAGATGTCGGCCGAGACCATCAGCTGGTACCCACCCATTTCGGGCTGGCCCGCCACTTCGTCGGGATAGACGTCGATGAGTTTCACCACCCAGTCGGAGTCGGTGCCGTCTGTCGAAGCGACGAGGTTGGCGACGGGCTCTCCGCTGATCTTCAGGGGCTCGGTCAGCACGTCTGTGACGAAGGCCACCACGTCGGGGCGGCCGGAGGCCTCCCGCTGATCGTCCACCAACCATCTCCACCACGTCAGCTCCTCCGTGTATCCGGTGGGACGAATGGGCCGCGCCCGGTAGGGAACGGGCTTCGCCGGATCCGAGACGTACTCCGTATAGGCCGTCCCGCCGGGTGACGGCGGTTCGAAGCTCAGCTCCAGCCCCGAACGGAGGTAGAGCGGCGTTTGTTGAACGGTGCACCCGGTGACGCAGCCGGCGGGCCAGGCCGGGAGTCTCCGCCAGGCGTTGCTACCCGTCTCGAAGGCCGTGACCGGGGCGACCTCCGCTGGAGGGGCAGCATCGGTGAGATAGTGGTCGAGGAAGGGGCGCAGGATCTCCCGACGGAAGGTCAGAGCCGTGTTGCTCTCGAACCGCAGGGCACCCAGCGTGCTGCCGTCCTCGATCTCCTGGCCGTGGTCCCAGGGGCCCAGGACCAGGAAGACCCTGTCGTTCGCCGTGTCCTTCGGCTCGATGGCCTTGTAGACCGCGATGGCGCCATAGATGTCCTCCTGATCCCAGAGGCTGTGCACCAGCATTACCGGCACGGTCAGCGGTTCGTCCGCCAGCACCTTGTCCACGGCCTGGTCGCGCCAGAAGGCGTCGTAGCTGGGGTGCTCCAGGATCTTCCGCCAGAACCCCATCTGGTCGAGGCCCCGCTGGCGGCCGAGCTCCCCTGCGGAGCCGGCCTCCATGTACATGTCGTAGACGTCGTAATGGGTCGTCCACCACAGCGCCTCGTTCCCCCGGGTGGCCTCCTGGTCGTAGATGTAGGGCATGTTCTGCTGTCGGAACGCGCCGTAATGGAACCAGTCGTCCCCGATCCATCCGTCCACCATCGGGTTCATGGGGATCGCGACCTTGAGGGCGGGGTGGGGATCCACCAGGGCCATGAGGGAGAGAAAGCCGTCGTAGGAGATCCCCAGGATCCCGACCCTGCCGTTGGTCTCCGGAACGTTGTGCACGAGCCATTCGACGGTGTCGTAGGTGTCCGTGGCGTGATCTACCGGCGTCGGGTTCTGCGGTCCCCGGAGAGGCCGGTTCATGACGTAGTCGCCCTCGGAGCCGTACTTGCCCCGGATGTCCTGCACGACCCGGATGTACCCGCCCTCGACGATCACCTCGGTGGCGTTGTCATACCCGAACAGGGTCGGGCCGAGATGGGCGCTCTGGGCGAGCGTCGTCAGTGCGGTGGCGTCGTACGGGGTCCGTGTGAGGAGGATCGGCGCTCTGGATGCGCCGTTCGGCACCAGGATCACGGTGTGGAGCCTGACCCCGTCCCGCATGGGGATCATCACGTCGCGACGCTCGTAGTCGAATCCGGCGTTTGTCGGCTGAAGGATCTCCGGCGTCTCACTCGGCAGCGCTGCGGGGGGCCGCCGGGGAGGGTTCTGGGATGCCGCGGAACCCATGAAGAGCAGCTCGCCGGCGATCACGGCTGCCATGAGGGGCCACCTGCGCACTCCTGCCATCGAGTTCATCATCACGACCTCCGGGGTTCTCTGTGAGGCGATGCTCGAGCTCCGTGTTTTCCTGGGGGCGACTTCAATGTCCGTCGCTCCGGCATTGGCTGCAAGCGGAGCGCCGGTGACGGGTTCGAGTCACCCCTGCACGTCTGCACGGAGCCCGACTCCACAGGGAGAGGCGGGCCAAGCCGAGCTGCCTTTCGGCTCCCCCGGCCCCCTCGGTCTTGTGGGCCCGGAGGGCCCCACTCCACTTTTCCGGAAACACCACTGGTAATGCAGGAGGATACATGACCACCCAAGCCGACACCCTCCCGTCCCGCCCCCACCTCTTCGCCCCCCTGACCATCCGGGAGGTGACGCTGAAGAACCGGATCGCCCTGGCTCCCATGTGCCAGTATTCAGCACAGGATGGGAAGGCCACCGACTGGCACCTGGTCCACCTCGGCTCCCGGGCCCTGGGAGGTGCAGGCCTCATCCTCACGGAGGCCGCGGCCGTGGCCCAGGACGGTCGGATCTCTCCCCAGGACCTCGGAATCTGGAAGGAAGAACAGCTGGAGCCGCTGGCCCGGGTGGTCCGGTTCATACGGGAGCACGGCGCGGTAGCCGGGATCCAGCTGGCCCATGCCGGACGGAAGGCGTCGACGGCCAGACCCTGGGAAGGCAGCGGTCCCCTGGCCCCGGAGTCCGGGGGATGGTCACCGGTACGGGGAGCCAGCCCCCTTCCCTTCGGCGAGGGGTATCCCGTCCCGGAGCCTCTCGAGAGCCAGGAGCTCGAGGAGGTCGTGGACGCGTTCAGGCAGGGAGCGGAGCGGGCCCTGAGAGCCGGCTTCCAGCTCGTGGAGATCCACGGGGCCCACGGTTACCTGCTCCATTCCTTCCTCTCCCCCATCAGCAACCGGCGGGACGACGGGTACGGCGGATCTTTCCAGAACCGCACCCGCCTTCTGCGGGAGGTCGTGGTGGGGATCCGGGAGGTCTGGCCGGCCGAGCTCCCTCTCCTCCTCCGGATCTCGTGCACCGACTGGATGGAGGAGGGTTGGGATGCCGACGACTCCGTGGCCCTCGCTCGTCTGGTGAGACCCCTCGGCGTGGACCTGGTGGACTGCTCGTCCGGCGGGATCCACCCGGCAGCCGCAGCACCCGTGGGGCCCGGATACCAGACGCCCTTTGCCGAGAGGATCCGGAGGGAGGCCGAGACCCCCACCGGGGCGGTGGGCCTCATCACCGAGCCGGTGCAGGCGGATCACATCATCCGAACGGGACAGGCCGATCTCGTGCTCCTCGGTCGCCAGCTCCTCAGGGAGCCCACCTGGCCCCTCCGGGCCGCCCGGGAACTGGGCAGGGATGCGTCTTGGCCGGTCCAATATCTTCGGGCGGGGCCGTGAGCCACAGTGTCAGGCGCCACCTCCGGGTGGCCATCGACGAGTACGACACCTCCATCCGCCAGTTCATTCCGGGGTACGATGAGATGATCCTGGAGGCAGCCGCGGCAGTGTCGCGAGCCTCCCCGACGGTGGTACTGGATCTGGGTGCCGGAACCGGCTCTCTCTCCGCGGCTCTCCTGGCGCACTCCGAGGTGGGGCTCGTGGAGCTGGTGGACGTGGACCCCGAGATGTTGGAGCAGGCGAGGATCCGACTGGAGCCTTTTGGGGACCGGGCGCGATTCGCTGTTCGCTCCTTCCACGACCCACTCCCTTCGAACGACGCGGTTGCAGCGTCCCTCGCCCTCCACCACGTCCCTGCGCTGGAGGAGAAACGCGCCCTGTACCAGAGCATCTTCCGGTCTCTACCCAAAGGAGGGGTGTTCGTGAACGCGGACGTGACCATGCCATCCCACGACCCCGCTCGGAGCGAGGCATACCGCGCCTGGGCGAACCATCTGGTGGCTTCGGGAATCGAAGAGGCGAGGGCGTGGCAACACTTCGCCGAATGGGCCGACGAGGACACCTACTTCCCCCTGGAGGTCGAGCTGGCGGCGCTGGAAGAGGTCGGCTTCCACGCCCGCTGCGTCTGGCAGAAGGGGGTTTCGACGCTCATGGTGGCGGAAAGGCCGCGGTAGCATGTCCGGCTCCGACGCACCGCACGGACCGTGTCCTCTGCCTCTGGTGATGGCCGGGTCTCTCCCCGATCTTCCCTATCGCGCCGGTGGCCTCACCGACACGAACCCGCGCAGTGGGACACCCCCCACCTCAACGCCGAGGCAGACCTCATGATCCCACGACTCCCTCGCAGCGCACGCTGGGTGGCGTTCGCGCTGGCAATCCTGTCCGCCACTCCGGCCTCTTCATCGGCGCAGGAGTCCGAGGCCATGCGCCTCGGCGTCGCCCTGACGTCCAGCCACCGGACCCTGCCGGGGATCACCTACATCCGGGCCAGCGGTTACGAGGCGAAAATGGATGTCTACGCCTCCCGGTCCACCGCGCCGGCACCGACCCTCGTCTACATCCACGGTGGCGGTTGGGTGGGAGGCTCGAAGGAGGGTGCCCTCCTCCAGGTCATGCCCTACCTGGCCATGGGCTGGACTGTCGCCAACGTGGAGTACCGCCTGGCGAGGAATGCCCTGGCCCCGGCGGCAGTGGAGGATGTGCGCTGCGCCGTCCGGTGGGTGCTGGGCCACGCCGATGAATACAACGTGGACACGGCGAGGGTGGTCCTCAGCGGCCACTCCGCCGGCGGGCACCTCTCTCTCATCGCAGGGATGCTTCCGGTATCGGCGGGACTCGACCGGCAGTGCGCCGGTACGAGCGAGATCCGAGTCGCCGCCGTCGTGAACTGGTACGGTATCACCGAGGTGGTCGACCTCCTGGACGGCGAGAACATGAAGACGTACGCCGTGGAGTGGCTGGGGTCCCTGGTGGATCGGACCGAGGTGGCCCGACGCGTGTCACCCCGCGAGTATGTGCGAGGAGGCCTGCCTCCCATCATCACGATCCACGGCGATGCGGATCCCACCGTCCCCTATGCCCATGCGGTGCACCTGCACGAGGCACTCACGGAAGCGGGAGTGCCCAACGAGCTGGTGACCATCCCGGGTGGAGGGCACGGCGGGTTCGGGGAGGAGGAGGATGCCCGCGCCTACGCGGCCATCGAGACGTTCCTCACGCGTTACGGGATCATCCGGTAACCCGCGGGCACAAGCCTCGGCCTGCCGGCGGGCCGGAAGTCCGACCCGGAAGTCCGACCCCTTCCCCACCGCCGCCCTTTTCCGTACTGTCGGACCGTCACTGTAGAACATCGTCCGGAGGTTCCGATCCATGTCCCGTTCAGCCACGATGCGGGGAATCCTGCTTCCGTCCCTGGTCTTGATCAGTGTCCTCTTCGCCTGCCAGGCCGACGGCCGTGGGGGGCTGCCCGAGTCACAGGCTGACTTCCCGGGCGCCGGCGTTCCCCCCGCCGAAGGCACCCAGGGGATGGTGAGCTCCGCCCATCCTCTGGCGACGAAGGTGGGGCTGGAGATCCTTGACCGTGGTGGGAACGCCTTCGACGCGGCGGTGGCCGTGGCTGCGGCCCTCAACGTGGTGGAGCCCGGGATGTCCGGAATGGGGGGGTACGGAACGATCCTGGTGTATTCCGCCGGGGACGATCAGGCCCGGTTCCTCAACGCCAGCGGCAGGATCCCCGTGGGGGTCGACCCGGCTGCGTACCGCCCCCCGACGCCGGACTTCCTGGAGAACCGTCGGGGCGCCAAGGCCGTCTCCACGCCGGGAAACGTAAACGCCTGGGCCGCCATGGCGGAGGAGTACGGGAATCTCCCCTGGGCTGAGCTGCTGGAGCCCGCGGCGCGTCTGGCAGAGGAGGGATTCCGGTTGGACGCACGCGTTGCGGGAATGATCCAGAGCGCCTGGGACGATTTCCCCGAACACGCCCGTGCCTTCTACGGGGTGGACGGACAACCCCTCCAGGAGGGGGACACCCTGGTTCAGGCCGACCTCGCCCGATCCCTCCGCCTGGTGGCCCAGGAGGGCCCCGGGGTCTTCCACGGAGGCTCGCTCGGCCAGGCCGTCGACGAGGCCATGCGGGACGCAGGGGGGTTTCTCCGGCTGGAGGACCTGAGGGAGAATGAGGCCGAGTGGTGGGATCCCATCTCCATCGAGTACCGGGGATACCAGGTCATGGTGCCCCCCCCTCCCGCCAACTCGTTTCCGGCCCTCCTCCGCCTGGGGATGATGAGCCGCGTGGACGTGAGGGGGATGGGCCACAACACCGTGGAATACCTCCATCTGTACGCCGAGGTGACCAAGCTGGCCTACCTCCATCGTCTTCTCTACGCCGGGGATCCGGACATCAATCCCCCTCCCCTGGACACGATCCTCTCTCCGGATTACTGGGACGAGATGGTCTCCAGGATCGACCTGGAGGAGTCCCGGCCCTTCGCGCGCCCCTTCATGCCCGGAGAGGGTGGTGGGAACACGACACATTTCGTGGTGGCGGACGCGGAGGGGAACGTGGTCTCCGCGACCCAGACCCTGGGGAACGTGTTCGGGAGCCGGATCATGCCGCCGGGCACCGGGATCTGGCTGAACAACTCCCTGGCCTACTGCACCTTCAATCCCCCCGGCAACCCCATGGACGCCCACCCCGGTCGGAGGAAGCTGTCCGGGGACGTGCCCCTCTTCATCCTCCGGGAGGGGAGGCCCTGGGTGGCGCTGGGGACCCCGGGCGGACACACCATCGCCCAGACGGTCCCCCAGATGGTCATGAACATGCTGGACTTCGGGATGAACATCCAGGACGCCATTACGGCTCCCCGGATCGCCTTTGCGGAACCGAATATCCTGGCGGTGGAAGACATGATCCCGAGCGCCGTGGTGGAGGAGCTCCGGGCCCGGGGCCACCTGGTGGTGCGGCAGCGTGGCCTGGGAAACGCCCATGGCCTCACCATCGAGCGGGACCGGGACGGGCGGCCGGTACGGTTCACGGGAGCCGCGGACCCCAGGGGAGCCGGGCTGGCCGAGGGTCGCTGACCGTCCCGTGCTCCCGGTGTTCCAGGCCCCGGAGCACTCCATGCGTGCCGACCCTGGCGGAAGGATGGTGAGCAGATGACGGAGAAGATGGGACTCTGGGGGGCCGTCTCCATCGCCGTGGGTACCATGATCGGTGCGAGCATCTTCTCGGTGTTCGGCCTCGGAGCCCGGATTGCGGGCCACAACCTGCCCCTGGTCTTCGTCCTCTCAGGAGCCGTCGCGCTGCTGGTGGCCTACTCCTATGCCCACCTGGGGGCCAGGATCGTCTCCAACGCCGGTCCCATCGAGTTCATCCTGAGGGGCATGGGGGATGGGCTGACGACGGGAGCCCTGAGCATCCTGATGTGGCTCACCTACGTCGTGTCCATCGCGCTCTTTGCGAAGGGCTTTTCCGGCTACCTTCTCCCGCTCCTCCACGTGCAACCTACCGGACTCCACACCGCCCTGGCGGAACTGGGGGTCGTCGTCGGGTTCACGGCATTGAACCTCCTGGGGACGGGTGCGGTGGGGCGCGCCGAGGTCTTCATCGTGGGGGTCAAGCTGGCAGTGCTCGGGGTCTTCATCGTCCTGGGCCTGAGGAGCGTCCAGGTCGCCTGGATCACCCCGAGCCTCGGCTCTGCCCAGGCGAACGGAACGGTCAACGCCGCAGCGGTGTTCTTCCTCTCCTACATGGGTTTCGGCCTGGTCACGAACGCGTCGGAGAACATCCGGGACCCGGCGCAAAACGTTCCCAGGGCCATCTACCTCAGCATCGCCATCGTCACGGTGATCTACGTCCTGGTGAGCGTCGTGGCGGTGGGGAACCTCCCGATTCCTCGGCTGATGGAGGCCCAGGAATACGCCCTTGCGGAAGCGGCGAAGCCCTTCCTCGGCTCCCTGGGATATCTCCTGGTCTCGCTGGGGGCCCTCTTCTCCATCTCCTCCGCGCTGAACGCGACGCTCTACGGAGGCGCGAACATCGCCTACGCCCTG
>Ga0316577_10001572_pt1 | contig 10855 bp, 8 predicted proteins | sample S5NA_FD_203073 | JGI IMG/M metagenome (GOLD analysis project Ga0316577, IMG submission 203073) | Rhizosphere microbial communities from salt marsh grasses in Alabama, United States - S5-7_050615r2r1 | ecosystem: Host-associated > Plants > Roots > Rhizosphere | place: USA: Alabama | collected... | reverse complement strand
AGATGCTTGACTCTGTACAATTTTCTTTCTCCGCCAGCACAATTTCCACCGGCAATCCCCACATCGGCATACGGACGGCGTCGGTCACGGGGAATCCAGCGGTTGCTATCGCCTGCATGACAAAGATCGGGCGACAGTCTACGTACCGCGGCAGTTTTTCGTGCGCCCACTCGTAGAGCCGCAGCATCAGGCCGGGGTGTTCTTCCATCGCCATGGCCACGACGCACAACCGTCCTCCCACTCGGAGAACTCGGCAACACTCTCCGAGCACTCTTGGGATATCGGGTGTATCAAAGAGCTCCAGTGTAAAGCTCATGAATACAGCATCGAATAAGCCTGCTTCGAACGGGAGTTGAGTCGCATCGCCGCGTCGCAATTCCACATGTTCTGTCAGCCCGGCTTTTTCTACCCTCTCCTGTGTGATCTTGAACATCTCGTCCGAGATGTCGATCCCGTATGCTCGGCCTTTACTGCCAACTGATCGGGCCAACGCTAAAATGGCGTGCCCGGTGCCGAATCCAATCTCGAGGGCGGTTTCCCCCTCTGCGACGGCCAAGCTCTGCAATCCGGCGTCGATAAACCTGCGCTCGCTCGAGCCGGCGAGGACGTCGTACCACTTGCCCATCCGGTTGTAAGCCGCTCGGGCTTGGTCCTTTGTCCGATTTACCCTGCTAATCTGCATCGCTCCTGACATGTTTACTTCCCCCTATGGCTCAAGAGCTGCGTAGCTGGTATCGTCGGATCGTTTGTCGGGCTGAGCTTTTTCCGACGCGGAGTCGGTTTTGAGTTGCCCGGTGAGGATGATCCAGGCGCTCAGTGCTCCCAGGGGTATCCAGCTCAAGACTCCCAGGTAGCCTACCCAGATCATGCTGGGCCCGCCCATAAATAGCAGCGTGGTCAGCGAGCCGCCCACAGCGTTGGTCGCCGCGTGAGCCAGACTGGAGGCCCAGATGCTGCCGGTACGCAGGCGCAGCCAGCCAAAGATGATCGAAATCAGCGTGGTGCTCACCGGGAAAACGACCAGGCCTATCAGGGGATGGTCGGGAAAGTTGTAGCCCCTGATATTAAGCGGAAGGTGCCACATGCCCCAGATCACGCCCGTCGCGAGGGCCGCTAGCAGTGGGTGCTGTTTCAGCAATCGCAGTTGCAGGTAGCCTCGCCAGCCGAATTCCTCACCCCATAGGATGGGCGTGGCGATCAGAGCTGTGATCAAAAGCTGTACAGGGATCACGGCCCATAGGTAGGCTGGTATGGTGGGCAATGAGCCAGTACTTTCCGGCGCCAGCGCCGCCAGCGCCCGCTTCAGCGTGAAATCCGGCTGACCAAGTCTCAGTGTTAGGCCCAAGATCACGATGCAGGGCGTCACCGCCAGTGGCAGCAGCCAGGCTATCAGGTAATAGCGCCATTTTCGTAGGTTGGGGCGCAGTCCGGCATCGGCAAAGCCTTCGTGCGTGATCCACTGACGAACGATAAAAGCGGCAATCGCCGGCGCGAACCCTCCGGGCAGTGCCACGAGTTGAAACAGTGGGTTTTTGGGAGATACCCCAAGTCGTATTGGGATCTCCCACGAAATCCAGGCTATTCCAAAGACCAGGAGCAGAAAGCTGATGACGCCTTTAGTGGTATTTCTCATTTTCCAACCCTCTCCGCGCTTTTCGGTTAGCTGGAATGTACCGCCTGATCAAATCATGCGTGACTGACTCCTAAGAGTTCTGCGAGGCCAGAAATCCTATCGGCGTATTGGAATGGCGGGTAAGGCTCCGACCTCATCCTTGCTCAGTTTCAGATAAACTGTGTTCTCTCCGATACGCTTGATGGTCGAAATCGGGATGCTCACGTCCTTTTGCCCCCACAGGTGGCCTTCTCGCATGATCAGGTGAGTGATGTGTTCATCCCTTGGGTCCACCAGGAATTCGTCCACTCGGCCTACGTGCCCATCGGTTGCTTCTACTTGAGTGCCCCTATGCACTGCTAACTCTCCTGCTGGCACGCGCTCGTGTTCCACTGGTGTGTATCTTTCCGACTCTGGAACCGAGTAAGGCCAGTAGAAGTATGTTCCGGGGAAGGGGGCCGAGGCCGCTGGTGGCATATCCACCGGATCAAGCTTGACGTACTCTGTTTCGGTAAAAGTCTCCTGGTGGCCGACCTTTTCCTTGGTGCACTTGAGCTGGATGAGATTGGATGTGGTCTGGGTGACCCACTCGACGGGCACCATGCGTTCGATGTGCGGAAATTCCTTCTGCTTCACCACCAAATGGGTGATCTTTTTCGAGACTGGGTTGATCACGACGTGGGTTGATACACCGCACACGCCGTCAGTACACTCTACACCGGCATCGACAGGAATATTGATGTCCATTTCGGTACCTCCTTTTATGGATAGTCAACATACAGCATACCAGAAACCCCTTGGAGCAAATTACGGATAAGGTTGTTCAGCAGGTGGATTCAGGGTGTAGAGTTGGAATTGGGTTGGAGGAGGTAGCGAGTGTGAGGATCCCAGGCTCCAACCTAATTCCAACTCTCTAAACCTATTCCGCCATCAATCCAACCAACCCCGTAGGCCAGGGTCATTTGCTTCTAGGTATACTTGCATGTGAGGTGTCTCGTCGATGAGTTAAGGAGAAGGGGCCGGTTAATTACGCGGATAAAATGTAGGTTCAAAAGTCTGGATCAGGAGGTGCGTTATGTCGCGCAGTGGCTTTCGTGTGGGGCGAGTCTTTGGTATCGATATTCGATTGGATTGGAGTTGGCTGTTGATCCTTGTGTTGGTCGTTTGGAACTTGAGTGCGACCTTTAGTGGCGTTCATCCGGATTGGGGGGTAGGATTGGTTTTGGGTACTGCCATCGTGGCGGGTCTGCTGTTCTTTGGCTCAGTGCTGGTCCACGAGCTAGCCCACTCCTTGGTGGCCAAAGCGCGGGGGATTCCGGTCCAGAGCATTACATTGTTTCTGTTCGGTGGTGTGTCAAACATCCAGCGCGAACCCGAGTCACCGGGCAGTGAGTTCGTGATGGCCGTGCTTGGCCCGATCACCAGTCTGGTGCTTGGTGGTGCGTTGTTGACCACCGCTCTGGTAGCTTCGGGGATTCAGGTCTCATTATCTGACACTGCCCAGACCCTCAAACAGATGAGCCCGCTGCTCACAATGGTCGTATGGCTGGGATCGATCAATGTGACTCTGGGTATCTTTAACCTGATACCTGGGTTTCCTTTGGATGGCGGGCGCGTGTTGCGTTCTATCCTCTGGGCGGCAACTGACAACTTACGGCGGGCGACCCGTTGGGCAGCCTGGGTAGGACAGGCCATCGCCTGGCTGATGATCCTCTCGGGCATTGCGATGACCTTTGGCGTGCAAATTCCCTTCTTCGGGACGGGCCTCGGTAGCGGGTTGTGGTTGGCCTTTATCGGCTGGTTCCTCAACAATGCCTCCGTGCAGAGTTATCGACAGGTTGTCATCCACGACGTATTGGAGGGGGTGCCGGTCTCGCGTATGATGCGTGTCAATCCTCCCATTTGTTCGTCCCGCTGCACTGTCAGTCGCCTGGTCCACGATCATATCATGGGCACCGACGATCAATCCTTCCCTATTCTGGAAGAGGGGCGACTTGTCGGGCTTGTTACGCTGGAAGATGTGCGCCAGGTGAGTCGCGACGCCTGGGATACCACGCTTGTTCAAAAGATCATGACACCGGTTGAGAAGCTGATCGTGACATCCCCGGACGAGGGGGCTGGGCAGGCCCTTGAGAAGCTGAGCAGCAACGACGTGCGCCAGCTTCCTGTATTGAGCAATGGTGAGCTAGTTGGGCTACTGCGCCGCCGGGATATCATCAAGTGGCTGCAATTGCACTCAGAATTGGCCAGGCACTGAGGTTGAGTACTCGTTCGTCGCTCGGGTCACTATTGTGTGCTCGTCGGCGGACATCCCCGCCACGCGGCTCTTTGGCCGCGTGGCGATTTTGCTGCCTGTGCGTCCTTCCAGCACGCGCACACTATAACTGTGCCTATTCTTTGGTGGTGCTGGCTTCTTTCCTTGTGTATAATACTCTCGAGTGTCATTTGCAGAGGAAGTGGATCGTCTATGTCGACTAAGCACGGTGAGCTTGTCGAATCGGGCGCGGGGGCATCCTTCGACAAGTCCAGGGTGTGTTTAGGTTAGCGCGGACAAAAGGCGGGTTGGTATGGAACGAGATGCTTTTAACCGACGGATTGAGGCGGTGGAGAAACGGCTGGGAGCCCTGACCGAGGAGCAGCGCAAGGATTCGGACGGGCTGTGGGATGAGCTGTCTGCTGCATTGGGAGAGCTGCGGGCGGCTGGCGAGGTATTACATCGCAAGCCCGAGAGCGGGGAGTCCCAAATGGCCAACGGTCTGCTGCGCTCTCTCCTTGACGTGCTGCCAGCAGGCATAATCATCTGCGATGGGGGTGGCACGATTCTGATGAACAATCCTGCTGCCGAAGCTATTCTCGGCAGCATAGTTGTCGGGGACGTGCATCATCCGAAGCGCGCCTATAGTTTACACGGGCTCGATGGCACACCATTCCCTGCAAAGGATGTGCCGTTGGTCCGGGCCTTGGAGAACGGAGAGATTACCAGGGATGTTGAGATTCTGATACGGCGAGCGGACGGCGATGAGCGCGTCGTCGTGGCAGGGGCGGCGCCAGTGCGCGACAAGGCGGGCCACGTCATCAGCGGCGTGGCGGTTTTCCAGGATATCACCAGGTACAAGCGGGCCGAAGAAGCAGTGGAGAACTTGGCGAGGTTCCCCAGTGAAAACCCGAATCCGGTGATCAGGGTAATGGAGGACGGGACGATCTATTACGCCAACCATGGGGCACAATGTCTGCTTGATGAATGGGGGACTCGGGTAGGGCAGCATCTGCCGGATGAATGGCAGACGCTCGTTGCTGAAGCCTTTGAGGCGGGTCTAGGTCGCGCCGCGGAGACCTTTTGTAGTGGACGGACATTCACCTTCACAATTGTGCCCGTCAAAGATGCAGACTATGTTAATCTTTATGGCACGGATATCACAGAGCGTGTCCGCTCCGAACAGGAGCGGGCGCAGGCCGAGCAGGAGCTACGTGTCGCTCTGGAGAAGTACCGGGTGCTTTTTGAGGCGTTTCCCTTGGGAATCACCATATCGGGTAGAACGGGCAATATCCTGGAATCCAACAGGGAAGCGGAGCGACTTCTAGGTATCCCGCAAGTAGAGCATGAGCGACGAAGCATTGATGACCCTGAATGGCAAATCATCCGCCCGGATGGCAGCCCCATGCCCGCCGAGGAATATGCCAGCGTCAGAGCGTTGCAGGAAGGCCGTCTGATTGATAATGTCGAAATGGGGATCGTGAAGGAATCAGGCGACGTCACCTGGATCAACGTGACTGCCGCCCCTATTCCCCTGGAGAATTATGGCGTTGCGGTCGCCTATGGCGACATCACTGAACACAGACAGGTAAGGGAGGAGCGGGAGCGGTTATCGGCAGCGCTTGACCGGGAGCGACGGACGCTTCAAGCGATCATGGAAAACACCCCAACTCACTTGGCTTACCTTGATTCTCAATTCAACTTTGTTTTGGTCAATCCTGCATATGCAGAGGGCGCAGGTTACACTGGGGAGCAGTTGGTCGGGTACGGTCACTTTGAGTTGTTTCCCGACGAGGGGAACCAGGCGATTTTCGAGAGGGTTAGGGGAACCGGCGAGCCGGTCAAATTTGTCGCCAAGCCGTTCGAATTTCCTGACCGCCCTGAACTGGGGATCACCTACTGGGATTGGACATTAGCACCAGTGAAAGATGCCGATGGACAGATGTTGGGCTTGGTGCTCTCGCTGGTGGACGTGACCGAGCAGGAACAGACCCGTCAGAAGCTGCGGCGGTATGCCGACCGGTTGCGCGTGCTGCACGAGACCGATCAGGCCGTCTTAGCTGCCCGTTCGTTGGACGAGATCGCCGAATCGGCTCTCGACTGCGTGCCGCAGCTCTTGGAGGGTTGCATGTGGGCCAGCATTGCATTGTATGACCTCGAACGAGAAGAGGTATCGCTGCTCGCGGTTCACACCGTGGGTCAGACCAGCATGGGGAAGGGTTGGCGTGGCTCGATGGAGCCTTCATGGGCGCTGGAGTTCGATGCATTGGCCCAGGGAGAGCCTCAAGTGATTGAGGATTTACAGATGGTGCCCGCAACGTCCTTTGTGGTGGAGACGCTGCAGGCCGAGGGTATACGTGCTCATGTCACTGTGCCACTCGTCGTTGAGGGCAAGTTGATCGGTTCTCTCGATTTGGGTATGCGCGAGCCCGGTTGCCTTACGGCGGGGCAGATGGAGGTGGCGGTTGAACTGGCCGACGAATTAGCCGTCGGTATTCAGCAAACCCGCCTAAATGAGCAGGTGCGGCAACATGCTGAGGAATTGGAAAATCTTGTGACCCAACGCACTCGTGCGCTGCGGGATAGAGAAGCGCGCCTTCGGGCTATCTTTGAGGGCGCTGGCATTGGCATAGCCGTCTTGGGAGTGGAAGGGCGGGTGGAGGAGAGCAACCCGGTTTTGCAAGAGTTGCTAGGCTACAGCGCCAAGGAGTTCCGCGGCAAGTTGCTCACGGATTTCTCCCATCCGGACGACGTGATGGCCGATGAGACCTTCTATAAGGAGTTGATGGCGCAGAAGAAGGGCGTTGGAAGATATCGGACAGAGAGACGTTACGTTCGAAGAGATGGCCGATTGTGCTGGGCTAGCGTGACGGCGTCACTTGTTCGGGAGGGTAGACGCAAGCCGCAGTTCGTGATCGTTATGATGGAGGATATCACGGAGCAAAGGCAGGCGCAGGAAGCTCTGATTCAAGCTGAGAAGTTAACTATCACCGGCAGGCTGGCCGCCTCACTAGCCCACGAGATCAACAACCCCCTGCAGTCGGTCATTGGCTGCCTGGGGTTGGCACAGGAATCGTTGGAGGTGGATGAGAAGGAAGATGCGCGCGACCTGCTCCGGATCGCTGCCGAGGAGTTGGAGCGGGCGGCTGGCATTGTCTCCGATCTGCGCGATCTCAACCGGCCATCGGACCCCGATGACAGGAAGCCAGTTGACGTGAACTTGCAGATGGAGCACATATTGATGTTGACCAAAGAGCAGTTCCAGAAACGTGGCGTGGAGGTGGAATGGGAGCCAGCGGACAGGCTACCGGCGCTCATAATGGTGCCGGATCGTATGAGCCAAGTGTTTCTGAATCTGGCGCTCAATGCCCTGGAGGCCATGCCTGATGGCGGTCGCTTGCGCATCGGTACGGACTGCGCCAGCGATCCAGCTTGGGTGCGTGTCACTTTTGCCGACACAGGTTGTGGCATTGCTCCAGAGGCAATTCCCCATCTCTTTGACCCGTTCTACACGACCAAGGCGAATGGGCTGGGGTTGGGTCTTTACATCACACACAATGTCGTTGAGGAGCACGGTGGGCGCATCGAGGTGGAGAGTCTGTTGGGCAAGGGAACTACCTTCACGGTGTGGCTGCCGGTACCGGAAGATGATGATGAAGGAGAAAGCTAGATGACCGACTTGATACGAGCTTTGGTGATAGACGACGAGGAGCGGATTCGATACTTTTTGACCAAGACCCTGGAGCGCGTCGGCTACGTTGTGGTGACGGCGTCCAGCGGGGAGGAGGCGCTGGATATGCTGCGTGATACCGCTTTCGACGTGGCCATTGTGGATTTGAACCTAGGTGGCCATGTGGATGGTCTCAAAGTGCTGGAGGCCATCCGCTGGCGCTGGCCTGGAATGGCCGCCGTCATCCTCACCGCCTACGGATCGTTGGAGTCGGCTATGGCTGCCATCCGCGAGGGGATCGATGGCTACTTGCTCAAGCCGGCCAAGCCGGAAGAGGTGCGTGAGGCGGTGAAGCAGGCGCTGGAGCGGCGAGGGAGCTTGCAGAAGGCTGAGGAGAGTCGCATTGTCCAGCGAGGGCCGTTTTCCGTCGATCTGGAGCAGCATCTGGCCACGCGTGATGGGGAGACGCTGGATATCACGCCTCAGGAGCTCAGGCTGCTGGTGCACCTGATGCAGAATGCGCCCCGCGTCATCGCTCCGCCGGAGTTGGTGCGGGTGGTGCGGGAGTACGATCCGGAGGATCTGTACGAGGCGCGGCAGATCATCAAGTGGTACATCCACCGCCTGCGCCAGCAGGTCGAGCCTGATCCCTCTAGCCCACAGCACATTATGAACGTGCGTGGGGTGGGGTACAAGTTCAAGGAGTAGCGCCAACCAAATTCCAACTTTGTTGCTCAAGTCCGTCGGCGGCCCTAACCGAGTCCATCGGTTCAGGGCTGCTTTTTGTGCTAGGATAATCTTGTGTTGAGAGGTCCTATCTTGATGCTGTCGATCCGTGAGCGAGGGGGTGCTTGGTCAAGCTATAGGTAGGGTGGAGATGACTGACAAATTGACGCAGATGAAGTGCTCTGTTTGCCACGGCGACGGACCGCCGCTCATGGGCAAGGAGATCGACAAATTGTTGGTGCAGGTGCCCAAGTGGAACTTGGTCGAGTGGGATGGGGTCAAGCACTTGGAGCGCACTTTCAAGTTTCATAGTTTTTCCCGGGCGCTGGCTTTCGCAGACGGCGTGGAGGAGTTGGCACTGAAGGAGAGATGCGAACCTGTGACAATTTTCGATGCAGCCCAGGGGTGGGTGACGGTCGCCTGGTGGACGGACAAGATCATGGGGTTGCACCAAAACGATTTCATCATGGCAGCCAAGACCGACTTGGTGTATTCCTCTAATGGCTGGTCTAGCAGGCATAGACGATCCAGTGAGCCCTGAAGGCGTTTGACGGTTTCCCGAGAATGTGAGAAGTGGGCGTCGGTTTGGACTTTTTCAACTAGAAGGAGGTGTGTATGAATCGCAAACGGTTTACTTTAGTTGCGGGAATAGGTTGCCTGGGGTTGCTTGTGCTCCTGGCTGCTGGTGCGTATCTGTTGTTCCTGCTGGTCCCGATCAGTGCTTCTATGGGCACCGCTTCAGAAACTGCGGTACCTACGTCGACGGTTGACCCCCGTATATTGGCGACGCAGGAGGTTATTCCAACGCTCGCTGCCGTGACGGGCGATGGCACGCCGCCGGCAATATCGGGTGAATTGCCTGTTTCCTTGCCGGATCTGTACGAACAAGTCAACCCCGGCGTGGTGAATATCCAGGTCTATGTAGAGCGCAATGGGGTGAGCGGCGAGGGGGCTGGGTCTGGCTTCATCCTGGACGGCGAGGGACACGTCGTCACCAATAATCACGTCGTCGCCGGGGCCAAGCAGGTCACGGTGATTTTCTACAACGGCCTCGAGGCCAATGCCGAGATCGTCGGCACCGATGACGATAGCGACCTGGCGGTTGTCAAGGTGGACGGCCTTGTAGAAGGTGCCCATCCACTTCCTTTGGGTGATTCAGATCAGGTAGAGGTGGGGGAGTGGGTGGTTGCCATCGGCAACCCCTTCAGCCTCGGCGGCAGCATGAGCCTGGGAATCGTCAGCGCCAAGGGGCGGTCGATCCCATCAGGTGTGGCGGGCTTTGTGATACCGGAGGCGATTCAGACCGACGCGGCCATCAATCCCGGCAACTCTGGCGGGCCGCTGCTGAACCTCGAAGGCGAGGTGATCGGTATCAATGCTCAAATTGCCTCTGGAGGGAGTGGAGCTGGCTCTGGGGTTGGGTTCGCGATTCCATCCAATATCATTCGCCGCGTGGTGCCGGTTCTTATCGCGGACGGGGTGTATGAATGGCCTTGGTTGGGCGTCGAGGGGGTCGATTTGAACCTGATTATACAACAGGCCAATGACCTAGATGTTCAGCAGGGGGCATACATCAACACCGTCATCACCGGCGGGCCAGCCGACAAGGCTGGTCTCAGGGGAAGCTCTGGGACAAAGCAGATCGATGTATTTTCTGTCCCCGTTGGTGGCGACGTGGTAATCAAGGCTGATGGTCAATCTGTTACCGATTTCGATGATCTATTGTCAATTGTCGCATCCAAGAACCCGGGGGCTGTGTTGATGCTCACGATCCTGAGAGATGGAAAGCAGCAGGAGATTGCTGTCACTTTGGAAGTTCGGCCGTGAGGCTTCCAGGCCCGACTTGACTATTGGACCGGGCGCGGCGCTCGGCAGTGTTCGGCGATCATTTGGATGCATAGGTGAGTCGGCCGTAGACCATCTGGGGGAAATCGTTTTTATGGGGAAACGGGTATTCTTGCAAGACCAATGTCTTTTTCTGGAGGATGACTCCTTGGGGAGCAGAGGAGGCAAGAATGAGTAAGTGTCAGTACATTTTAATCGTCGACGACGACGAGCGTGTGCTCTTCGTCTTGAGCCGGGCTTTGCGTGCGTTGGAGAACGGATATCGTGTCGAGACGGCCCGGAGTGGTGAGGAGGCGCTGGAAAAGGCCCAAGCCAGATCCTACGATATCCTCATTACCGATATCGTGATGCCGGGTATGGACGGCGTGGAGCTAACGCGGGCGATCAAGGACTTGTATCCCGACATAGTGGTGATCTGGATAACGGCCCACGGCCGCCACCGCTTCCAATCCAATGGAAAGCAGTTGCGCGTTCATCAGTGCCTGGAGAAGCCGATCCGGATAACGGATATTCGCCAGGCAGTGGTGAATGCAGCAGGGCGTGCTGGAGGCTGAAAAGGAGTGAATGATGAATCAGAGCTGCAAGGGAAACGGATTGCTGTCTTGGCCGAGGATAACTACGAGGACTTGGCTGTGGTACCCGCTGCTACGTTTGCCCCCTGTTATTCAGCTAGTATCCAGAGTGTAGCTTGACTTTTATCACGGTATCTCGTGCGATTTACTCCCGTCGCTTCCCTTGAGCAGGCTCT
>Ga0316577_10001568_pt1 | contig 10877 bp, 15 predicted proteins | sample S5NA_FD_203073 | JGI IMG/M metagenome (GOLD analysis project Ga0316577, IMG submission 203073) | Rhizosphere microbial communities from salt marsh grasses in Alabama, United States - S5-7_050615r2r1 | ecosystem: Host-associated > Plants > Roots > Rhizosphere | place: USA: Alabama | collected... | reverse complement strand
CAGCACCTCCAGGTTGTTTTCCGCGGACAGGTAGCCGTAGAACGCCGGTCCCTCGACCAATCCGCCCACCCGGGCCAGCGAGCCCGCCGAACGGACATTGCGGCCGAAGATTTCCGCCTTTCCCCCGCTCGGCCGGATCAAATCCAGCAGCATGCGGATGGTGGTGGTCTTCCCCGCGCCGTTGGGGCCGAGGAATCCGTACACCTGCCCCCTTTCCACTTCCAGGTTCAGATCCTTGACCGCCGCGACGGCGTTCGAGCCGCGCCCGAACGTTTTCGAAAGACCGGTTGTTTGGATAGCAAACGCCTTCGACATCATCCGATACTTCCTTTGGCCCTCAGCGGCCGGCGACGGATCCTCTCTGGCGGGAGATTTCATACAGCAGAATCCCCCCCGCCACCGCGGCGTTCAACGACTCGACTTTCCCCCGCATCGGGATGCGGACCGATCCATGGGCCAGCGAGCGGGCCCGCTCGCCCGGCCCCGCCGCCTCGCCGCCGAGCACCAGCGCGCTGCGGGCGCGCCAATCCACCGTTTCCACCGGCCGGCCTTCGAGCGCCTCGGCCAGCCAGACGGCATACCCCTCCAACAGCGAGCCGATCCCGTGCCAATCCAGCATGCGGACCGGCAGGCGCAGGTGCGCGCCCATCGCCCCGCGCACGACCTTCGGGTTGAACGGGTCGACGGTTCCGGGAGCAAGGATCAGAGCCGGAACGCCGAAGGCGTCCGCCGTCCGCATCAGGCTTCCGAGGTTTCCGGGGTTGGAGATCCCGTCGGCGACCACCGCCCAATCCAGCGGCTCGGGGAACGGCAGATCGGGCCATTCCAGCACCGCCAACAATCCCGGGGGCGTGGAGGTGTCGCTGCAGGCGCGCAGAACGTCCGGGACGGCCTCCAGCACCTCCCCGCCCCCAGAGGCCAGGCGGTTGACCGCCGAACGCTCGCGCGATCCCAGCCGGCCGTCATGAAGTATCGTCCGAGCCCGCGCGCCCATCGCTGCCGCTTCCTCCACCAGGCGCGTTCCTTCCACCACGAACAGTTTTTCCCGTTCGCGGATCTTGCGCTGTTCCTGCAGCATCCGGATGAGCCGGATCCTTCCGTTGGCCTTGCTGGTGATTATCGCCATCGGCGGTCGAATTCCCGGCGGAAGACATCCAACGTCGCATCATCGAGGATCGTCACGCGGATTTGGCGCGGCCCGGATTCGGGATGTTCGGTGGCGAAATCCTCCGCCGCTTGGAGGATGATCCGCGCGCCGCGCTCCTTGGGAAAACCGAAAATGCCGGTGCTGATGGCGGGGACGGCCACCGATTCAAATCCGCGTTCGCAGGCCGCTTCGAGCGCGCTCCGGACGGCGGTGCGCAGCTTTTCCTCCTCGCCGCCCGAGCCCCAGACCGGCCCGACCGCGTGAATGACCGCCTTGCAGGGCAGGCTTCCCGCTCCGGTAAGGGCCGGCCGGTCGTGGCCGGCCTCGCCGTGCTCGCGCACCCAGGCGTCGCTCTCCTCCTGGATCGTGTATCCGCCCCGCCGGACGATCGCCCCGGCCACTCCGCCGCCGTGCCGCAGGCGGCTGTTGGCGGCATTGACGATCGCATCCACCTGCTCGGAGGTGATATCCCCCTGGACGAGCAGGCAGACATGCTTCGAGGGGAACTCATGGCGGCGGTCGATTCGGTTCATGGCGGCGAGTATAGCACGGGTCAAGGGGCAAGGTTTGATGAGATGAATGGCCATCGCCGTGCGTTAACCAATGATGTTGCCGCGTCATCCCGACGCTCGTAGCACCCGAGCCGTCATTTTCAACGAACGCAGCACCAAACCCATCATCTCAAACGAACGCAACATCCAACCTGTCATCCCGGCGAACGACGCCTATTCCGTCATCCACACGAGTTCCTGCCCGCCCTCGGGTGTTCTTCCCGGGGGGCGGGGATCCAGTGTTTTTCTGTATGTTGATGGAAAGACGCCGGGGCCCCGATACGAACTCTCGGGGGTGACGGAATAGTCGCCACTGTATAAAATAAAACGGCCCGGATTTCCCCGGGCCGTTTTTCGCATCAAGGTTTCTTTATTTCCCTGCGGCTTTTACCACCTGGCCGAAGGCTTTCGGATCGCGCACCGCCAGATCGGCCAGCATTTTGCGGTTGAGCTGGATGCCGCCGGCGTGCAAGCGGGCGATCAAGCGGCTGTAGGTGGTTCCGTTCATCCGCGCGGCGGCGTTGATCCGGACAATCCACAGTTTGCGCAGATCGCGCTTGCGGTTGCGCCGGTCGCGGTAGGCGTACCACAGGCTCTTGAGCATGGCTTCGTTCGCGCGCCGGAACAGCTTGTGCCGCGTTCCGGATTTTCCCTTGCCCATGCGGATGATTTTCTTGTGTCGGAGGTGGGGCCGCGAACCGCCCTTTACTCTGGTCATGCTTCACTTCTCCTGCCAATCCCTGCGCGCCGGGCGGAACGCCCCGTTGTGAGCACGCAACGACGGCAACTCTGGACGGCCGCCCGCTTTCATGAAGCGGAGACCGCCCGACGGCCTTCGCGCCGTCCCGCATCCACCGTTTTCCGCCGGTGAACGCCGGGGTCAGCGCGGAGGATTGGATTTATGCTTCTTGAGATACGGCGCCAGGCGCCGAACCCGTTTGGCGGTCCCTTTCCCCTTCACTTCCTGCATCGTGGTGAACTGGGCCGTCGTGCGCGCGGACTTGCGCCGCCGCAGGTGGCTCTTGCCGCCCTTGGTGCGCATAAGCTTCCCGCTGCCCGTAATGCGGAAGCGCTTGGCTGTGGCCTTATGGGTCTTGAGTTTGTATTTGCCTTTCTTTACTTTTCGAGGCATGACGCCCACTCCCGTTCTATGCTGTATGCTTGGCACGACAACGCCGGGCTAGTCCCTCGGTTCCCATGGGACGGCGCCCGGCGCAGGAAGCTTTACCTTCCGGCGGTGCTCCCGGGGCTTACTTCTTCTTTCCCGGCGCCAGCACCATCAGCATCGTGCGCCCTTCCATATCCGGCTGCTGTTCCACCACCGCGATGTCTTCCAATTCCTTGGCGATCTGCGCCATATCTTCGCGCGCGATCTCTGGGTAGGTGATCTCCCGCCCGCGAAAGCGGATGCGGACCTTCACCTTCATCCCGTTTTGCAGCCATTTCCGCGCGTCGCGGACTTTAAAGGACCGGTGGTGCTCTGTGGTCTTCGGCCGCAGCCGGATTTCTTTGATTTCGATCTTAGTCTGCGCCTTGCGTGCCTGGCGCTCTTTCTTTTCCTTTTCGTAGAGGTACTTGCCCAGGTTCAGCACCCGGCAGACCGGCGGTTTGGCGCCCGGCGATACCTCCACCAAGTCCAGATTCGCTTCGCGGGCGATTCGCAGGGCTTCCTCCGTGCTGACGACGCCCACATTCGCTCCATCCGGCCCGATCAGACGGACTTCACGGGTTCGGATTTGTTCGTTGACTCGGAGTCGCGAGGTGCTGATGGCTTTTCCTCCGTTTTCAATAACACGATTGCCGCCTTTTTCCCTCAGGCGGCCCGCCAAGGGGGCCAGTGTACCACGGCCGGCGCGGGGGCGTCAATCCGAAGGCGGCTCGGAATCACCGGCGGACGCAGTCGGAATGACGGTGACCTTGCGCTGGCGGCCGGTCCCGACGCTTTCGGTGGTCACCTCCGCGTTGTTGCGCAGCTCGATGTGGATGATCCGCCGTTCGTTGGCGGGCATCGGTTCCAGCGTCACGGTCCGCCCGCGCTCCACCGCCTGTTCGGCGGCACGCCGGGCCATCCGCCGCAGCTGCTGCTCCCGCCGCCGGCGGTACCCTTCCACGTCCACGATCAGGGGCAGCGGGTGCCCCAATTTCCGCGCCACGATCATCCGCGCCAGGTATTGCAGCGCCGAGAGCGCCTCGGCGCGCCGGCTGACCATGATCCCCAGGTCGCGGCCGTGGACGTCCACCAGCGCGTGGGGCGTTTCATGCTCATCTTCCGGTTTGGTCCACTGCGCCGTCGTGCTGGCTCTCACACGCATCCGCGCCAGTAATTCCTGAACCACCTGACGGGCCGTCTCCAGTTCCGGATCCTCCGGAACGGTGGCCTCGAGCGCCGTAAGGCGCACGCGCGAGGGGATCCCCTTTCCGGGCATGTGTCCCAACCGGCCTTCCTCCAGCACTACGATCTCGACCTGGTCCCGCCGCAGACCCAACCGGGCGAGGCCGCGTTCCACCGCTTCCCCTACTGTGGGGGCCGTCGTTTCCACACTGGCTTTGTGTTCCATCGCCATGCGATCGCCTTTCGGAAAAGAACCTTGCTTACTTCGCCGATTTGGGATTGGCCGGCGGGGCGTTGCTGAACGTCCACACCCGCTTCCAGTCCACCCTGCCCATCAGCACGTATTGAAGGATCGAGATCAGGTTGGTCACGATGAAGTAGATCGAGAGACCCGACGGGAGAGTCAGCGAAATCTGGGTGATGAAGATCACCATGAAGATGTTCATGATCAGGCTGGTCTGTCCGCTCTGCGCGTCGGTGGTCATCACCGGAACGATCCGCTGCGAAACCCAACTGGTGAGAAACACCAAAATCGCCAGCACCGGGATCGGGAAGGGAATGCCGGGGACGACCAAGTGCTCGGGCTGAGCCAGGTTCATCCACAGGAAATTCTTCTGCAGCGGGATCAACGACACCGGGAAGAACCCATAGATCCGCTGCGAAAGGCTGAACAGCTGCAGCGGCGTGGAGGGGATGACGTTGCCGATCGACTGGTAGAGCCCGAACAGGATCGGCAGCTGGATCAGGATCGGCAGGCAGCCGCCGAGGGGGTTGGCCCCCGCCGATTGCAGCAGCTTCATCTGCTCGGCCTGCAGCTTTTCCTTGTCCTTGGCGTACTTCCGCTGAAGGTCTTTCCATTCCTTGGAACTCTGCAGCTCCTGCATCTTGCGCATGCTCTTTTGCGACGACGCCGTCAGCGGGTAGGTGGCCAGCCGGATGATGACGGTGAAGACGATGATGGCCAGCCCGAAGCTTCCGCCGAACAGCTGGTACAGGAACAGCAGAGCGTTGATCAGAGGATTAATAATGACGGTATCCCACATAGGTTATCCTGAAGGCCTGTCCCGCGCATTCTCCACACGGGATCGGATTCGGGCGCGTACGCAGCCCGGCGTTTTCAACTCGGTTCGGTGTACGTCCAGATGATGGAGCCGTTTCCCGGATGGAGGGCGGCCAGTTGGTACTTGCCGCCGTTGACAACCGCCAGCAGCTTGCCGCCGGCCAGCCGCAGGGTGCCGAATACGCCGCCTTCCAACTTGCGTTGCCAGGCCGGCGTCCCCGCTTCGGCCGAATAGGCGTATACCGTCCCCTGGGAATCGCCGGCGAATACCGTTCCATCCTGCACCGCCGGTCCGGCCTGGATCGGGGCTTCCAGCTCGATGTGCCACAGCGGCAGTCCGTCGGAGAGCGTCAGGCTGCGCAATACGCCGCCCAGGTCGGCTGCGAAAAGCGCGTCGTCCGATTCCACCGGCGCCTGCCAGACCCAGCCGTCGGTCTCCGCCTCCCAGAGCGTCTCGCCGTTCTGCGGATCCAGGGCCACGACCTGCTTGGCGAACGTCCCCACGACCACCATCCCGTCCACCAGATTCACCCCGCCGGCGATCGATGCCCCGAGGTCGACCGACCAGTCGATCGCCCCGGTTTCGAAATTGTAGGCCAGGACTTTGTGCTCGATCGTCCCGATGTAGAGCCGGTCGCCGTTGACGGCCATCGTTCCCCACGAGGAGGCCTTGCCGAGATCGACCCGCCGGAGCAGCGTGCCGGCGGCCGAATCGATCACCAGCAGGCCGCCGTCCTCGCTCGAGGCGTAGTAGGCGCCGTCCGGCCCTTCGGCGATCGGGGCGATGATCGGATTACCGTCGCCCTCCATCGTCCAGATGGCCGTCCCGCTATCCGCCGCCAATTTGACGACCGTGCCGTCGTAGCCCGCGGCCACCAGATCCCCGTTTGAATCGATCAACGGATCGCTGTAATAGAGGACGGTGGCATCCCCCTTCTCGGCGGGATACTGCCAAGCCATCTGGCCGGTGTCGAGGTTGACGGCCGAGATGAAGGTGTTATGCGCCAAAAAGGCCGTCGCGCCCTGCACCGCCATTCCGGCCCAGGATTTGTTCGGAGCCCCGCCGGCGCAGGAGGACAGCAGGCCCGCAAACACCAACAGCGCCGCGAGTGCGCCGCGGCGCGATTTCTGTGTAGGGTTCATATGTTCACCGGAATATTCTTGTTGCATCGATTCGATAACTCCATACGGCCTGCAGGCCGGCCGGGTTTCACGGCACCGGATCGTATCCGCCTTCGCACAAGGGCTGGCAGCGCGCCAGGCGTTTAAGGCCCAGCCATCCGCCTTTCCAGACCCCATATTTAAAAACCGCCTGGTAGGCATAGTGCGAACAGGTCGGCCGGAAGCGGCAGGTATCTACGGCGATCAGGCGCGAAAGCGTCAGTTGGTAGAACCGGATGGCCGCCAGCAGCGGCCAGCGCGGCAGGGTCTTCCAGGTCACGGGAAGCGACCGCAACGGCGGATCGCTATCCGGTGCGGGATGCGCGTCCGTCATCGGTGAAGGCCGCCCCGGCCCGTGCAAACAGCGAACGGACCGCTTCGGACAGATCCCGGAAGGGAGCCGATGCGGCTCCTTTGCGGGCCACCAGCAGGAAATCCCATCCTTCCGGAAGCTTTTGGAAATGCGGGCGGGCCGCTTCGCGGATCCTGCGGCGCGCCCGGTTGCGTTCCACCGCCCCGCCCAGCCGCTTTCCGGTTGTGACAGCCAGACGCGTTCCCGCCTCGCAGCTCCGGGCGGCGATCAGAACAAGCAGCGGGTGGGCATACGACTTGCCTGTGCGCCTCACCCGCTGGATATCTCCGGTACGATGAAGGCGAAACCGTCGCTGCATACCCGTAATCCCGGCCGGCGGCGCCGGCCGGACGAGGATTACCTACTGTTCCAATCGGACTTTTTAACGTGGCGCGGCTGGACCGCCAAGCGGGAGCGCCCCTTGGCGCGCCGTGCGGCCAGCACCTTCCGCCCGCCGCGGGTGGCCATGCGAGCGCGAAACCCATGCTTGCGGGCCCGGCGGCGGATCTTCGGCTGATAGGTTCGTTTCGGCATGATCTTTCCTCAAAAAAGGCTCAAAAGGCGGGCGGATTATACCAGCCGCCCTTCCTGACGGTCAAGCAGACCGGTTCTGTGCGTCGAAAGACGCCTCTTTTCCGTCCTTTTCCGATTTCTGCACATCACTACTCCGACAGTCCGGCATACAGCGGTCCGTCCATCAACACCGAGTAGAGTTTGATGCTTTCCAGTCCGGCCCCGTCCGGGACGACAAACGACACCCAGCCGCGAAAGGATGCGTCCGGTTCGAGTTCGCCCGATTCGATCGAATCCGGCCCGAGAAAGAAATCGACCACATACAAAAAACCGCCCGCATCCACCAACGAGACGTCGAACGTGGTGAAGATCCACGCTTCGTCGCCGGTATTGCCGACTTCGATCTCCACCGAAACCAGATGCATCCCCTCCGGCGGCTGGAACAGCTCCGGGAAGGCCAGCTCCCCCGGATCCTCCACACGGATGGCCTTGAGGGAGAACCCGCCGCTCTCGGCGGCCTGGCCGAGCGGTGAATCCGCCCGCGGCGAACGGGCGGTATCCACGCGGACCGGTTCCCGTCCCGCCGGGGGTTCGGCCAGCGGCAGGTATGCGTATTTATCCTCGATGAAGTCGTACAGGTACACCAGCGTTTCCACGCCGCGATCCTCGGGAATGATGAATCCGAGCCAACCCTGCACCCGCTCGCCGGGATCGAGGTAGTTGCTGGAGATTTCGCCGTCCATCGATCCATAATCGGATTCCCACACATCGCCTTCCGCATCCTGGACGGCGACGTCGGAGATCGAGAAATACAGTTGCTCCCCCGCCTGATTGCCGATGATTATCCGCACGCCCACCAGGCGCATGCCCTCCTGTTCTTCGTACAGGATCGAGGGCGCGGCCGGATCCGCAAGTCCCAGCGCGGCGAAGAAATACCCGTCCGCCGTCTGGTAATCGCCAAGGCACTCCGGGATTCCTCCGACGGCTCCTCCTTCGGGCGTGGGCTCTTTGGGTGTTTCGGTTCCCTCCGCCGGCCCGGAGGCGGTTTTCGAAGTTGCCGTTGCAACGGGTCCGGCATCCGCGGCCCGTCGGGTCGCCGTGGGGCTCGCCCCCGCGTCCGGTTGCGCCGAATCCTCCCTCCCGCCGGTGAGGGTGAAACAGGAAAGGGATAGCAGCAGGAAGGTCAGGCATACCAAAGGATGGATGTTCTTCTGGTGACGCATATCGCCCTCCGATCGGTGTCTGCAGTGTCGCTATTCTACTCCGGGCGGAAATAATTACGCTCTCTTCGCCGGTTTCACGGGATCATCCGCCGCGGGGCGCAGGGGTTTCCGTTCCAGCAGCCAATCCGCCGTCCGGGCCGCGTCCGGCGCAAAATGGACGACCGGAAACGCCGCGAAATCCTCCCTTGCGGATGTCCCTGAAAGCACAGCCGCAAAATCCACGCCGCACCGCTGCGCGGCCTCGGCGTCCACCAGGCTGTCGCCGGCATAGAGGACCTCCGCCGCGGCGTTTCCCAATCTTCCGATCGCCGCCCGCAGCCCCGCCGGGTCGGGCTTGTGGTCCGCCACGTCCTCCCCGCCGATGATGACATCGACGGCTCCCGTCAATCCGTTCCGGCCCAGAACGTCTTCGATCCGATACCGGTACTTGGTCGATACGATCCCCAGCCCGAAGCCCGCATTCCGCAACCTTCGCAAGGCGTCCGGAACATACGGGAAAACCGACGTCATATCGGCCATCACCTCGTCGGCGCGGGCGGTGAACAAGCGCACAAACTCCCGGCTTCGCCCGGGATCCGCTTGGCCGGCCAGGCGGACGAAGGTATCCGGTAACGACAATCCGATGCCGCGGCGGATTTTTTGCGGATCGGCCGCGCCCAAACCCATGCGGCCGAGGACATGGTTGACGCATTCCACGACGCCCGGCGAGGAATCCGCCAAGGTGTAATCGAAATCGAAAAGGACGGAACGGTAGGTTTTTTCCATGACGGAAAGCCTACGCTTGTTCCATCCGCCGGGCAAGCCGGAGGACGTTCTCCCCCAACACACGGGCCTGCCGCAACCGGTCGGGCTGCCGCTCGATGTCGCCCGGCCGATCGGCGACCGCGGATACCCCGTTCATCTCTCCGGGCACGGCGACGGCTCCCGAGGACAGCAGGAAGTTGTAGATGATCGCCAGGACCAGGCTTTGGCCGCCTCCGGTTCCCCGGCCGACGGCGATCGCGCCGCCCGGCTTGCCCTCCAGCGGGCGGCTGTTGCGCAAGGCGTAGCTGCGGTCGAAGACGGCCTTCAGCGGAGCGGGGACGTTCCGGTAGTATACGGGAGAGGCGATGATCACGGCATGGCACGTGCGGAAGGCATCGTATACCGCATCCATACCGTCGGAAAGAACGCACGCTTCCGTCCGGGCGCAGCGGTCGCACCCGTCGCACGGGGCGACGGCCATCCCGCTGAGAAGATATGCGGCGGTCTCCCAGCCCGCTTCCCGGAACGGCCGAAGCGCCTGATCCAACAGCCGTTCGCTGTTGCCGCCCTTGCGCGGGCTGCCGGATATGCCGAGCACTTTCATGGGGTTGTTCCTTCCATCCTTCCGGCGCAGGCCCGGATTCCGCGGAGACGCGCCGCCCTTACGAATGCCACGCGTCCTCGATGATCCGCTGCAGGATCGGCCCGGCAAAGCGGTATCCGTCGGCGTTCAGATGCAGCCCGTCGGGCATGATGTCGCGGCGCACCGCGCCGTGTTCGTCCGTCAGTTGTCCGCCGATGTCGCGGAAGTACACATCCGAACCGGCGTAAAGGGATTTCAACCGGCGGTTGATGCGGCCGATCTTACCGGCGTAATCCGTTCCCGTCTCGTCTGCGTCGCGGGGCAGCAGCCCCAATACGACGATCCGCGTATCGGGAAGACAATCGCGGATGATGTCGACGATCTCGCGGATCCCGCCGACGACGGTTTCGGCGGAGTCCTTATCCAGGTTGTTGGTGCCCGCCAGCAGCAGCAACACCCGGGGGCGCATGCCGTCCAGTTCGCCGTTGAGCATCCGCCACTTAATGTTTTCCAGGCAATCCATGCCGACCCCGAAATTAACCGGGTGGTATGCGGAGAAAAATTCGTTCCACCATTCGATGTTGTCTTCCCACCGGCGGACGAGCGAATCGCCGACGAACACCAGCTGAATTTCCTCTTTATCCGGCAAGGCCAGGAAGGTTTTGTGTTTGATTTGGAAATGCTCGTCGGTCCGCATGACGGGATCCATGCTCATAGGAATGCATCCTTTCCCCGGAAAGTGGCCCGCCGCAAAGACAACTCGCCGGTGGGCGATGGTGGTTCACCGTACGGAATGCCGTACCGCGTTTCGCGCACGCGTCATCGGATCTTCGGGAAGAACCGTCCCACGCGCTGCTGATATTTCCGGTATTCCTCTCCGAACAATTCCGCCAGCTGCTTTTCTTCGGCTTCCGCCGTCGGCACCATGCCGATCGCCACGCACACGGCAAAGAGCAGCGGCCAAAGCATGGCGAGCGTCAATCCCAGGCCCGTCAGGATCACCACGTACGATACGTAGTAGGGATGGCGCACGATGCCCAGCGGTCCGTCCTGCACGAGGATGTGGTCGGCATGGATGCCGGACGTGGACGGCCTCAGGGATTTCCCGGCGTATCCCACCGTCCAGGCCATGAACAGCGCGCCGACATACAGGATGGCCAACCCCGCGATCTGCGCGGCCGGCGCCATCAGTGCCGGCCAGGTCAGCCGTT